>JADMIO010812933.1_pt1 | contig 16901 bp, 18 predicted proteins | sample 8958161 | NCBI WGS metagenome assembly JADMIO01 (sample SAMN16585339, study PRJNA669376) | soil metagenome | isolation source: Crop rotation soil | place: USA: Cullars Rotation, Alabama | collected 2011
CTTTCCCGGCGATGCACGCGATGGAGCTCCGCCTCGGCGAGACGGGCGAGGTCTACCACCGGGGGACGGCCGGGAAGCTGGCGACTGCGGCGAAGACACTGGCAGGCGCGGGCGCGCTCCTGCTCGCACGCCGGGGCCGTCGCAGCCGGCACGCGGCGGTGCTCGGCGGGGCGCTCGTCTGCGCGGGCGAGCTTTGCCTCCGCTGGTCGGTGTTCAAGGCCGGATTCCAGTCCGCGCGCGACCCGAAGTTCACGATCAAGCCGCAGCGCGAAAGGGCGTTTGCGAAGCGCCCGGTCGGATAGTCCCCACTGAACCGTTAAGCGACGGAGGAGGGGTCCCCCAATGCAGTTCAACTCGATCGAGGATGTGTTCATCGAGCAGATCGACGACCTGCTCAGCGCCGAGCGTCAGCTCGTGGAGGCGCTGCCGAAGATGGCGCAGAGCGCGTCCGACGGCAAGCTCCGGAGCGCGTTCGAGGAGCATCTGGGCGAGACACGCGACCACGTCTCGCGGCTCGAGGAGATCTTCGGCCAGATCGGCCGCACGCCGCCCGGTGAGACGTGCAAGGCGATGAAGGGCCTGATCGCGGAAGGCCAAGAGGTCATCCAGGCGACCGGCGATCCGGCGGCCAAGGACGCGGCGCTGATCGCGGCCGCGCAGCGTGTCGAGCACTACGAGATCGCGGCCTACGGAACCGCCAAGACCCTTGCCGACCAGCTCGGCCACGGCGACGCCAAGAGCCTGCTCGACCAGACGCTCGACGAGGAGTCGAACGCCGACACGCTGTTGACGAAGATCGCCACCGGCGGCTTGATGAAGTCGGGCATCAACCAGCAGGCGCAGAGGTAGGCATGCCGGAGCTCGGCTTCGCGCTCTCGTCCGAGGACCATCCGCCGCGGGAGCTCGTGCGGCAGGCGGCGCTGGCCGAGCGTGCCGGCTTCACGTTCGCGCTCGTCTCCGACCACTACCACCCGTGGGTCGACGCGCAGGGCGAGAGCCCGTTCGTCTGGTCGACGCTCGGCGGGATCGCCGAGGCGACCGAGAAGATCCGCGTCGGGACCGGCGTGACGTGCCCGATGATCCGCATCCATCCGGCGATCGTCGCCCAGGCAGCGGCGACGGTCGCCGCGATGATGCCCGGCCGCTTCTTCCTCGGCGTCGGCACGGGCGAGAATCTGAACGAGCACGTGCTCGGCAGCCGCTGGCCGCTACCGGACGAGCGGCTGGAGATGCTCGAAGAGGCGGTCGAGGTGATGCGGCTCCTCTGGCAGGGCGGCGAGCAGACGCACCGCGGGCGCCACTACACCGTCGACCACGCGCGCGTCTACACGCTTCCCGACGATCCGCCGGACGTCTACGTGGCGGGGTCGGCGCCGAAGGCGGCGGAGCTGGCGGGCAAGATCGGCGACGGGCTGATCTCGACCGCGCCCGACGCCGACCTCGTCAAGGCCTTCGGCAACGGGAAACCGAAGGTGGGGATGATGCACTGCGCGTACGACGAGGACGCGAAGAAGGGGCTCGAGCGCGCGACGAAGCTGTGGCCGAACCTCGCGCTCAAGGGACCGCTCGGGCAGGATCTGGCGACTCCCTCCGACTTCGAGGAGGCGGCGGCGATGGTCGACGAGGAGGACGTCGCCGAGTCGACGCCGCACGGCCCCGATCCCGAGCCGTATCTCGAACAGATCCGCAAGTTCGACGAGGCCGGCTTCACGCATGTGTACATGCACCAGATCGGCGACAACCAGGACGAGTTCGCCGAGTTCGCGCGCCGGGAGCTGATGCCCCGGCTCTAGGATGGAATCGATGGACGAGCTGCAAGTCGGAGACGAGACTTACGGGTTCCACCGTCTCGACGGCGCCGCAGTCCGCCTTCCCTACACGCTCCGGATCCTGCTCGAGAACGTGCTCCGCAACGGCGGCGACGCGGGCGCGGTCGCGGAGTGGGCGGCGGACGCGGAGCCCTCTCGCGAGATCTCCTTCATGCCGGGCCGCGTCCTCCTGCAGGATTTCACCGGCGTTCCCGCGATCGTCGACCTGGCCGCGATGCGCGACGCGATGCGCGAGCAGGGCGGCGACCCGGCGAGGATCAATCCGCTGATCCCGGCCGAGCTCGTGATCGACCACTCGGTGCAGGTCGACGAGTTCGCGTCGCGGCTCGCGATCGAGCGGAACGTCGAGCTCGAGTTCGAGCGCAACCGTGAACGCTACGCCTTTTTGCGCTGGGGCCAGCAGGCGTTCGACGGGCTCGAGGTCGTGCCGCCGAACACAGGCATCTGCCATCAGGTGAATCTCGAGTTCCTCGCGCGCGTCGTCGACACTCGCGACGGCCTCGCGTTCCCCGACACGCTCGTCGGTACCGACTCGCACACGACGATGGTGAACGGCCTCGGCGTCCTCGGCTGGGGCGTCGGCGGCATCGAGGCCGAGGCGGCGATGCTCGGAGAGGCGCTGTCGATGCTCGTGCCGCAGGTCGTCGGCTTCCGGCTGACCGGCGCTCTCCGCGAAGGCGCGACCGCGACCGACCTCGTGCTGACCGTGACCGAGATCCTCCGCCGCACCGGGGTGGTCGGGAAGTTCGTCGAGTACTTCGGGCCGGGCGTGCCCTCCCTCGCGCTCGCCGACCGCGCGACGCTCGGGAACATGAGCCCGGAGTACGGCGCGACGTGCGGTTTCTTTCCCGTCGACGAGGTCACACTCGCGTACCTGCGGCTGACCGGCCGGCCGGAATGGCGCGTCGCGCTCGTCGAGGCCTACTGCAAGGAGAACCAGCTCTGGCACGAGCCGGGCGCGCAGCCGGAGTACTCGCAGGTGGTCGAGCTCGACCTCGACGACGTCGAGCCGTCGCTCGCCGGCCCGCGGCGGCCGCAGGACCGCGTGCCGCTGGCCCGCGCGAAGGATGCATTCATCGAGTCGCTGGGCACCTTCGGCGTCGACTACGACAACGGGACGTACGACAAGGAGGTCGTCGACTCCTTCCCCGCGAGCGACCCGCCGACGTTCGACGGCGTCCGCGAGGAAGGGGTTCCCGCCGCCGCGGCGGTCGCGGATCCGCCGACGATCGAGAACGGCGACAAGCTCCACCACGGCTCGGTCGTGATCGCTGCGATCACGTCGTGCACGAACACGTCGAACCCGTCGGTGATGATCGCCGCCGGCCTGCTCGCGAAGAAGGCGGTCGAGCGCGGTCTGACGCGGAAGCCGTGGGTGAAGTCGTCGCTCGCGCCGGGGTCGAAGGTCGTCACCGAGTACTACAAGCGCTCGGGCCTCGACGAGTATCTCGACGAGCTCGGGTTCAACACCGTCGGCTACGGCTGCACGACGTGCATCGGCAACTCGGGACCGCTGCCCGAGGAGATCTCCGCCGCGGTGGCCGAGAACGACCTCGTCGTCTGCTCAGTCCTTTCCGGCAACCGCAACTTCGAGGCGCGCATCCACGGCGAGGTGAAGGCGAACTACCTCGCGTCGCCGCCGCTCGTCGTCGCATATGCGCTCGCGGGCCGCATGGACATCGACCTGACGACCGAGCCGATCGACGGAGACGTCTATCTGCGCGATCTCTGGCCCAGCCGCGACGAGATCGATGCCACGATCGCCGGCTCGGTCGAAGGCGAGATGTTCACGCGCACGTACGCCGACGTCTATACCGGCGACGAGCGCTGGCGCGGTCTCGACATCCCCTCCGGCGATCTGTTCGCATGGGAGCCGGATTCGACCTATGTGCGGCTGCCGCCGTACTTCGACGCGATGCCGCGCGAGCCCGCCCCGGTCGAGGACGTCGTCGGCGCGCGCTGTCTCGTGATGCTCGGCGACTCGGTGACGACCGACCACATCTCCCCCGCGGGCGCGATCCGTCCCGATTCCCCCGCCGGCGAGTACCTGCTCGAGCACGGCGTCGAGCGGCGCGACTTCAACTCCTACGGCTCCCGGCGCGGCAACCACGAGGTGATGGTGCGCGGCACGTTCGCAAACGTTCGCCTGCGCAACCAGCTCGTCGAGGGCAGCGAGGGAACGTGGACGGTGCACTTGCCGGACGGCGAGGAGACGACGATCTACGACGCGGCGATGCGCTATCGCGACGAGGACGTGCCGACGATCGTGCTCGCCGGCAAGGAGTACGGCTCGGGCTCCTCGCGCGACTGGGCGGCGAAGGGGCCGAACCTGCTCGGCGTGCGCGCCGCGATCGCCGAGTCGTTCGAACGGATCCATCGCTCGAACCTGTTGATGATGGGTGTGCTGCCGCTGCAGTTCGTCGACGGCGAGAACCGCGAGTCGCTCGGCCTGAGCGGGCGAGAAGAGTTCTCGATCGTCGGGATCGACAACGGCGAGGCCGAGGAGGTGACGGTGCGCGCCGACGACCGCGAGTTCCGCGCCCGCGTGCGCCTGGACACCCCGCGTGAGCGTGAATACTTCCGCCATGGCGGCATCCTCCAGTTCGTCCTCCGCCGCCTCCTCGGCGACTGAGCGCACGCGGCTCCCCGCATGAGCTGGGAGAAGGTGCAGGCAGCGATCCTCGCTCCGCCGGGGTCGGCGGCGATCGCGGACGGCGCGGATCCACCGAAGCTCGCCCCGCTGCTCGACAAGGTGCGCCGGCACGCGTACCGGATCACCGACGACGACGTCGCGGGCATCGACGTGGACACGCTGTACGAGTCCGTGCTCGCGGCCGCCTTCGGCGTCGCCGACGAGAAGCGCCGGCGCGCGCACGAGGCGATCGATGCGGGTTGAGCTCCGGCACGCGCCGGACGCCGCAGCGCGCATCGCCGAGCTTCAGGAGCGCGACGGCTACGTCTCCGACATCTCGCTCGCGATCCGCTACCGGCCGGAGCTCTTCGGGCAGCCGTTCTCCGAGTACCTGCAGGAGGTGATGAAAGGGCCGTCCGACTGGAGCGAGGGCGAGCGGGAGCTCTTCGCGGCATTCGTGTCGTCGCTCAACCAGTGTCCCTTCTGAACGGAAGCCCACGGCGCGGTCGCGTCGTACGCCTTCGGAGAGACGGGGCTGGTCGACGCGGTGCTCGCCGACTACGAGACCGCGCCGATCGACGAGAAGCTGCGGGCGACGTTGCACTTCCTCGTCACGCTCGATCCGGCGCGGGCGCTCGCCGCCGGCGTCTCGAAGCAGGCGCTGCGCGACGCCGCTGACGTGCAGGCCGGCTTCGAGCTGATCGCGCGCTTCGCGGACGCGCTCGGGGCCACGCCGCACTCGCAGGCGGGCCTGACGCGCGAGCAGGCGATCGCCCATGAAGGACGCTTCTTCGAAGAGGGCTATGCGTAGCGCGACCGCGGCGTTCGTGGTCGCCGCCGTCGTCCTCTGCGCCGGCTGCGGCGGCTCGTCACCGTCGTCCAAGGCTCGCACCGGGACGCGTCGCGCGGTGCCGTTGCACGTCGTCGACCGAGGCACGGCCGTCCGGCTGCTCGCCTGGGTTGCTCGGCTACGGACTTGCTACCGCGAGCGGGACCTCGCCCCCGGCCGGGTGGCGGTCTCGCCGCGACGGCTCACGATCGCCGTCGACCCCTCCGTGCCGCCGAGCGTCCTCACCGGCGAGATGCTCGCGTGCGTGAGCACGCTGGGCAAGCCGCCGGCGCACGCGTCCTTGCGCAGCCGGCGCGGGCGCACGGTCGTCTTCCTGCCGGCCGGCTTCGCCCTCAGCGGTTCGTGATCTTCTCGGCGAGGAGCCGCGCGAGCCCGTGCTCGGCCTGCTCGAGCGCGTATTCCTCCTCTTCCATGCTCAGCCGCAGGAGATGGATGCTCTCGTCGTCGGCACCGAGCGCCTGCGCGAGGTGGACGAGCACCGTGTAGCGGGCGAGCTCGGCGTGCTCGACGCGGATGCTCTCCGCCAGCGTCGCCACCTCGTCGCCGACCGGCGCGTCGACGAGCGGCTTCCGCAGGATGCGGCGCAGCCGGAGCACGTGCTCGTCCTCCTCCTCGAGCGCAAGGAGCTCGCGCAGCAGCTCGCCGAAGGTCACCGCATCTCCGCGAGCCGCGCCTCCGCCTGCGCCTCGCGCTGGTCGCGCTCGACCTTCTCGCCCGCCGCGAGCTCCTCGCAGACCCGGTAGGCGATCGCGGCCGCCACGAGCGGGACGATCCAGACGACGATGCGATACACCCAGATCTGCGACGTGTACGGCAGGTCGAACAGCACGTACACACGGTCGGACGATCCGCCGACGAAGACGATGAAGACCCACGAGACGACACCGATACCGACCGCCGTCCGGAGCGGATTGTCACGCGGGCGCTCGAGCAGGTTGTGGAAGGCGTCGTCGCCCGTGAACCTCCGCTCGATCCACGGCCACAGGTAGAGGAAGCCGAAGACGACGAGCGGGAACGCCGCGCCGCCCCAGAACGGATTCGGGAAGAGCGTGTACTTGCCGATCGTGACGTCGATCCCGGGCACGAGCCGGAGCGCGCCGATCAGCCACCCGAGGTACCAGTCCGGCTGGGCGCCGTTCGTGGACGCGTACGTGTGGTACGGGCCCCAGAGCCAGATCGGGTTGATCTGCACGAGGCCGCCGAGCAGGAACAGGATCCCCGCCGTGCCGAACAACAGGCCGAGCGAGCGCGGCGTCTGCCCGGGAAAGGCCGGGACGCCGCGGACCGCATGCTCGGACTGAGACGTCGTGCGCCGGAACTGGGTGTGGTGGCGAAACGCGACGAGCAGGAGATGCACCGTCAACAGGCCGCCGATCAGGACCGGGAAGATCAGGACGTGCGCGATGTACATGCGCGGCCAGAAGACGCCCTGGCCCGGGAACGGCCCGTGGAACAGCCACGACATCAGGTTCGCGCCGACGAACGGCAGCGCCATGCCGACGGAGTAGCCGATCGCCAGCCCCATCCCCGAGAGGAGGTCGTCGACCATCGAGTAGCCGATGTAGGCCTCGAGCAGCGCGAGCGTCAGCATCGTCACGCCGATCACGTACGTCAGCTCGCGCGGCTTCCGATACGCGCCGGTGAAGAAGATGCGGAAGAGGTGGAGGACGATCGCGGCGATGAAGACGTTCGCCGCCCAGTGATGCGTCTGCCGGATCAGCAGCCCGGCCTTCACGGTCGTCGAGATGTTCAGCACCGAGCGGTAGGCCTCGCTCATCGGCTGTCCCGCGAGCGGCGCGTACGGGCCGTGGTAGACGACCTCCCTCGTCGAGTCGACGAAGAAGAACGTGAGATAGACGCCGGTGGCGACGAGAACGATGAACGCGTAGAGCGCGACCTCGCCGAGCAGGAACGACCAGTTGTCCGGGAACAGGTAGCGCAGCGTCTTCCGGATCAGCGGCGCGGTGCCGCTGCGCGTGTCGACGAAGCGGACGACCTTGCGGATCACGGATTCGCCTTCCACATCCGGACGCCCCACCACGACGGACCGACGGGGCCCGAGAAGTTCCCTTTCGCCCGCAGGTAGCCGTCACCGTCGACCGTGAGCGGCAGCATCGGCAGCTGCCGGCCGGCGGGGCCGAAGATGACGCTGCCGCCGTCCGCGGGGTCGAACGTCGAGTAGTGACACGGGCACACGAGCGCCGGCCTCGGCGCGTCCGGCTGGAAGAGGGGCGTCCGGTAGAGCGAGATCGCGCAGCCCGCGTGCGTGCAGATCTTCGAGTAGGCGACGATGCCGGCGGCGTCGAAGCCGGCGAGCTTCGACGGCAGGCGGAGCTCCGTGCGCGGCAGGCGCACCAGCACGACCGCCGCCCCGAGCTCCTCCCGACCCTCGAGGCTGAGGCCCTCCGGGAACGCGGTGTACATCGCCTTCTCCTCGATGTCGGACGCACGAAGCGGCCGCGAGCCCTCGTCGACGAGACGGCGGCCGCGGCGCCACGGCGTTCCGAGGAAGTACTTCGTCTCGAAGAACGGCCCGAACGAGAGCGCGGGGGCGAGGGCGGCGAGCCCGAGCGTGCCGCCGGCGGCGCCGATGCCGAGCTTGAACAGCCGCTTCCGCGTCAGGCGTTGCCCGCCTTCCTCGACGAGCTCGGCGATCAGCGCCTGCTCGTGCGGGTGCTCCTCGGGGGTGTAGGGCTCGACCAGCTGCTCGGTAACGATCAGCTTCTTCGCGGTCACGATCAGCGCCGCGGCGATCGCGACCAGGCTGAGCCCGAGCGAGAGGCCGAGCCATTGCGTCTCGTGCGGCATCGGGGCGAGCGCATACGTGACGACGAAGCCGACGGCACAGGCGCCTCCCGCGAAGAACAGGCCGATCGCGACGCTCTCGGCGACGGGGCTCGCAGGCGGCACCGGCGCCTCGCGAGGACGCCCGCGACCGAGGAGGAGCACGAGTGCGGAGAGGACCGCGTCGCGCGCCCTACTCACGTTTGATCCTCTCACCGATGATCAGGCAGAGGGCGACGAGCGCCGCTCCGGCGATGAACCACGCGACGAGGCCCTCGGGAACCGGCCCGACGTCTCCGAGCGCCCAGCCGCCGCTGTTGTCCGGGTGCTTCGTGTAGTCGACGTAGCGGACGATCGAGTTCAGTTGCTCGTTGCTGATCGCCTTGGTCGAGAAACGCGGCATGACGTAGGGGCCGATGCGGACCGCCTCGGCGATCTGCGTGTCGGTCGCGTTCTCGAGCGGCGGCGGCAGCGCGCCGGAGACGACGCCGCCCTGCGCGACGACCTGGTGGCAGCCGGCGCAGTGGTCGGTGAAGAGCGCAAGGCCCTCGGAGAGGTTGCCGCGCTCAGGGTGCGGCTTCGGGATCGCGGGCCCCCGCTTCAGCGAGGCGACGTAGGCGACGAGGGCGCGGATCTGCGACTCGCCGAAGAGCACGCGGGAGCGGCGCGGCTGGCGGCCGACGTGGTGCAACGGCATGTAGCCCGTCCGCAGGTAGAAGTCGGCCGCGCGCGCGCCGACTCCGCGCAGGGACGGGCCGTATCCGCGGCCGCGCGCCTTCGCGACGCCCTCGCCGTTCGCCCCGTGACAGGTGATGCAGTACTGGCCGTAGAGGCCCTTGCCCTCCTGGACGGGCGAGGCGGCGGCGGGCGCGGCGAGCACCGCCGCGGCGGCGAGGACGGCGGCGATCCTCATGAGCCTCTGCACTGGGCGTCGACGATCGACGCGACGCCGTCGAGGAGCACGATCACCAGGTAGAGCAGGTTCGTCGTCATGGCCGCGATCGCGATCAGCTGCGCACGTCCCAGGGGCGGAGGGCTCTCGTACGCGTCGGCCGTGCGGGTCGCGCGGTACGCGGCGACGGCGGCCGCCTCGGAGACGAGGATCAGCGCACCGGCGGCGGCGAGCAGCGCGATCTGCCAGGTTCGGTTCGAAACGCCCCAGGAGACGTTCGCGGCGCTGCACGCCGCCTGCGCCACGGCCTGGCCGATCACGTGCTGGCCGAACCACGCCCACGGCGCGACCAGCAGGCCGAGCCACTGCAACTTGCCCGCGACCCGTGTCATACGACGTTCACCGAGGTGAGCGTCCCGATCACGACGACGGTCAGGACGTTGACGAAGTGCCAGTACCAGGCGATCGCGACCGTCGCGGTGACCCGGTAGCGCGTCAGACCGCGCGCGAGCTTCGCAAGCAGCCACACGTCGAGCAGCAGGCCGACGGCGACGTGCGCGTGGTCGGCGCCGAGCAGGGTGTAGTAGATCGACGAGTACGCATTGCGCGCGACCCCGAATGCGCGCAGCTGGTCGCCGAAGTCATGAATCTCGTAGGCGAGATAGCCGGCCTGCACGACGAGCGCGAGCAGGAGCAGGAGTCGTGTCGCCCCGAGACGGCCCTCCCGGACCGCGCGCGAGGCGAGCTGGATCGGGACGCTCGTCAGCAGCAGCACGCCGGCGAGCACCATCGGCACGACCACCCGCGGCTCCGGGATGCCCGGCGGCGGCCAGTGAACGGCGCGCACGCGCAGATACCAGTACGTCGCGACGAGGCACATGAGCAGCGTGCCCTCGCTCGCGATCAGCATCAGCATCCCCCACCAGCCGGCAGGCAGGCCCCCGCGCCGAGCTGCGTACGCGGTCACTCCGCCGGCTCCTGCCAGTGCCAGGCGGCGAGCGTGAGCAGGCACGCGATGCCGAAGATCGCCGCCAGCCCGTACTTCTCGAGCACGAGCGAGCCGAACACGAGCGCGAGGCAGAGCGCGAGAACGGGCGGCCAGGGGGACGAGTGCGGCATCTCCACCACCTCGGTGAGGTCGCCGTCGACCGGGGTCGAGAGCGGCTGCTCGTGCCCCCGCTCGAGCACCATCACGCCTTCGGCGAGTTTGCGCGCGTCGAGCGCCCGGTCCTCGCGGTCCCAGTTCGGGTACGCGGTCGTCACCGTCGGGATGACGGCGAAGTTGTAGTCGGGCGGCGGCGAGCTCGTCGCCCACTCGAGCGTCGGCCCCTGCCACGGATCGGGCCCTGACGGCGGACCGCGAAACCGGCTGACGACGAGATTGCCGAGCAGGACGAGGATCCCGAGCGCGGTCAGGTACGCGCCCGCCGACTCGGCGGCGTTGTAGCCGTCCCAGCCCATCCCGCCCGGGTACGTGTAGATCTGCCGCGGCATGCCGAGCAGGCCGACGATGTACATCGGGAAGAAGAGGAGGTTCGTCCCCACGAAGATGATCCAGAAGCTGATCTGCCCGGGCCGCTCGAAATAGAGCTTCCCGGTCAGCTTCGGGAACCAGTAGTAGATGCCGCCGAAGATCGGGAAGACCGCGGCGCCGAAGATGATGTAGTGGAAGTGCGCGATCACGAAGTAGGTGTCGTGCACCTGCTGGTCGATCGGGATCGCGACGAACATGATCCCGGTCAGGCCGCCGTTGACGAACATCCAGATGAAGCCCGCGATGAAGAGCAGCGGCGTCCGGAAGCGCGGCAGCCCGGTGATCAGCGACATGCACCACGCGAACACCTGGATCGCGGACGGGATCACGACCATCGCGGTTGCGGCGGCGAAGAAGACGAGGCTGATCGTCGGGATGCCGGTGACGAACATGTGGTGCGCCCAGACGCCGAAGCCGATGAAGACGACGAGCAGCTCCGCGATCGCGACGAGCGGGTACGCGACGATCTTCCGCTGCGTGAAGGCGGGAATGATCGCCGTCGCGATCCCCATCGCGGGGACGATCAGGATGTAGACCTCCGGGTGGCCGAAGAACCAGAAGAGGTGCTGCCAGAGAAGGTCGGAGCCGCCCTTGGCGACGTCGAAGAAATGCGTGCCGACGTTGCGGTCGAGGAACAGCATGATGCAGTCGGCCGAGAGCGCGGGCAGCGCGAAGAGCAGGCCGAACGACGCGGCGAGGAACGCATAGCAGAACGTCGGCAGCCGGTTCAGCGACATGCCGGGCGCCCGCAGCTTGAACATCGTCACGATCAGGTTCGACGACGTGAGCGTCGACGAGAGGCCGTTGAAGATCAGGCTGAGCGCGTAGAAGTCGGCGCCGCGCGACGGGTCGAACGGCCTCGCCGTCAGCGGCGTGAAGCCGAACCACGCGCCGTTCGGGCCGTTGCCGGTGGCGAAGCCGAGGTAGAGGAAGATCCCTGACGCGAGGAAGATCCAGTAGCTGAGCGCGTTCATCCGCGGGAACGCCATGTCCCGCGCGCCGATCATCAACGGGACGAGGTAGTTCCCGAACGCGCCCGTCGTCATCGGGATGATGAAGAAGAAGATCATCGTGATCCCGTGCATCGTGAAAACCTGGTCGTAGACGGCCGGCGAGAGCACGTTGTTGTTCGGCCGGATGAGCTGCGTGCGCATGAACATCGCCTCGACTCCGCCCGCCGCGAACAGCACCAGCGTCGTCCAGAAGAAGAGAATCCCGATCCGCTTGTGGTCGGTCGTCGTCAGCCACCCGAGCAGCCCGGGCTTCGCCTGCCACTGCCGCTCGAGGCGGACGACCCGACGCTCGGCGGGGAGCTCGACCGTCGCCATTACTGGAGCGACTCCAGGTAGGCGACGAGCGCCCGCAGCTGCGCGGGCGTGACGCGGATGTCCGGCATCTTGTTGCCGGGCTTGATCGCCTGGGAGTCGACGATCCAGTGGGCGAGCTCGGCGCGCGTGTTGCGAATCGCGACGCCGCCGAGCGTCGTGCGCGAGGCGACGTGCGTCAGGTCCGGACCCACGTACCCGTGTGCGGAGGTGCCGCGGATCGTGTGGCAGCTCGAGCAGGCCCCGCCGACGAAGAGGCGCTCGCCCGCACTCGCACCCGCGCGGGCGGGCCGCGACTGCGCGGCCAGCCAGGCGCGGAAGCGGGCAGGCGGATCTGCGAACACGAGGAAGCCCATGTGGGCGTGCTGCAGCCCGCAGTACTGGAGGCATTCGCCCCGGTAGACGCCGACCTTGTCGGCGTACAGCTCGATCGCGTTCTTCTCGCCCGGGATCGCGTCGATCTTCCGGTTCAGCTTCGGCACCCAGAAGCTGTGGATGACGTCGTCGCTCCGGACGTCGACGAGGACCGGGGTGCGGACCGGGATGTGCAGCTCCCCTGCGGTGACGGCGTTCCTGCCCGGGTAGTCGAACTCCCACCACCACTGGTGGCCGACCGCCCGCACGGTCAGCGAGGTCGCCGCGGCCGCGGGCTCCTCGGTGTGGCGGCTGAGGAAGATGTCGCCGCCGACGAACAGGACGACCATGCCCGTCACCATCACGCCCACGCCGAGCGTGAGGATCACGACCCAGCCGGCGCGTTCCCCCGGCTCGCGCCCCGGGCCCTTGGAGCCGCGCCGAGCCCAGGCGAGCAGCAGCAGGGCGGTCACGAACAGGAGCCCGAACGAGCAGCCGCCGAGCAGCCACCACCAGAAGCTCGCGATCTGCTTGGCCTGCGGTCCCTGGGGGGCGAGGGTATTCGTCTTCGAGCCGCAGCCGGCAAGCAGGAGCACCGCCGCCGCGACTCCGAGCGCACGTTTCGCCAATGCCCGACTCGGCTACCCCGCCCTTGCGTGCAGAAAACTGCGTGGACCTTCGAGCCGCTCCAGCTCGCGCCCATGCTCGTCGTCGCCGTGCTGTACGGGCTCCGCGTCCGCACCCTTCGTCGCCGTGGCCGGTCTCCGGAGCCGTGGAAGCCGATCTGCTTCGGCGCCGGCCTCGGCGTGTTGGTGCTGGCCGTGGTCTCGCCGCTCGACACGATCGGCGAGGAGCGTCTCTTCTGGATCCACATGTGTCAGCACGTGCTGATCGGCGACGTCGCGCCACTGCTCGTCGTCCTCGGGCTCAGCGGCCCGCTACTGCGGCCGGTGCTCGCGCTGCCCGGCGTCTACCGCTTGCGAGGGCTGACGCACCCGGCGGTGGCGCTGCCGCTCTGGGCCGGCGACCTCGCCGCCTGGCACGTCCCCTACCTCTACGAAGCCGCTCTCGCCCACCCCGCCGTCCACGCGTTGCAGCACGCGTCGTTCTTCGCCGCCGGCGCGATCGTGTGGGCGGTCCTGTTCTCCCTCCTCCCGGCGCCGCGCTGGTTCGGCGTCGCCCAGCGCGCGCTCTACCTCGCGGGCATGTGGTTCTTCTCGCTCGCGCTCTCGTCCGTGTTCCTCTGGTCGGGCCATCCGTACTACACGCCGTACGTGCGCGCGCCCCGCACCTGGGGCTTCTCGGCGCTCGCCGACCAGCGGCTCGGCGGCGGCGTGATGCTGCTCGAGGGGAGCTTCGTCATGCTCGGCGTGCTGATCTGGCTCGGGCTCCGGTGGTTCGCCGAGACCGAGGCGAAGCAGCGGCTGGTCGAGGCTCGCGCACAGGGCTGAGAGACTGGGACATGCTCCGTCAGGGAGCGGTCGCGCGCGCCGCGGTGTTCGTCCAGTAGGCGACGAAGGCGAGCGCGTAGAACGCGGCGACGAGGACGAGCAAGAAGCGATAGCCGGTGACGAGCGAGAGGTACTCGAGCGCGCCGCCGGCGAGCGCGCCGAGCAGGTTGGCCGCGAACGCGACGCTCGACGACCCCACGTCCGCGAACCGCTGCGAGAAGACGAGATTGGCGAGGTAGATCGGCGCGAATGCGATCGCGACCGCGGCGAAGAAGCGCGGCACCGGCGAGAGCGCGAGCAGCGACGACTGCGGCACCGCCCAGGCGACGACGAGCGCAGCGAACAACCCGAGGTAGAGCACCTGGGGCCGCGGCAGCTTCAGACGCCGCGCGGTCTCGACTGCGAGCCAGACGCTCAGGAGCACGCCGGTGAAGACGAGCGCGTTGACGAACCACGTCGTGCCGAAGAGCAGCGCGAACTGCACGACGTTCTTCGTCTCGAGCAGCAGGAACGCGCCGCCCATGAAGGCGAGGTCGAGGTAGCGACCCATCTGCGTGAACGAGCGGACCGACCCGCCCGCGATCCCGATCAGCACCACCGCCGCGCCGAGCATCAGCAGCAGCGTGTGCCAGTACAGCGGGGGGATCGTACGGTGCTCGAGGTACGGGTACGGGTAGTCGTCGGTCGGCACCGACGCCTTCACGGAATGCCACGGCGTCCTGCAGTCGACGGTCGCGCCGGCACCCGCCGTCAGCACCGCCTGCCGCCGGATCGAGAGCGAGTCCCCGAGCTCGACGCACGGCGGGCGACCGTAGACGTCGTCGAGCGTGTGCGCGTAGCGGTTGAGCAGGAACTGCTCGTAGTAGTTGTACATCGCGAACGTGCCGCCCGGCTTCAGCAGTCCCTTGACGGTCTGCATCGACTGCTTCGTGAACAAGTAGTTCTCGAGCCGCAGCGATCCCTGACCGGAGAGGAGCGTGAGCGAGTCGGGCAGCGCGAACAGGATCAGGTCGTAATGCTTGTGCGTCCGCTCGACGAAGGCGCGCCCGTCGTCGACGTGGAGGCTCACCCGCGGATCCTCGTAGGGGCGGTCGGGGTGGTAGCGGCGGCCGAGCGCCGCGATCTCGGGATCGATCTCGACCGCGTCGACATGGCGCGCGCCTTCCGACAGCGCGACCGCGACGTCGTTGCCGTTGCCTGCGCCGATGATGAGCACGTCGTCGAGTCGGCCTCGTGCGTGCCGGTAGGGGAAGAAGTAGAAGCGCTCCAGCTTGTGCAGCGTCGAGACCGGGTACGCGGTCTGGTACGGGATGTTGTTCGCGCTGATCGACAGCGTGTCGTGCGTCCGGATCCCGTTCACCCGGTGCGGCGCGGGTCGGTAGACGGCGGTGACCTTGTAGTAGGGCGACCAGTGGTCGGACGAGTGCGACGACTCGACGGCGAGCAGCACGACGACCGGGACGAGCGCGAGCGTCTGCCAGCGGGGACCGATCAGGACGAGCATGAGGACACAGGCGATCGCGCCCCAGGCGACCGGCGGCAGGCGAAGGAAGGAGAGCAGCGAGAACACGACGATCCCCGCGATCGAGCCGAGGATGTCCAGCCGGTACGCCTCGAGCGGCTGGAACCGGAGGAACACGCGCGCGACGCCCTGCCCGATCGCCGCCATCACGCCGACGACGAGCAGGAACAGGGGCGTGAGCTCCAGCCAGCGCGGCAGCGCCGACCAGCCGAAGGCGCCGTGCAGCCGGCCCGTCTCGAGCGTCACCGAGACCGGGAACAGGAGCACGAAGCCGACGAGCAGCGCGAGGACGACCGGCGCCCACGGGAGCAGCTCGGGGGCCGACCGGGCGCGCAGGAAGCCGATCCCGATCCCGAGGAAGCTCGCGAGCAGGACGAAGTTCGTCAGGTCGGCGAGACGGACGTCGTTCGCGGCCGTCCAGCGGATCAGCGCGAGCTCGACGAACAGCATCAGGAAGCTGAGCGCGAACAGGCGTAGACCGACGAGCGTGCCTGCCTCTTCGCGCACGCCTTGGGAGTCGACGGCGGCGGTGGCGATTGCGCGACGGTATCGAGCGAAGCCGGGGTTCAGTCGCAGTTGCCCGACTCTGTAGCGTGTCCGCCGATGGTCCAGGAGAGCGTCGACGTCCTCGCGACGGCACAACGCCTGCTGACGAACGTCGAGCGGGTCGTCGTCGGCAAGCGCGAGCAGATCGCGCTCGTGCTCTCCGCTTTGATCTCGGGCGGGCACGTGCTGCTGGAGGACGTCCCGGGCACGGCGAAGACGATCCTCGCGCGCGCGATCGCACGCAGCGTCTCGGGTGCGAGCTTCACCCGAATCCAGTGCACGCCCGACCTGCAGCCGACGGACGTGACCGGGCTCTCGATCTTCGACCAGAAGACGCGCGAGTTCGAGTTCCGAGCCGGACCGGTGTTCGCCAACGTGGTGCTGGTCGACGAGGTCAACCGTGCGATGCCGCGGACGCAGTCGGCACTGCTCGAGGCGATGGGCGAGCGGCAGGTGACGGTCGACGGCGTCACGAGGACGCTGCCGTCGCCGTTCCTCGTGATCGCGACCGAGAACCCGATCGACCTGGAGGGCACCTTCCCGCTCCCCGAGGCGCAGCTCGACCGGTTTGCGGTCCGTACCACCCTCGGCTACCCGTCCGAGGACGAGGAGGTCTCGATCATCGTCGCCCAGCGTCACCGGCATCCGATCGAGGAGCTCGAGCCGGCCGTCGAGGCGGCCGACCTCGAGGCACTCCAGGCGGGCGTCGAGCAGGTCTACGTCGACGACCTCCTGCTGCAATGGATGGTGCGACTCGTGCGCGCGACACGCGACGTCGACGGGGTCGCGATCGGCGCCTCCGTCCGCGGCAGCCTGACGCTCGAGCGCACCGCGCGTGCCTGGGCGCTGCTGCACTGCCGGGATCACGTCGTCCCGGAGGACGTCGAGGTGCTGTTCCTCCCCGTGCTCGGTCACAGACTGCTGCTCACCGCGGCGTACCTCGCGGAGACGCGCTCGCTCGGCCGGGCCGACACGCTCGCCCGCATCCGCGAGCGGAGCTTCGAGCTCGCGCCGCCTCCGACGCCGGACTGGTGACGGCCCGCGAGCGGCGCACGTTCCCACTCGTGCCCCGGCGCCGGTTGTCGGGGCTGCCGTTCGGCGACCTGCCGAGCCGGCGGCGGGGGCACGGCAGCGACGTCATCGGCGCGCGCCGGTACGAGCCGGGCGACCCGGTCGGGAAAG
>JADMIO011875249.1_pt1 | contig 16901 bp, 12 predicted proteins | sample 8958161 | NCBI WGS metagenome assembly JADMIO01 (sample SAMN16585339, study PRJNA669376) | soil metagenome | isolation source: Crop rotation soil | place: USA: Cullars Rotation, Alabama | collected 2011
CGCGACAACTTGTCCACGTGGAATTCTAAGCTTAGGATCCCAATGTGCTGGAAAGAACAACAAACTTTGGGACCTTGCCGCGAAGCTGGTTATCGAGGCCCACTCAATTCATTCCGGAAAAAATGACGGCAGCAGTTCTTCCCGGAGCAGCGTGTCGCACTTGAACCAATCACTAATGGAGTTGGGAGCGTTGGTCTGTACTTCCAAACAACCGCGTTGCGGCGTGTGCCCGGTGGCAAAAATGTGCTACGCTCGCCTTCACGACTGCGTGAGCAGATTGCCGCGGCTTTCCCCGCGTCCACCCGTCCGCGCGCGTCGCTTCGCTGCGTTCGTCGCTCAAAATGGCCGGCGTTTTCTGGTCCGCCAGCGCCCCCCGGGTGTGGTGAATGCTCATCTTTGGGAGTTTCCAAACGAAGAAATTGGTGCCAACGGCTTCGAAGTTGCAAAGGTCGCGCGCAGCGTTCTTGGACACGCGCAAGCTGCAATAGTCCCGCTGTGCATTATCAAACATTCCATCACCCGCTATCGTATTACGCTGGAGGCCTTTCACGTGCGCGACACGTTCTCGAATCGCACAACTGGCGACCGCGAGCGATGGGTAACGCTCAGGGAAGCGACGCGGTTGCCTTTTACAAGCGCCCACCGCAAAGTGGCTGCGCAGTTGCAAACCTGATTAAGGTTGTATTCGTCGCGCTGCGACGAATCGACCCGTGTGCAGCGGGTCGCGTCTATGGGAGAAAATTTACTCGCACCCACGCCTCAGCGCGGCTTGAGTTTTCTCCCTGTTTCCATGAGCATGCGCCGTCATGTCCGCTTACGACAACCTGAAGCAGTCGCTGGCAGTCTCGCCGAAATCGTGGCTGGTTACTGGCGTCGCCGGTTTCATCGGATCCCACCTGCTTGAAACGCTGCTTCTACTCGGACAGCGGGTTGTAGGCCTGGACAATTTTTCCGCCGGAAAGAAAGCCAACCTCGAAGACGTCGCTGCGTCGGTCGGCACCGAGCGGTGGCGTCGCTTTCAACTGATCGAAGGAGATATTGAGAATCCAGCAGTTTGTCGTCAGGCGTGCAACGGCGTGGATCTGGTTTTGCATCAGGCCGCTTTAGGGTCGGTCTCACGTTCGATGGAGGACCCTCTTCAATGTCATCAGAGCAACGTTACTGGCTTCCTCAACATGCTGGTCGCGGCGCGCGAGGCGAAGGTCAAGCGCCTCGTATATGCGTCGAGTTGCGCCATTTACGGCGATGATCCAACGCTTCCTAAACTGGAAAGCCACGCGCCTTCGCCAATTTCGCCGTATGCGGCCACGAAGGTGATTGACGAAATGTATGCGGTGGCATTCGCCCGCGCTTACGGTTTCGATTCCATCGGATTGCGGTATTTCAATGTTTTCGGTCCAAGGCAGGATCCCGATGGCGCATATGCGGCCGTGATTCCCAAATGGATCGAAGCGCTTGTCAAACGTCAGCCGATACTTATCAACGGCGATGGAGAAACGAGCCGCGATTTTTGCTACGTCGCCGATGTCGTGCAGGCCAATCTCCTGGCGGCTGCCGCTGCTGACGCCGGCGCAATCAACCAGACGTACAATATTGCGTTGGGTCAGCGGACCACGCTCAACGAACTTTTTTCGATGCTGCAGAACTCTTTGCGAGGTCTGGAATCATCGATGCCAATACAAAAGCCTGTTTACCGCGACTTCCGCGCCGGCGATGTGCGGCACTCCGTTGCCGATATTTCCAAAGGACGTCGCTTGCTGGGATTCGACCCCTCCCACCAGGTTGAATCTGGCCTCGGCCTGGCAATGGCATGGTATCGTGCTCGGATTCGTTGAATTTTTCTTCCCATCACGGCTGCAAACCCTATAAAGTGCGGTCAGTCGGCCCACAAACCCGATTATCGGTTGCTGCCCTAAACCTGAAATATGCCGTGGATTGAACAACTTCAGTCGTCGAACTGGAGGGAGGGAAGCTTCGTATTCTGCGGCGCGTACATTCTCGGATGCTTTGCCACCGGCTATTACCTCGTTCGTTGGCGCACCGGAAAGGATATCCGGGAACTTGGCAGCGGCAATATCGGCGCGCGAAATGTGGGCAGAATTCTCGGTCGCTTCGGTTTCATAATCACGTTGTTTGGTGATGCCGCCAAGGGTGCGCTCGCCGTTTGGGCGGCTCAACGATTTGGTGGTAACGACTATCTCCCGGCGCTCGCGATGCTCGCGGTCGTGGCTGGACACGTCTGGCCGGCCCAATTGCGCTTTCACGGCGGCAAAGGTGTGGCCACCTCTCTCGGTGCGTTGGTCATCTACGATTTTCAATTGGTGGGCGCGTTCGGTCTTCTCTTTGTTCTCGCTTTGGCCGTGCTCGGCAAATGGGTGCTGCCCGGTTTGTTCGCGTTTGCCATCCTTCCGTTGGCCAGCATGTACCTCGGCCACGATCCGGCCAAAGTCATTACCATTTGCTTTTTGTCGGGCCTGGTGCTGATCGCGCACCGCAAGAATCTGCTCGAGGAGATTTTACATTTTTTCGACCGGCCGAAAATCCACCCCAAGCATCATCCACCTGAATTATGAGTTCTCGCGCCCCACTCGTTTTTAAGTCGGCCACCGAAGATTGGGAATTCGAAGGCATCCACCGCCTCAATTATAAGACATTCGTCGAGGAGATTCCCCAGCACCACGCTTCTCCCGAGCAGCGGCTCGTGGATAAATTCCACTCCGAAAACACGTATTTGATTTCCCTGTGCGGACGGAAGGTGGCGGGCATGCTTGCAGTCCGCGGTGCGCGTCCATTCTCGCTGGATCAGAAACTCGAAAATCTCGATTCGTTTCTGCCGACCGGCAGAAAGATTTGCGAAATCCGGCTCCTGGCCGTGGAACGTAAATTTCGTGGCGCCCAGGTGTTACAAGGCATCCTGGCATTGCTGTGGCAGCATGGCATCGAGAAAGGTTACGACCTGGCGATTATCTCCGGCACCACCCGTCAGTTTAAGCTCTATCAACATCTTGGTTTTGTTCCATTCGGTCCGCGGGTCGGCACGGGCGACGCGCAATTCCAGCCAATGTATGTCACGCTGGAAACGTTCGAGGCCGCCGCGCGCGAGTTCCTGCGCGCATCTCCTTCACGCGCTTTCCAACCCAGCGCGGTCAACTTTTTGCCCGGCCCCGTGGCTGTCCGTCGCGAAGTGCGCCGCGCCTTCGAGCAGGCTCCCGAATCCCATCGTGCCGGCCCGTTTGTTAAAGACTTCCACGAAACCCGGCAGATTCTTTGCGATCTCGTCCGGGCAAAACATGTTCAGCTATTCCTTGGGTCGGGGACATTGGCAAACGATGTTGTTGCCGCTCAACTTTCGCAGGAGACCGGCCCGGGTGTTATCCTCAGCAGCGGCGAGTTCGGCGAACGCCTGCTGGACCATGGCCGCCGATTCGGATTGAAATTTCAGGCCGGAGAGTTTGCCTGGGGCCAGCCATTCGATCTTCGCGCTGTCCGGCGGATGTTGGAGAGTTCGCCCGCTCCCCGCTGGTTGTGGTGTACGCATTGTGAAACTTCTTCCGGCGTGCTGAACGACCTGGCCCGGTTGAAAGATCTCTGCTCCGAGTTCCAGGTCAAACTCTGCCTCGACTGCATCAGCTCGATCGGCACCACCCCCGTGGATTTGACCGGTGTTTATCTCGCGTCTTGTTCCAGCGGCAAGGGGTTACGGTCTTATCCCGGCATCGCGATGGTTTTCTATCATCACCAGGTGCAGCCCTCGACGCGATTGCCGCGCTACCTTGATCTTGGCTATTGCGCCGCCCAGCAGGGCATCCCCTTCACCTTTTCCTCGAACCTGCTGCACGCCTTGCACGCCGCTGTCAAACACGTTCATTGGGATGACCGGTTTGCTCAAATCAGCGAACTTTCGGCATGGCTACGACAGCAGCTCGCCGGCCTGGGCTTTCAGCTGATTGCATCCAACACCGCCACGCTGCCCGCGGTGGTAACGATTGCGCTGCCGGAAAAGCTCAATTCCGTCATGCTGGGCGACCTCATTCAGGAATCCGGTTATTTGCTTAGTTACAACAGCGATTATTTGCGCCGCAAAAATTGGATGCAAATTTGCCTGATGGGCGAATGCGCTAAGCAGAAGCTCGTGTCCCTCCTCAACGCCATGCATCGCGCCAGTTCGCGCCTGGAACAGAAATCACAACCCGCTCCCGGAGAATCCCGCGCTAATCCCAAATCCTGATTTTCGGCTTCAAATTTGGCGCATCTGGAAAGAGGTGTTCCTTTAGCGCTGCTTCCTGACGGATACTATAAGCAAAGTCAGATTCGATAAATGGCGCGAATCAAGAAATCAGACCTCATTGCGAGGATTGTTGAGTCGCTTCAGGACAGCCTCGCAGTCCTGGAGAAAGCTGCCCGGGCGGCTCACGCCGAGGCAACCCATGAAAGCAGCAAGGCCGAGAACAAGTATGACACCCGCGGTCTCGAGGCTGCCTATCTGGCCGGTGGACAAGCCCGCCAGGCCCGGGAGATTCTGGAATCCATCAAAGTTTACGGGTCGCTTCCCGTAAAAGAATTTGGGGTCGCCGATCCGATTGATCTTTCTGCTCTGGTCGAATTGGAAACCGGAGGTTCAATTTCACACTACTTCATTGGCCCGCGCAGCGGTGGTTTGGAGGTGGACCATAAAGGCACGGAAATAATGGTAATTACGCCCCAGTCGCCCTTGGGTCAGCAACTAATGAGAAAGAAAGCCGGGCAGCGTTGGACGGCGACTTTTAATGGTTCGCGAATGATCTATCGAATCGTCTCCCTCTCTTGAAAGCTTACGAAAGGCTCTCTCTTTTGCGATCTCTCGTGCTTTCCCGCAGCCATCAAATTCTCGTCTCATCTTTTTCTGTTCTTATCCGTGTTGATCGTGCCACCATCCGTGGTTTAGCCGCTTTCTGCTTCCGAGGTTTCAGCGTGGTGTTGCTTTGACCTGCCGACCGGGCTTCGGTTTAATACCGCGCAGCAATTAACCTAAATCACGGTGGAAAACGCCGCGCACATTCTTGAACCGTTGCCGTATCACGTCGAGTTGAGGGATTATCTCAAGTCGCAGGAGCGCGAGTTATGGAATTGGTTCGCGTCGGCGCGGGCGCAGGCCGATTACACCGAGAAACTCCGCCTGGACCTGCTCAAGTCCACGTATCGGCTCGACGCGGAGAGTCACCCGGAACTTTACCAGCGAGTCGAAGAGGCGAAGGCGCGATTGCAATTGGACATCCCCGTCACAATCTACCAGGCGCAGAACGCGCCGCAACCGAACGCGGCGCTTTATTACATTCCCGGCGAAGGGCACGTCGTCTTTTTTGGCTCGGTGTTGAATATGTTGAACGCCGAGGAGACAAAATCCGTTCTCGGCCACGAACTCGCGCACTATCGGCTCTGGGAATGGGAGCAGGGCGACTTGCACGTGGCGGACCGATTGATCCAGGCGGTGGCGGGCGATCCGCGCGCGGCGGATAGCCATGAGCAAACGGCCCGGCGTTTTCAGCTCTACACGGAAATCTTTTCCGATCGCGGCTCGCTGTGCGTGACCGGGGACGTGCATCCGGTGGTGGCCGGGCTGGTCAAAATTGAAACCGGGCTGAACCAGGTCAGCGCGCCGGCTTACCTGAAGCAGGCGGAGGAGATTTTTGCGAAGGAGAACGCCGCCACCGCGGGGGTGTCGCACCCGGAACCGTTCATCCGCGCGCGGGCGCTGTCGCTCTGGCACGGTCAGCGGGACGAGGCGCATCCGCACATCGTCCGGATGATTGAGGGGGCGGAGATGCTCGACAGTCTCGATCTGATCGGCCAGACGCGCATGGTGAAGAGCACGCGGCGGTTGCTGGAACAGTTTCTTCAGCCGAAATGGTTTCATACGCCTTCAATCCTGGGCCACGCAAAATTGTTTTTCGGCGATTTTCAACCCAGCGTCACGCGGGACCATTCGGTATTGGAAGCGTTCAAGAGCAGCGATTCAAAAACACGCGAGTACCTTTCCTATGTGCTGCTCGATTTTGTGACCGCCGACCCGGAACTGGATGAGGTGCCACTGGCCGCGGCGCTGGAGTTGAGCCGCCAATTGGAATTCGATGCGCAATTCGAGAAGCTCGCCGCCAAAGAGCTCAAGTTGAAAGTGCGGGACGTGCGGAAGCTCAAGGAACAGGCGGCGGAGATGCTGGCGAAGGCGGAGGCGGCGCCATGAGCGAACCCAACCCACCGCCGTTCCTCAAGTTCCTGGAAACCGGCGTGTCCCGGGGCGGCTTCGAGGCAGATGACGCTTTAGCGGCGCTTCTGCCCCTGATGAAACAGGTGATCGCCGTGCACGAGGCGGGCCTGGTCGCGCCGCTCGACGGGCTTCAGGACCTGATCCTCACCGAAGCGGGCCAGTTGATGTTCGCGCCCGCCCGGGTGAATCCCCCGGAAAAGAACACCGGCAGGCTCGAGTCGCTTCAGTCCCCGGTGAGCAGCGCCATGGAAGTGGTTGCAGAATCCCGTCGGGTCGCGGATGTGGATCAATCCACGCTCACGGTTTCCGATCTCAGCGTCAACGCGGGGGACGGTGCAATCACCAAACCAGTTTTTCTGCCGGACTACCGTTGCTGGGAGCATGTCATCGGGCATCACGACGAACTGACGGACGTGTTCTCGCTGGGCCTGCTCCTGGCGAGCGTGGCGTGCGGACTGGACTTCACCGATGCCGGGGAGTTGGAGATGTTCACCGTCAACCGCGGTAATTTGTTTGGGATTGCTCCGCGTCTGAATCCGGTGCTGGCCGCCACCATCGTGCAGATGACGGAGTTGAACCGACACCGGAGGGCGCAGGACCTCCGGCAGATGGTTTCGCGCCTGGAGAACTACCGCGATCAATCGGTTGATTTCGACACGAACATCTTCAAGCAGAAGGAATTTAAGGAATCACCGGTCGCCGGCAAACGGCGGCTGATCCAGTCGCACTTGCGCGACCGGCTCTTTGAAATCTCGCGCCGCAACCGGCTCATTTATTTCAAGCCGACGCTTCAGACGCTGAACCTGACGATTGCGTCCGTGCCGGTCCTGCTCGACTACCGGAACATCAAGCGTGAACAATTGTTTGTCTGGCACCCGGAGCTGGCCGCCACCGTGACGGAAGGTGGGCCGATGTCGCTTGGCAAGTACCTGCGCTTCGAAGACGCGCCCTACATCCCCGGCGTGCTGGATAAGATCATCAGCGAAGCCCGCCGCGACCGCGCGGAGTACGGCTTCGCGCAGTTGCGGCTCGTGCTTTGTTTCCTGCGCTGGAACAATCTCAAGGAAGATAAGCACGAGCGCATTCATTCGCCGCTGTTGCTGTTGCCGTGCGAGCTGACGAAAAAGAAGGGCGTGCGCGACAATTACGTGCTCGATCCCACGACGAGCGAGGCCGAGGTGAATCCGGCGCTGCGCCACCATCTCAAGGAACTCTACAACCTGAACCTGCCGGAGTTTGTGGATTTGAAGGCAACGCCGCTCGCTCAATTTTACGAAGCGCTCAAGACACAGATTCAGGCGAGCGAGCCGGGGGTGACGCTGAACCACATTGACCGCCCTCAGATCGAGCTGATTCACGAAAAGGCCCGCCAGCGGGTGGATCAATATCGGCGGCGGTTGAAACTGCAGGCGCGAAAGGCGCGCACCATCGCCAAACCCGACTACAGTTACGACCGGGAAAACCTGAAGCCACTGGGTTTGCAGCTTTTTCTCGAGAAAGTGCGGCCCACGCCGTTGCCGTTGCGCGATGCCGCCGGCGCGCCCCCGGAACTGCGCCTGCCGCGCATTGTTGCTCCGACTGACCCGGCCGAGGCGGGCAAGGTGCTCGAAACGGAGCGGCAAATGTTCGCCTTGCGTGAAGGCCAGAACCAAAACCCGTATTCCTGGGACTTCGACCTGTGCAGCCTGACGCTGGGGAATTTCAACTATCGCAAGATGACGCTGGTGCGGGATTACGCCAAGCTGATCGAGACGGACATGGCGAGCGGCGCGTTTGACACGGTCTTTTCACTCACCCCAAAACCGCCCGAAGAAGCACAGGCTCCGGGGCTGGAGTTGAACGAACAGCACCTGGTGGTTTCGTGCGATGCCACGCAGGCTTCCGCCATAGCGCGAGCCCGCACCGGCGCGAGCTACATCATCCAGGGCCCGCCGGGCACGGGTAAATCGCAAACCATCACCAATCTCATCGCCGACTACGTGGCGCGGGGCAAGCGCGTGTTGTTCGTCTGCGAGAAACGCGCGGCCATTGACGTGGTGTTTCATCGGCTGCGCCAGCAGGGGCTCGATGAACTGTGCTGCCTGATTCACGATTCGCAGACGGATAAGAAGGCGTTCATCCTGAATCTCAAGCAAACCTACGAGAAATTCCTGAGCCAGGCCGACCTGGACCCGGAAGCCGAAGCCATTCGCGCCCGGATGTTGAACACGATGGAACAGGACCTGGCCACGCTGCGGCGCTTTTCGGAAGTGATGCGCGAGGCGCATGCGCACACCGGAATCGGAGTGCGTTCGCTGCTGCATCGACTGGTCGAGTTGCGTGGGCGCGCGACGGAGCTGCCGCCGGAAGTGGAAGACCTGCTGCCGGAGTACCCCCTGTGGCAGACTCACGGTGACGTCATAACCCGGCTTCAATCGGCGCTGACGGACCTGGGCGAGGAGCTTTGTTTCGCGAAACATCCACTGCGCTGGCTCGGCAAGGGGGTGTTACAGGCGGACCGCCCGCTGGAAGCGCTGACGAAACATCTCGACGAGGCCGAGGACCTGCTGGATGAAATTGAGAGCGCGCTGGAATTGTCCGGTTTACCCGGTGAGTTGTGGGACACGTTTGAGGAGATTCAAACGATTCTCGAATTCGCGGTGCGAGTGCGTCCCCTGGCCGAACGCAATCTGCTCGGCGTGCTGACGCATGGGCCGGCGGAGCAATCCTTTACGGCGCTCGCGACTGAACTCGACAAGAGCGCCAAAGCGCTGGAAAAGGCGCAGGCGAAAACAACCGGTTGGCGCGAGCCGCTGGCGCCCGATGACACGGAAAATGCCCTGGCACAGGCGCAGACGTTTGAGAAATCCATTTTCCGCTTTTTACAACCGGCGTTCTGGCGGCTCAAGAAGACGCTGCAAGCGCGCTACGACTTTTCGCAACACGCGGTTGCGCCGGCATGGAGCAAAATCCTCGGCGACCTGTCCGCCCAACACAAAGCGGTGACGGAATTGCAAACGCTCCAGCAGAAGGCCGCGACCGAATGGCGGGTGGAAGACGCCGAGGCATTCCGCGCACAGGTGGCGGAAATGAGGGATGATCCACATCTGCCGCATCCGTCCATCAAGGCACTGCTCAAGTTGCTGGTCGAATCAAGCGATGCAGCCTCGTTGATTGAGACGCTGGCCGGAATTCATGACCGTTTCACTGCGCTGGATTCGGTCCTGGCGGCGGCATTGGCGGAATACGAGGGATTTGAATTCGGAGAACTCGCGGACGTGCTGGGCCAATTACGCGGGCAAACGGGCACGCTGGCCGAGTTATCGCCGATACTTGCCGAACTGGCTGAGCTGCCGGATTCGTTCACGCACGCGTTGCGCCGCGCGCCGATCCCGTTGAATGAGTTCGAGGCAGCGGTCGCGCATAAGAGCATCAATTGCGTGTATCGGGAAGACCGGGCAATGAATCGCTTTGAGGGACGCACGCTCTTCCGCAAGATGGAACAGCTTGAGAAAAGCTACCGCGAATGGCTGGGGCTGAATGCCCGCTGCATCCGCATGGCCGTGCGGCAGAAGTTTCTCGAACACGTCAATGTGTCCTCACTGCCCGCCGCGCAACTCAGCCAGGAGCAGAAGGGGTTGAAGAAATCCTACGCGGCGGGCCGGCGTGAGCTGGAGCACGAGTTTGGCAAGTCCATGCGCTACAAATCCATTCGCGACCTGGCGGCCGGGGATACCGGCCAGGTCATTCAGGATTTGAAGCCCATCTGGTTGATGAGCCCGTTGAGCGTTTCCGACACGCTGCCACTCGACCCAGAACTGTTCGACGTTGTGATCTTCGACGAGGCGAGCCAGATTCCCATGGAAGAGGCGATTCCCGCCATTTACCGGTCGCACCAGACGATTGTCGTCGGCGACGAAATGCAATTGCCTCCCACAACCTTCTTTGCGAGCGCCCGCACCGAGGATGAAAGCGTGATTGTGGAGCAAGAGGGCGAACGCTTCGAGGTGGACCTGGACTCGGACAGTTTCCTCACGCAGTCCGCGCAGAACCTGCCGTCCACGCTGCTGGCCTGGCACTATCGCAGCCGCTACGAGTCGCTGATAAGTTTTTCGAACGCGGCTTTTTACAGCGGGAATCTCTACACCATACCGGATCGTCAGCGCGCAGTGGCCGACCGGCCGGAGTTGATCGTCACCGCCAACGAGCAGGGGAGCGCGAACGTGGAGACATTGCTCGCGCGCAGCATCAGCTTTCATTTCATGGAGAACGCCGTTTACGAGGATCGCCGGAACACCAATGAAGCGGCGTACATCGCCCAGATGGTCCGCGAAATTCTCAAACGCGACACGAAACTGAGCATTGGCCTGGTGGCATTCTCCGAAGCGCAGCAGAGTGAACTTGAAAGCGCCCTGAGCCGGCTGGCGGAGGAGGATGCCGAATTTGCCGCGCGGCTGGAGAATGAATACGTTCGCGAGGAGAACGACGTCTTCTGCGGCCTGTTCGTGAAGAACCTGGAAAATGTTCAGGGCGACGAACGCGATATCATCATCATGAGCGTCTGCTACGGGCACGACGCCGGTGGGCGGATGCTGATGAACTTCGGCCCGATCAACCAGCGCGGCGGCGAGAAGCGCCTGAATGTCATCTTCTCTCGCGCCAAACATCACATGGCGATCATCAGCTCCATTCGGCATCACGACATCACGAACGATTACAACGACGGAGCTAACAGTCTGAAGAATTTCCTCCACTACGCGGAGGCCGTCTCGAAGGGCGATGCGACGACAGCGCGCCGGGTCCTGGAGAACCTCAATCCGCTCAGCCGCAAGGCGCTCGCGCCGCTCAACAAAGGCGATTCGATCGTGGAAGGGCTCGCCGCAGCGCTGCACCAGCGCGGCTACGAAGTGGATGTGAATGTGGGCCAATCCAAATTCCGCTGTGACCTTGCCGTGCGGGGAAAAACGGACAGCCTTTATCAGCTTGGAATCCTGGTGGATACAGACGGGCATTACGCGAATCCGAATCTGCTCGATCGTTACCTGATGCAGCCAGGCATCCTCAAGGCATTCGGCTGGCGGTTCGCTTTGGTGCTGACCAAGGACTGGTATCACAATCCGGATGACGTGCTGGCCCGCCTGGAGAAACTATTGCAGGGACAGGAGGCGGAAGCTGAGGAAAAGGAGGAAGAGGCAGAGAAGGAGGCGGAAGCCGCACCGGTGGCAGCACCGGCAGCGTTCGATGTCCCGAAGACCGAACCCATTACTTCACCAACAGAAAAAGAACCGGTGACACCGAAGACGGATGCAACAACGGTGCCGCCCAAGCCGGCTGCCGGCGTTTCCGGTACGACGCGCCGCTTTGAATTCGTGAGCGGTTCGTCGAATAAGTTCTGGGAGATTATCGTGGCCGGCAACGCCTTCACCGTGCGCTTTGGGCGCCTCGGCACGGCTGGCCAATCGCAGACCAAATCGTATGCCGACGAAGCCGGAGCGAAGCGCGCGGCCGAAAGTTTGATTGCGGAGAAGCTGAAGAAAGGGTACGTCGAAAAAGCAATTTGAACTTGGATTCACCGCGATACGTTCGCGCCAGTGATGCGCAGCGGATTCGAGCGCACCATGAAATCTCAAGAGCCAATACAGTCCGGCGGACACCCAAAGTTGCAGAACGGGCAGTATGCGGTGAGGCGGACGGATATTTGCCCGGGAGTAGTGCAGCAAAAAGAGGGGCGTCATCCGGATGAGGGAGGGGTGGTCTGGCTCGTTTTCGATTCGTTGCAAGCGGCTTGTAAGTATGCGGCATCTGACATCGCTGAGCATCCATCTGCCGAGTACACCGTTTACAATTCTGACGAAAAACCAATCCAGACGTTTAACAAAAAGTTGGTGGATGACATTGCGTCTGATGTTGTGGCGGCATACGGTAAGGAACAGAAGCGCTGGTGGCAGTTTTGGAAGCCTTAAGCCAGGCGGTTTCTACCGCGCTTCGATGCGTCAACCTGCTCTGCTAAACTGTGAACATGACATGGAAGCAACTGGATCGACGGATAAGCGAATGGCTTTTCAAAATGTTGCTTTCACCGCTGGCCCTGGCGGCGCCTTACTTACGCACAAACTATTGGATTGAGGGCCGGAACATCGTGTTTCAGCGGCCCTTTACCAGAAGTGTCTCCATTAAGATAGACGACTTTGACGAGATTGGAGTCGAAACCACCGATCAAGGCCCCTTCGTCGAGGACGTGTTTTGGATCCTCACGCGAGGACAGGCGCAAATTCGCATTGGAGAGCCGCATCCAGTTTTCAATCAGCTAATGGATCGGGTTGGCTCGCTGGAGGGCTTTGATTGGCGGCCTTTCACGGAAGCAATGTGCTGCTCCGACAACCGTTATTTTTTGTGCTGGAGGAGAACCGATGAATCCGACTAACGCGGCTGGCACAGTAAATCCGCCGATTGCATCTCGGTTTCATACTGCACATTATTTATTGGCTGCGCGCCACCGAAGCGCATTCATTTTATGGCATCAATTCACAAAGAGATTGCGCTTCACGCTAACGTCGAAAAAGTTTGGGCCGTCGTTCGCGACGTCGGCGCTGTCCATAAGCGTTTTGTCCCAGGTCTGGTCACTGATGTCCGTCTGGAAGCAGGGGCGCGGGTCGTCACCTTTGCCAACAGTATGGTGGTCCGGGAATTGATAGTGGAAATTGATGAAGCGCGTCGGCGGCTTGCCTACGCGGCGGTTGGCGGCATGTTCAAGCACCACAATGCATCCATGCAGGTCATGCCCGAGGGGCAGGACCGCTGTCGTTTGCTTTGGATTACGGATCTGTTGCCCGATGAAGCCACAAAGGCTTTAGGCAGCCTCATTGACGAAGCGACAATCATCATGAAGCGGACGCTTGAGGGTGAAAACGCGGCCTAAAAATATAGTGAAAGGAATGCTATGAAATCTGTCTTGCTCGTAATTCTGGTTTGCTTCAGCGCCGCGCGTGTGGCGTGCGGCGCCGAGAAATTGCCCGGCCCGCTTCTGAATGGTTTGGGCGACCTACATCATCCGGTGACCACGCAGTCCAAGCGGGCGCAACAATACTTCGATCAGGGAATGCGGCTTTTATTCGGGTTCAACCACCGCGAAGCGATTCGGTCGTTCCGTTCGGCGGCGCAAATCGATCCACAATGCGCGATGGCTCACTGGGGTGTGGCATACGCGTATGGACCGCACGTCAACAAACCGATGGATGCGAGCGACACGGCGGGAGCGTGGGCCGCTTTGCAATCAGCACTGGCGCTTAAAAGTCACGGGTCTGAAAAGGAACAGGCGTACATCGCCGCGCTGGAAAAGCGTTACCAGGCCGAACACAAAGACGACCGGGCTGCCCTGGACAAAAGTTTTATGGCGGCAATGCGCGACGTGGCAAAGAAATATCCGGACGATCTCGACGCGCAGGTGCTCTTTTCCGAAGCCGTGATGAATACGATGCCCTGGGATTACTGGACGCGGGACCGTAAACCTAAGCCGGAGACAGAGGAAGTCCTGGCGGCGCTGCGGTTTGTCATGTCGCGCAACCCGGATCATCCGGGCGCCAATCATTTTTACATTCACGCCGTCGAGGCCGGACCCCATCCCGAGCATGGTTTGCCCTCAGCCGACCGGTTGCGCGATTACGCCCCGGCGGCGGGACATCTGGCCCATATGCCCGCCCACATTTACGTGCGCGTGGGACAGTATGACGACGCAATAACGGCCAACGAAATCGCCGTAAAAGCAGATCGAAACTATATTCGCCATTGCCGGGCACTCGGTTTTTATCCGGGGGTGTATTATCCGCACAACCTGCATTTCCTCTGGTGGGCGCAGCTATTTGAAGGGCGGAGCAAGGATGCGATGCGCACGGCGAACCAGGCGGCGGAGTATGCGCTGGATAATTATTGCGGACCGAAAAAGGCCCTTGAAGCGCCGCGCATGCGGCATCTTCCCTGGCTGACACTGGCGCGGTTTGGACGCTGGAACGAAGTCCTCGCCATTTCGAAGCCACCCAACACAAACGATTTCCTCGTGGACCGGGCCATCTGGCATTTCACGCGCGGACTGGCGTTTGCCGCGCGTAAGGATGGGGCGGCGGCCGAGCGGGAACAGCTTGCGTTGAGCGCCATCGCGGGCAGCGAGGAAGCAAAGAAATTGAGCGGGCCTCAGTTTCCGGCGGCTGACATCCTGGGTGTTTCGGCGCATTGGCTCGCCGGTAAAGTTGCCGGAGTGAAAGGCGACCGGCGCGCGATGATTGAACATTTGGAAAAAGCAGTCGCGGCGGAGGACGCCGTTCCTTACATGGAACCTTCGTTCTGGCCATTGCCGTCGCGGCCAGCCCTGGGAGCGGCGCTTTTGGAATCCGGGGATCCTGCGAGGGCGGAGGAAGTATTCCGCGAGGACCTTCGTCGATGGCCCCGCAACGCGTGGGGCCTGCTCGGACTCGAACAATCGCTGCGTGCCCAGGGCAGGAAAGATGCGGCCGAACTCGTGCAAAGCCAGTTCGACACCGCCTGGGAACGCTCCGACACCAAACTCGATTTGAAATGGTTTTGAGGCAGGGATGGAATTCTAAAGGCTAAGGATTCAGTGTTCGGTTTTCAGTCGTCAGTGGCCTTGAGGAAAAAATTATTTTTGGTCCTCTTGACTGGACCTTGAGCCCGCTTAGCCCCACATCATCACGAGAAGACGCGAAGACACCAAGATGAGGAATTTGAACATGAGGTAACAGAGTCCACAGAGAGCCATATTGGTGTGCGGTGTGAGGTTGCGCCGAGGGTTACCACAAACCGACAAAATTCGTATATGAGCTAGTGGGACTTACGGGGAGTAAGTAATTAGAATCGATCGGACTTCCTGGGAGTTATTGGGAGTGGGGAATTTTGATTTTGGTCGAGATTCAAACTGTGGCATCGCAACCTGCCGCGGAAATTCCCCCCCCCGCCGGGCAGGGATTTAAAGTGTGACAGTGTGACAAATCAATGTTTGCAGGGGTTTCTGCATTTTTGAGGTGTGAACAAGCCTCGTACAAAGTGTGTACAGAAGTGTGAACCGCAGGGGTAGTTGATAGGTGGTGAGTTTATGGTTGATAGCAAGCTACCTTCGGCCCGCACGCTGGACTTCCGCTGTCGTTCGGAACTATGGCGAAACGAGTCGCGGCGGCATGTGGGGGTGGGGGGCACACAGGGTAATTTAGCCGTACCGCCGTACCAAGGCCGGTAAACATTGGGGATTATTGAGGTTGAGGCCGTACCGGTAGCCGTACCGGGGGCGTACCGCCGTCCCAAAGGCGGGAGGATAAGGTATGGCAGATAGGAGATGAGCCCGGAAAGTTTCTCCCGCGACCCGCGCTCTGAGCTTCGTCGCGGCCGGGGGGGTGGCTCTTAGGGGTTTTTACCCGTGACAGCGTGACAAATCAATAAAATCGGGAGTTTTCTGACTTGCTACTCGTGACATTACCCGTGACAAGCCGTGACTGACCCGTGACAGATGAATTCTGGATGGGCGGGATGACCGGAGCACCAGCATTTTGAACATAAGCAAACTAAGTTAACGAAGAAGAGCGGCATGGAGGCGGGTCCGCCGATATTAAATATGAGCCAACGGAAAACCTGAGGGCGGACTGCAGGGAGTGGAGAGTTTAGAATGCAAAGTGCAGAATGAAAGGGGAGGCCTGACGGGTGAAAATCTGAAAACTGAAATCCTGAAATTGAACGACTGAGGGACTGATTTGACCAGGAGACTACGGAGGAACATTTCGGGATTTTTGGCGGATATAGGTAATGAGAGAGGTCAGGACAGTAAAGAAAGTAGTGATCTTGGTTGACAAGTTTCGCGGACAAAGATGAAATAGGTATGTCCCTGAAAAGCAGGCCCCGGGCAACAACTCGCATTATTTATGGGAATGAATCACTTCGAGGCTTTGGCCGCTGTCGCTTTGGGCGCTTTTACATCGTCCTCGGCTTTCGCCGCACCGAAGACCACATTGAGCGCCGCTTCACGCCAGGAGTTACCATCGGGTCAGGTGCCTGAAGGAGTCACCGCGCCGGACTGGACGAGCATTCGGCGGCAATATGAGCAGCATCGGCATGCGGTGTCGCCTGTCGCGGGCGATCCAAAGACTTTGCAGGCGCGCAATCGCGGCCAGCAATGGCGGACGCGCTTCGATGGACGCGGATTCGTTACTCAACCTGATGCGGGTGGCTGGGAGTGGGGACTGGAACTGCAGAGTTATGGCTTCACCGGTTGCGAATACAACTTAAGCGCCAAAAAGCCAGACGTGCGCACAACAGGGGATCGAGTCACTTACGATTGGGACGCAACGATTCAGGAATGGTTTGTGAACGATAAGCGAGGGCTCGAACACGGGTTCACTATTCGCGAGCGGCCCAGCATTCGCGCAACGGGGGCCGCTGGCAATTCGGCGAAAGCGCCGTCGTCGCTGCGCTCTGCTGGCGCACTCCAAGACGCGATCGCGACGACGGACAATTCTCGACTCACCTTTACTCTGGCCGTGCGCGGCAGCCTTCGCCCTGAAGTGGAGGCGAATGGGAGCGGAGTGCGCTTCGTGGATGCAAAGGGCGCGACGGTTATCAACTACTCCGGCCTCAAGGTTTGGGACGCCGATGGCCGGGTTCTCCCATCTCACTGGGAAAG
>JADMIO010549105.1_pt1 | contig 16897 bp, 14 predicted proteins | sample 8958161 | NCBI WGS metagenome assembly JADMIO01 (sample SAMN16585339, study PRJNA669376) | soil metagenome | isolation source: Crop rotation soil | place: USA: Cullars Rotation, Alabama | collected 2011
CCGCCGCGAGCTCGCAGATCGCGCGCGGCGCCGACAGCCAGTCGTCGGCCGCCGAGGAGACCTCGGCCACGATGGTCGAGATGGCGGCGCAGATCCAGCAGCTCGCCGGCAACGCGCAGACGCTCGCCGCCAGCGTCGATCAGATCTACACCGCCATCCAGCAGATGAACTCGTCGCTGGGCGAGACCGCCGGCAACGGCGACTCGCTGCTCGCCGCCGCCGACGACACCGCCAGCGCGCTGAACCAGATGGCGCAGGACATCGCGGCCATCGCCGCGCGCGTGCGCGAGCTCGACCGGGTGCAGGCGCGCTCGGCCGACAGCGTGAAGGCAGGCGTCGATCGGCTGCAGCACTCGGTGCGCGCGATCGGCGCGCGCGCCCAGGACGTGGGCAAGATCGTCAAGCTGATCGAGGACATCGCCGATCAGACGCAGCTGCTCGCCCTCAACGCGGCGATCGAGGCGGCGCGCGCCGGTGACGCCGGCCGCGGTTTCGGCGTGGTCGCCGACGAGGTGAAGCGGCTGGCCGAGCGGGCGGTGCAGGCCGCCGGCGACGTCGGCGGCCTGGTCGACAACGTACAGGGCGAGACCGCCGGCGCGGTCGCGATCACCGACGACGTCTTGCGCGGCATCGTCGGCTCGGTCGATGAGACCTCGCGGCTGGTCAGCCAGGCGGCGCACGCGACGGACGAGCAGGCGCAGGGTGCGCGCGCCATGCTGCGCACCGCCGAGGGCATGGCCAAGCTGTCGCGCGAGATCGCCACCGCCGCACGCGAGAACCACACTGCCGCCTCGGAGGTCGCGCGCGCGTCGACCGGCATGAACAAGCTCACCCGGCAGATGTCGGAGGCGACCGCCGAGCAGAAGCGCTCGGGCGAGATGATCGTGCGCGCGATCGAGGCCATCGCGCTGGTGTCGCGGCAGAACCTCGCCTCGGTGGAGGACATGACCGCCGGCGCCGGCGAGCTCGCCCGCCAGGCGGAGACGCTGCGCGCGCAGCTGGATGGGTTCCGCAAGTAGGTGCTAGCGGCGCCGCCACCAGCGCAGGAGCCATGGACCGCGCTGCTCGCGCCGTACCCGGCGCACCGCCGCCGCCGCCGCTGCCATGATCCACGGCACCGGGTCGGCGCCCCGTACATAGGCGCCGCGCGTGCGCGCGATGCGTACGAACGTCGCCTCCACCAGGCGTGCAGCGAGCGCCGGATCGCCGAGGTCGCGCAACAGCTGCTCGTACACGCGCGGGGCGACCAGCCGGTACAGCTCGGCCGCCGCCTGCGCATCACCCTCACACCAGGCCGCCATCAGCGGCCCGACCCCATCCTGCCCCTGCCCCATACGATCAGCTGTAACGCCCGGGCGGGGACGACGTACATGGTACGGGCGTACTAGCCGGGGACCGTCCAGAGGAGGCCGATATGCAGACCGCGAGCGAGCCGATCGATGAGCTGATCTACCTCGCCACCAGCAGCCGGACCCGGAACCAGTTCCGATCCGCCGCGGTGCGCTGGCTCGACGCCACCGTCGGCTTTGATTTCGGGTACTTCGGCAAGGTTCCCGACCCGGCCGCCGATCCCGCGCCGATGCTGCACAACTGCAGCTCGCGCCAGGTACAGCAGTACCGTGCCGAATCGGCGCGCTACCTGCCTGACACGCTCGATCTGATCCACCGGGCCCACCAGCGCGGCGGGGTCGGCCGCGACGAGGAGCTGCTCGCCGGGCGCGAAGGCCACTGCGTGCTCAACGAGGAAATCCTGCGCCCGCAGGGCGTGCACGAGATGGTGACCGCCTGCGGCACGGTCGCCGGCAGGCCGACCAGCTACTTCCACATCGCGCGTGGCTCGCGGGGCGCCCGCTTCGGCGCGCGCGAGCTGGCGATCATCGGCCGCGCCGCGCCCGTGTTTGCCCTCGGCGACGCGCTGACCCGTGACGACGAACGCCAGTCGATCGCTCCTGACATCAAGTTGACCGCGCGAGAACGCCAGGTGATCGAGTACCTCGTCGCCGGGCTCACCAATCGCGAGATCGCCGCACTGCTCGGCACCTCGCACCACACCGTGCGCAACCAGCTGGCCGCCGTGTTCGCCAAGCTGGGCGCCTCCACGCGCGCCGAGCTGGTCGGCCTGGTGATCCGGGAGCACCTGGTCGACGCGTGATCGCTTCGCACTGAACCGACGAGCGTAACCGGGGGCCGCAGCCGGCGTAGGGCTCCCATGCGCATCGTTCGCGGCGTGCTCGGCATCCTGCTCGCCGCCTTCGGGGCGTGCACGATCCACGACCCGGACCTGCCCGGCAATCTCGTCGCCGAGACGGTCGCCGAGGACCCGACGCTCCCCGCGCTCGAGGTGAACGGCACGCTCCTGCACCTCGAAACCCGCGGGGATCCGGCCAATCCCGTCATCGTCTTCGTGCACGGCGGGCCGGGGAGCGACTACCGCTCGCTGACCGCGCTCGCGGCGCTGTCGGACAGCTACTTCCTCGTGTTCTACGACCAGCGCGGCGCGGGCCTGTCGGAGCGACTGCCGCCGGACCGGGTGAGCCTCGAGCTGCTGTTCCAGGATCTCGACGCGATCGTCGATCGATTCTCGCCGGACACACCGGTGATCCTGCTCGGACAGTCGTTCGGCGGGCAACTGGCCACCTGGTATGTCGCCCGGCGGCCGACGCGCGTCGCCGCCGTCGTGCTCATCGACCCGGGACCGTTCACCGGCGAGCGGCTGGCCAAGCTGGCGATCTTCGACTTCAGCCTGACCGCCGAATGGCTGAGCGACTTCCTGTGGACCAACGAGTACCTCTCGGCCGACAGCCAGGCGCGTATCGACTACGTCACCATGACGGCGGCGCAGGGCAGCGCGCCGGGCTACCACCTGAGCATCGAGAATCCCGAGCCGTCGTGGCGCCTCGGGGTCGTGGCGCACGACGCCATCATCCGCGACGGCCAGGACGCGAACGGCGACTGGGACTTCGACTTCACCATCGGGCTGGACAGCTACCAGGGACCGGCGTTGTTCATCCGCAACGGGCTCAACCAGATCCACAGCGCCGCCTTCACCGAGGAGCAGGCGGCCGACTATCCCAGCGCCGAGATCGTCACCGTGGAGGGCGTGGGCCACGACGGTCACTGGCTGCGGCCCACCGAGTACGTCGCCATCATTCGCGACTTCCTGCGAGCCGCGCCGTGAGGGCAGCCTCGATCGCGCTGCTGTTGCTGCTCGTGACCCGCGCCGATGCGCGCGAGCTGATGAACCCGGCAGCCGACGGGCACGGCCAGCACCGTGTCTATGCCACGAGCGGCGTCGATCCGACCTTCACCAGCGGCATCGGCTATGCCTTCGATCTGCCGGTGGCAGCGATCGCCCGCAGCGTCGAGCTCTCGGCCGACCTGAGCGCACCGTGGTTCGTGTTCGACGGGCACCACTACCAGCTCGACGTCGGCGCGCGCACCACCGCGCTGCGCTGGCACGACCTGCGCCTCGTCGGCCGGCTGCACCTGCAGCTCACCGGCGGCAAGAACTGGGTGCACGAGGCCACCAGCCTCGGCTTCGAGACGTCGATCCTGGCCGGGATGTTTCGCCCGCACGCTTTCATCGCCGCCGAGGTGAGCTTCGGCCATTACGCGCTGACCTACCTCGAGCACAGCGACGTCTATCGCGCCACGCAGTTCGACGACGTCGTGGACGGCTGGTACGCCAACACGGGCGGCCGGATCGTCGTCGCCGTGCAGGGCGGCCACTCCGTGTCGGCCGGCTGGGAGGTTGCTCTCAGGCTGGGAATCGCCTGGACCGAAGCGCTCGGACCGCCGCAGGGCCTCCCCTATTTCGTGGACGTCGCGCTCACCAAGCGCTTCTGATCGAGCGGCGGCGTCGCCACGTCGCGAGCATGCTGCAGGTCGGCCATGTCGCGCGGCGAACGCTCATAGGTGACACGCATCCCCTGCCGTCTTATGGTTCGCACGGGTATGGGGGAGGCCGGCCGCAGCGAGGAACAGCTGATGCTCGCGTACGTACGCGGCGATCAGGCAGCGTTCCGCGAGCTGTTCTCGGCGCTCGCGCCGGTCTTGCTGCGCGTGATGATGCGCTACGTCGGCCGGCCGGCGGATGCCCAGGACATCGTCCAGCAAACCTTCCTCCAGCTCCACCGCGCGCGCTTCGACTTCAAGGCCGACACGCGGCTGCGTCCGTGGGTCTTGACCATCGCCTACAACCTGGCGCGCGACCTGCTGCGCCAGCGTGGACGCCGGCCGGAGACGAACGTGGATGATGTGGTGCTCGCCGACCCGCGAGGCCACGCAGGGACGGCGACCGACAGCGCGGAGACCAAGGCCGAGGTTCGAGCCGCCCTCGCCCGCCTGCCGCGGGATCAGCGCGAAGTGATCGAGCTGCACTGGTTCGAGGAATTCTCCTTCCCTGAAATCGCGTCGATGGTCGGCGCCGCACCAGGTGCCGTGCGGGTGCGCGCCCATCGTGGTTACGAGGCTTTACGTAAGACGCTGGGACCGGCGGTTACTCCGCCGGAAGAATGACATCCAAGGACGACGTGACGACAGACAGACGACAGCCTGGCGATGCGAGCGACGGAGGAGGCAATCCGCCTGGCGAGCTCGCCATGCTCGAGTCTGCTGTGCTCGGCGCCATCGAGGACGATGAGCGCGACGTGCTGTCGCGCCTGCGTGTCCTGCCGCGCGCGGTCCGCTTCCTGCTCCTGCTCGTCCCGATGATCGGCGTGCCGCTGGCCATGTTCATGTGGATGCGGCGTGCCGACTACGACGTCTTCCCGCAAGGCCGCATGCTCGGCTTCACCCTGCTCTACCTGGGCGTGGCCATGGCGGCGGCGTGGGAGTCGCTGCGGCCGGTCTGGCTACCCGAGGCGCCGCGCTGGGTCGTGCGCACGTTGATCGCCGTCGCGCTGCTGGGCCCGGTCGTGAACGCGGCCTGGACGGAGGCGCCGACCCTCCCCTCCATCGCGGCCACCTATCGGGAACTGCCCTGGGCCTATGTATGCGCGGCGCTGGGCGTGGTCTCGGGCGGCATGACGCTGGTGCTGTCGCGTGTGCTCAGTCGCCGCGGCGGTCGCGGCCGCGACGAGACGCTGCTGCTGGCTGCCAGCGCGGGCCTGGCGGGGGTGCTCGCCGGCTGGCTGGAGTGTCCGATCAACTTTCCGATGCACCTGCTGCTCGGACATGCGAGCGTTCCGGCCCTCCTGATCGGCCTGACTCTGCTGTCCCGTCGGGTGTGATCGGTAACATCCTGCGGGCTGGCGCGTATTCGCCACGGATGCCCGAACCTGAGCTGGACGAGCTCGCCCGCAAGGTCGACACGGCGATCGCCGCCGAGCGCGGCGTGGTTGCCCGGGTCAGGGCGTGGTCGCGGTTGTCGCGCTTCGCCATGGTGGCGCTGCTCATCGGCGTCATCGCGATGATGACCGGCACGTTGAGCCCGCGCTCGGACATGAACACGATGCCGAGGTGGCGGCTCGTCGCGGTGATCGGCGTGTATGTCGTGATCGCGCTCGCCGCGGTCTGGCATGCGCTGCGGCCACTCTGGCTACGGCGTCTGTCGCCGTGGGTGTCACGGCTGCTGGTGTGCGCCGGGCTGGTCATCCCATTCGTGCATGCTCTGCTGCCCGAGCTGCCGACCCACGAGGCACACATCTCCTCGTGCCTCGCCAACGGCACGCTGCTCGGTCTCTCGGTGCTGCTCCTCGCGCGCGCCGTCGATCGCGGCGGCCACCGTGGCACCGACGAGGCGCTGCTCGCGGCCGCCGGTGGGGGAGTCGGCGGGGTGATGGCGCTGCACCTGCAGTGCCCGATCAACCACGTGGAGCACCTGCTGACCGCCCACGCACCGGTGCCGCTGCTGTTGCTCGGGCTGTACTGGGTGCTGCGACGGACCTAGACGATCTCCACACTGAGCGGGGTGGCGTTCCGGAGCGCGTCGGTGACCGCGCAACTCCGCTCGGCAGCCGCCAGCAGCTTGCGAAGCTTCTCGGGCGCGAGCCCGGGCGCTTCGACGTGCACCTTGACGCGGATCGCGCTGAATCCGGCGCGCACCGCGGGATCCATGAGCATGACGCCACGGTGATCGACGTCGCCCTCGACGGTGACGTCGACGCGTTCGAGCGTCACGCCCATGGCGACGGCGCACCCGCGGATCGCGAGCACGTGGCACCCGGCGAGCGCCGCCAGCACCACGTCGCCCGGCGTGGGATCCGCGCCGTTGCCGCCGATGCGCTCGTTGACCGTCATCGTCCAGCTCGCGGCATGGCTGATCGAGCGCGCGGTGGCGTGCGTCGTGGGCTCGGCCAGCCCGGCCTCGACGCGGTACGTGTAGTGCGGAAGCGTCGGATCCGCCGCCCAGGCGGCCTTCAAGCTGCGCGCGTCGCTCATGTCATGTCCCCGCGAACCATTCGTACCCCAGGTTCTCCCAGTAGCCGCCGGTGCGCTCGTCGAGGAAATCGATCGAGGCCAACCACTTGACGTTCTTGTACCCCAGTTTGACCGACGAGTAGAGGCGCAGCGGCGCGCCGTGGCGCAGGTCCAGATCGGCGCCGTTCTGGCCGTACGCGACCAGGGTCTGCGCGTGCAGCGCGCTGGCGCGGTCCCACGACGACCAGTAGAACGCATCCGGCTTGTCGGGGTCGGCCTCGAACGAACGGAAGTCGACCACCGTCGCGCGCGGGTCGGCGCCGACGAGCTCCGCCAGGTCACGGACGCGCACGCCGTGCCAGTCGGCGAGCGCCGACCAGCCCTCGACGCAGTGGTGGCGTAGCCGCAGATCGGCGCGCGTCATCCGCTGCAGGTCGGCGAGGCTGAAGCTCTGCGGGCGCGCCACCATGCCGCCCACGCGCAGCGTCCAGGCTGCGGGCGCCACCGGGAACGCCTTGCCGATCTTGTAGGCGGGGAACACGTCGGTCGGCGTCAGCTCGGAGTCGGGCTCGCGGTAGCCGCCGCTGCCGGAGCGGAACAGCGCGCCCTGCACGCCGCCGTTCACGCGCTCCATCGCACCCAGGAAGCCCGATTGCGGACGCGACGAATCGCAGCCCACCAGCGGCAGCGCCGCGCCCACGCCGAGCGTGTACAGGAAGCGGCGCCGCGACAGCGCCTGCCGGATCTGGTCACTCATCGCGCGGCCTCCCTCCCGTCACCATCTCGGGGAACGTCTTCCAGTGAATCGCGACCATCAGCAGATGGCCAACCAGGAACGCGCCCAGCGCCATCAGCCCCAGGAAATGCACCGCGCGCGCACCGTCGTAACCACCGAACAGCCGTGTGACCCGGCCCAGCTGCGTCGGTTTGTACAGCACCAGCCCCGACAGCACCTCGAGCACGGCAATCACCACGACGGAGGTGTAAGCGGCGCGCTGCAGGCCGTTGTACAGCCCCTGCGCCGGCGCCGTCTTGCGGACGCGCGTGTAGTACAGGACGGTCTCGAGCGCCTGGCGCGCGTCGCGCTTCGGCCAGAACCAGCGACGGCGGAACTCGCCACTCGCGATCAGGTAGACGAGGTACAGCGCGGCGTTGCCCGCCAGCAACCAGGCGAACGCAAAGTGCCAGTTGCGCGCGCCCGCGAGCCACTCGCCAATGCGCGCCCAGGTCGGCGCCTCCCAGTCGTTCCACGGAAACCAGCCATACGGGCGTCCGACCGGGCCGGAGCGCGGGTAGGCGTGCCAGATCTGCAGCCCGCTCCCGGCCATGATGGCCAGCAGCGGAACATTCAGCCAGTGGGTGACCCGCACGACGAGCGGCTGTGGCTTGCGCATCCCGATGAGCGTACGCCGGCGGAGGTCCGCCGTTACACGGTCGGTGCCCTGAGTCCGCGACGGCTTGCGACCGGTGGCGTTCGCCAGCAGCAGCCTCCGCCTCCCAACTGAGCCGAGGATCCTAGAGCAGCTCGACCATGAGCTGGTAGTTGGGGCTGCCCACCGGGGCGCCGTACGAGACGTAGCCGTCGTCGGTCTCGTGCGCCACGTGCAGGTAGACCGTGCCGTGGGCCGGCAGCGGCAGCGTGATCGGGCCGCAGCCGTAACCCGCGGCCAGCTCCGCGCCGCTGGCGTCGCGCAGGGCGATGCGCGTGGCGATCCCGCAGAAGGTCTCGAGCGGCGAGCCAAAGCCGGTCACGCGCACGGTGCGGGGCGCGGCCGTCGGATTCTCGATCAGGAAGACGTCCTCGTCGCCGAGCGGACCGGCGATCCGGCCGCGCACCAGCGTGGCGCTCTGCAACGGGCCATTGGCGTTGAGCGCGGAGAAGTCGGATTCGCGCTCGGCCACCGCGCCGTCGTCGTTGGGCTCGCTCTCGTCGAACACCGTCTCGGCGGTGCACACGCTGGTGCAGCCGTCGCCGCTCACCGTGTCACCGTCGTCGCACTGCTCGTTCCGCTCGCGCACGCCGTTCCCGCACACCGGAACGCTGTTGGTGAGCTCGAGCTTGTAGTGGAAGGGCGCCGGCACGCCCTGATCCGCGAAGTAGCGGATCTTGAAGTAGTAACGACCCGGCTGCGTGACGAGATGGATGTTCGCCGTGCAGTAGGGACCGATCTTGGCGCCCACCGAGCTGATCTTCGTGACGCCGTCGGTATCGAAGATCTGGATCTCGATGTGCGCGTACTCGCGGCACCGCGTGCTATTGGCCGGCAGCATGGCGGCGCCGATGACCGCAGGCACCTCGGTCACGTCGATGGCGAGCACGTCGGTCTCGTACCGGTCCAGGAACCCGAAGAAGGTCGGCCCGTCGACGACCTGGGCGTGGGCGATGTCCTCGTTGGGCTCGAGCTCGTCGTTGACGAGCTGGCAGGTGGCGCCGCAGCCGTCGCTGGGATCGAGGTTGCCGTCGTCGCACTGCTCGCTGCCGGCGCGGATGCCGTTGCCGCAGGCGGTGGGCGTGCAGTTGCTGTCGCAGCCGTCGCCGTCCACGGCATTGTGGTCGTCGCAGACCTCGTCCGGGCTCACCGCGCCGTTGCCGCAGGCGGTGGGCGTGCAGTTCGCGTCGCAGCCATCGCCGCTCACGGTGTTGCCGTCGTCGCAGATCTCGCCGAAGGTGCGCACGCCGTTGCCGCACGCGGTCGGGGTGCAGTTCTTGTCGCAGCCGTCGCCGTTGACGGTGTTGCCGTCGTCGCACTGCTCGGCGCCGGCGATCACGCCGTTGCCGCAGGCAGTGGGCTTGCAGTTGGCATCGCAGCCGTCGCCGCTCACGGTGTTGCCGTCGTCGCATGGCTCGGAGAAGGTACGGATGCCGTTGCCGCACGCGGTCGGGGTGCAGTTGTTGTCGCAGCCGTCGCCGTTGACGGCGTTACCGTCGTCGCACTGCTCGGCGCCGGCGATCACGCCGTTGCCGCAGCCGGTGAGCGTGCAGTTCTCGTCGCAGCCGTCGTCACTCACCAGGTTGCCGTCGTCGCAGGCCTCGTCGCCGCCGATCGCGCCGTTGCCGCAGGCGCTGGCCGTGCAGTTCACGTCGCAGCCGTCGCCGTTGACGGCGTTACCGTCGTCGCACTGCTCGTTGCCGGTGGGCACGCCGCTGCCGCAGCCGGTGGGTTTGCACGTGGCGTCGCAGCCGTCGTCGTTCGTCAGGTTGCCGTCGTCGCAGTCCTCGCCCAGGTTGACCACGTCGTTGCCGCAGGCCGGCAGGGTGCAGTTGGAATCACAGCCGTCGTCGTCGAAGAGGTTGCCGTCGTCGCAGGCCTCGGCGCCCGTCACCACGCCGTTGCCGCAGGCCGTGATCGAGCAGTTCTCGTCGCAGCCGTCGCCGCTGGTCGTGTTGCCGTCGTCGCAGGCCTCGCTGGGGCTCAGCGCGCCGTTGCCGCAGGCCGACAGGAGGCAGTTGTCGTCGCAGCCGTCGCCGTTGACGTCGTTGCCGTCGTCGCAGGCTTCACCCGCGGTGGTGATGGCGTTGCCGCAGGCGGTCGCGCTGCAGTCGGCGTCGCAGCCGTCGCCGCTCGTCGTGTTGCCGTCGTCGCAGGCCTCGCCGGCGGTGACCACGCCGTTGGCGCAGGCGGTGGGCGTGCAGTTGCCGTCGCAGCCGTCGCCGCTCACGGCGTTGCCGTCGTCGCAGGTCTCGCTGGGTCCGATCACGCCGTCGCCACAGCCGGTGTGCGAGCAGGTGGCCTCGCAGCCGTCGCCGTTCACGGTGTTGCCGTCGTCGCAGGTCTCGCCCGCGGTGACCACACCGTTGCCGCAGGCGGTGATGGTGCAGTTCTCGTCGCAACCGTCGCCGCTCGCCAGGTTGCCGTCGTCGCAGGTCTCGCCCGCGGTCGCCACGCCGTTGCCGCAGGCGGTGGTCGTACAGTTGCCGTCGCAACCGTCACCGCTGGTCGTGTTGCCGTCGTCGCAAGTCTCGCCCGGCCCGATCACGCTGTCGCCACAACCGGTGAGCGTGCATGTGACGTCACACCCGTCACCGTTCACCGGGTTACCGTCGTCGCAGGCCTCACCCGCGCTGACCACGCCGTTGCCGCAGGCGGTGGCCGTGCAGTTCTCGTCGCAGCCGTCGCCGTTCACCCGGTTGCCGTCGTCGCAGGCCTCGCCCGCGGTCACCACGCCATTGCCACAGTCGGTGAGCGTGCAATTCTGGTCGCAGCCGTCACCGTCGATCGCGTTGCCATCGTCGCAGATCTCGCCCGGCCCGATCTCGCCGTTGCCGCAGCCGGTGTGACGGCATGTGACGTCACAGCCGTCGCCGTCGACCTCGTTGCCGTCGTCGCAGGCCTCGCCCGGGTCGACGACGTGGTTGCCGCAGAGGTCTGGGGAGGAGCCGCGACATGCGGTGGCAAGTGCGGCCAGGAGAAAGAAAACGACGACATTACGCATGGCTGGGTAAACGCGATGGACGCGTGATCGGTCCAACGCAGGCTCACGCGAAGTGATGGCAGGCACACGCGAATGTCGACGCATTGGCGACGGAATGCGGGCGAGCAATGCGAGGAGATGCGAACGATTGGGGCGCATGGCGCCGTGCACAGCAAGGGTGGTGCCTGATCCGCGTGACGGCGCTGGCTCAGCGCTGGTGGACGTCGCCGATGGCGGCGATGCGGCCGGGGCCGTGGCAGATCATGCACTGCTCGCTGGCGCCGATGGCCAGCACTTGCCCGCGCGGCTGGTAGAACTGGCCGCCATTCGCCTCCATGTGATCGATGGCAACGGGGGCGTCGTGGCACGCGGCGCACGCGCCGGTGATGGGTGACATCACCAGGTTCGAGGCCGCGCCCTGGGTGGTGACGCCGGTGACGGCGTTGAACGAGAAGCCGCTGCCGTAGTTTGTCACGCCGTCGGCGACGACATACGGCGACACCGTGTAGTAGCTCGAGTTGACCAGCGGATCGGTGTTGTACACGCCCGTCGCCACCGCGCTGAGCTCCATGTTGGGCACGGCGGCCAGGTTGCCGGGTGTCTCGAAGTCGTAGGTGCCGGGCACGTGGCAGGTGTCGCAGGTGTTGAGCGTGCCCGGGAACTCGACCTCGTCGAAGCCGGGACCGGCCTCGCTGGCGTGCCAGGTGTAGGGGACCACGCGCTTGCGGCCGGCGTGGATGGCGTGGATGAAGTACTTCGAGCCCGCCGCCCAGCCGGAGCTGGTGCGGTTCGGGTTGTGGCAGAACGAGCACGTCGGGCCGTCGTTGCGCTGCCCGGCGTGGAAGCTCGGGGTGGTGCCGAGCGTGCCGTGGCAGTTGCCGCACTTGGCGTTGTCGACGATGGGACGACGACCGGTGAAGCCGGTCGCCACCTTCCACACGTTCGGCGCCGGCACGCTCAGGCCGCCCTGCGCCTTGCCGTCGGCGGGCACGTTGGGGTTGAACGGGAAGCCGGGCACGTTGGTCTGCACCAGCGGCGGCGTGCTCGTCAGCGAGTAGGTGTAGCCGAGGCCGCCGGTGAGCATGGTGGCGGTCGCCGGGATCTGCACGCCGGTGAGCTTGATGACGTAGTAACCGGACGCGTCGGGGCCGGTGATGGTGCCGGCGCCGCTGCCGGTCGCGCTGCCGTCCCAGATCTTCTTGATGTAGCCCGACGCCGAGGCATTGAAGTCGGCCGGCGCGGTGATGCCGTCCTGCGGCACGGCGAAGGCGAAGTAGACGCTCGGCGAGCCGACGAAGTTGGGCATCAGCTCGGTCACGCTGCCGGCGGCGAAGGTCTGGAACACCACGTCGGTGCCGTTGCGCTTCAGCTTGAAGGTGATCTGCGGGCGCTTGACGCTCGGCACGACGCTCGAGTCGGTCCAGGTGTCGACGCTCTTCACGTCGTAGGTGATGCGGTCCGCGCCCATCGGGAGGAAGCCACCCGCGGTGACGTACGAGGCGTTGGTGTTGCTGTTGGTGCCGCCCGGCAGCCAGGCGTTGGCCGGGTCGGGTTTCGCCACCGGCACGTGGTACTTGGCGACCGGGAACGGCGCGGCGGGACCGTGGCAGGTGAGGCAGGTGTTGTCGCCCTGCACGCCGCCGGTGTGGTTGCAGGGCAGCGGCTTGCCGTCGGGCCCGCGCTGCAGGTTGTTGCCGATGTCGCAGATGAACGGGTTCGCGGCGGTGAACGACACGTACGCGTGGCAGCCCTGGCACGCCAGCGTCGACGGATTGGCGAGCGCCTGCCCGCCCTGGGCCGCGCCGCCGTGGCAGGCGTTGCAGTCCTCGATGTCGCGCGGATAGGTGGCCGCGATGCCGTGGAACAGGTCGGCGGTCTGCAGCTCCTCGCCGTTGTGGATGCGGTGGATGAACGAGGACGAGTTGGCGAGCGGATTCGAGACGCGCGCCGGGTTGTGGCAGGCGTTGCACATGCCGACGTCTACGCGGCCACCGCCGTGGAACGCCGCGCTGGTGGTGGTCTCGGCCTTGAACTTCGCGTGGCAGCCGTTGCAACGCTCCTGCGAGGCGATCTCGCGCACGGCCGGCGTACCCACGCCGCTGGGGATGAAGTAGTAGTACGGGTTTGCGGCGTAGAACGTGTTGGCGTTGGCGGTGAAGTTGAGGTCGGTCTGCCGCGTGATCTGCATCCACACCACGTGGGTCTCGTTCAGCTTCGCGGGGTCGTACGCGACCGCGAACGGTCCGTTGGCGGTCGACGCGGTCGGGAAGGTATAGGTGTAGTCGCCGGCGCCGGCGCCGTTCTCCACGATCGTGCCGTGGCCGGCGGCGCTGCCGAGCGGGTTGTAGTTGGTCGGCTGGCCGGCGGGGACCGCGGCGCTCGCCGCCTTGGTGTACAGGGTCAGCGGCGAGACCAGGCCATTCGCGTCGAAGGTGAAGTAGCCGAGCGAGAAGCGCGGCTGGATGGGCAGATTCGTCGAGTAGTTGCCGTTGATGTCGAGCGGGAAGCCGCGGTCATCCTTGAGCGTGAAGCGCACGGTGACCGGCGCGGCGCTGCTGACCGCCTTGATGTCCACCACGATGCCGGTGCTGGGGGAGATGGTGCCGCTGGGCGCGATGGTGCAGACGTAGCTGGTGGCCGCGGGATTGACCTCCGACGCATCGAGCACGCCGTCATTGTTGGTGTCGATACCGCTCTCGATCCGGGTGCCGCCGAGCGGACAGTTCGCGCCCGGCGCTTCCGTGCTGGTGTCGACCAGCGACGTCTGTCCCTCGCCGTCGCATGCGTACGAGGTCGAGGTGATCTCGTCGGCGTCCAGCGTGGCGTTGTCGTTGGCGTCGACGCCGACCTCGATCTTCACGCCGCCATACGGGCAGTTCGCGCCCGCCGGCTCGTCGCTGGTCATCACCAGCGCGCCATGGCCGGGATCGCCGGGATCGCCGGGATTGCCGGGATCGCCCGGGTCACCCTTGGCTCCATCGGCGCCGCTGCAGGCGAGCAGGCCACAAAGCGCGACGGGGAGCAGCGATCGATATTCTGGCGTCCGCATGACGATTGCCTCCGGGGCAGATGACGAGTCGTCCGCCGTCAATGCAAGGCACAAGCCTCACAGACGCGCCCTGAACACGAGTGGTTTCAGCGAATTACGGCCGCAGCGGTCGCAACATCTGCGCTGCAGCGGGACCGGCGCGCAAGACGTGCGCGTTGCATGAACGGCCGTCCGGCTAGCCCGGATCGAGTCTTGCGCTACAACTCCCGTGCGCTTCGGTACATCTCACTGGTCTCGCATACTCGCCTCACTGTGTCGTCGGCGCACGGCTTCTGCTTCGCTGCACCGGACAAGGACATGAGTTTGCACCCACGCATGACTGCATCCCGTGGCACGGGCAGTGCTTCGCCTGGTGACAAGCCAGATGACGACACGGAGCCCACGGTGGAAAGTGCCGCGGTAGAGGCGTCGGACCACGCCGCGACCCAGCTCGGGAAGCCAACAGTCCTGGTGGTGGATGACGCCGAGGAGCTGCAGGCCGCGCTGTGTGACACGCTGCGCGCGGCGGGATACCTGGTGCACTGCGCGCGCAACGGCGCCGAGGCGCTCGACTACCTGCTCACCAGCCCTGCGCCGGGCGTGATCGTGCTCGATCTGCAGATGCCGGTGATGTCCGGGTGGGATCTGATGGCGATCCTGCGCCGCTACACGCGGCTGGCGCGCATCCCGGTGCTCATCATCAGCGCGGGTGAGCGACTTGCGTCGGTCGCGCATCCCCACACGCTGCAGAAGCCGTTCAGCGGCGACGCCCTGATCGACGCCATCGAGCGCATCGCCAAGGAACCGACCTAGCCGGCGCGTCCGGCCGCCGCGGTGGCGGTGGCGGTGTCGATGGCGGCGAAGAGGCGGTTGACGTCCACCGGCTTGGCCAGGCTGGTCACCCGCTCGTCGAGCTGGTTCAGCTCGTACCTGTGCCCGCTCATGATGATGACGGGAATCGTCGCCAGCACCGGATGCTGGCGGAGCTGGTGCCAGAAGCTCAGCCCATCCATGACCGGCATGCGCAGATCGCAGACGATCACGCCGGGCAGCGGCTCGCGACCCAGCTGGCCGCGCAGGATCGACATCGCCTCGCGGCCCTCGCACGCGGCACCGACGGGGTAACCGCGCGCCTCGAGCACCTCGGCGAGCGCCGCGCGGGTCTCGGCGTCGTCGTCGACGATCAGCACGCGGCGCATCGGCTCCACCGTCGCGGCGTGCGTGTGGCGCGCGAGCTCGCCGTTTCGCTCGGCCACGTACGCGCGCAGCCCGATGAGCGCGTCCCGGGTCGCGTCCGCCGGCAGCCGGGTGCGCAGGTAGACGCTGAGGTCCTGCACGCTGGCGAGGATCTGCACCAGGGTGAGCGTCTTCGGATCGACGCGACGCTTGCGCAAGGTGCTCATCAGCGCCTCGCGCGCCAGGTCGGGCTCGAGCGCCATCGCCTCCGCGGCCTGGAAGAACACCTCGTTCGCGATCGGTAACGCCTTGAAGCGCCGGGTCGGCGCCCCGTCGTCGACGTCGAACGGGACGGCGTCGTGCGCGGCGAGGACGCACGCGATCGCCGCGCGCGCCTCGTCCACCGTGAACGGCTTCGACAGCCAGCCACTCGAGGATTGGCGGCGGAACGCCCGCTCCGACGACAACGTCGGGAGCCGCCGCTCCATGCCTGGACTGCGTCGCTGGAGCTGGGTGTAGACATCGAGCCCGTTCAGATCGGGCATGCAGATGTCGCAGAGAATCGCGTCGTAGTCGCCGGTGAGGGCCAGCTGCACACCTTCGGCCCCGGTGTACGCCGGCGTCACCTGGTACTCGGTGGACAGGATGAGCTGAAGTGCCGCGATGAGCGGGGCTTCATCATCGATGATGAGGATCCGGGCGGGACCAGATGCCGTCACGATGCAGACTGCATGAGCAAGACACGTGCCGCGCACTATTTTCGCGCGCGCCGTTCGTGGCTCCGGCGCGGATCAGCCCGGCGGGGCGATGGGCAGCACGATCCTGAACTTGGTCCCGACGCCTTCGGTCGACTCGACCTCGAGGCGGCCGCGGTGGGCCTGGATGATCGAGTAGCTGATCGACAGCCCGAGGCCGGTCCCCTCGCCGACCGGCTTGGTGGTGAAGAACGGCTCGAAGATCTTGCCCAGGTTGGCGGGCGGGATGCCGATGCCATTGTCCTCGACCGAGATCTCGACGTGCGTGGTGGTCGCGCGGCTGCGCAGCGTGACCGTGCCCTGGCCGCCGGCGCGCGAGCGCGTCGCGTCGGCGGCGTTGACCAGCAGGTTCAGGATCACCTGGTGGATCTGGCCGGAGTTGCACTCGACCGCCGGCAGCGGCTGCAGATCCTTGACCAGCGCCACGTCCTTCAGCCGTACGCCGAGGATCTCGAGCGTGCTCTCCATGCCCTCGAGCAGGTCGGCGAGCTTCCACTCCGCCTCGTCGTGGCGCGAGAACGTCCGCAACGAGGCGACGATGCGCTTGACCCGCTCGACGCCGTTGCCGATCGGCCGCAGGCTCGCCTTGAGCCCGTCGATGCGCGTGCGGATCTCGCGCCCGACGTCGCCGTCGGCGTCGGCATCGTCCATCAGCTTGAACAGGAACGTCGACAGCTCCTCCAGCTTCTGCTCGAGCGCGACCGCCGCGCCACCGACGAAGTTGATCGGGTTGTTGATCTCGTGCGCGACGCCCGCGACCGTCTGGCCGAGCGACGCCAGCTTCTCCGCCTGCACCAGCTGCGTCTGCGCCGCCGCCAGCTCGCGCAGGGCACGCTCGATCTCGGCGGTCTTGCGTCCGCTCGACGCGAGGTGCGCGCTCTGCAGCACGGTCAGGAAGATGCCGACGCCGAGCACCGCGCCCGGCTGCCAGGCCAGGTCGGGCATGCCGAGCGTGGCGTGACGCACGCCGAGCGCGAGCACGATCGACATCGTCGCCCCGGTCACGACCACCAGCGCGACCGGCACCGGACGGCTGTCACCGACGGGGAGCCGGCGCGCGCCGCCGATGTGCACCCGCTCCGCCACCGACGCGGCGAGCACCAGCAGTCCGAGCGCCGCCGCGCCGAGCGTGCCCTGCAGCAGCAGCAGGCGCGAGCCGGCCGGG
>JADMIO011398687.1_pt1 | contig 16897 bp, 16 predicted proteins | sample 8958161 | NCBI WGS metagenome assembly JADMIO01 (sample SAMN16585339, study PRJNA669376) | soil metagenome | isolation source: Crop rotation soil | place: USA: Cullars Rotation, Alabama | collected 2011
GCCGCGACTTCAAGTCACGTGAATTCCAAGCTTCGGATCCCACTGTGCTGGAAAGAGTTCGGCGGCCTTCGCGCAATGTACGTCGGTCGCAACCGGGCCCGGCGCAGGCTTCTTCGGGCCGCAATTGGCCGCAATGTCAGCAGCGATGAGTTCGACCGCCGGCTCCTTCGGCAGCACTCTCGGCAATCAGAGCACGGCCTTCCTCGGCCAGCAGGGCAGCGCGTTCGTCTCGGCTCCGAACGATCCGATGCCGGATCAGCCCGGCGGCGGCGTATGGGCGCGTGGCGTCGGAGGCGAACTGACCACAAAGTTCAACAGCGCGGCGGTCAGCACGGTCACGTCGGGACCCGGCATCGGTATTGGAAACGTCCCTCCCATTATATTCCCCGTTCCCCCGGGCGCATTGAACGCCAACGCAAACACGAATTGCGCCGGCTCGGTGCACTCGACATTTGCGGGCTCGCAGGTGGGCGCCGATATTTCGCGGCTGAACGTCGGCGGCTGGAACCTCCATGCCGGCACCACCGCCGGCTTTCTCAGCTCGCGGTCGACCGACAACGGCGGCGGCTCGACGGATATCGAAGTGCCGTTCTTCGGCCTCTACGCGGTCGCCACCAAGGGACGCTTCTTCGCCGATATCATGCTCCGCAATGAATTCTACAACGGCAGGGTGACCAATCAGGCGATCGGCTTGTTCAACCAGGAGCTCGGCGCACGCGGTGTGTCGGTCTCGACGTCGGCCGGCTACAACTTCGCCATTGCCAACAACTGGTTCATCGAACCGTCGGCCGGGTTCATCTGGTCGCGCACCAATGTCGACAATGTCGCCGTCAGCGGCGGCGTGATCAGCGGCGGCGCGGTAACGATCCTCTCGACAAATCCGATCGAAAGCCAGATCGGACGTCTCAGCTTGCGCGCGGGTACCACCATCGCGTCGGGCAACATGATCTGGCAACCGTTCGGAACGGTCAGCGTGTACCACGAGTTCGCCGGAAACATCATGTCCCGGAGCAACGCGATTCCTGGAGCTTTCGGCTTTGCGTGCGTCGCAGCGCCGCCCGCTTGCGGCATCGTGCCGGTCACCATAAACACCACCAGCAGCACATCGCGCTCCGGCACCTGGGGCCAGTTCTCGCTGGGCCTTGCCGGCCAGATAGCCAATACCGGCTGGCTCGGCTTCGTTCGCGGCGACTACAAGTATGGCAACAACCTCGAAGGTTGGACCGCCAACGCCGGCATCCGCTACCAGTTCTCGCCCGAACGGTTGGCATCGATCATGCCCGTGAAGGCAAAGGCGCCGCGGATTGCTTCGGCTCCGACCAACTGGACCGGCTTCTATGTCGGCGGCTTTGCCGGAGTTGCCTACGGCAGCACCGACATCCGCTTCGTCGGCGATCCGGCGTTCGGCGGCAACAATCCGTGGGTTGCGGGTTGGCTGGGTGGACTGCAGGCCGGCTACAACTATCAAGCCGCCAGCAACTGGGTGTTCGGCGTAGAAGCGGACGTGGGCGGCACCAACCTGCACGGCACACGGACCTGCACGCCGGCCAACAACACCTTCTCGGTCCTTCTGACCTGCCAGAACAGCTCGGACTGGATGGTTACCGCCGCCGCGCGCGTCGGCTACTCCTGGCAGCGCACGCTGTTCTACGTCAAGGCAGGCGGCGCCTGGGCTAACGACCACGTCAACGTCGGCTGTATCTTCGGCCCCTTGAACGGTAACGCGTTGGGTCCCTGCCGCAATCCCGCCGGCGCGGCGACCAACGGCTTCAGCACCAGCGGCAGCCGTGGGGGCTGGCTGGTCGGCTATGGCAGCGAATTCGATCTTGGCAAGAACTGGTCGGCCAAGGCCGAGTACACCTATATGAATCTCGGAGAGCGCAGGGCACTCGCAACCGATGGCACGACGACGATCAACGACAACGGCCCGCTCAGTCAGGTCAAGGTCGGCGTCAACTATCGCTTCACGCCGGGCGCGGCGATCATCGCCAAGTACTGAGCCGGGAAGCGCCTTCAAGTGATCTCAATCGGGCGGTGGCACAAGCAGCCGCCCGATTTCGTTTACCCTGCCTGCAAGCCGGCCCTGGTGTCCTCGACAGGAACCGTCAAGGTAAGCTAGACCGACAAGAAGGCGTTCCCGGACGCCCCCTCGCCGGGTACGAGTGAATGGCCACGCGTTACGAAAAGATCGCCTTCGTTGCGAGCGCGAGCGCGGAGGCGCAGAGCGCGCTGACGCAGCTTGCCAATATCTATGGCAATCATGACGCGGCAACCGCGGACGTCGTAGTTGCGCTCGGCGGCGACGGCCTGATGCTGCAGACGCTGCATCAACACATGCATACGGGAAAGCCGATCTACGGCATGCATCGCGGCACCGTCGGCTTCCTGATGAACGAGTTTACCACCCACGACCTGCAGGAGCGCATCTCGGCGGCGCGGGAGACACTGATCAACCCCCTGAAGATGTGCGCCACCGATATCCACGGAAAGGTCCACATCCATCACGCCATCAACGAAGTGGCGATGTTCCGCCAGACTCACCAAGCTGCGCATTTGCGCATCTTGATCGACAATCACGAGCGGATGGCGGAATTGATCGCCGACGGCGTGCTGGTGGCGACGCCCGCGGGATCCACCGCCTACAATCTGTCGGCCCAGGGGCCGATCCTGCCGATCAATGCGGCGTTGCTGGCGCTGACGCCGATCAGCCCCTTCCGGCCGCGGCGCTGGCGCGGTGCCCTGCTGCCGAACAGCGCCTATGTCGTGATCGAGGTGCTCAACAGCGCCAAGCGGCCGGTCGCCGCGGTCGCCGACCACGAGGAGGCGCGCGACGTCGCCCGGGTCGAGGTCCTCTCCGACAAGACCATCTCGATGCGGATGCTGTTCGATCCCGGCCATAGCCTGGAAGAGCGCATCCTGCGCGAGCAATTCGGGCATTAATTCGGCCTCGCGCGCGGCCGAGGCAACCTTTCGTTAACTCCGCCCGCGATATGGTTAACGCAGGGTATCCCGCGTCGACCGGTCTGCCCTTCAGGGCAGAAGCATGTTCCGCATCGACTTCAACAAGCTGCGTTTTCTCGTCTGCGACGACAACCCGCACATGCGGCGCATCCTGCGCACGTTGCTGCATTCCTTTGGCGCGCGCGAGGTCTATGAGGCCGAGGACGGCGCCACGGCGCTCGAGATGTACACCCACTACGTCCCCGACATCGTCATCACCGACTGGGCGATGCCGATCTTCGACGGGCTCGAACTATCCCAGATGATCCGGCAGCCGGAATCCAAGGGCAACCCTTACGCGCCGATCATCATGCTGACCGGCCATTCTGAAAAGCGCCGCGTCACCGTGGCGCGCGACGCCGGCGTCACCGAATTTCTGGCCAAGCCGATTTCCGCCAAGGCGCTCTACCAGCGCATCCTCAACGTCGTCGCCAACCCGCGTCCGTTCATCAAGACGAAAACCTATTTCGGGCCCGACCGCCGGCGTAACACGTCCAACACATATATCGGCCCGGAGCGGCGCACCGGCGGCGAGATGGAATTGATGCAGCAGCCCTCGCTGCTCGACAAGGCGCGCTCCGGAATCTAGGAACACCCATGCCCAAGCCAAAGTCCGGCGACATCGAAGTCAAGACATTCGCCACGCATAACGTGATTACGCAGCCCAATCCGCTGCGCAAGGTGCTGCGGCGCGTACCCGAGGACGACAAGGACGATCCGGTGGCGCGCGCCGAGGCGGCGCTTGGGGAACTGTCGGGGGAATTCAAGGGCTGGATGGCTGTCGAGGCCGACCGTCTCTCGGCCGCCTGGGAAGCGCTCGGCAACAACGGCTTCAGCAAGGATACGCGCGACGAACTGTTTCTTGCCGCCCATGACATCAAGGGCCACGCAGTGACCTTCGGTTTCCCTTCGGCGGGCGCGGCTGCGGAAAGCCTGTGCAGGATCATCGAGCATGCGCCGGACCTGGCGAAGGTGCCGTCCGATCTCATCATGCATCACATCAACGCGGTGCAGGCGATCGTGCGCGAGCGCACCAAGCTCGACACGGCGGCGATGGCAGGTGAATTGAGCCGCCAGTTGCGCGGCATTGCCGATGAGTTCCTCACCCGCGCCAATAAGGATCGCCCAGAGCATCTCGAAGCGATTCTTGCGCCAAGCATCGCGCCGCTGGATTAGCCTCGCTGCAAACCAAGCCTATAGCTGTCGTCCTTGCGTTCGCAGGGACGCCATCGTCTGGCGTGAGGGGGATGCGGTCTACGCCGCGATCAGATCGTCGTGCAGCGGCGCGACCGCGTCCTCAGCCACCAGTTCCTCGCAGAACAGGCGGGCTTCCTCGCGCGCGGATTCACTGGCGAAGCGGCGAAGCAGGATCAGCAGCGGCTCAGCGGCCTTGTGATCAGTCTCGCATGTCGTCAGTACGCGCTCGACCATGCGCCGGCGCAGCCGGACGGCTTCGCTCGCAGTGTCGACAAAGCCCGTCTCGCGGCTTGCTTCAAGCGCTGCGTGGAAAGCCGCGAAGGTGGATTCCGGCAAGCCCGCGCGGATCAACAGGGCTTGCAGGCTGGCGCTGCTGCAGTCGTGCAGCAGCGCGCTGACGCGCGCCTGCGGCAGCCCTGACAACTCTGCCAGCGCGCAATCGAACAGGCCGTGATTGCCCGACAGCAGCGCGCGCAGGATCAGTCCTGCCGTCAGCTGCCCGGTGACGCGCAGGTGACGCACCAGCCCTGCCATCTCGTCAGCGCGCGAGCGCGCAGCAATGTTCACCGTGGAACGCTCACGCGCCTCGCTGGCGATGCGCCCTGCCCGCTCGGCCGAGAGCCAGTTGCGGGCCACCACGAACTGGGCGAGCGTGTCGGACAGCTTGGCCACCAGCGCCATGCGGGTTGCGGACGGCAATCCGTCCAGCACCAGCATGGATTCCCTGATGGCGGCGAGATGGCCGTGACGCTCGACAATGCGGTCCCACGAGAACGGCGCGAGAGCCGCATACGGATTTTCGATCAGTTCGAGCGCAGCCGAGGCGCTGCCGACTTCGGCAATCGCGGCGCACACGGAAGGCGGCAGCTGGATACGCCGGGCAATGGCGCATTGCATCTCGTTGTTGCCGGTCGCGACAATGTCGACGAGATCGGCGTCGATCAGAAGCGGCGAATGTTCGAGCACCGGCAGCGCGACGGAGGGCTGGTCCAGCGCGAGGGCTTGCATGATCGCCGCCGGCGCTTCGCTGGAGCGGCAGAACACGTCCGCCATCGCCTGGCGCACCAGCGGCGAGGCATCGTCGAGCAGCATTAACAGCGCACCTTCAGCGGCGGTGCGGTCGTCTTCGGAAAGGTCCGAAATCAGCCAAGCCCGCGCCAGCGACCGGGTGGCTTCTGCCCGCTCTCCTGCGGAGGCGGTCCTGACCCAACTGATGAACTGCCGAACGATCATGGTCCTGCCGGCTTACGCAACATCTCCCGGCACCGTCACGCGATGCCACTGTGACGAAAAATAAACCATGAGACTTAACAAAGGGTTCACCATAAATGTTTGGATTTATTGACGTTTCGTTAAAGGGGGCGTTTCGCCGCGACGCCCGCAGTCGCGATGTATCCCGCTGTTGCTATCGAACCGACCGCAGCCAGCCAGAGAATGCGCGAATGATCTTTTCGCGGGGGTGACCCGGTCTGCGCACCACGTAGAAGCGGAAGCCCGGCAGGCTGAGATTCAGCATCTTCACGAGCTTGCCGGAGGCGAGCTCGGCGGCCACGAGCACATCGCTGAAAAGGCCGACACCCTGGCCGGCGATGACGGCTTCAATAGCATGAAGTTCTTCCCGGAAGCTGAGGTGCTGCATCTCGGCTGGATCGGGCACGTTGGACCACTTTCGCCTTGCGAGCAGGAACCACTGCTGCCAACTCGGCGGCTCGATGTCAGCCGGGAGCCAGTAGGAGTGGACAAGGACATGCGTGCGAAGCTCGGCTGCAGTTTTCAACCGCCCTCCAGAGCGAAGCAAGTCCGCGCTGCAAACCGGCCAATAAGTGTCGCTCAAGAACTCTTCAGCGATGCCTTCCCTTGGCGGCTGACGTGATGTGGCGTAGCGGATCGCCACATCGGCATCCTCCGCAGAGAGGTCGAGAACGCTGTCGGTGCCGTTGATGTCGAGCGGCGCATTGGGATGCAGTTTCCTCCAGCGCGACAGACGCGGCACGAGCCATCGCGCCGCAAAGGCGTTGGTCGTCGTGATCCGAAGCGCCTGCCGGTCATCGCGGCGTCTGATAGCGGCAAGCTCGGAAGCGATCGCCTCGAGACCGTTGCGAACGACGGGAAACAACCGGGCCCCGGCGTTGGTCAACGAAAGCGGCCGCGGCCTGCGACGGAATAGCGGTTTTGCGCAATATTGCTCCAGCAAGCGGATCTGATGGCTGACGGCGGTCGGGGTGACGCCGAGTTCGGCCGCCGCTTTCTTGAAGCTGAGATGCCTCGCGGCGGCCTCGAAGGCGCGCAGTTCGATCAAAGGGGGCAGCTCGCTCATGGCGTAAAGCTAGATGAGTATAATTCATCTGTACATGAATTGTTTGAGCTTGCCTGCCGTGACCAGGGCGTCCGAGACTACGCGGAGAAAACAGGAAGAGTGCAATGCTGGCGAGGAGCCCCGATCGAGTTGCGGAATATCTCGCGGCCATCAACCGGATCGCGCCGTTGATCGCGCAACATCGCGCAACGTTCGATGAAGCGCGATGCGTGCCGGATGAGGTGTTCGAGGCTCTCGCAGACGCTGGACTGTTCCGCCTGTGGCTGCCTGAAACGTTCGGGGGTCCACAGCTGTCGCCGGCCGATTTCATGCTCATTGTCGAGGCAGCGTCGTCGCTCGACGGCTCAATTGGATGGCTGGTCACCAATGGTTCGGCAATGAGCCGCGTCGCGGGATATGTCGCCGAGCCGGTCGCACGGGAGTGGTTTCGCGATCCACGTGGCTTCATCGCGAGCGCAACGGGCGCCGTGGGCAAAGCGCAGAAGGTGGACGGCGGCTATCGCGTGACGGGGCGTTGGCCGTTCGGAAGCGGTTCGCATCACGCGACACAGTTCATGGGACTAGCCAGCAACAAAAGCTCCGACGGTCGCGACGAGCCGCCCTTATGCTGCTACTTCGAGCGCCCTGACGTGGCAGTCCACGACACCTGGCACGTGTCAGGTCTGCGCGGCACCGGCAGCTGCGACTTCGAAGTCCACGATCTTTTCGTTCCTGAACAGCACACGCACGCGTTCATGGGACCGAAGCCGACCCAGCCGGGCTTCCTTTACCGGCTGCCGACCACCTCGATCTTTCCCTGGGCGGCCTCCGTCGTTCCACTCGGCATCGCGCGCGGCGCCATGGACGCCTTCGCCGAACTTGCGGTGGGCAGAACGCGCCTGGGGACGAACGCCGCACTTCGCGATCGGGAGCTCGTCCAGAGCAACTTCGGCCGGATCCAGGCACTGCATCGATCAGGCCGCGCATTTTTGATCGAAACGATGTCCGATCTCATCGCGGCGCTCGATGCAGACGAGGCCAAGCTGATGCAGGCTCGCGCGATCTTCAGGGTCGCATGCGCGAACGCTGCCGAGAATGCGGTGCGGATCGCCGACATGATCACAGCCGAGACGGGGGCGGCAACGATTTTCGAGAGTTGCGCGATCGAGCGTTTTGCCCGCGACATCCATGCCGCCGTCAAGCACATCGCGATGACGCCCAACAGCTACGTCTGGGCCGGCAGGATTGGATTTGGGCTCGATCCGGGCTCCGCCCGGTTCTGATATCCGCCGCCGGCGGCCGTTTTTCGCCGGCCGGCAGCCGCTCGCGCCAGTTAGCCCGAATAGGTACCGTTGCGGTCGCTGAACAGATCGAGCCGGCCCGGCGCGCGAACGTCGGGGACATGATTGGCTGCGGACGCCACTGTGGTGCGCGGCGGCGTGGCCCACAATTCCTGCACGGCCGGCGAGATCGGCTGCGCGCGGTCGCCGGCCTGAAACAGCGAGCGGAACATCGGCTCCTGCGGCAGCGACGCCGTCTTCAGCTGCGTGTCCTGCGCAGCAGTGACCGGCGTGACCTTTCGCGAGTCGGGAATAGTCGAGAGATAGGCGGCGGTGTCCATGGCGACCGCGGGGACGGGTGTCGCAGCGTTCGCGACCGCCACCCGCGACGGCGCATCGCCGAGCACCGCAAAGGCGGTGCGGGTGTCCTTGGCGTTGGCGGCCGCCGCATAACGTGTGGTCAGCACCGAATAGACTTCGGAGACGGAGCGCGCGCGGCCGGTGCCCTTCTCATAGAAGATCGAGCGATTGGCCGCGGCGGCATTGGGAAACAGCCGTGCCGCCGAGGCTTTGGGATTGTCCTCGGCATTGGAGATCAGCTTTGCCGCGCCGCCGACGCCCATGAAGTGCGCCATGTAGAGCTCGTTGTCGGTCGGGCGGCGGCCAATCTTGCCGGTGAGCTTGAAACTGTTGGATTGCGACAGCACGCCGGCCATCGCAGACGCCGCGTCCGGATCGTCGCGCAGCTTCATGATCGCATTCTTCATCGAGGGATCGTTGACGTAGTAGGCGCCCGAAGAAGATTTCGAGATGGCGTCGGCATATTTGCCGTAGCCCAGCTGTGTGCCGGCTTCCTTGACCGTACCGAGCCAGGTCTGGTCGATGAACTGGAAAAGGCCCTTCGCCGAGGACGTCGATGCCGCCGCCTTCGGATTGAAGTTCGACTCCATCTTGGCGGTGGCGAGCAGATATTCGAAGCTGGCGCCGGTGGTCGAGGAGGCCTGCTTGATCGAGGTGGCGATCTTCAGGCGTGACGGATCGATGCCCGTTCGATCGGCCCGCGCCGGATCGATTGCGGCTGGAGCCGTGGCAGCAATGGAATCGACCGACATGTATCGGCGCCTCGCCCGTTGCGAAACCCCCGCACGGTCTTACTGAGCGCCCACCCAGCGCCCATGCCTGCCACACACTCGGGCATGTATGGTTAATGGCCGGTTAAGGAGTTCCGAACGTCATTCCTGAGCGCGCGAAGCGCGAACCTAGATGCGCAATTGCGCGTCTGGGAATCTCGAGATTGGCTCACTTGCGGTAGACGGCTTCCGGGTCGAATAGCTTATCCGCATCGACAAAGGCCAGGACGACCTTGCCGCCCTCACCTTTCACGGCGCGGTAGAAGCAGGATTTTCGGCCGGTGTGGCAGGCGGCACCGACCTGCTCGACGCGGATCCAGACCGCATCCTGGTCGCAGTCGGTGCGCATCTCGACAACGCGCTGGGTCTGGCCGGAGGTCTCGCCCTTGCGCCAAAGCGCCTTGCGCGAGCGGCTGTAGTACCAGGCTTCGCCGGTGGCGATCGTCTTGCGCAGCGCCTCGTCGTTCATGTGTGCGACCATCAGCACCGCGCCTGTGGCGGTATCGGTGGCCACGCAGGTGACAAGGCCCGATGCGTCGAAGTTGGGCTTAAAGCTCAGCCCCTCTTCGCGCTCTTTGCTTTCAGGTGAACTGGACAAGGTCGCCTCGCATCGTCAATGCGAGGTCACCGCTGCGGTGCTCGCACCATGGTCAGGAAACGGGCCTGCTCCGCCGGATTGTCGCGGAACATGCCGGTGTAGCGGCTGGTGAAGGTCATTGCGCCCTGCTTGGCGACGCCCCGCACCGACATGCAGGTATGCTCGGCCTCGATCAGCACGGCAACGCCACGGGGTTTCAGGATCTCGTCGATCGCAGCAGCAATCTGCGCGGTGAGATGTTCCTGGGTCTGCAGGCGGCGGGCAAAGATGTCGGTCAGCCGCGCCAGCTTCGACAGCCCGACCACGCGTTCGACCGGCGTATAGGCGATGTGGGCCTTGCCATAGAACGGCATCATGTGATGCTCGCACTGGGAGGTGAATTCGATGTCGCGCACCAGCACGAAATCGTCATAGCCGGCGGTCTCCCCGAAGGTGCGGTCGAGCACCTCGGCCGGGCACTGGTGATAGCCCTGATAGAGTTCGTCGAAGGCCTCCACCACGCGGCGCGGCGTGTCCAGCAGACCCTCGCGCTCGGGGTTCTCGCCGATGTAGCTCAGCAGCGTTTCCACCGCCTGCTCGGCCTCGGCGCGCGACGGGCGCGGCTGGTCGGCGCGGACGGCAGCAGCCAGAAACTCGGAAGGATCGAGCTCGGCCGGCCGGCTCTCGGGCGTCTTGCGGGGTGTGAGAGATTTGATCAGCGCGTCAACCATGTCGTCTCCGTTCGACCGGCCAAGGGGCCGGATGTGTCACCGGGCAGACGGGGCGGGATGTGGCCGCCGGACGCCTGAGTCCCAAGAAGTCTTGCGACCATCCTAGCATCGGCCGGGACCAATTGCCCTGCAAATCCCGCATGGCGCGCAGCACGGACCGGCTGTATTTCCGCCGCTCCGGTCCATATATAGGGCCGTGGATGGAACCCGCCAAGGGCAATTGGCAGGCGGGAATGCTGGACCCCGATCTATGCTGAACGACATTTACAACAAGCGCATCATCGAACTCGCCGGCAACATTCCGCGCCTTGGTCGCCTTCCCGATCCCCATGCCAGCGCCACCGCGCATTCCAAGCTGTGCGGCTCGACAGTGAAGGTCGATCTCAAGATGGATGGCCCCGTCGTCACCGACTTCGCCCATGACGTAAAGGCCTGCGCGCTTGGGCAAGCCTCCTCATCCATCATGGCAAGCCATGTCATCGGCTCGAACGCGAATGAATTGCGCGAGTTGCGCGAAACCGTTCGCAAGATGCTGAAGGAGAATGGCGCACCGCCGCAGGGCAAATGGGCCGACATCGCGCTGCTCGAGCCGGTGCGCGACTACAAGGCGCGGCACGCCTCGACCATGCTGACCTTTGACGCCGTGGTCGATGCCATCGGCCAAATCGAGGCAAGGGCAAAACAGCCGGCGTAATTCGAGTGTCATTCCGCGGCGAGCGTTAGCGCGAACCCGGAATCTCGAGATTCCACAATGCGAATTGCGCGGTTCGATGCTTCGCATCGCCCCGGAATGACAGTGAGAGAGTCACTTCTCCGGCTGCGCCTGCTTCTGGTCCCTCGCCGGCGCCGCGCCGCCGGTCTGGGCTTCCGCCGTCTTGGTCGACCTGGCGGGCTGCACATGCGCGTCGTCCTCAGCGGGCGTGCTGACGAAACGATCCTGCACCGGTTTGGTCTTTGCCCCGGCCATCGGCACGGATTGCACTTCACCCGGCAACACATCGGCGACAATGTCGGTCGTGACCAGATTGGTCAGCCGCAGTTCGGCGCGCGACAGCTCATGCAGGTCTTCCCAGGGCGGCACGCTCAGCGACAGCGACAGCAGATCGCCAGTCCCGCCCATGTCAAATGTGTATTTGGCGAGCCGCCCGATATCGCGCTCGATGATCATCAGGTCCTGCGCGTTGTAGCTCGCGGCCTTGGCGTCATCGGCGCGATCGCCCATCCAGATCTGGTGCACGCGGATGCGCGCCGCCTCCGGCACATAGCGCGTCTTGCCTGACAACAGCAGGAACGCGCACATCGACTCGCAATAGGCGTTCGGCGTCACGCTCGCCCGCGCGCCCTCATGGCGCACGCTGACGCCGACGGTGGTCAGCGCGCCGAGGCTACGGAAACGTCGCCCGAGCGCGATGGAGTCGTTGACCGAGCCGCCACTTGAATCGAGCACGATGGTCGCGCCTGCCAGATCGCGCCCCTTGGCGAACTCGTCGAAGTCGCGCGGTGAGTCCGAAGTGACGATGCCGACGGCGCTGACCCAACCGCGGCAATTCGGCTCGCAGGCAACCCAGCTGAAGCGCATCGGCAGCTTGCGTTCTTCGAGGGCGGTTGAACTCGCTTTCGCCGAATTGCCTGATGTCGAAATCGGACCAGGCAGGGCGAAACAGAGAACTGCAGCGCCCATCAGCGCCCAGCGGCGAAGCTCAAGCGACGTCATCGACTTCAAGTTGGTTCCTTCCCCAAGCCCAACAATGCGGCTGCGATGGCCCCCGAACGCGACATGATTCTGTCATCAGCGCGTTATCAAAACGGTAACCATGCTGAAGGCAGTCGTCCATAGAACTTTGCTGCACCGCCGTTTAAAAAGGTGCACTATTTTGAAACTGTGGCGTAAATACCTGCAGGAGAAGGGTTCCTTGCACTGGAACCCGGCAAGATAACGGGAAGATCCGTGGCAATCCGCTCATGAAACGTGCATCGACATCATGCCCCGACTGCACCGGCACGCTGATGCGCCTGCCGCGCAATGGCGGGCGCGGATTGATCTGGGTCTATCGCCACACGCTCTCACCACTGGTCGGCTACAATTGCCGGCATCTGCCGACCTGTTCGGTCTATGGCGACGAAGCCATTGCGCGCTTCGGATTGTGGGCCGGAGGATGGATGACATTGGCGCGCCTGCTGCGCTGCCAGCCTTGGGGCACGTCAGGGATCGACAACGTGCCGCAGGACTCACCACGGGGCGCGCGCTGGTACTTGCCTTGGCGCTACGGACGCTGGCGCGGCGTCAATGCGACGCCGCCGGCGAATGGGTGAGGTTCATCGTGCCGAGCCAGAGCGTCCGGTGTGATCTGAGGTAAGGATCAGCGGCCGAACCAGAGGAAGCCGCGCGGTGCCGGCGGCGGCGCTTTCGGCTTCTTCGGACGCTGCGGCGGCGACGCCGGCGTGTCGGCCGATGATGTGGTCTCCACCGGCGCAGAGCTATCGTTCGGCGTCTTCACCGCCAACAGCAAATTCGAGTCGTTGGTGCGCCAGCGATAGCCGATGCCGAAATTGATCGGCTCGGCGCGGCGGAACAGCTCCGCATAGGATTGCTGGTAGCGGCCGGGGAATTCGCCGATCGGTCCGTTGTACCTGCCGAACGGGAAGAAGCGCCATTGCTTGTTGCTGTAGAACTGCAGCGGAATTCCCGAGTCGTCCTGGATGATGGTGGCACTGTTGGCGAGCAGATAGTCGCGCGCCACGGTGAAATTGCCGGAGTGCAGCAAATACGACGCGCTCTTGATCAGGCTGTTGCCGGGCGCAAGCGTCGAACAGAATTTCAGGAAGCCGCTCGACTTCGCGCCGGCGTTGGAGAGATCCGTCGAGAAATAATACAGCGTCTTCTCCACGCCATCGGAACCGGCAAAGGTGATGCGGGTGCCGACCGGTGCGTTCGGCGCCGGCTTCTCCCCGGTCTTGACCAGCCCTTCGGTGTCGAGCGAGATCGGCGTCACGCTCTTGATGGTCTTGCCGGAGCGCGCGAGGAACACATAGAGCACCGGCAGCGTGCCGCCGATCTGGCCGGTGCGCAGGTCGCTCTTCATCTGCTTGGTGATGAAGAAGCTGAAGCTCAGGATCGAGCCCAGCGAGTGCTCGACATTGTACAGCGCCTGTCCAACGACGCCGCGCGGCAATTTGGTCAGATCAGGCACCTGCCCCGGCGGCTCCAGTGCGGCCAGCACATAGGTGGTCGCCTTCGGATAGAAGGCATCGGCGTAAAGAAAATCCGGCCCCGAGAACATGTAGAACATGGTCGGCTTCGGTGCGGCGAGATGGGTGTCGGACCAGGCGCGGATCTTGGAGAGCTGCCGCTGCTCGAGCTGACCGAACGCGTTGTCGAAGAACCGCGCATGGCGCTGCCAGGCCGGGTCCTTGGTCAGGGGCACCAGCGGCGAGTCGGCCGATGGCTGCATGCCGGCGAGAAACTTTGCGGTGTCGTCGGGCGTGACTTCGGCCGATCGCGCCGGCAAGGCGAAGGCCAGAAGGAAGGCAGTGGCGAGCGTTGCGGCTTTGAACGACATGACCTGTCTCATTTGCGGCTTGCGGATGCGGCCGCCTGGGCATTGCGAGCCTGCTTGCGGAAAAAGGCATAAATCAGCAGGCCGGAAAGCATGATCGAGAGGCCGAGCAATGACTGCACCGGCCGGGTGGTCAACAGATAGTACATCATGAAACCAGTCACGATCAGGAAAACCAGCGGAGAGATCGGGTATCCCCAGGCGCGATAAGGCCTCGGCAGGTCGGGATGGGTGATGCGCAGCTTGATCACGCCGAGCACCACGAAGAAGGAACAGAACAGAAGCGAGAACTGGATGAACTCCAGCACGTGCTCGAAACTGCGGGTCAGCAGCATCAAGGTCGCCACCGCGAGCTGGAACAGGATGGCATAGGCGGGCGCGCCGTTCGCGGTCTTTCGCGAGAAGATCCGCAGCGCCGGGATGTCCTCGCCCATCGTCATGGTCACCCGCGGACCGATCCACATCATCGCCGAGATCGAGGAGATCAGCCCGATGCAGATCATGCCGCCGACGACGCGGCCGCCGACCTCGCCAAAAATGTAGCTGCCGGAGACGCGGGCAACGTCGAGCTGGCCGGCCAGCTTGTCCGCGGGCGCCGAGTGCAGGAACACCGCGTTCAGCGCGACGTAGAGCAGCAGAACCACCACCGTGCCGAACAGCATGGCGCGCGGCAGGTTACGCTCCGGCTCCTTCATCTCGCCGATGATGTAGGTGGCCGCATTCCAGCCCGAGAACGAGTACATCACGAACACCAGGCTGATCGCGAACGGCGCGCTGATGATGTGGCTGAAGTCGGAGGCTTGCGGGGTGAAGGTGACCGGCTGCGGCGTGGCAATGACGAAACCGCAGCCGAGGAAGGCAACGATCAGCAGGACTTTCAGGATGGTCGCGATCAACTGGAACGTCGAGGAATGCTTTACGCCGGTGAGCTGTACCAGCGCGATCGCCCAGACCACGCCGACCGCGAGCAGCATCGGCGATCCATCGGGCCAGATTGCCCGGCCATATTCACCAAATGCCATGGCAGCGAGCGCGACGGGTGCGGCGAAGCCGACGGTGGCCGAAACGAAGCCGGCGACAAAACCGAAGGCCGGGTGATAGGCGCGGCCGAGGAAATTGTACTCGCCGCTGGAGCGTGGAAACATCGCGCCGAGCTCGCCGTAGGAGAACACTCCGCACAGCGCGACGATGCCGCCGACCACCCAAAGCAGCAGGATCGAGAAACCGGTCGGGATGTCCTTGACCTGGAAACCGAGGCTGGTGAAGACGCCGACGCCGACCATGTCGGCGACCACGATGGCGACCGCCACCCCCAGGGAGACGGTCGAGCTACCCGCTCCGAGCCGCCCGATCAGGGTCGCGCCGCCCGCTTCTGATGCCGCCATATCGGTGCACGCCTCGTGGGGCATCGAGCCCTAAGATTCGCGGTAATCGTGCAGGCGGATCGCGGCCATTTCAAGCAGCGTTAACAAAGGTTTAAAACCGAATCGAAATTAGGTATCATAATGCCCCACGTCCTTGATCGGACTGTTGCCCCTTTGCAGCATGGGCACAGAAACCGTCCCCTCCCACAATCAGGACACGATTCCGTGTTCAGCTTTTGTCGATTTCGGATGGGGAGATCTCCGGAATCTTAACTTTGTCTAAACGCCGGCTGGCCCACCTTGCAGCCGGTGGTTCGTGGGGAGTGGATGGTCGGGGTCGATCCGAAATCCTGGACGCTTGCGCGCGTGCCGTTTGGGACGACGAGTCGCATCCGTGCGATCGCCCTCTTCGGCGCGCTGGTTCCGCTGTCCTTCCTGCTCGCCCAATGCGGCAAGGCGCCGCCCGCCGCGACGCTCGCAGCCAATGCCCATCCCACTGGCGGCGACAGCTTCGATGACCGCTTCCCCGCGCCACAGTTCCGCGATCGTTTCCCCAGCGAATCCGAGAGCATCAAGTGGCCGACGCGCGAGGCGCAGGTACCGCAGCAGCTACAGCGGACGCGCACAGTGCGTACCGAGAAGATCACCGCCGATCCGACACCCGCGCCTGCCCCCTCCTCCTACCGCGTCGCCGCCTACGCACCGACCGCCCTGCCGCTGGAGAAACCGCGCGAGGACCTGACCACGCTGGTCAGCATGAAATCGTCGGCCTTTCCTTACTTCGGCGAGAACCCCCGCTCGGAAGCGGCATTCCTCAATGTGACCAACGGCGAGCGCAAGGGCCACCGCAGCTATGGCGGCAAGGTTTACTGGCAGGACGAAACCTATAACGACAGCCGCGTGCTGGTGCACGTGCCCGAGCATTTCGACGCCAGGAAGCCCGGCGTGATCGTGGTGTTCTTCCATGGCAATGGCGCCACGCTGGAGCGCGACGTGCGCGACCGGCAACTGGTGCCGCAGCAGATCTCCGATTCCGGCGTCAACGCCGTGCTGCTCGCGCCGCAACTTGCCGTCGACGCCGCCGACTCCAGCGCCGGCAAGTTCTGGAGCCCGAACGGCTTCAAGCGTTTCATGGACGAGTCGGCCGGGCACCTCGCCAAGCTCTATGGCGATCCGGCTTCGGCCAAGGCCTTTGCCAACATGCCGATCGTGATCGTCGGCTACAGCGGCGGTTTCCTCCCCACCGCCTGGAGCCTCGAGGTCGGCGGCATCTCCAAGCGCGTCACCGGCGTGATCCTGCTCGATGCCGTCTATGGCGAACTCGACAAGTTCGCCACCTGGATCGAGAACAACCGCAACGGTTTCTTCGTGTCTTCATATACCCGCTATACCAAGCGTCGCGACCAGGAGCTGATGGCGATGCTGCGGGAAAAAGGCATCTCCTATCGCGAAAGCATGGATGGGCCGCTGCGCCCCGGCAGCGTCGTCTTCGTGCAGACGCCGGATGGCATCACCCATCGCAGCTACGTGACGCAGGCCTGGACCCAACACCCCGTGAAGGACGTGCTGGTCAAGATGGCCGCCGCGCCCGGCTCGACGCGGGTTGCCGCGTACGGTGCGGCCGAGCGCTAAAGCGCGACGGCGTCTCTTCGAAGCGCTCTTCGCGCTTCAGGATGAAATCTTTGGCAGCTTCTCGACAAAACCGTTGAAGCAGCACATTGGGATCCTAAGCTTAGAATTCCACGTGGACAAGTTGTCGCGGCCG
>JADMIO011624653.1_pt1 | contig 16893 bp, 15 predicted proteins | sample 8958161 | NCBI WGS metagenome assembly JADMIO01 (sample SAMN16585339, study PRJNA669376) | soil metagenome | isolation source: Crop rotation soil | place: USA: Cullars Rotation, Alabama | collected 2011
CCCAGCCGCACTACGCCAGACACTTCGGATATTCTGGTGTTCAATGGAGGCGGCAGTTCCACGGCAACGGCGGTACCGACACAAACGATCGGAAAATTGCAAGTGTCGGGCAATACGGCCATCAGTCTGCAGTCCGCGGGGGCGGTGACGCTGACCATCAGCTCGGCTACGACCGATGCGCTCACCATCGCCAGCGGTTCAACGTTGACCAACAACAGCGCGAATACATTGTCCATTGTCGTGGCGACCGGAGCCAAAGGCAGTATAAGTGGAACCGTCTCTTTTTCCGCTGGTGCAAGCACACTTACGGCGGCGGATGCCAGCGGAATCACATTCAACTCTGGAGCCGTATTTACCCAGGACACGGGCAGCTCGGGTAACATTTTCTCCAGTTCCGGCACTGCGAATACGATTGTATTCGCGTCGGGATCTACCTTTGTTCAAAAAGCGGGATCAAATCCGTTTGGATTGGGTCAACCCGCCTCAAAGGTTGTCTTTCAAACCGGCAGCCTGTTTAGCGTCCAGCAAAATGCGGCGCCGTCACTTTCCGGACGCACGTATGCGAATCTGGAAATCAACGCTACTGGGTTTGCACAGAGTGGAACCGGCACCGGCGGGCTCACGGTGGATGACATTGCAATTGTCACGGGAACACTGAATGCAAACCTGACTGCCGTGCCAATTCTCATCAAAGGAAACATCTCGGTGGCAAATGGCCAAACGCTTACGTTCACGCCAGCCGCTGCCGGAGCGGTGATTTTTAGCGGGACGGTCGATCAAACTGTCAGTGGCACAGGCACACTCAGTTTTGGAGCAAATTCGACGGCGTCCATCACCAATGGTTCGACCGTGGTGCTGCAGAAAGATGCAACCTTCTCCGGGTCGCTGATTGTCAGGAGCGGTGGCACGTTAAAGGGGACTGGGACGGCGACCGGCGCTGTGGTAGTGAACAGCGGCGGCACGCTTGCCCCGGGCACCTCCGTTGGGACGCTTACTTTGGCCGGTGCGCCCACGCTGGCTGGAACCGTCACGATGGAGGCAGACAAAACCAGCAGCATCACTTCAGCCGATAAGATTGTTCGTAGCGGTGGCAGTCTGGCGTATGGCGGTACGCTCACAGTAACAAAGACCGGGCCGGATAGTTTGACGGGCGGTGAGGTGTTTGACTTGTTCGACGCGACCGGCTTTGGCGGGTCATTTACCACGATTAACCTGCCGACCTTGGATGCGGGATTAAATTGGCGCACGGATACACTGGTCACCGATGGCTCAATCAAAGTGAATCGCTCGCCCGTGGCCGCCAACGTCGCGTTGGGTGTTCCGGCGGGTGAAGCGGCGAGCTTGCTAATTATTGGCGGCAAGTCTGCGCCGACTGATGCGGACGGCGATACGCTCACGATTACTGGGGTGACGCAGGGTGCGAACGGGACGGTCACTTTTACGAGCACGAACGTCACGTATACATCGACGAGCGCGGCCTCGAGTGACAGCTTCACTTACACCGTGAGTGACGGGTTTGGTGGCACGGCGATTGGAACGGTAGCCGTCACCCTGACGAGTGGTGGCGGGAGTTTCAATCAGCTTTCGGCCACACAGATCGAGGGGGGCGCGCTGCGATTCACGTATCTCGGTATTCCTGGGACGAATTATTTATTGGAAGTGACGCATAGTTTGAGCGGGGAAGTGTCCTGGTCGCCGCTGCAAACGAATGCGGCGAACGGCACGGGTTCCATTATCTTTACGAACACACCCTCGCTTGCGCCGACGAATGACTTCTATCGTACGCGCTATGTTCCGTGATTCGAGTCAGACCGAACCCAAACCCAACATCCCAAACATGAAAAAATTATTTCTGGCCAGCGCCTTTCTGGCTGTTTTTTCCCTCAGCGCGCAAGCTACGTTGTATGTGGCCGGCTGGACCAATGGCGTGAATGCCAGTTTCGCCAACGCGGGCGTCGTGCCGGACAACAGTTTCACCGGGTGGGCTGATAGCAGAACCATCAGCACCGCGCCGGCCGGGACCATTTCCAGTGTAGCGTTGAATTTGGTCGTCTCTGGTGGGTGGGATGGCGACCTGTATGCCTACCTTGTGAACGGCAGCGGGTTCACCGTGTTGTTGAACCATGTTGGTGGCACGGCGAACGGCGGCTATGGCAATGCTGGCAACGGATTAAATGTGCAGTTCAGCGATAGTGGGGCGGCGGGCTTGCATAATTATACGAGTAATGGCTCGGGCGTGTTGACCGGCATCTGGCAGGCGGATGGGGCGGGCTTCGCGTCGTTCGCAGGCTTGGACCCTAACTCGACGTGGAGTCTGTTCATTGCGGACACCAGCGGCGGGGGCGTCAGTACTGTGCAGAGCTGGGGATTGCAACTGGACATCGTGGCGGTGCCGGAAGTGGAAACCTGGGTGGCGGCGGCGCTGGCAGGAATGTTCGGGGCGATCTGGGTCAGCCGGCAAATGTCGAGCGGGACGAAGAAGGACTAAATTTTAGTTATGCCGAGTTCCATGGTTTGCCGGTTCAAAAAATGAAATCAGGCGCCCAAGCTTTGGGATCTGGGGAGGTTGAGGTTTCCGCTGAGGCTGAATTGAAAGGCGCTCCCGGGCCGAACTTGTTGCAGCGGATGAGCTATAGAGTTGGGATGTTTTGGTGCCGGGAATTTCATCGGCAGCATCGGCAGTACGTGGAGGTGGATGAGCGACGGCTCAAGGTTCACTGCGCGCGGTGTGGGCGGAAATTTATCCGGGACCGGCATTATGGGTATCGGGTTTCGTGAGCGCCGGTAGAGCCAAAACATTCAACGTCCAACGCCTCAGGTGGACATGAATTTAGAGTGTCCAGAATCTACGGCTGCCTTCTATTCCTCCCGGACACTCTCCAACTGTGAGCTAAAGCTTGAACTTCTGCCGTAAGCCGTGAAAGCCTTGCGGCCGCTTGGCGGACCGATACTCAACTGAAATTCTTCCGACGTACACGGCGGCGCTGTTTGATGCTGCGGTGCTGCGTGCGGTTCGCTTGCTGCGCGAGGGCGAGGTGGTGGCGCTGCCGACGGAGACAGTTTATGGGCTCGCGGCGAACGCGTTTAATGCGGCGGCGGTCGCAAAAATCTATGAGGTGAAGGGGCGGCCGGGGCATAATCCCATCATTTGCCACGTGGCTGGCCGCGAACTGGCGCGGCATTGCGTCGCCGAATGGCCAGCGCTCGCGGAGAACCTCGCCCGCGCTTTCTGGCCGGGGCCGCTGACGCTGGTTTTAAAACGGTCGGAGAGCGTGCCGGATATTGTCACAGCGGGTGGCGACACGGTGGGGATTCGCTGGCCGAGCCATCCGTTCATGCAAGCGGTCATCGCGGCCTGTGATTTTCCGCTCGCAGCTCCGAGTGCAAATCTTTCCAATCAACTTTCGCCAACGAATGCGAGCCACGTGCACAAGCAACTGGCCGGGCGCATTCCGCTGATCGTGGATGGTGGACAGTCGCAGGTGGGTATTGAATCGACCGTGGTCGATGTCAGCGCTGCACCACCGCGATTGCTGCGGCCGGGGATGATTCATGCGGACGCGTTGCTGTCCGTGACAGGCGAACTTGCGACGGGCGCGACGGCGGGAATTCTGCGCAGCCCCGGCTTGTTGGCGAAGCATTATTCGCCGCGCGCCAAATTGATGGTGCTGCATTGGCGTGATGAGCAGGATTTGCGCGGGCAACTTACGGGCATGAAAATCGTTCCGTCGCAGTGCTGCGTCATCGCGCATACCGTGCTTCCGGGCGGCAGTAGTTTTCAGCGCATCTCGGTCGTGCCGCATGACGCGGAGGCTTTCGCGCGGGCGCTTTATGCGGAGCTACATCACTGTGACGAGGTGGGGGCGGCGCATATTGTAGTTGAGGAGCCACCGGATGCGCCGGAATGGCGGGCGATAAAAGACCGGTTGGGGCGGGCGGCGGCGTAGGGCGACGTGAAAGCTCCTAATTCCAAGCTACCAAGCACCAGAGAAGCTCCCAATGCGTTACTTTGGTTGAAGAATGCTGCGAGGGTGAACGTCACTAATGGGCGGCACGTTTCCGCTTATGGATGGTCTGATAGTGGACCGTTAGTATGGTTTTGAACTCGCTGGCTGGATTTGACGAACGCAACAAGATGCCCCAATCTCCACGGACAATGAGACTTTTGACCAGTTTCGCGATTCTTCTAGCTGCGTCCGCGCTGACGGTTCAAGCGGCTGACAGCACGACGAACCGCCCGATTTCCTTGCAGGAGTGCATTGAAATGGCGCTGAAGAACAACTTGGGGCTTCGCATTGCGCGCATCGATCCGCAGATTGCGCTTTATAAACTGAACGAAAATCGTGCTGCTTATGAACCGCGGCTCAGTCTGGATGGGTCGCATAGCCATAACGAATCTGGTTCCCGACTATTGTCGGGCGGGTTCAGTGTGCCGGGTGCGGAGACTGACACCGACGCTTTCAGTGGCGGCCTTGATGGACTCACCCCGTGGGGCATGACGTACGATTTGCACGGTGATGCCAACAAGCAGTCGGGAAACAGTTTTGGGTTCAACACGAATACGCTGTCCTCTTTTGGCATCCCGTTTAACAACAGCCAAAGTTCCGTGCAACTCGACGTGACGCAGCCACTATTAAAGAATTTTTGGTACGACGGGACGCGGTTGAGCATTGCGCTTGCTAAAAACAACGTCAAATGGACCGACCAGAAGCTGCGAACGGCCATCATGGATTTAGTTACGAGGGTGGAAATCGCATACTATGATTTGAATCTTGCCTACGGAAACGTGGCGGTGCAGCAGAAGGCGCTGGACCTTGCCCAGCGATTGCTTTCGGAAAACAAGAAACGGGTGGAGGTTGGCGCACTGGCTCCGCTCGACGAAAAACAATCTGAATCAGAAGTGGCTAGAAGTCAGGCGGACCTGATCAAGGCGCAGATCGAGCTGGAAACGAAACTGAATACTCTCAAGGCAGACCTGAGCGACAATTTTGCGAGCTGGAACTCTGAACGTCTCGAACCATCGGATACGCTGACTACAGAACGCCAGATATTCAATTTGCAAGATAGCTGGAGCAAAGGGTTAACCCTGCGACCTGAATATATCCAGGCGACCCTTGACGTGGAGAGCCAGGGTTTTCAGTTGAAGTACGACAAGAACCAAATCTACCCCCAGTTGGATATCTTTGGCACCTACGGCTACAACGGTTCAGGTTCAGAATTCAGCGATTCATTAGGGCAAGTCGAAAAACGGGACCTGCCCTTCTACGTGTATGGCGGGCGGTTGATTATTCCACTGGGGAATGGCGCGACACGTAACCGGTACAGGTCTGCGAAAGCGCGCAACGAGCAATTCTTGCTTACTCTGAAGGCGACCGAGCAAGACATCATGATTAAAATCGACGATGCCATAAAGCAGGCCACGTCGAACTTTGAGCGCGTCGGAGCTACCAAGAAGGCGAGTGAGTACGCCGAGTCCGCGCTCTTGGCGGAGCAGAAGAAACTGGAAAACGGGAAGAGCACCAGTTTTGAAGTTTTGCGTTTGCAGCGCGATCTTACTCAAGCGCGCTCGGAGGAAATCGGGGCGGTGGTCGAATACAATAAATCACTGGCAACTGTTGCCCGGCAGGAAGGTACTACGCTGGAACGGCGGAAGATTGATTTGCAGGTGAAGTGAGGGAATAGGACGGATACGACCGATAGGACGTTATTGTCTCGTGTCCGCCGCAAGAAGTGGGCGGACTCTTTACGAGCCTAAAATCCAGTCGGCGTTGCCGACCATGTCGCGTTGCAGGAGGTGGAGGTCGGCGTCGCGGACGGGCATGTATTTGCCGGTGGAACTAGCAACGATTTCGCCGGCGGGGTTTCGTAGTTCTGCTTTAGCTGAAAAGATTCGGCCGCGGCGATTTTCCACAAGTTCCGCGGTGGCGACGAGTTCTTCGCCGGGCTTCGACGGGTGCTGGAAACGAACGGTCATCTCGGCGCAAAAACCGAACTTCTTCGTTCCGACGGCGCAGGCCCAAACCATGATTTCATCAAGCAGCGTCGCAAGGATGCCGCCATGGGTAACGCCTTGAAATCCGACGTGTTCGACGCGCGGCGTGAAGCGGGCGCGAACGATTTGGCCATCCGTTTCGAAATGCAGGTGCAGGCCCTGGGCGTTGGATTCACCGCAGACGAAGCAGGATTTGGTGTGAGGCAGTTCACGCATGCCTGAATAGTGGGATAGGTCCCCTACCCTGTCCAGTTGGGGTGTTGGTCAGTGAATGCGGAAACCAGTCCTGCTAAAACCCTTTGCGCGGCGCGTCACTTTGCGTGAAACTACGGGTATGAGTTCAGTTGCCAGTTTGAGCGTGCCTGATGCCCACGGACATTTTGGTCCTTATGGCGGACGTTATGTGCCGGAGACGCTGATGCATCCGTTGCAGGAGTTGGAGGCGGAGTATCGTCGCGCGCAGGAAGACCCCGAGTTCCGGCACGAACTGGAGTATTACCTCCGCGAATTTGTCGGGCGGCCTACCCCGCTTTATTTTGCCGAACGTCTGACGAAGGATCTCGGCGGCGCGAAAATTTATCTCAAGCGCGAAGACCTCAACCACACGGGCGCGCACAAGATCAACAACGCGATGGGACAGATCCTGCTCGCGAAGCGCATGGGCAAGACGCGCATCATCGCGGAGACCGGCGCGGGTCAGCATGGCGTGGCGACGGCGACGGTCGCGGCGATGTTCGGATTGAAGTGTGTCATCTACATGGGCGCGGTGGATTGCGAGCGGCAAAAGCTGAACGTCATCCGGATGAACATGCTGGGCGCGGAGGTCGTGCCTGTGAAGGCGGGACAGCAGACGCTCAAGGAAGCCGTGAATGAAGCGATGCGCGACTGGGTGACGAACATCCGCAGCACGCATTACATCTTGGGCACGGCTTACGGTTCGCATCCGTATCCGGAGATGGTGCGTAATTTTCAGCGCGTCATCGGTGACGAAGCGCGCGCGCAAATTTTGGAAAAGGAAAAACGGTTGCCGGACTTGTTGCTGGCGTGTGTTGGTGGTGGTTCGAATGCCATCGGTCTGTTCTTCGCCTTTCTCAATGACCCGACGGTGAAGATGGTCGGCGTGGAAGCGGGCGGACGTGGCATCCTGCCAGAGCAGCACGCGGCGCGGTTTCAGGGCGGGTCGCTGGGGGTGTTGCAGGGCACGCGCAGTTTTATTTTGCAGGATGAGTATGGGCAGATCCAGCTAACGCACAGTGTGAGCGCGGGGCTGGATTACGCCGCAGTTGGGCCGGAGCACGCGTGGTTGCGTGACGCGGGGCGTGCTGATTACACGTACGCGACGGATGATGAGGCGCTCGCGGCATTCAACAAGCTGGCGCGGCTGGAAGGAATCATTCCAGCGTTGGAAAGTTCACACGCGATCGCTGAGGCCATCAAGCGCGCGCCGAAGATGGCGAAGGATGATTTGATCATCGTGAATCTTTCGGGGCGTGGGGACAAAGATGTGGCGCAGGTGGCGGAGAAGATGAAGATGGATGGGCCGAAATGATTTGGTGGGCGGCACCCCCGCGATCAGGCTTTTATCCCTGGGCTTCAATTTGTCTTTTGATCCGTGCTTCTTGTTCGGCGCGGTATTCTGCGATGCGATTACGGTCGGCTTGCGCGAGTGCGCGCTGGAGAGCTGTAGCGTCTAAGTCCTGACAATATGCGGGGGTGCCGGTTTGCTGGCGCCAAGAGTTGGCGAGGTTGCCGCCGTCGACGGGGTCGAAGCCGAGTTCGTCTACGAGGCTGAGCACGGTTGCCTTAGCTTCTGGCGAATCGCCGGCGACGGGGAGGGCGATGCGGCCTTGCGTCCCCTGGGGTGAGCCTTTTTCGAGGAGGCTTTTGGCATAGATATTATTGAAGGCTTTGATGACGGGGCGGCCGATTTGTTGCGCGACCCATTGGCTGTCGGGCGTGCCTTGCTCGATCGCTTCGATGCGGCCGTCGCGAAGCTCGGGATGATAGTTGCCGATGTCGATGATGATAGCGCTGCTCGGAACGTCGGCGAATAATCTCTTCGGAAGATCGGGAACTGCTTTCGTTGGGATGGCGAGGATGATGATTTCTCCGGCGCGGGCGGCGTCGGCGACGGAAACGGGCGTGGCGCCGATTTCGGTGGTAAACTCGGTCAGGCTTTGGGGGCCGCGTGAGTTCGCAATCGAAACGCGATGGTTCCGCTGCGTGAGGTGCCACGCCAATATTCTACCCATGCTTCCCGCGCCGATGATTCCGATTTTCATGTGAAGCGCTCGCTATTATTTCGGGAACTTTTCAAACTTCGGCAGCGATGGATTCATCAAGTCCCAAGGGTGCGCGTCGCAGGTCCAGACATCCATTTGCGAGTTGAACCAGCTTGGGTCATCGAGGCTGGCGGTGCGGATGGCGACGATGTTTGGGACGGCATCGGGTTTGCCGACGATGGGTGAGCCGCAGTCGGGGCAAAAGCCGCGGCGGGTCATGCCACCGGCTTCGCTGGGTGAGGCGTGGAAGCGGAGTTCGCCCTGCGAGAGTTTGAAGGCGTCCTTCGGCACAACAACGAAGGAGGAGAACGGCCCGCCGCTGGAGCGCTGGCAATCGCGGCAATGGCATTGCAGCATGACGACGGGTGCGGCGGTGGATTCGTAGCGGACGGCGCCACAGGCGCAACCGCCGAAGAAGGGTGTCGGAATCGTGTTCATATGTTTAAGTTCTGATTACCTGCAAAAGGCTTTGAGGCCTTCGCCGGTTTCCAGGAAAGACTTCATGCTGGAGAGCACGAGCGGCCAGCCCTTGGCGACTTTGGGCGCCATCTTTGAGCCGGTCTTGAATTGGTCGTGCGTTACGGTGAGGCAGACTATGTCTTCGAACTTTTCGATTTCAAAAGTGACGCGCGATTTATCTTTGAGGTCGTCCGGGTCGGCCCACGTCAAAACCAGGCGCTTGGGCGGATCGCATTCAACCACTTTGCCAGTGATCCAGACTTCGTTGTCGGGGTTGAGGTGTTCCCAAGTTGAGCCTTTCTTCCAATCGGAGGCATTGGCCATCCCGCCCCAATATTGGCGGGTGAACTCAGGCTTGCTGATGGCGTCCCACGTTTTCTTGGGCGTGGAGCGGATGAATGTGGTGTAGACTTGTGATGGTTTTTTCATGTGTTTTTAGTTTCTTGGTTTGATTGGGAGGCAGGGCGGCAGCTCTGCCCTACCCGGTTTGATTTTTAGTTACATTCCTTCGGGCCAGGTGCGGGTTTCTTCCAGCGATTCGCCGGTTTCGAGCAGACTCTTGAGGCTTGAGAGAATTGGCGGCCAGCCTTCTGAGACGGATTGGATGAACTTTGAACCGGCGTGGTCCATTTCATGAAGGATAGTGAGCTTGACGGAGGCGCCTTCTTTTTTGAGCTCGCAGGTCATGCGGGAATAACCTTCGGCGCGGAGTTCGGGCATGAATTCATTCCGCCACTTGAGGACAAGGCGGCGGGGCGGATCGATGTCGAGGACTTCGCCGCTGTCGGCGATGCGACCGTCGGGAATCATGATTCGCCATGAAGCGCCGGGCTTCCATTCGGATTCCTGCGTGGTGCCGCAAAAGAACTGGCGCTGGAACTCGGGCGTGGTGAGCGCATGCCACAGCTTTTCGGGTGTGGTGCGAATGTAGATGCCGTAGACAAACTGGCTTTTGGACATGGCACTATCCTTTCCTGTTTTTGTTTTCTTCGAGACCTTTTTTCAAATCGGCCAAGGCATCGAGGCGATGGCGTTCGTATTTGCCGATCCAGCGCTCGTAGATCTCGTGGATCGGCACCGGATTCAGATAGTGCAGCTTCTCGCGCCCGCGCCAGACGACGGCGATGAGATTCGCGTCCTCGAGCAACCGGAGATGCTTGGTGACGGCCTGCCGGGTCATATCAAGGTGCTGGCACAACTCGCCGAGCGTTTGACCGTTGTTTTGATACAACTGGTCGAGCAACGCGCGGCGGCTTTCATCGGCCAAGGCTTTGAAGACTGCATCCATCTCGCTTAGAGAATATGCAACCATTTGGTTGCATGTCAAGGGGCGAGGTGGAAGTTGCAGGTTACAGGTTGAAAGTTACAGGTTGGCGGGCGGCGGTTTGGATGCGTTGGGTATGACCACCCCTCACCCTGCCCTCTCCCCGTTGAGGGGAGAGGGTCACGTTCGGGCGATGTAGGTCGATGCGGGCACGTGAGGTTTGAGGACACGCCTAAGAAGCGGGCTAGTTAGAGACTCCTCACGTCGTCACCTACATGCATTGAGCTTGAACCCAATTGGCGGGTGTGTTGTCTAGGGATTGATGTCGCTAAGAACGAAGCCTGCTAATCCGTTACATAGGGCCGTCAATGCCATTCGTGATATCAAGGAGCGGCATGAGGAGAGAAATCGCCCGACAGGTTTCCATTTTGCCATTGCGGACCGGGTGGATTTTCTGAATGGAACGGCGTGGGATCAGGTGGCGCGTGGCTCCAGCGTTTATCTTCGGCGTGAAGTGCTGCGGGTGTTTGAGCGATCGGGCCCCAAGAACATTGCGCCGCGTTATGTGATTCTTTATCGGGATGAAATCCCCGTGGCGGTGATTGCTGCGCAAGTTGTGACGCTGACGGGCAAGCAATTGGAACTTGGGGATGTGATTGCGAAGCGCGCGAAAACTGCGGAGGTGCTAAAGCGTGCATTATCGCCGGCGGCGAAGGTGGCGACGGCAAAGCTGGATGAGCGTTTGCTGGTGGCGGGCAATATCATGTCGTGGGGATTTCATGGCATCGCCTTCGCAAGCGGAAAGGAGCCGGCGCAGTTGTGGCCGGGAGTGGCGGAAGCGCTATATCGCATCGGGCGCTCGGACCGCTTGCTGGGACGCGCGAATATTGTGATGGTGAAAGACATCACTGCACGCCAGTCAGGATTGGAGGCGTTGCGGCGTTTTAGTTATCGCCCGCTTGAGACCGAGCCAAACATGGTGTTGGAAATCAATCCGGAGTGGCGCAGCTATGACGATTATCTTTTGGCGTTGGATGCGAAGTATCGACGGAACTCAAAGGATCAGCTCAAGAAACTGGCCGCGGGTGGCTGTGTCATTGAGCGGTTGACGGATTTGCGGCCACATGCGCGGCGGTTGCATGAGCTCTATATGAATGTGCATGCGAACGCGCCTTTGCGGTGGTTCACTTTGCCGGAAGATTTTCTGCCGTCGCTAGCCGGAGCGTTGGGTGATGACTTCCGCTGCACCGTGGTACGGCGTGGCGAAGAGATCCTGGGGTTTGTCACGACGTTGCGTGATGGACCGACAGCGATCGCATATTACATAGGGTTTGACCGCGCGGCGGCGGCGGATGGTTTGCCCATTTATCTGCGGTTATTGCACGCGACGATTGGCGATGCGATTGCGTGGGGTTGCACGCGGCTATCTTTGGGGCGCACGGCGCTGGAGCCGAAAGCGTCGATGGGAGCCAAGCCGGAACCGTTGTCGTTCTGGTTGCGGCATCGGGTTTCGGCGGTGAACTGGATGTTTCGCGGATTGCTGGATGTGGTGCCGCATGGGGAAGCGCCGGAGCGGAATCCGTTTAAGACAAGTCCGGTAGCGGAGGGATGAAAGGCAAAGGGGAACGTTCAACATTCAACGCCCAACGTCGAAGGCGGTCCGAGCGCTGTGTGTTTTGACGTTAACCAGCGCGAGCGGGGCGACGGCAATTTGGTACGCTCATTAGTTTGGGCGTTGAAGCGGCATGAATGCCGCGCTCCTACTTCGCGCATTTGCGCTTAAATCGCGGGCGCTTAACTAAATCATGCGGGAGTTCTTGCACCCCAGCCGGGGTGCATCCCTTTTTCGAATAGTTACCGGTGGTGTCGCTGCGCTCAACCACCGGCTAATGGCTGACAAGCCTCCGGCTTGGAGACAACCAAGTTGAATGATTCCGCTTTTCCCGCTTATGCGCTGACCATTGCTGGAGCAGCGGTGGCTTTGCGGCTGTGGCGGGCGAGGTCGATGGCTTGACGGAGCTTGCTGCGGTGCGCGGCGTGTTGCAGGGCGGTTTCTTCCGTGATGGTGCCGGCGATGTAGGCTTTGAGGAGTGACTGCTCGAAGCTGTGCCAGCCGTAGGGCGTCACGCCTGCCTCGATGATGTCGTGCAGGTTGCGTTTTTCGGATTCGCCCATGGTGATGACTTCGCGCGAGCGGAGATTGCTGCCCATAACTTCGGTGACGAGATGCAGGCCGCCACCGACTTTATTGACCAGCCGCTGGCTGACGACCCAGCGCAAGGTATCGGCGAGGCGCTGGCGCATGAGTTGTTCCTCTTCCTTGTCGAACATGCCGAGGATGCGGTTGATGGTCTGCCCCGCGTTGATTGTATGGAGCGTGGTGAAGACAACATGGCCGGTTTCAGCGGCGGTGAGGGCGACTTCCATGGTTTCGCGATCGCGGATTTCGCCCACGAAAATGGCTTTGGGCGCCTGGCGCAACGAGGCCTTGAGGCCGACGGAGTAGTTGAAAAAATCTTTGCCAAGTTCGCGCTGGCTGAAGGTCGCGCGAATCGGTTTGTGCATGAACTCAACGGGGTCTTCCAAAGTGATGATATGGATATCTTGGGTGCGGTTGAGTTCGTTGAGAATGGCGGCGAGCGTGGTGGTCTTGCCCACACCGGTGGCACCGGTCACGAAGACGAGGCCGCTGCCTTCTTTGATGACGTCATTCAATACGGGCGGCAATCCAAGGTTCTCCAGCGCGGGGACTTCGTTTGATAACTTCCGCATGACGACGGCCAACTGTCCATTTTGGCGATAAACATTGACTCGAAAACGGGCAATTTCGGGGATGGCGTAACTGCAATCGCAGGAACCGTGCTTTTGCAGGTTCTCAGTGAGCAAGGTATTGCCATCGATCAAGATCGCGGCGAGTTGCTCGGTAAATTGTGGGGTGATAAGGGGCTCCGCCAAATCGCCGGTGTAGGGGGACAATCGCCCGTAGCTGGTGGTTTGCGGCGGGCGGCCGGGGATGAAAAGGAGGTCGGAGAGGCCGTTTTCGCCTTCCAACATGGCGGCGAGCAGTTTGTTTAGTTGGTCTTTGTTCATACCTTTTCTGAATTGTCCGAGTGTCAAAAGCAGGATTGGGGCCGGGGATTTGGGATTTACGATTTACGGACGGGTGGGATTAGAAACGCGCTCCTCGCACTGGCTTACAGAAGTGGCGGAAATTAGTGATTACGACGAACTCGCAGGCGAGCCGCCTGCGCTCCTAAAGGGCAGTGGCTGGCGCGGGCGTGTAAACGGAGGAACTAATTCCGACGAATGCCGGTCGAAAAAAACTGACACTCAAACGTCCACGCCAGCCAATCAACAACGTGGCCCTAAATATTGTCGAGTCAACCGGCCAAATGTGAATTCACATTCACCCGGGAGGTAGCTGCGGTTAATCCGCTGGCGGCCAAGTGATTTGCTCGACTATGGGCGGCTTGCCGTAATGGAAGCCGTTTTCGTCCTCATATCCTTCGGGCACCTGCTGTAGTATGTTCAACGTGGGCCGCCACTTAGCAATGGCACCGACGATTCGCAACAGGAGCGGGGCCGTCTGGGTCGCGTTGGAATTCATGGTTGTGAGAAAGCAACCGTTATGCCAGTCACAAGGGTGAGCAGACTTTACGGGACAGTTGGAAGGAGTCCGGTCTTTCCATGAATGGGGAGTCTTTGGTGGCACCACCCTTCCCATGAAACCTGATGCGGAAAAGGCGTGAGCGAAGTAATGAACGCGCTTAGGCCTAACCACCCCTCACCCTTGGTCCCTCTCCCCGTTGAGGGGAGAGGGAAGCGCGTAGCAGCGTCACGTATTTCGAGCGGTGCCCCTGTGCTCCGGTAATTACATTTGCGCCAGTACTTCGATGCCGAGGACTTCCAGGCCTTGCTTGAGGACGCGGCCGGTTAGTTCGCAGAGGGCCAGGCGGCTGGCGCGGGTGGCACCTTCGGATTTTAGTACCGGGCAACTCTCGAAGAATTTCGCAAAGGCACTGGCGAGTTCGTACAGATAATTGCAGAGATAGTTAGGGCGGTAGTCGTCCGTCACGGCTTGCAGTACGAAGTCGAAGTTCAGCAGTTGCTTGGCGAGGGCGAGTTCGTCCGGAGCCTCCAAGACAAGTTTCGAGTTTTGGGTTTCGGGTTTCGAGTTCTCTTGGGCCTTGCGCAAAATGCTGGCAGTGCGCGCATAGGCGTAAAGCAGATACGGCGCGGTGTTGCCTTGCAGGGAGAGCATTTTGTCCCAACTGAAAATGTAATCGCTTTGGCGATTCGGGAGGAGGTCGGCGTATTTGACGGCGCTGAGGCCGATGACGCGGGCGATTTCCTGGCGTTGCGCTTCGGGCAGGTCGGGATTCTTTTCCGTCACCACGGTGAAGGCGCGTTCCTGTGCTTCTTCGAGCAGCTCGCCGAGTTTCACGGTGTCGCCGCTGCGGGTTTTGAAGGGCTTGCCATCTTCGCCCATGATTTTGCCGAAGCCGACGTGGGTGAGCTTCACCTTTTTCGCGGCGTCGGGTTGCCAGCGAGCGAAGGCGAGGAAGAGCTTTTTGAAATGAGGGCCTTGGCGGTCGTCTACGACGTAGACGATTTCATTTGGGGACCATTTTTTGAGCCGGTAATCGACGGTGGCAAGGTCGGTGGTTGTGTAGTTGAAGCCGCCATCGCTTTTGCGGACGAGTGCGGGGTCATCAATCCATTCGCCGTCGCGATTGACGAGAAAGGGATCCTCCTTGGGTGGCAATACGTGGTCGCTGAAAATGCCGACGGCGCCCTGGCTCTCGCGGGCGACGCCGCGTTTGAGCAGGTCCGCGACGACATCGCCCAGCCACGGGTTGTAAAAGCTTTCGCCGAGCGTGACGTCGAATTTGACGCCGAGGCGTGAATAGATGGAATCGAATTGTTTCTGCGATAGGGCGATCATTTCCTTCCAGATGGAAAGATTTTCCGCGTCGCCCGCCTGTAGCTTTACGAGTTCCTGGCGGCTGGAAACCTCGGTGGGGGAAATGTTGAGGGTGGCCTGCGGCGGAAGGGCAGCCAGTACGTGCCGCTCGGCGTCGCTTACGCTCAAGCCTTTCGCAAGTGCTTCATTGAAGGCGGGGGCGTGATTTTGGAGCAGCCAGTCGGTGGTCTGCTTTTTTATTTCTGCCTGAATGGTTCGGTAGACGCGCTCAAGTTCAGCAATCGCATCCTTTTCCAAGGCGGTCTTGTCCAAGATTGTCTTCCAGCCAAAGAGAAGCATGCCAAATTGCGTGCCCCAATCGCCGATGTGGTTGTCGGTGATGACGTGGTGACCGAGCAGGCGCAGGACGCGTTGGAGCGAATCGCCGATGCCGGTGGAACGGATGTGGCCGACGTGCATCGGCTTGGCGACGTTGGGGGCGCTGAAATCAACAACGATGGTGCGCGGATTGGCGGCGGGGGCGAAAAAGAGATGTTTGCCGGCGACGGCTTCATCGAGGCAGGCGCAGAGGGCCTCGGGCTTGAGACGGAAATTAAGGAAGCCGGGGCCGGCGATTTCAACCTTCTCGCAAAGTTCAGACACATCGAGCTTCGCCACCACATCGGTCGCAAACTTGCGGGTATCCATCCCACGAGTTTTGGCGACGGCTATCAGGGCATTGCTCTGGTAATCGCCAAATTTTGGATTGGGGCACGGGCGGACGAGGACGGCGCTGACATCGGCGTCGGGGAGGACGGCGAGGACGGCGGCTTGCAGGGCGGCTTCGATTTGTTTGTTGGGTAACATGGGCAAAACGTGCTGTGTGAAAGTCAGTAGTCCGTGGTCAGTAGTCAGTAGTGACCCATATCACGCCTTCCGAAGTTTCATGCGGCGGGGATTATTGCGAAAGCTTGGAGAAAAACCAGACGGGAGAATAAGAGACGGCAAGGGAATGAGTGGCAGAGGAATGGGGGCGGAAATGCGGACTGCGAACTCGCCGGGTCGGGAGACCGGCGCTCCGTAGCGCGGCCGGCCTGTAATACGGCTCCGGCGCTATTCCCAGCCGTGCATGGAGTCGTAGCGGAAGGTCATCTCGTTGGTCAGGTATTTTTTGTACCACTTCGTGTGACCGTCGGCGAAGAGGAGGTTTTGCCCTTTGTTGTGGATGCGCCATTCAATCCAGTTGGCGCCGTTGTCGGGGCCGCCGACGCAATTCTGGCTGTAGTCGTCTTTGTCGGCATCGTCCGGGCTTCCCAGCGTGGCATTGTCCCAACCGGTGTCGCCGGAAACGACAAAGGCAGTGGGGTACATGATTTTGCGAGTGTTGACGGGCGCGGGGGAGAACGCTTCGGCATAAGCAGCGCGGGCGCCGTTAAAATAACTGAACTGCCACTTCCGATCGGATGGACAGTGATAAATGTTCGTGGTCGTCATCTGCGCGAAGAGCTGCTGCATCCAACTTGCGGCGCGCGTAACGGCATCGGTTTGGTTCCAGGGGATGGCACCGCCGGAGATGGGATAGCGACCTTCGGAGTCGTCAGAATACATGGTGAGTCCGATGCCGACCTGGCGGAGATTGGAATTGCACTGGGTTGTCTGGGCCTTCTGTTTGGCGGTGGCGAGGGCAGGGAGCAGCATGGCCGCGAGAATGGCAATGATGGCGATGACCACCAGCAGTTCGATCAATGTAAAGGCGCGCTTCAACTTCATGACTAGGAATGGACGGTGGGGAGGGCGACGGAATTCAAATTTTGAGAGGGAGGTGAAAGACGGTGTCGATTGACTCGATTCCGCGTTGTCGAATTGATCAATGCTGGCACCCCATCCGGGGTGCATGGCTTTCATAGGACATTTACCGGTGGTGTCGCGTTCGCTCAACCACTTTCCAGCACAGTGGGATCCGAAGCTTGGAATTCACGTGACTTGAAGTCGC
>JADMIO011276627.1_pt1 | contig 16892 bp, 16 predicted proteins | sample 8958161 | NCBI WGS metagenome assembly JADMIO01 (sample SAMN16585339, study PRJNA669376) | soil metagenome | isolation source: Crop rotation soil | place: USA: Cullars Rotation, Alabama | collected 2011
TCCGCCGCAGCCTCACCGGCCCGGCCTTCGTCGACGCGATGCTGCAGACAGCCAAGTCCACCGCGATGATTTTCCTGATCATCCTCGGAGCGGCGGCGCTCAACAATTTCCTCGCGCTCAGCCAATTGCCGCAGGCCGCGGTGGGGTTCGTGATGGAACAGGGGTTCAATCCATGGACCGTGCTGATCCTGATGCTGGTGTTCTATCTCGTCCTCGGTTGCTTCATGGACTCTCTGTCGATGATCCTGCTCACGATCCCGATCTTCTATCCGATCGTCACCGCGCTCGATTTCGGCCTGCCGCCGGCGGAGTTTGGGCTGTGGTTCGGCATCCTCGTTCTCATCGTCGTCGAGGTGGGTCTCATCACCCCGCCGGTCGGCATGAACCTGTTCGTCATCAACTCGATGAGCAAGGGCACGACGCTGGGCCAGACCTATGTGGGCGTGACGCCGTTCCTGGTGTCGGACTTCTTGCGCACCGTGATCCTCGTGGCGTTCCCGCCGATCTCGCTGTTTCTCGTCAACTGGCTGTACTGACGAGGGACTAATATGCCGTTCTGACCTGGAGCCATAACCGCCCAGTTATACGACCAACCAGAGTTCTCATTTTCGTCCCCTTCGAATGGGGCGGATAGTCAAGGCAACACTAAGGGAGGAGACTATGAAGAGACGTGCATTCTTGGCCGGCACCGCCGCCGGAACGATAGCGCTGGCGGCTCCGGCGATTGTTCGAGGACAGGACGTTACGACTTTGCGTGTGCACCAGATGCTGCCCGCGCAGGCGACTATTCCTCGCACCGCCATCGAACCGTGGACCAAGCGCGTCGCGGAAGCCTCGGGCGGCCGGCTCGCCTTTGAGCTCTATCCCGCGATGCAGCTCGGCGGTGCGCCCCCCGATCTCTACGACCAGGCCAAGGATGGCGTCGTCGATCTGATCTGGACTGTGCTCGGTTACACGCCCGGCCGCTTCCCCAAGTCGGAAGTGTTTGAGCTGCCCTTTATGGTCACCAAGGGCGAGCCGACCTCGGTCGCGTTCCAGAAATACGTCGAAGCCAACTCGATGGACGAGTTCGCCGGCGTCAAGCTGCTCTGCGTCCATGCGCACGGTCCGGGCCTGTTCCATACCAAGACCCCGGTCACCAAGCTCGAAGACCTCAAGGGAATGAAGATCCGCGGCGGCTCGCGCATCATCAACGACATGCTCACGCGCCTCGGTGCGGAGCCGGTCGGCATGCCGGTCCCGCAGGTCCCCGAGGCGCTGTCGACTGGCGTTATCACGGGCACGACGATCCCGTGGGAAGTGACGCCATCGCTCAAGGTTGCCGAGCTCGTCAAGAACCACACCGGCTTCTCGGGAACGCACGGGCTCTATACGCAGACCTTCGGGTTCACCATGAACCTCGACAAGTACAACAGCTTGCCCGACGACCTCAAAGCCCTGATCGACCAGAATTCCGGCGTGGAAACGGCGCGTGCCTTCGGCGCGGCGATGGATGCTGGCGATGCCGTCGGCCTCAAGATTGCCCGGGACCTGGGCAACAACATCATCACGCTCGATGAAGCCGAGACGCAGCGTTGGAAGGATGCGGCCCAGCCCACGATCGACAAGTTCTATGCCGACGCCGCAGCGGCCGGTTTCGACGGCAAGGCGCTGCACGAAGCCGCAAAGGCGCTGGTCGGCGGCTAGTTGAAGCGTATGCTACTCGGCACGGGGCCTCCTGGGCTCCGTGCCACCCCGACACCTTACGAAAGACTTGCGATGACCGCCCCCAAGCCCCCCTTCCGTGCCGACGTTGTCGGGAGTTTTCTGAGGCCCCAGGCGGTCAAGGACGCCCGCAAGGCGCACTACGACGACAAGACCATGTCGGCCGCTGAGCTCAAGGCGATCGAAGACAAGGCGATCCTCGACGTCATCAAGATGCAGGAGGATGTGGGGCTGAAGGCAGTCACCGACGGCGAGTTCCGCCGCGCCTTCTGGCACTTCGATTTCATGGGCATGCTCGACGGACTCGACACCATCGAGCGCGAAGGCGGCGGTATCCAGTTCCATGGCACAACCACCAAGGCGACTGTGCCGGTGATCAACGGGCCGCTCGACTTTCCCGACGACCATCCGATGCTCGAGCACTTCAAATACGTGCAGGCCAACACCAAGGTCGCGCCCAAGATTTCGATCCCCGGTCCGAGCGCCATCCACTTTCGGGTCGCTGAGGACGACATCCACGTCGCCGAGTACAAGCACGATGCGGAGGCCTACTTCGACGCCATCACCCGCACCTACCACAAGGCGGTGAAAGCGTTCTACGCCGCGGGCTGCCGGTACCTGCAGATGGACGACATCTTCTTCGCCTATTTGTGCGACCCGAAAATTCGCGAAGCCCGCAAGGCCAAGGGGGAGGATCCCGACTGGCTCATCGGCCGCTACGCCAAAATGATGCACGACGCCATCGCCGACCGGCCGGCCGACATGCTGATCGGCATGCATATGTGCCGCGGCAATTTCAAATCGACCTGGGTGGCGGAGGGCGCCTACGACCCCGCGGCCGATGCGATTTTCAACCAGACCGACGTCGATATCTACTTCATGGAATACGACACCGACCGGGCCGGCGGGCTCGAGCCGCTGCGCAAGCTGCCCAAGGGCAAGAAGCGCGTGCTGCCGGGGTTCATCACCACCAAGACCGCGGAGCTCGAAAAGCTCGACGATCTCAAGCGCAAGTTCGAGGAGGTGAGCAAATATGCCGACCTCGACCAGTTCGGGATCGCGCCGCAATGCGGGTTCTCCTCGACCGAGGAAGGCAACCTCATCACCATGGACGACCAGAAGCGGAAGCTCGAACTGGTGGTCAAGACGGCCGAAGCGATCTGGGGCGGCGTCTAGCCGGCTCGCGTCCGGTTATGTATCGGGCGCCGATTGGTATTTCCACAGCCGGCACTTCGGTGCTTGAGTGCCGGTCTCGCTGTTCGCAAATGTGGCCATGTCAGAATTCCTCCCGCTCGCCGATGCCGTCCGGCGCAACCTCCATGACGGCGACACTGTCGCGTTCGAGGGCTTCACGCACCTCATTCCGCATGCTGCGGGTCACGAAGCCATCCGCCAGGGCTTCAAGGACCTGACCCTGCTGCGACTGACGCCTGACATCATCTACGATCAGATGATCGGCATGGGCATGGCGAAGAAAGTGATCTTCTCCTACGCCGGCAACCCCGGCGTCGGCCTCTTGCGCCGCATGCGCGACGCCATCGAGAATCAGCATCCGCGGTCCATCGAGACAGTCGAGCATTCGCACTCGGCCATGGCGCAGGCCTATGAGGCGGGGGCATCGGGTCTGCCCTGCGCGATCTTCCGCGGCTACAAGGGCGCCGACCTGCCAAAGGTCAATCCCGACATCAAGACGGTGCAATGCCCCTTCACCGGCGAGGAGCTGGCGGCCATTCCGGCGCATCGCCCGGATGTCACCTTCATCCATGCGCAGAAGGCCAACGCCAAAGGCGACGTGCTGATCGAAGGCATCATCGGCGTGCAGAAGGAAGCCGCACTGGCGGCGAAGCGCGTCGTCGTCACGGTCGAGGAGGTGGTGCCCGATTTCAAGGGCTTGCACCCCAACCTCTGCATCCTGCCGCATTGGACCATCGACGCGATCGCGGTCGTCCCCGGCGGCGCCCACCCGTCCTACACCCACGGCTACTATGCGCGCGACAACGCCGCCTATCTCGAGTGGGATAAGATCTCGGCCGACCGCGAGCTGTTCGCCAAATGGATGCAGGACAATGTCTTCGCAGTTGGCCCCGAGGTCTACAGCTCCCGCGTGGAGGCGCTGCGGTGACCGACTTCACGCCGACCGAGATGATGACCGTCGCGGCCTCGCGGGCGCTGTCGAACGATGACGTGTGCTTCGTCGGCATCGGCGCGCCGTCGGCCGCCTGCAACGTGGCGCGCCTCACCCATGCGCCCGATATCACGCTGATCTACGAGAGCGGCACCATCGGCACGGCGCCCAACGTGCTGCCGCTGTCGATCGGCGACGGTGAATTGTGCGAGACCGCGCTCTCGACCGTCTCAGTGCCCGAGATGTTCCGCTACTGGCTGATGGGCGGCCGCATCTCGATCGGCTTCCTCGGCGCCGCGCAGCTCGACAAGTTCGGCAACATCAACACCACGGTGATCGGCGACTACGCCAAGCCCAAAGTGCGATTGCCAGGCGGTGGCGGCGCGCCGGAGATCGCGACCTCGTGCGGCGAGATTTTCATCACCCTCAAGCAGGCGCAGCGCTCGATGGTGAACAAGATCGACTTCTTCACCTCCTTCGGCCACGGCGATGGCGGCGATCATCGCCGGCGTCTGGGCATCACCACCAAAGGGCCGACGCTGCTGATCACCGATCTCGCCATCTGGCGCCCCGATCCCGACACCAAGGAATTCACCGTGACCTCGCTGCATCGCGGAGTGACACGGGACCTGGTGCAGGAGAACTGTGGCTGGCCCGTCCGTTTCGCCCCCGATCTCGACGAGACGCCGGTGCCCACCGAACTCGAGCTCGGGACCCTGCGGGATTTGCAGGCACGCACCGCCGCCGCTCATGCGGGGAACAGAAATGCCTGAGGCGTTCATCTGCGCCTATCGGCGCACCCCCATCGGCCGGTTCGGCGGCGTGTTGTCCTCGGTGCGTCCCGACGACCTCGGTGCCGTTCCGCTGAAGGCGCTCATGGCAGAGCACACCGGCGTCGACTGGGAAGCTGTTGACGATGTCGTCTTCGGCTGTGCCAACCAGGCCGGCGAAGACAATCGCAACGTCGCCCGCATGAGCCTGCTACTGGCCGGCCTGCCGCAGTCGATCTCGGGCACCACGATCAACCGCCTCTGCGGCTCGGGCCTTGATGCGGTGATCACCGCCGCCCGCGCCATCCGGGCTGGTGAGGCGGAGCTGATGATCGCCGGCGGTGTCGAGTCGATGAGCCGCGCGCCGTTCGTCCTGCCCAAGGCTGAAACGGCGTTCTCGCGCAATGCCGAGATTTACGACACCACCATCGGCTGGCGCTTCATCAATCCGCTGATGAAAGCGCAATACGGCGTCGACTCGATGCCCGAGACCGGGGAAAACGTCGCCGAAGACTACAAGGTCAGCCGCGCCGACCAGGACGCCTTCGCGCTGCGGAGCCAGCAGCGGGCCGTGGCCGCCCAACGCAATGGCCGCCTGGCACGCGAGATCGTGCCGGTGACCATTCCGAAGCGGAAGGGCGACCCGGTGGTCGTCGACGCCGACGAGCATCCCCGCGCCGACACCACGCTGGAAGCCCTTGCCAAACTGCCGACTCCGTTCCGCCAGGGTGGCACTGTCACGGCCGGCAATGCGTCCGGCGTAAACGACGGCGCCGCGGCGCTGATCGTCGCCTCCGAGGCAGCGGCGAAGCGCCATGGGCTCACACCGATCGCGCGCGTCCTGGGTGGTGCAGCGGCGGGCGTGCCGCCGCGCATCATGGGCATGGGACCGGCGCCGGCGACGCAGAAACTTTGCGCCCGCCTTGGCCTCACGCCCAGCGCCTTCGATGTCATCGAGCTCAACGAGGCCTTCGCCAGCCAAAGCATCGCTGTGCTCCGCGAGCTTGGCTTGTCGGTCGACGGGCCGCACATCAATCCGAACGGCGGCGCCATCGCGCTCGGCCATCCGCTCGGCATGTCCGGTGCGCGCATCGCGGGGACGGCTGCGCTCGAGCTGTCGCTGACAGACAAGAAGCTGGCGCTCGCCACCATGTGTATCGGCGTCGGGCAGGGGATCGCGCTCGCGCTCGAACGCGTCTAGCGCAGGAGAGGGGGATCGTGCGCACACAAGTCGCGATCATCGGCGCAGGGCCGGCAGGCCTGATGCTCGGCAAGCTGCTCGAGCTGAGCGGCATCGACAACATCATCCTCGAGCGCAAGAGCGCCGACTATGTCCTGGGCCGCATCCGCGCCGGCGTACTCGAGCAGGGCACGATGGACCTGCTCGACGCGGCCGACGTCGGTGCCCGCATGCATGCGCAAGGCCTGGTCCATACCGGCGTGCATTTGAGCTTCGACGGCGACCACCAGCGCATCGACTTCGGCGACCGCAAGGTGATGGTTTACGGCCAGACGGAAGTCACGCGCGACCTCATGGATGCACGCAAAGCCGAGACCATCTACGAAGCCGACGACGTCGCGATCCACGCTGCCGACAGCGACCGGCCCCGTGTCACCTATCGCCATGCCGGACAGGAGCGCGAAATCGCCTGCGATTTCGTCGCCGGCTGCGATGGTTTCCACGGGGTGAGCCGGGCTAGCATCCCAGCATCGCACCTCCGGATCTACGAACGCGTCTACGCCTTCGGTTGGCTGGGCCTCTTGGTCGACCAACCCCCGGTGGCCGAGGAGCTGATCTATGCGCATCACGAGCGGGGCTTCGCGCTCTGCTCGATGCGCTCGAAAACGCGCAGCCGCTACTATGTGCAGGTGCCCCAAGAGGAGCGGGTCGAGGATTGGAGCGACGAGCGGTTCTGGGACGAGCTGCGGGCGCGGCTCAACCCGGAGACGGCCGCGGTGCTGAAGACTGGCCCCGCGATCGAAAAGTCCATCGCGCCACTGCGCAGTTTCGTCGCTGAGCCGCTGCGGCACGGCCGGCTGTTCCTTGCCGGTGACGCCGCGCACATCGTTCCGCCCACCGGTGCCAAGGGCCTCAACCTTGCGATGCACGACGTCAAAGTGCTCGCGGAAGCCTTCGCCGCCTACTATCGCGGATCGAGTTCCCTCATCGACAACTACTCGGCGCAAGCCCTCAAGCGCATCTGGCTCGCCGAGCGCTTCTCGTGGTGGATGACCTCGCTGATGCACACCTTCCCCGAAACCGGCACCTTCGGCCGCCGCATCCAGCGCGCCGACTTCGATTACCTTTGCCGATCGGAAGCGGCGCAGCGCAGCTTTGCCGAGAACTATTGCGGCTTGCCGGACTGAAAGCTGATCTGGCCAGCGAGCGTTGCAGCGAGGCGCAGGCTCGCGCCGGTCGCCACGACCATCTGCGGCAGCACCATCCATTCGAGCGTCCACGCGGACCCCGAGCGCTCATATTCGTGCACCAGCGACTGGTGGAGCGTTCCCGCCAGCCCCGCATTGAAGCGCGCCAGCGCAACGAGCAGCTCGGCGTTCACCGGGTTGGACTTGTGCGCCATAGCAGATGAACCGCCACCGCCTTCGACTTTGACGATTGAAACCTCGTTCTGGGCGAGGAGCGCTACGTCGGCGCCGAACTTGCCGAGCGCGCCGGTGATGAGCGAAAGGAGGCTGCCAAACTCGACGATCGGGTCACGCTCGGCGTGCCACGGCTCCGCGAGCCCGAGGTCCAGTCGCTCAGCCAGTCGGCGAGTCACCAGCTCCGCCTTGTCGCCCAGTTCCGCGCGATTTCCGACGGGCCCACCCAGCTGAATGACGAGGAGGCGCTTGCGCAGAAGCTGCAGCGTGCGCCGGCTGCGGGTCAGCGGTGCGATCCACGTCGCAAACTTGCTGGCGACAGCAATGGGCAGGGCCTGCTGCATGCGCGTGTGCGCCATCATGGTCTGCCCGCCGTCGCGCTCGCTTACCGCTTCGAGCGCCGCCACCAGGGCGACGAGTCGCTGCTCGATCAGGCCGATCGCCGTGGCGAGCCGCAGCATGAGTCCTGTGTCGATCGCATCCTGGCTCGTGGCACCGAAGTGCACGGACTTGCCATGCTCGCCCACCACCGCTCGCAGCTGGCGCACCAATTCGGGGACCGCCACGCCATCCTTGGCGATGCCTCGCGCGATCTCGGCCATGTCCGGCTTGAAGCCAGCGATGGCCTTGTCGATGGCGGCCGCCGCGGCGTCAGAAATCAACCCGGCATCGGCTTCAGCACCGGCCAGTGCCGCCTCGAACTGCAGGATCGCAGCGATCTCGGCGTCGTCGCTGAACAGCGCCTCGAACTCGGCGTCACCGACCAGATGTTGCAGAAGCGACCGGCTCATCGGATTCTCCTCGCGCCATCGCTAGCCGGTGTTGCGGCGAACGCCAACCGTCAGATATCGAAAAACACCGTTTCGCCGTCGCCCTGGAGGCGGATGTCGAGCGAATAGGTGACACGGCCGCTCGCTTCGGATCGCACCGCAATCAGCGTCTTGCGCCGCCGCGGATCCATGATCCGGTTGAGGACGAAATCCGCCGCGTTTGCCTCAGTCTCGTCGTCGAAATAGAGCCGCGTGTGAAGGCCGATATTGATCCCGCGCGCTACGATCCAGAGGGTCACATGCGGCGCCATCGGCTTTCCATCGGGACCGGCAACCCGCCCCGGCTTCACGGTGTCGAAGCTGAAACTGCCGGTGCCGTCGACCGCGACGCGCCCCCAGGCCTGCTTATGGTTGCCGTCGGTGTCGGCCTGCCAGAGCTCGATCACCGCGTCGTTCACCGGCGCCCCGGACCCGTCGAATATGCGCCCCGTGACGCTGATGCGCGGACCAGCGCCGGCTTCAACCGGCCCCGAACCGAGATCCTTGACGTTGGGCCCAGTGATCCCCTCGAGGCTCGGCGTCATGCCGATATGCACATAGGGGCCGGCGGTCTGCGACGGCGACTCCTTGAGGGGCGGGGGCTGGCTGAGCATCAGTTCCCCTCCATCTTGTTTTCGAAGATCGTCGAGCGTCGTCCCCTGAGCACAATGTCGAAGCGATAGGCGAGGGCGTCCATCGGTGTGGTGTTGTGGCGATCGAGGCGCGCGATGAGCTGCTCGACAGCGGCGCTGTCGGGTATCGAGAGCGCGATCGGGTCCTGCCAGATCATCGGGTCGCCTTCGAAGTACATCTGCGTTATCAGCCGCTGCGCGAAGGCGGTGCCAAACACCGAGAAGTGGATGTGCGCCGGCCGCCAGTCATTGCCGCCATTCGGCCAGGGATAGGCGCCCGGCTTCACCGTCCGGAAATGATAGTATCCGTTGTCGTCGGTGATCGCCCGTCCGCACCCTCCGAAGTTGGGATCGAGCGCCGCGAGGTAGCCCTCGCGTTTGTGGCGATAGCGCCCGCCTGCATTGGCCTGCCAGAACTCGACCAGCGTGTTACGCACCGGCCGCGCGTTTTCGTCCAGTACCTGTCCATAGACCACGATGCGCTGTCCGATGGCCTCGCTGCCATCCTGGCTGTAGTTGCGGATAAGGTCGTTATCGAGCGGCTGCAGAATGCCGTGCCCGAACGTCGGTCCGGTCATCTCCGACTTGGTCGGTGCGAGCGACAGCAACGCGTGCTTGGGCGCGCGCAGCGTCGTGCTCTTGTAGCCCGGCGTTGCGGCTGGTGGATGCCATGCACGATCGCGCTGATAGAGCGCGCCGTCCTCGGCGATCAAGGGCGTTAGTGCCATCTATGTGTCACGCTTCTCGAGCTCGCGCTTGGCGACCTTGAAGGCGCGATTGGCCGCCGGCACGCCGGCATACACGGCCACGTGCAACAGCACTTCCTTGATATCGTCGGCTGACGCACCGGTATTCACGCTCGCCCTCACATGCATTGCGACCTCGTCATCATGGCCACCGGCTGCCAGAAGCGCAATCGTGATCATCGAGCGTTCGCGGCGCGTCAGGCCCGGCCTCGACCACACCGAGCCCCAAGCACCCTCGGTGATAAAGGTTTGAAAGTCGGTGTCGAACGCCGTCTTGGACGTTTCTGCACCATCGACATGGGTATCGCCAAGCACGGCCCGGCGCGTGGCCATGCCCCGCCGATAAGTGTCCGCCGCATCAGACATGGACAACCTCGTTCAGATGTTCCCGGATAAGTTCGGCAAGCAATTTCGGTTGTTCGATCGCCGGCACATGTCCCGCATCGCGGACCTGTCGCAGCGTTGCATTGGGGATGCCACCGGCGAGCTGTCGAGCCATAGCCTCAGGCGTCACCACATCGGCGTCCCCCACCACGACCAGCGTCGGCGCCGTAATGCGCGCCAGGTCCGCCGACAGGTCTGTATCGCGCACGGTCGCACAGCTGGCGACGTAGCCCTCGGGCGAGCACCTCTCGAGCATAGTGCAGCACCCGGCAAGCGCCGCAGGATTTTCCGCTTGGAAGCGCGCCGTCAACCAATGCCCAACCACCCCTTTTGCAATGGCGGCCATGCCACCCGCCCGCACCTTGGCGATGCGGTCATCCCACGCTTGAGCCGTGCCAATTTTGGCGCCGGTGTCGGCGAGGACGAGGGAGCGCACCTTGCCGGGCTGGCGCGCCGCAAGACACATCGCGATCATGCCGCCAATCGAGATGCCGCACACCGCGAACTGGTCGAAGCCACAATGCGCAGCGAGCCCGAGCAGGTCCGCGACGTGGTCGTCGATGCTGTAAGGTCCGGGCGGACTATCGGACAGGCCATGCCCGCGCTTGTCGTAACACAGGACGCAGTAGCGCGGCCCGAGCAGGCGCACCACGTCGTCCCAGATCCGCAGGTCCGTGCCGAGGGAGTTCACGAGGACCAGGGGTGTGCCACCCGGCGCGCCGCTGAGGCTGTAGTGCAGCGTGACCCCGTTTATCGATGCAAAACGCATGTCTCTCCTCGTGTCGGGGCAGTAAGGTCCAGCGCACCTCGGCTTGTAAAATGATTAGTTTGCCCGCATCGATAACCGGCGGCACATATGCCGCGGAGCTCTGTCGCGATGGCGCCCCGCCTCATCGATCCCCGGGTCAAACTCAGGCACATCGCATGCTTCCTCGAAGTCGCCCGGCTCAAAAGCGTGGTGCGCGCCGCCGACGCCCTCAACATGAGCCAGCCTGCGGCAACCAAGACCATCCAGGAGCTCGAAGAGATCCTCGCGACGCAGCTGTTCGACCGCTCGCGCCGCAGTCTCTTTCTCACCCCCGCCGGCGAGCAGTTCCAGCGCTACGCCGCCTCTTCAGTCAGCGCCCTCAAGCAGGGGATCGACTCCGTTCGCCTGGGCGACAGGGAATCGATCGTTCGCGTCGGTGCGCTGCCAACCGTCTCGGCGCGCATTCTTCCCCACGCCGTGATGCGGCTTGCCGAAAGCCGCAGGGCCCGCGTCCGTATCGTCACCGGCCCCAACGACTATCTGCTGTCCTTGCTGCGTGCGGGCGACGTCGATCTCGTCATCGGCCGCATGGCCGAGCCCGGTGAGATCGCTGGCCTTTCGTTCGAACATCTCTATTCGGAGCAGGTCGTCTTCACGGTCCGCGCCGGCCACCCCCTGCTCAAATTGAAGCGCTTCGCGCTCGCCTCCATCCAGCCCTACCAGATCCTGATGCCACCGCCGGGAGCAGTGATCCGTCCGGCCGTCGAGCGCCTGCTCACCGCGCACGGGGTCGCCACCCCGCGCGACGACATCGAGACAGTCTCCAACGCCTTCGGCCGCCGCTACACCCTGATCACCGACGCCGTGTGGATCATCTCGGAAGGCGTAGTGGCCGACGACGTCGCCGAACGCAGCCTCGCGACGCTCCCCGTCGACACCAGCGAAACCACGGGCCCCGTCGGCTTCACCATGCGCTCCGGCGAAACCATCGGCTACGCCGCCCAACTCCTGATCGCCGCCATCAAACAAGTGTCAGCTGAACTGAGTGATGAATCGCCAAATCAGCGCTGAGGGCCGCTAAGTGCTCGGCGCATTTAGCGATGCCCGATCGATAAACCTGCCCGGGAGCCTCAACGTTTCCGCGGGGCCCTCGGGGCTGTCGATCGCCATCATCATCGCCGCACGCCCCATTTCGTAGTAGGGCAGTTCCATTGTGGAGAGGCCCGGCTTTAAGAGGCTTGCGATCGGATCGAGGTTGTCGAAGCTGACCACCGCGATGTCGCGGCCGACCTTGAGGCCGAGCTCGCTGAGATCGAAATAGACGTCCATGGCCAGGATGTCCTGGCCGCAGATGATGACGTCGGGGCGGGTGTCTTCGGGCTCCTGCATCAGCCGCGACAACACTCGGTCAGCGACGAAGGTCACGTGTCCCTCGCGCTCCTCGACCGCCGTGTGGATGCGCCGGGTCATGTCGATGCCGTGCTCGCGGGCCGCGTCCGAAATCCCGGAGGCGCGGAGACCGGCCGCGACGATCGTCTCCGACAGGTTGAGGAACACCGGCCGCCGGTAGCCCCGCGCGAACACCACATCGGCGAGACTGCGAGCAAGGCCGTAGTCGTCGGGGATCACCGCCGTGTGTCGGCCCTCGGCGTCGAAGCAATTGAGCAGGATGCGCGGCACCGAGGATTGCGGCAGCTTCACCGCCTGGTGGTAGCGCGTCGCATAGATGACGGCCTCGGCGCGGAAGGCAGTGAGTTGCGAGTCGGCGAGTCGATGGCTCGACGCGCCCTGCTCGATGTTGAACAGCATCATCTGCTTGCCGCGTTCCCAGGCCGCGTCCTGCGCGCCGCGGATCAGATCGATCGATGACGAGGTAGTCGCGACGCCCTCGGCGAGAAAGCCGATCACGTCGGAGCGCTGCGACCGCATCATGCGCGCCGCCTGGTTCGGCTCGTAGCCGATCTGCGCAATGATCGCCTCGATCCGCTCCCGGGTCCGCGTGTTCACCAGGGGATCGCGGTTGATCACGCGCGAAACGGTCTTCAGCGAGGTCCCCGCTCGTTCGGCGATTTCACGCTGGCTTGCCATGCTGCCCTTGTCCTACGACAGACAATTGATTGCAAGGGAAGGCGCCAACGTATCAAGGACTGAAAATCGCCATTGACAACGTGAGACAATAGGGAATATCGATTGCCCATCGTGAGACATTGGTTGAAACCGGTCGCACGCCCAACGGGAGGAACATCATGAGACTTGCCCTAGTGGCCGCGTTGGCGACGTTGCTCGCCGCCAGCCCCGCACTCGCCCAGAGCCCCGCCATTCCGCCGGCCGGCGATATCGTGCCGCGCGAGATCACCTGGCTCGCCTCGCGGCCGTCCGATGGCCCGGTGCTGAGCACCGTGCGGATGATCGCGGAAGAATACGCCGCCCAGCATCCGGGCTTCAAACTCGACATCGTCGAGACGCCCGACCGGCCGTCCTATCTGCAGAAGCTCGAGACGCTCGCCGCCGCGCGCCAGCTCCCCGAATTCTTCGATACCGACGCCACCCCCTTCGCCGACAAGCTCCGCCAGCAGGGGCTGATGGTGGACACCGCCGCGCTGCTCGACAGCTACGGCATCACCGACCAGTTCCGTCCTGTCGCCCTCAACTACGATCGCTTCGGCGACGGCAGCCTCTACCTCATCCCGCTCGAGTTCGGCATGGAGGTTTTCTGGTACAACAAGGCGATGTTCGAGGCTGCAGGCGTCACGCCGCCGGCGACGCTCGACGACCTGCCGGCGCTCTGCCCCAAGCTCGCGGCGACTGGGGTGCTCCCCATCGCGCTCGATGGCGTCGATGGTTGGCCGCCGCAGCGCATGATCGCCTGGTATCCGTTTCGCCTCTCGGGCGGCGACTACCTCGACAAGCTCAAGAAGGGCGAGGCGAAACTCTCCGACCCGATCGGCGTCAAGACCACGCAGTGGCTCGCAAGCTTCGCCAGCAATGGCTGCCTCGCCAAGGACTTTTCCGCGCAGGGCTACACCGATGCGCGCGATCAGTTCACCCAGGGTAAAGCCGCGATCTACTACATGGGCACCTGGGAAACCGAGGCGATGATCAACGAAGCCTCGCAGGCCGAAGCGGTGCGCGGGAATATCGACTACTTCACCCTGCCGCTGACCCCCGACGCGACCACCGGCGCTAACGAGTTCTTCGTCAACTCCGGGATCGGCATGGCCGTGGGGGCAACGACCTTCGATCCGCTGGTCTACGACTTCGTCAAATACATGCTGACCCGCTACTCCGAGCTCTATGCCAACACCGGCGCTCTCTCGCCGATGACCTATACGCCCGCCAAGCTGCCCAAGGACGCGCCGCTCTACGCCAAGATCGTCGCCGAAATCCCCAAGCTCGGCTCGCTCTACTCGGTGCCGTGGGACACCCAGCTCGATCCCAAGTCCAACACCGTGATGCAGCAGCAGCTGACGCTCCTTCTCCAGGGCAACATCACGGCCGAGCAGTTCCAGCAGACCGTCGACGCCGCCATCGCCGAGAACGCGCCGCGCTTCTTTAAGTAGGTCGTTTCACGTCTCCCAACGTGCAACTCTGGCGGCCGGGCCACCTGGTCCGGCTGCCGACAGGGAGGAAGGATCCACCATGCTGTCCTATAGATCGCGCATCGCAGTCCTGGTGTTCCTCACCCCGCCGCTCCTCGCCTACTTCGTCGCGGTCGTGCTCCCCATCTTCCAGTCGCTCTACCTCAGCCTGTTCGAGTGGGACGGCATTTTTGATCCCGTCTTCGTCGGTCTCGACAACTACGTGAAGATGTTCACGGCCGATCCGTCCTTCTGGGGCTCGCTCGGTCGCTCGCTGGTCTATGTCGCAGTGACGCTGGTGTTCCAGCTCGGTGTCGCGCTGCTGATCGCGAACCTCCTCACTTACGCCAGCCGCGGACGCGAAGTGATCAAGACGCTGGTGGTGCTGCCCGCGATCGTCTCGACCGTCGCCATCGCGCTGCTCTTCCGCCGGCTCTATTCCTACGACCCGCCCGGTCTCATCAATCAATTGCTCGATTTCGTCGGCCTCGGTGGGCTTGCCCGCGCCTGGCTCTCGGATCTGGGCACCGTGCTCACGGCGGTCTCCGTGCCCGAAGGCTGGCGCTTCTTCGGCATCTACATGCTCATCCTCTATGGCGGCCTGCTCGCCGTGCCCAGGGACCTCGAGGAAGCGGCAAAACTCGACGGCGCTACCGAGTGGCAGATCTTCCGCTACGTGCGCTTCCCCTATCTGCGGCCCGTGTGGATCACGACGGCCATCATGGCGACCACCAACGCGCTGCGGGGCTTCGACATCCCGTATCTCTTGACCAATGGCGGACCGGGCGAGTCCTCGGAGCTCCTCACCACCTACATGTACAAGACCGCCTTCGCACACACCGAGTTCGGCTACGCCAGCGCGCTCTCGGTCGCCATCGTGATCGAATGCATCATCGCGGTCGGGCTGATCCTGCTCATGGTCCGCAAACGGGGGTTCACGGTATGATGTCCGAGGCTCTTGTGACCCCAGCTGCTCCATCGCTGTTCCGCTCTGCACGGACCCTCAACCTGCAGCGCGTCTTCTCGCAGGCGACCATCCTGCTGATCGTGATCGTCCAGGTCTATCCATTGGTCTGGATCCTGCTCACCGCCTTGCGCCCGGCGCAGGAGTTTGCGTCCGGCAATCCTTTCGCGCTGCCCAGCGTCATCACGCTCGAGAATTTCGAGCGTGCCTTCACGCAAGGCAACCTTGGGCAGTATCTGCTCAACAGCGCCATCGTCACCCTCGCTGCCGACGCGCTTATCGTGGCGCTCGGCATGATGGCCGCCTACGCGATCCAGGTGCTGGGCTTCAAATACAGCCGCTTCGTGCTTGGCCTCTTCATCGTCGGCATCGTTGTCCCGGCGCACGTGACGCTCGTGCCGCTGTTCCTCAACTACCGGAACCTCGGCCTCCTCAACTCCTATTGGTCGATCATCGTGCCGCTGGTCGGCTTCTCGCTGCCCATGGCCGTCTACCTGTTCCAGAGCTTTTACAGCTACATCCCGCGCGAGCTTTATGACGCCGCGACCGTCGACGGTGCTGGTCCCTACCGCACGTTCTTTTCGATCACGGTGCCGATGTCGGTGAACACCGTGGTGACGGTCGTATTCGTCAACACCATTTTCATCTGGAACGACTTCATCTTCGCCAACACCTTCGTCCTCGACAAGGACATGAAGACTGTTCCACTCGGGCTCCAGAGCTACATGGGCGCCATGGGCTCGATCGACTGGACGGCAACCTTTGCGGCCGTCTGCGTCACCATCACGCCGCTGCTGCTCGCGCTGCTCGTCCTCAACCGCGCCATCATCTACGGCATCCAGGGCGGCGCCACCAAAGGCTGACCCGGCTTTCATCGAGATTGCTATGACCACCGCAAAATCCGCCGTCACCATGAACTTTGCCGGAGTGCGCGATCCACGCGTCGAGGGTCCGCAGGGCGACGCCATCCCGTTCTTCCACGGGGGCCGCTATCACCTCTATTACCTCGAGGCGCCGGCCGGGAAACTCGACCAGCCCGAGCGCGGCCGCACGCCGTGGCGGCACGTCGTCAGCGACGACCTCATCCATTGGGAGGATCTCGGCATCGTCCTGCCACTCGGCACACGCGACGAGGCCGATCCCGACGGCATCTGGACAGGCTCGGTGATCGAGAAGGATGGGATCATCCACATCTTCTACACCGGCGGCAATCGTCCGCGCGAAACGCCGCAGACCATCTGCCATGCGACGAGCAGCGACGGCATCACTTTCACCAAGGACGAAGCCAACCCGCTGTTTGGTCCCGACACCAATTGGTTCGAGCCGCGCGATTGGCGCGACCCGTTCGTGTTCTGGCGCGAGGACAGGCAGGAGTACTGGATGCTGCTGTCGGGCCGCGTGCACAATGGCGCGCCCGGTCGCCGCGGTGTCGTCGTGCTCTGCACCTCGCCCGATCTCGAGACGTGGACAACCCACCGCGAGCCGTTTTACGCGCCCGGCAATACGTGGTGCATGGAATGCCCGGAAGTGTTCGAGCTCGGCGGCAAATGGCGCATGATCTTCTCACGCTTCTCCGAGCAGGCCGCGACCATCTATCGCGAGGCCGACAGCCTCGAAAGCCCCTGGCGCACCCCGGCGCATCCCGCGCTCGATGGTCCGCGCTGGTACGCGGCGAAGTCGCTGACCGACGACCAGGGCCGCCGCATCGCCTTTGGCTGGGTGCACGACCGCCGCGGCTTTGCCGACGACGGCGAGTGGCTCTGGGGCGGCGACATGTGCCTGCCGCGCGAGATCTACGCGGGGGAGGGCGATCGCCTGTTCGTCCGCCTGC
>JADMIO011406800.1_pt1 | contig 16891 bp, 16 predicted proteins | sample 8958161 | NCBI WGS metagenome assembly JADMIO01 (sample SAMN16585339, study PRJNA669376) | soil metagenome | isolation source: Crop rotation soil | place: USA: Cullars Rotation, Alabama | collected 2011
GCGACAACTTGTCCACGTGGAATTCTAAGCTTAGGATCCCAATGTGCTGGAAAGGGCTCCGGTTTCATCGGCGCGGCCGCAGGCAAGGTTGAGGAGGGAGATGGGAACATCGAACATCGAACGCCCAACATCGAACGTTGAAGTAGGAGAATGAAGAGCGGGATGGATCCCGCGGTCCGTTGCGCCCATCTTCACTTTGATGTTCGATGTTGGGCGTTCGATGTTCAATGTTCCTTCACAAGCGTCATCACGCACTCCAGATGGCGGGTGTGGGGGAAGAGGTCGAAGGGCTGGACGTCGGCGAGTTGGTAGCCGCCTTCGGTGAGGTGCTTGAGGTCGCGGACTTGGGTGGCGGGATCGCAGGAGACATAGACGACGCGCGCGGGGCCGAATTTCACGAGCTGCTCGATGAACTCGGGCGTGCAGCCTTTGCGCGGCGGGTCGATGACGACGGCGGTTTCCGCGGCGGGGAAGGCGATCTGGTCGAAGATCGCTTCGGCGGAGGCGGTGAGGAATTGCGCGTTGTTGATGTCGTTGAGGATCGCGTTTTTGCGCGCCCATTCGCAGGACGTTTCGGAGACTTCGACGCCGGCGACTTGTTGGAAATCTCTGGCGAGGGTCAGGGAGAACAGGCCGGAGCCGCAGTAGGCATCGACGAGGAATTTCGCGCCGCCGGCGGCGGCTTGTTTCGCGACATAGCCGGTGAAGGCGGGCAGGATGAACGGGTTGTTCTGGAAGAAGTCGCCGGCGAGAAACTGGAATTTCAAATCGCCGACATGCTCGGTGGCGGTGGCGCGGAAGTCGGTCTCCACGCGGTCTTCGGTGGCGCGTAGGAGGACGGTGGCACCGCGCTTGAAGGTATTGGCCCGTTTGCGAAGTCCTTCGCGGATGGCGGGGAGCTCGCGGTTGATGACGTCCATGGCGATCGGGCATTGCGGGACATCGATGAGCTTTGAGCGGGTGCCATTCGCGAGGAAACCGATCGGACCGATTTCGCCGTTGCGCGGTTGGTCGAAGTGGGGGGTGATCTTGGAGCGGTAGTTCCAGATTTGATCGGACGAAAGGCAGTCGTTCACCGGGTAGGTGATGGCGGCCATGTGCTTCATCAGCTCGCCGACCTGGCGGGTTTTCCACGCGAGTTGTTTGTCGTAGGAGAGGTGCTGGTATTGGCAGCCGCCGCACTCGCCGAAGAGCGGGCAGCCAGGCTGGATGCGGTCGGGGGAGGCGGCGAGGACTTCGACGAGATCGGCGTGGGAGCAGTTCTTGTCGTTGCGATAGACGCGGGCCTTGACGATTTCCCCAGGCAGGGAAAACGGGACGAAGACGACCCAGCCATCAATGCGGCCGACGCCGGCGCCGAGATTGGTCAGGGCGTCGATGGTGATCTCGATTTCCTGATGATACTCGAACGGTTTGGGGACGAATTTTTTCGGCGGGCGTTGGAACATGGCGGGCCGGGAGAGTGCCCGGGAGACGCGCGGCGGGCAAACGATTTCGGCACCGGGCGTCGGGGTGGCGATTTTGAAGATTGATCCGGAAAGCGGGTGGTGTTTGCTACGACGCCATGCCGCGTCACTCTGAAAATTTCCCGTGTCGCCGCATGTCGGCGTGGATCACCGCGGGCCTCGCAATGGCATGTATCGGTCTGGCGACGGGTGAGCCGACTGATGACGCGGCCAAGGCGAAGGAGTTTGTCCAACAGATGCGCTCGGGGAAAGTCGATTGCGCGCTGGACCTGCTGGTGGCCATTCCAGAGGTGTGGAGCCTCACGCCCGACAAGCTGGATGCGGCGTTCGCGATGCCGAAGGGCGTGCAGATGAAGAAGAATCCATATTTCGAATGGATGACCACTTCGCGTGATCGGGCCGTTTTCATGAAGCAGCCGTATGTCGATCTGAAGGTCGATATGAAGATCTTCGGCGGCGAGCTGCCGGCGGAGGAAGTGATCGTCGATTTCCTCGATGGCAGGCTGAACGGTGTCACGTTTTCCCTCTACAACAAGGGTGACTCCGGCGAAATCACGCCGGAGGAATACCAGCGCCGGCTGAAGCTCTGCGGCAAGAAGATGAGCGAGATGTTGCAAACCAAACCGGGCGAGCGGAAGGCGGATCCGACCCAAGGCCTTCTGTCGGCGGGCTGGAGCTGGGTTTCGCAACGCGGCATGGCGATCCTCGAGCACAATCCGGAAGCGGACCAGGGCAACGTGGAATTTCTCCGGCTGAAAATCGCGCCGCGCGACGCGAAGGGCGCGTTTGCCGCGGTGTTCCAAGGGCGCTCGATGGCGGCCAAGCTGTCGGAATTGCCGAAAAACGTGACCAAGGCCGCGAATGGCGATGTTTTCATCAAGGGCATCCCGATGGTGGATCAAGGGCCGAAAGGCTACTGCGTGGTGGCTTCGGCGCAGCGGCTTTTCGAATACTACGGCATCCCGGCGGACCAGCATCAGATCGCGCAGGTTGCGGGAACGGACGCGCAAAAAGGCACCAGCACCCTCGCGATGGCCGAGGCGCTCGGGAAAATCGACTACCGTTTCAAGACGCGGTTCAAAATCCTCGGCATGAGCAACGGCGCGCAGCTTGTCGAGGTGGACGAGCGCAAGATGACCGTGGGAAAACCGGTGAGCGACGCGGAGTTCGCGAAGGCCATCCATCGCTATGTGGACGAAGGGATCCCGTTGCTATGGGGGCTGACGCTGGGACAATTTCCCGAAGAACCGTCCATCGCGCAACAAACAGGCGGCGGCCACATGCGCATGATCATCGGCTACAATGACAAGACCGGACACGTCCTGTTCAGCGACTCCTGGGGCGCTGGCCATGAGCTCAAGCGGATGCGACTGAGCGACGCCTATCAGGCCACGCACGGGTTGTTCGCGATGTCGCCAACGGTGCGTTGACCGGAAATCCTGGGGAAATGGCGCGAAGGTACGCAATGGCGTACTTGATAGATTAGGATTTCCTGACATTCTCGCCCGCGATGACAACCAACAACGAGAAACTCCAACAGCTTTTCGCGGCTGCACTCAAAGCTTCCCCGGACGAAATCAAAACGCCGACCCGTGCTTTTCCGACAGCGAGCGCGATGCCAGTCCCGGCTGTGGAACCGGCCGCGGCTGTGTTCCAAGCCGTCTTTGAGGCTCCGGCGACCGTCGAAGAGTCAGCTCCGGTCGCCGAAGCGCCGGAGGTGAAGCCCGGGTTTGTGAAACCGATGGAGAACGCCGGCTTGGACGAAGCGGAGTCGAAGGAACTCGGAATCCTGCTGGACGCGCAGATCAAAAGGAAGGCGAAGAAGCGCCGGCGCGAGGCTCTCATCACGTTGGCGGTTTTCCTAGGTCTGACCGGCGGCAGCTTCGGCTGGTTCGTCCAATCCCCGCAGCGAGTCACTGCCTTCAAGGAAGCGATCCACGACATCCGTTCCGTGGGCGATATCGCAGGGATGGTTGCGAAGTACAAGAAATCCCTCGACAAGATCGCCGCCCGTTCCCAGCAGATCGACGATGCGACCGCCTCCATGGGCATGAGCACGAGTTTGGAAGGCGAGAAGGACGCCAACATGGATGCGGAAATGCGCCAGTTGATGGGCTCGGAAGGCAAGACCGTCGGCGAGCGGAACAAGCTGCTCGGCGAAAAGCTTGGAAAATTCGCGAAAGCGGCGACCAAGAAAACCGGCGCACCTGAGCCGGAACAGCCGGTCGCCGCCACTGCTTCCACGGATCAGCCAGTCCAGTAACGAGGTTTAAGATGCCACCCGCGAATGCTGCAGGGCCTTGATCCGTCGGCGGCTAGCGTGCCGCTGTCCCTCCTTTCAGGATCCGCCGCCGATCGAGCGGGTGAGGACGCGGAAAAACCCATGACTGCCGGGCATCGGCTTCGTCACCGTGACCAGCACGTGGCCGTTCGGCAGCGGGCTTTCATTGGCCGCGGCGGAGCCGGTCCACGGACCCGCGCCGGTTTTTGCGGCCACGGTGGCCCAGTTTCCCTCGGCAAGGTCCGGAGATTCCTCGACGCGGAAGGCGAGGGTCGGCGCGGGGTTGGTGATCTCGAACTCAAACTCCGCGTTCCCGCCGCTGCGGTGGCATTGCTGGGTGTCTGCCAGAAGTTTCCTCGCCGTGGGCGCCTCATAGCGGGCGAGCGCTTCGAGGAAATAGTAGTCGCCATAAATCAACGAACGGTTGGCTTCGTTCCACCGCACCGTGCCGGCCTTGAGAATTCCGGGATTGGCGGTTTCGCCAGCGGTGCAGAGATAATCGGGTGCGGAACCCGCGTCCGCACTGTCGTAGCTGATGAGGCATTCCAGAATGTCCTCTGCCGCCGTTAGAAAGCGATCGCGTTTTGCCGGCGACGACGCGAACCCGCTGAGTTCGATGAGACCGGAGGCCGCCACCGCGGCAGCCGATGAATCGCGGGCGGTGAACGAGAGCAACGCCGGCTTGCGGTCTCCGAGTCCGGTCCCGCTTGTCGAATTGTAGTTATTGTTGGCGTCGTTCCACGGCCCCAACGGCTCACCGAGAGCGGCGTCGAAATCGCTTGGTGGCACGAAATCGCCGACGCGGTGATTGTATGTATCAGCGCTGTAATAGTGAGGCAGGTGGTCGATGAAATAACCGGCCGTTGCCTCGGCGGCTGCCAGAAGATCGGACGGATCGGTCCCGGGATCGCGACGGGCATAGCGATACGCGGCGGTGAATCCGTAGATCGCCCAAGCTTCCCCGCGCGACCAGGTCGATTCGTGGGCGTAACCCTGGAGGGTCGTTTTGCGTTCGGTTTTCCCGATGTTGGGGCCGCTTTCGAAATGTTTCACGACGTGATAGGTCCCGCCGTCAGCGCGCAGATGCCGGGCGATCGAGGTGCGGACATGGGTCAGGGCGTGATCGAACCACGGCCGCTGGGCCGGCTGGCGGCCGTTGATTTCATAGCCGAGGAACAGCACCTCCAGGTTCATCAGATTGTCGATGCAGACCGGATAGGGATCCTCAAATGGTGGGTTCCACGAGCGGGTGAAGCTCGCGGGGACGCCGGCGCTGTTGAATCGCGCGTCGAGTTTTGCCGCGGCCCCGAGGATCGCGCTTTTCGCGAAATTCCGATAGGTGCCGCCGGGGTCGCTGACGTCGTCATGAAACGACCAACCCTTGCCGAGCGAAGTCACCGTGATGAAGCCGATGTCGTGATCGGTATTGGTGGAGGTCGCCAACGGCTCCGACCAATCGGTGGCGCGTTGCCGCCACACCGCGTTGCCGGTGCGCTGGGCGAGCACCCAAAGCGTTCCCGGCCAGAATCCATTCTGCCAGAAGCGGGTTTCCAAATTCACCTTCCAAAGCCCGGTCGCCGGGTCGCCGGTGGACGGATAGATCGAATACATCGCGGGCTGCCCGTAGTTCGCATCCAGCCATGCCACGGTCGCGGCACTACGTTGTTCCGCCGTGGTCCAAGCTCCGGGGAGAAGGGCCGGCAGATTTCCTGCGGCGAGTGGCAACGCGCCAAGCATCAGTCCGGCCCAGCTCACGCTCAGCCGCGTCGTCAGCCGACGCTGGAAATCGAGGCTCATGGGGGCACGCCGACGGTCGCGGATTGGGCCACGTTTTCAATGCTCAAAAAACCCGGTCCCTGGCCGATCCCTTCGGCTTGCCCGTGGCGAATGCTTCCGCCAGCCTGCGCGGCCATGGACCTCTCCAATTTCCTCAAGATGGATCCTCACCTGCTGGTCGGCTTGCTCAACACCGAGCTGAGAAACAACTGCGACTCGTTGGAAGACCTCGTGAAAACCCATCACCTTGACCCTGAGGCGCTCGTCGCGAAAATGACGGCAGCCGGCTACGACTACAGGCCCGAGCAAAACCAGTTCCGCTGAAAATTTCCCCCGAACGTGGCGGCAGGACTGGCCTGCTGATTGCTGATGGCGGAATCGACACAGGAAAATCCATGGCCGGTAAATATTGTCCTGCGTGCTTGGGCAGCGGTTCCTACCTCGGGACCGAGTGGGTGCGCGATGATTCCTCACCTACCCGGATCAAACGGGTGACCCTCCGGAAGCCGTGTGAAATGTGCGCCGTCCGGAACGTGGAACCTCAAGTCGCGAAGGATCTCTGGGATGGGGTGTATGGCTGGATGCTGGCCGCGGCGCTCTTCGGCTACAGCGGATTCCAGTTGTTTCAGGACCAATCCGGTCCGCAGGAATGGCTCCGGGTGGCGGTGGCGATGTTGGCCACCTTGTTCGTCGGCGTGATCTTCTCCGACTCCGTCGGACACGCCCGCATTCATCGCTGGACGACGTTGCTGCTGGTGATTTCCGCGATGCTGACGGACGTCACGCTGGAAGTCGCGCGCTGAAAATATTCAGGACTCTGGCATGGCAAGGACCCCGGGGTAGTAATCCCTTTCGAGCGCCGAAAAAATTTTCCCAAAAACCAGTTGCGACTCTCCCATTCCACGCTTTGTTGAATCCAGAGCCGGACGAGCCAAGTCACATCAAATCGGGATGCCTGATTGAGGACGAACGAGGACTTGGGAAAAATCGCCCGGCTCACTTGCGTCCAAGCGGCACCTCTCAAACCGGCCGACAAAGCACGAACGGCGTGACGACCAAAGCCTCGAACTCCGTGTCGGTTCCGTTCCACTGCGCGGCGTGCAGTTCCTCGATTTTCACGAGATCGCCGGATTTCAACCAAGCCTCCACTTGGTCCGCGCGGTTGTCGGCGAACGCCGCCCCCACTTCTTCGATGGCCAGCGCCGGATCGACGAAAAACAAGCTGCCCTTGGCGGCGTGCGGCGCGAGGTAACTCCACGGCACGCGTCCGGTGTAGTTGGCCAGTTTTTCGCGGTTGCTACCGGGATCTTCGGCAGATGAGGCGGCTTCGGGCGGATCGATGGAAATCACGGGCGCGGCCTTAACAAATGGAAATGCCGCTGCCAAGCGCCGGCCGACTAGGCGAAGCCGCGCTCATCGGCGAGTTCCCGGTGCGCGCGCGAAATGACTTTGAGCAATTTGAGGATCACGAACACCCAGAAAATAAAAAGCGGAATGGCGGCCACCCACAGTGATTGGGGATAGACCCAGAAAATTGCGGTCCAAGACATCCCCGCCACGGTCATCCAGAGGTAGAGCCTTCGGCTGTGGAGCGCGGCCGTCGCCAAGTCCGCGTGTGAACGCTCTGATGCGAGCTCGTGAATCACCGACAACAGCCGCCAGACGAAAAACAAATCGACCAGATTCTTGAAAATGGAAATCACCCAATACCTGTCCTGATAATACGTCACAGATCCGTTGGTTGATAGAATTTCCTTGTGCTCGATCACGTCCGGGATCGAAAGGAAAATCAGGAGAAATGCCGCCAGCGCGGCGGGTCCGGCTGCTCCATTCGCGCGGCTCATTGCAAGACAACCCGCGAATGCCAGCACGTATCCCAGCGGGTCCGGCAGGAGATCGACTTGATTGATTCTCAAATCAAGGGCGGCCAACACGATTCCCCAGAAAACGAGCATCAGTCCTTTCACGGGCATGAATGCATCACAGCAGGGCTAACGACCGCGAGGCGAGACAATTCAGCGGATTGCCCGCAGCAGAAGCCTCACTTGAGATGCTGCTCGAACAGCCATTTGTGGGTTTCCGGATCGTCGAAAACTTTCCCCACCACACCGTGGCCGCCGGTGGGTGACTCCGTGAATTTGAACTGCTTGTTTCCTTTCATTTGCTCGGCGAAATCGCGGGCACCCGCCACCGGCACGAGGTCGTCGTCCGTCGCGTGAAACAGCCAGACCGGCTTGCGCGTGAGTTCGGAAGCGTCGCCCGCCGATGATCCGGCCACCGGGATCGCCGCGGCGAAAAGCCGTGGCTCGCTGCCCATCACGTGGCAGGTGCCGAAACCGCCCATCGAGTGACCGACGATGTAAACGCGCTTCGGATCAACCGGCAGATCTTTGGTCAGAGCCTTGACCAGCTTGATGACCTGCTCCAGCTCCTTGCCATTCCAGCCCATGCCTTGCCCGGCCTCTGGCTGCGCGGACATGGGCGCCACGATGAAACAAGGACGTGCGGCGTAGTTTTCCGATTTCGTGAAACTCTTCATCCACCCGGCGACTTGTCGACCGTTCTCGGTGTTAGGGCTTTTGCCGTGCAGTGCGAGCACCAGCGGATACTTGGTCTCCGCGCTGAGATTTTTTCCGCCGTAGAACGCGAATTTCAGGCCGTCATTCTCGCTCAATGCCCAATCGCCCGTGATCAGTTTCGCGAACGGTCCTTCGATCGTCTTCACCGCCGCCGCCGGCGCGACTGGTGGCGCGGAGGACGTCTGGAGTTTGGCCCAGCTCTGGTCCGCCTCGGACAGGCGGCTGAGCGGAAGCGTGAAGGCCGGGCCGGTTTTCCGCTTCAGCGTCACTTGATCGCCCGCCAGCGAAACGAAATCCGCTTCGAGCTTTTTTCCGTCGGAGGAAAGCCACTCCCGCGCCGGAGCGAGCGAGGCCAACGACAACAAAGCGAACGCTACCAAGCCGGGGATTTTCATGGGGCAGAGGGCTATCAGGTCCTGCGGGCCGAAACAACCGGATTCGCCAACTTGTGCTTTCCGATCGCGTTGGCCGCGTGTTTCGTTGCGCCGCCCATGCATGCCGCCGAAATCATCGCCCTCATCGTGGCCGCCGTGGCCGCGGGTGCCATCAACGCCGTGGCGGGCGGCGGCACGCTCGTCACGTTTCCGGTGCTGATGCTGTTCGGAACCTCGCCGGTCACGGCCAACGCGACCAGCACGGTGGCGCTGGTCCTCGGCACGGCGGGCAGCATTTTCGGCTACCGCCGGCACGCCGCGATGGTGAAAACGTGGCTGTCGAGGTTCCTTCCTGTTAGCCTGCTTGGCGGACTGCTCGGCAGCATCCTGCTCACTCATACCGACGACAAGGTATTCGGGAAAATGGTGCCGTTTCTCATCCTGTTCGCGACCATCCTGTTCCTCGCGCAAGGCGCGTTCCGCCGTTTTGCCGCGGATTCCGCGAGCGATCCAGCCCAGCACCGCAGCCTTGCCTGGGCAGTGCTTTTCCAATTCGCCGTCGCAGTCTATGGCGGCTACTTCGGCGCGGGCATCGGCATCCTGATGCTGGCGTCGCTCGGCTTCATCGGACTGACGAACATCTACGAAATGAACGCGCTGAAGACGATCCTCAGCTCGTTGATCAATCTCGTCGCGGCGATCTGGTTTGCCACCGCCGATCTCGTTGATTGGCCGCGGGCATTGATCATGACCGCCGGCGCGGTGGGCGGTTATTTCCTCGGCGCGCACTATTCGCAGCGGATTTCGCCGAGGGCGGTTAGAATGATCATCACCACCATCGGCTTCGTCATCGCCGCGCAGACGTTTTACAAACAGTTCTGCCGCTGAACCTCATTGTGCCGCGCGGATCGGTCGCAAGCTGCCGCATTTCCAGCTTGGCTCTTCCTAGCAGTTCTGGTTGAACGGGGGTTGTTGCGTTGGAAACCACTTCACCTCTCACCCCAATGGCATTCATCGAATACGTCCCGCAAGTCTGCCTGATGGTCGGTTTGGTTGCCGCCATCGGCATCGCGCTTGGTTACCCCTTCGCTCACCTGATCGGCGGGCGGCTGGCGGAATTCCTGTCGTTTTTGCCGCGCGAAAAATTCCTGAAGCCGCAACCCGCGCTCGGCATCCCCGCGACCAAGGCGAGCCGCGGCGATCTGCAGGGAGCGGTGGAGAGTTATGAGGAGCTGCTGCTCGAGCATCCGCATGAAAGGGAGATTTACTACCGCTTGTTGGAAATCGTGATGGGGCCGCTGCATGACGAGGAATACGGCGAGGAGGTGCTGCGCCGCGGCCTGGCGAATCTCAAACTCGAATCGGAAAAGACGGTTCTGTTAAATCTCCACGACTCGATCAGGAGCGGCAGTTATCATCCTTTCAAGCATCTTGATCCCCAACAGCAGCCAGTGGTGAGAATTCTGCCTCCGCTGTTCGAAAAGCCGGACAAGAAGGCGGTGCTTGCGCGGAGCTTTCCACGGGAGATCTTCCGCAATCCATGACCGTTCACACGCTCTCGCAGGAACAGCGCCTGCCCATTTCCCGGCAGGAGGCTTGGGAGTTTTTTTCCACGCCGCGCAACCTCAATGATCTCACGCCGCCGGACATCGGCTTCCAGATCGTCAGCCAGCCGGGCGAGCGCCTCTACGACGGGCAGATCATCGCCTATCGGATCAACATCCTGCCGCTGGTCTGGGCGGAGTGGGTGACGGAAATCAAATCGGTCGTGGACGGTCGCGCCTTCGCGGACGAGCAGCGCTTCGGACCCTATAAGTTCTGGCATCACCTGCACACTTTTGAAGACGTTCCCGGCGGCGTGCTGATGACGGATCTCGTGCACTACGGCCTCGGCTTCGGACCGTTCGGGGCCATGGCGCACGGCATTTACGTGCGGAGAAAACTCGAATCGATCTTCGCCTATCGACGCGAGTTTCTGGCGAAGCGCTTCGGGACGTTATGAAAAAAGTAGCTGGAGCATCTTGCTCCAGTCCGTGATCCGGGTGTCTCGCCCGGAGAATTCATTCATCCGAGGACCGCCGCTCAGCCACTATCAGCTCACTTCGCCGGGATGCGGAATTTCGCGGCGGTGAAGCCCGGTGCCTCGGCGCTGAATTCCCACGCGCCCCCAGCTTCGGCCGACGCAGGCTTCGCGGCGAGGGTGATCTTCCCGTCGAGCGTGCCGTGCGTTTCACTGATGCCATCCGCCAGGCCGAGGATGGCGTGGAGGATGGTGTCCGCGTCGGCATCGTTGAGAGCGATCTGCGGTGGCATGGGAACTTCACCCCAAGCGCCGTTGCCGCCGGTTTTCAGCTTGGTTTTCAAGCGATCGAGCGCGTCGGGCTGATCGTGATATTTGAGGGCGACGCTGACGTATTGCGGGCCGACCGAGGCGCGGTCCACCTGATGGCAGGCGAAGCACTGGTTGGCGGTGACGAGCGCGTTGATTTTTTCGGGAAACTGCGGCCCGCCGGCATCATGGCCGGTCGAGGGGATGTAGCGCGCGCGGACGACGACCTTCGAAGCATCGGGCGCGGTATCGCCGCTGACCTTGAAGTCGATCGTTTCGCCGAAGCCGCGCGTCGCGGCATCCTTGTCGAATTTCAGAGCCAGTTCCGGCGGGGCTTGCTCTTTGACGAGTGAAATGCGGGCCACCGTGTTAGGCCCATGTCCGTCCGAGGCGACGGCGCGGATCTCGCCGCCCGCCTCGTCGGGCAACATGACCGTCGAGGCGGTGCCGAGTTCCAATTCGGTCGCGCCGGTGGTGAGCCACCACGTCACCGTCACCGGATCGTTGTCCGCGTCGGTCACGGATTTCACGGTGAACGTCCGGTTCATTTCTCCGACCGCTTCGATGGCGATCTTGGGCGAGTGGTTTTCCGATTTTGGCAGCAGGCGGGAAACGTAGCCGTTCTTGTTGAACCACCACTCCGAGCCGTAATCGAGCACCCAGACACTGCCGTCGTTGGCCATTTCCATGTCCATCGGGTGACGGTAGCCCTCGTCGAGCAGGTCGAGCTTTTCCAATTTCTCCTCCGCGCCGAGCTTCGCCTTCCACAGCTTGCCGCGGACCCAGTCGTAGGCGATCAGCGTGTGGTCGTCCTCCTTGCCGAGGATGTTGTGCTTCCGGTTGGCGTCGTAATAGAAAACCGGACCGGCCATTGCATTGCGGCCGCCCTTGCCGACGACGGGAAATTCCGCGCTCTCGGCATACGGATACCAGATGAATGCGGGCATCGCGATCGGCAGATCGACCAGACCGGTGTTGCGGATGCCCGTGTTCTTCGGAGCGGCAGGATCGTTCGCCGGACCGGGCTTGCCGGTCGCGAAATCAACGACCGGATAGGCCTTGTTATCCGCGATCGCGAACGGCCAGCCGAAATTCCCCGCAGCCTTCGCCTGGTTGATCTCGTCATAGCCGCGCGGGCCTTTGTCCGAATCCTTGTCCGCGTCCGGGCCGACCTCACCCCAGTAGAGCGTGCTGTTTTTAGGGTCGATGGAAATGCGGAACGGGTTCCGGCAACCCATCGCGTAGATTTCAGGACGGGTCTTATCGGTTTTGGGAAACAGGTTCCCGGGCGGAATCTCGTAGCCCGTCTCGGTCGGCCGGATGCGCAGGATTTTGCCGCGCAGGTCGTTGGTATTTCCCGCGCTGCGCTCGGCGTCCCACGGCAGGCGGTCCGGGCGGTTGTCGATGGGCGCGCAGCCGTCGCTGGCGAAGGGGTTCGTGTTGTCGCCGACGCTGAGATAAAGCAGCCCGTCCGGGCCGAATTGCACCGAGCCGCCGTGATGGCAGATCCGGTCGTGCCGCTGCACCGGGACTTCCAGCAGCATCAGCTCCGACGCGCGGTCGAGCAGGCCGTCCTTCAGCTCGAACCGCGACAGCCGGTCGATCAGCTTTTCCGGGTCGCTGTAGTAGAGGTAAATGCGGCGGTTTTTCGCGAAATCCGGATCGAGCGCGATCCCTTGCAAGCCGTCCTCAACTGCCGAGTCGCTCTTTGGATCGGTGGACCGCAGGGCGGAAACTGGCAGGTCCCCGATTCGGAAAATGCCGCCGGTTTCCGGTCGGATGCGGAACATCCCGCCCTCGCGCTCGACCACATACACGTCGCCGTCAGGCGCGACCGCGAGCGACATCGGGTCCCGGAAACCCTCGGCGATCGTGTCTTTCTGGACGGGTGCCGCCGGCGCGGCCGTGGCGAAAAGAAGGAGGGCAAGCGGCAGGAGTTCGCGCATCGGCGCGCGTTTTACGGAACACATGCTGCCACCGTATTGACTATTGCATAAAATTTCACGCTTATTCGAGAGCGAAAAGCTCGCCGTTGGCGGGCTTTTTGGGCGCGGGAGTCTCTTCGGCCGCGGCGGCGGGGGTTCCGGAGGTCTCTTCAGGATCCACGGCAGGGCCTTCGGAGGTCCGGAGAGACTCGCGGATATCGTCAATCGCACCAGCGGATGTCCCGGCGGGCTCATGAAGATCCGCGACACCGCCGGCGGACGCCTGGGCCGCCTCTTCAAAATCCGCAGTAGCCTCGCCGGGTGTGCCGGGGTGCTCCGGGAGATCCAAAGGAGCCTCGCTGGAGGTCCCGGAGTGCTCCGAAAGATCTGAAGGAGCGTCGCCGGACGTTCCGGAGTGCTCTTGGAGATCTGAAGGAGCGTCGGCGGATGTTTTCTCCACGATGGCAGGAGCGGGTTCCGCGACGACGGGAGTTTCCCCGACAATGGCGACAGCCGCTGCGGCAACGGCCGGAGCGCCGGCAGCGGGAAGCGATTCCACGACGGCGGATGCTTCCTTCTTCTTGTTCATTTCCACGAGACGGAGGACCTCGGCTTTGGCGGCGGCGATGCGGTTGGATTCGACGACCGGCCCGATTTTCTTGGAAACGGGAGCCGCGCGCGATGGATCGCTCAGCTCGGCGACGCGCGCCTCGGCCCGTTGCAATGCCTCAACCGCCGCCGCCTCGCGCTTCCGCAGCTCGCCGGAAAAGCGGGTGGTGGTGGCGACCGATTCGCGCAGCCGCTCGATCTCGGCGGTGAGCGCCGCGCTGTCGTCAGGACGGCCTTGGAGCAGGGCGAGTTGCTCGCGCGCTTTCGAAAGCTCGTTTTCCAGCGTGAACGTGCGGGCTTTTTGCGCCTTGTCGGCGTCGTTGACCTTCGCGTTCAGGCCGCGGATTGCCTCCTGGGATTTTTTGAGATCGGCCTCCAGGGCGGAGACGCGCCGCCCTTCGGTTTCAAGCGACTTGCGGGCGGCGTCGAGATCGCTGGCGGTGGCGTCGAACACGGTCTTGGAAACAGATGCCTCCTGGAGCTTGTCCAGCTCGGCCTTCAAGGTCTTGTGGGCGGCCTTGGATTTCTCCAACTGGGCTTCGAGGTTTTTCGCGCGATCCTGCTGGCCTTTGTCGGCAGCCGGAGCGGGTTTCGCGGCCTTGGCGGGCTCTGGTTTGTTAGCCAGTCCGTGCATGGACCAGCCGAGGAAGGCACAGGCGGCGGCGATGACGCCGACGAGGGGAAGGGCTTGGGAAAGGTGCTCGATCATGGGGGTCGGTGGATTGAAATCACGCGGTCAGCCGCGCACGGCCATCTATCGCGGGGAAACGTGCGGGTCAACTTCATTGCCTTGGGGAATTTCCTCGCCATGATAGAGCCGTGTTCCGGGTTCTTGGCAGCAGTGCGATCGCATTCCTGATCTATTTGGGAGAAATCGGCGAACTGATCGCCTCCGTCGCCGACTCGCTAATGCGCGGGAAAATCCGCTGCCGGATGACGCTCGAACAGATCGTGGAAACCGGCTTCAGCTCGCAGCCGGTGGTCATCGTGACCGGCGCGTTCACCGGTGCCGTGCTCGCCGCGCAGGCGCTTTTCCAATTCAAACCGCTCGGCCTGGAAACCGGTGGCGGCGCGCTCGTCAGCGTGGCGATGCTCCGCGAACTCGGCCCGTCCGTCACCGCGATCATGCTCGCCGGTCGCGTCGGTGCCGCGATGGCCGCCGAGATCGGCACCATGAGAGTGACCGAACAGATCGACGCGCTGCGCTCGATGGACGTGCATCCGATCGACTACCTGGTGACGCCGCGGTTCCTCGCGATGCTCGTTTCCATGCCGCTGCTCATCGCGGAGTCCGCGGCCTTCGGCATCCTCGCCTCCCTGGTCGTCGGCACGGGGCCATTCAACGTGAACGGTGCCTACTGGCTCCACCAGATGAACCTGCACACCGATGGTACGGACATTATCATCTCCATGATCAAAGGGCTCGTCTTCGGCATGCTTATCGTCGTCATGTCCTGCCACCAAGGCCTCAAGGCGGAGCAGGGCGCGGTCGGCGTCGGCCGCGGCACCACCCGGGCGATGGTCTATTCCTCGCTGGCGATCCTCATCGTGAATTTCTTCCTCACGATGTTCCTGAGCCTGATTTTCCCCGCGCGGGCGGGGACGTAGGAAATTTAGAGATGTCCGTTGTCTTTGCGTATTTGATTTTTTCGTCCGGGCAAACCGTTGCGATCTTATGGTTTTGGAGAAACCGACGATAGTTAAGTACCGATATTATTGCTCCGATGCCTACGAGGGCGAGCAACAGCGTCGAAATACTCGACAATAGAGTCCACGCGATATTTCGGCCCAAAAAGCGATCTAATAGCCAAGTTGCGAAGGACCACACTCCAATCATAACAATCAAATTAGGGACGAATGCCACTCCAGCGTTCGGCTTCCGACCATGGGCAATGTGAATCCGATTCGCCGTATTAATCGCGACGGGCATCCCGGCGAAACATACCGCTGACGCGAAAATTATTGCTGCGAGGTAGAGCAACATTTCCGGGCGCGATCCTAGAGTTCATATTCCTTCCCTGGCTCGGGAATGATCACTTCCGTCTTCGGCAGGTGGCGCTTGATTTCCACGCGGAACCACTCGACCGCGCCATCGTCGCCGTGGACGAGGAAACATTTTTTCGGCGCGACCTTGAGGATGTAATTCAGGATCGCCTCGCGGGTGGAGTGGCCGCTGAAATCGAAGATCCGGGTCTCGCAGTTCAGCTTCACCGGCGGATGCGCGGGATCGAGCACGATCGAGTCACCTGGTTTCGCTGAGCGGATTCGTCCGCCGGGCGTTTCCGGATCGGCATAGCCGACGAAGAACAGGCCGTGCTTCGCATTTTCCAAAACGCCTTGGCGGGCGAAATTGTTGGAGACCGTTTTCTCGGACATCATGCCGCTGGACAGAGCATAGATGCAGCCGGGATGGAAGGGGATCGGCCCCTTGCGCTTCTTGCTGCCGGCCTCGAGTTCCATGTCCTTGAGGAAGCGGAAATTCGGCAGATGGCGGCGTGAGCTGTGGCTGAAGCGGTCGTAAACCTGCGTCATCTTGGTGCTCAGACCGCCGATGTAAACGGGGGTGTTCTTCGGGATCAGCCCTTCCTTTTTGAAACGGTGCAGCATCCCGAGCACTTCCTGCGTCTTGCCCATCGCGAAAACCGGGATGAGCACCGAGCCCTTGCGCTCGATGACGTTCTTGATCGCTTCGGCGAACTCGTCCTCCTCGGTCGTGCGGTGGTATTTCGGATCGCGTGCCTGTTCGCCGCGGGTCGTTTCCACGATGAGCGCATCGACGGTGTGCTCCGGGAAAAGCGCGCCCTTTTGCAGCGTGCTGTGTTCGAAATTCACGTCGCCGGTGTAGAAAATCTTCTTTCCCTCCGCCTCAATCGTCACGCCCACCGAGCCGAGGATGTGGCCCGCATCATGGAACGTGGCGCGCATCGAACCGGCCGGATCGAGGTCGAACGGGCGCTCGATGGCGCGCGTTTCCAGCGACCTTTCCTCAAGCTCGTCGATTTCGCGATGATCGAACAACGGATACTCAGTGATGCCATGCTCGAGGCGCTTCGCCTGCATGACGTTGACCGAGTTGTGAAGCATCGCGGTCGCGAGTTCGGCGGTTTCCGGCGAGAGGAAAACCTTCGCCTGCGACTGGCCTTGGAGGAAAACCGGCAGCGTGCCGACGTGGTCGAGATGCGAGTGGGTGATGATGATCGAATCCACCGAACCGGACGGGAGAAACTCGTAATGCGGGATCGCCTCCAGACCTTCGTGTTTCGGGTGCATGCCGGCATCCAGCACCACCTTCGCGGTCTTGGTTTGCAGCAGATAGGAATTCGCACCGATACCGGCGTGGCGACAGAGACTTTTGAAGATCATGATGGAAGGCGGAACAGGCGAAGAGCGGCCGAACATGCGGCGTGCAGGATGCCATGTCAACCCGGCCCGCATCCGGGAATTGACGGCCAATCCCGCAGGACTAAGCTCCGCCGCCTTGCTCGAACACTCCCAACTCGCCGTCATCGGCGGCGGTCCGGCGGGCCTCCGCGCGGCGGAAGTGGCCGCCAC
>JADMIO011560758.1_pt1 | contig 16891 bp, 13 predicted proteins | sample 8958161 | NCBI WGS metagenome assembly JADMIO01 (sample SAMN16585339, study PRJNA669376) | soil metagenome | isolation source: Crop rotation soil | place: USA: Cullars Rotation, Alabama | collected 2011
CGCGACAACTTGTCCACGTGGAATTCTAAGCTTAGGATCCCAATGTGCTGGAAAGCTTTTTCACAGTATGGTAAGATTGACACATTGAAAGGTGTAAAACCCTACTTTTACAGGAGGATGAACGGATAACAAGTACTAATACCCATTAAAATTCAAAACGATGGCAACAAAAAAAGCAAAAAAGCCCGCGAAGAAAGCGGCTAAAAAACCAGTAAAGAAAGCAGCTAAAAAAGCAGCTCCAAAAAAGAAAGCGGCTAAAAAGAAATCAGCCCGCAAGCCTAATGCAGCTTTCATGAAAGCATTAACTCCAAGTTCTTCATTAGCAGCAGTAGTGGGAAGCAAAGCAATTCCCCGTACTGAAGCTGTAAAGAAGATCTGGGTTTATATCAAAGCCAACAAACTTCAGGATTCCAAGAACAAAAGAATGATCAACGCAGATGATAAATTGAAACCTGTATTCGGAGGTAAAAGCCAGGTATCTATGTTTGATATGGCTAAACATCTCTCAAAACATCTTTCATAAGAGTTTACTTTCTTATTATTACAGGCTTCCAATTGGAAGCCTTTTTTTTGGCACTAACTTTTACTCTTCCTGAGTTAACTTTAGACGTAGTTAAAACAACTGGCTATGAAAAAACAAATTCCCGTCTTATTGATCTTATTATTGCTCCTGCTTCAATCTGCTATGCTTTATAGCCAGGAGAAACAAATCCCCAAAGGAACTGTACAACGGATTAAAGTCCACGGCAAAGGCCTGGAGAATAACCTGAGTGGTGATTCAGCGGACCGGTATGTTACAATTTACCTGCCTGCCAGTTATAAGAGCAATCCCAAAAAGAGATATCCTGTTGTTTATTTTTTGCATGGATATACCGATGATGATGCAAAGTTTTACGGACTAAGCAGGCACTGGATGAATATTGTGCCCATACTGGATACTGTTTTTGGTTCCGGCAAAGCAAGAGAAATGATCCTGGTTACGCCTAATGCTTATACCCGGTTCCAGGGAAGCATGTATTCCAATTCAATTACAACCGGCAATTGGGAGGATTATGTAGCCAAAGAACTGGTGGCCTATATTGATACTCATTACAGAACCATTGCTACTGCAGCAGGAAGAGGATTATGCGGTCATTCCATGGGTGGCTATGGTGCATTGCGTATTGGAGAAAAATACCCATCTGTATTTTCCAGTATATATCTGTTAAGCCCCTGCTGTTTGAATTCCGGTCCGCCCATTACCACAATATCCAGGCAATCCCTCCGGGCAGACAGTATCAAAACAATTGAAGAATTTCAAAAAGCAGATTTTGGGATTAAGGCGATGTTTGCTTCCGCAGCTGCATGGTCGCCCAATCCAGACAATCCTCCATTTTATCTTGATCTTCCTGTAAAGAATGGAGAAATAAACCGGAATGCTGAAATGAAGTGGGTGGCAAACCGGCCTCTCAATTCTCTTGATCAATATATCAGCAATCTCAAAGAATTAAAAGCTATTGGCTTTGATGCAGGCACCCGCGACCAGGGTATTGCTGCCAGTATCAAAACCCTGGATGAAGAATTGAACAAATATAAAGTGAAGCATATTTTTGAAATATATGAAGGAGACCATATAAACAGGGTAGCTGAGCGGATAGAAAATAAAATGTTACAGTTCTTCTCAGATAACCTGGCCAAATAGTCAATTACATGCGATACATAATTGCAGCCTTTCTATTATTTATCTGTGGTCTTCTAAGTGCACAACCTGTTACAGATACCTTTTTAAAGGAACTGCTGGAAAAAAATACAAATCCCGTTTTTCAGCAGGTGCTAAAAGACCCGGTGAATTACAGGCTCCAGATCATCTATACACAGATCAATAGGGATGCAAACAATAAGCCCAGCTTTAAGAACTATTATTTTAATCTTGATCCTGAACTATATTTTAATCCTGCTTCTACGGTAAAACTTCCACTTTCGCTATTATCAATGGAGAAGCTGAATGATATGCATATAAAGGGAGTTAATAAATATACCTCCCTGCAGATCGATAGCAGTTATGAAGGCCAGGATGCCCAGTTAACGGATAGCACCTCCAGCAATAACCTTCCTTCCATCGCACAATATATCCGCAAAGTTTTCCTGATAAGTGATAATGATGCCTATAACAGGATGTATCAGTTTTTGGGACAACAACGGATCAACCGGGAATTGCATAAAAAAGGTTATCCGGATACACGCATCACCCGCATGTTCAGTGGTTTTACTGCTGAGCAGAACCGGCATACTAATGCAGTCAGGTTTATAAAGGCGGACGGATCATTGATATACCGGCAACCTCCTGCCTATAATACAGATTCATTCAATTTCCCAAGAGAGATCAAAATAGGTAAGGGTCATTGGGACAATAATGATAAACTGGTAAACGAGCCCATTGATTTTACAAAGGTCAATAATGTTCCATTAAAGGACCTGCAGCAGTTATTGCAATCTGCCTTATTTCCGAATGCTGTGCAATCCCATCAACGATTCCGGCTTACGCCAGAAGATTATTCATTCCTGTATAAATTCCTTTCCCAATTTCCCTCGGAAACCAGCTATCCCAAATATGATACAAACAAATATTATGATAGCTACGTGAAATTCTTCTTCCGGGGTAATAATCGTCATTTGCCATCCAATGTGAGGGTGTTTAATAAAGTGGGATGGGCTTATGGGTTCATGACAGATATATCTTATGTGGCTGATTTTAAAAATAAAGTGGAATTCATGCTCAGTGCAACTATTTATGTTAACAGCGATGGTATACTTAATGACAATCGATATGATTATGATAGCATAGGATATCCCTTTATGTATGAACTGGGTCAAACCATTTACAATTATGAACTGAAGCGTAAGCGGACCTTCAAACCCAACCTGTCCAGATTCCAGATTAAATATAATCAACGTGATCCTGCAGACAATCGACCGGTGATCACTAACGCAGATAATTAATCTCCACCTTGCAACATGAAGAAGCCAGCGATTCTATTCTTTACCCTTTTCTTTTTTAGCAGGGCATTGTGCCAGGATACTTCAAAGATCAATGTCAGTGCTTTAATTGAATCAGTCAATAACGCCAATGCAACGCTGGCAATTGAAAAACTTTACCTGCAAACTGATAAATACTCCTATTCTACCGGTGATACACTTTGGTTCAAGGCCTATCTTCTTGATGCGACTTACATGAACGCTTCAACCAGAAGCGGACTGATTTACCTGGAGATATTCAATGACAGCAATGAAGTATTGCAGCGCTTAATGGTACCGGCATATATAGGGAGAGGATATGGTCAGGTAGCACTTGACCGGAAGTTAATGCCTCCCGGAACCTATTACCTGAGAGCTTATACCAACTGGATGCGCAATTTTGGAGAACGATATATCTATCAAAAATCCTTTTCCATTACGGGTACCCGTATCAGTGACTGGATCATTAATTATACCACTGAGATAAAACAGGAGGCCAATCAGCAAGCTGTTCATCTTAGGATGAAGGTTAGAGAACTGGATAGTATTCCTATCCGTTTAAAAACGCTAAGCCTGCTGGTTAGTGATGGTAAAAGAGCCTTGGCTAAAGAAGAAATAAAAACAGGAGACGATGGCACAATAGAGTATCAATTCAATTTACCCGATAAATCTGTATCCAGGAATATTTCAGTAAGCCTGCGGGATGGAAGCAAACAGGATCCCGCTAATGAACTGGTAGTGCCATTGCAGTTTAACCGTCCAGAGAATATTGACCTGCAATTCATGCCGGAAGGAGGAAACCTGGTAGCAGGCCTTCCAGCAAGAGTTGCTTTTAAGGCATTGAATGAGGATGGCCTGGGTGCAACTGTATCCGGAAATATTACCGATAGTAAAGGAAAAGCGGTTGTTCCTTTTCATTCAATACATGCAGGTATGGGCCTGTTTAGTTTTTTCCCATTATACGGAGAAACCTATTCCGCAGTAGTAGACCTTCCGGGGGGACAGCGCAAAACCTATCCTTTACCAGCAATACAATCTTCTGGTATTACCCTTCATGTGGATAATGATTACAATAAAGATTCAACCGAGGTAATGATATACTCCACTGCTGATGAACAGACATCCAATAAGACCTGGGTATTGCTGGCACAGGCAAGAGGGATTATTGTTTATGGTGCTTCATTTAAGCTAAGGAATGGAGTTGCTAAAGTGGCCATCCATAATAATACATTTCCCGAAGGCATTGTCAGGTTTACTGTTAGCGGGCGGGACAATCGTATCCTGAATGAACGGAAGGTTTTTATCAATCACAAAAATTTATTATCGTTCCAAATCAATCCACATCAATCTGCTTATGGGCTCAGGGACAGCGTTGCGCTGGATATTCTTGTGAAAGATGGAGACGGACAACCTGTGGTAGGAAGCTTTTCTATGGCTGTTACTGATGACGGGCAGGTGCCAACTGATAGTATTAAACGAAATTCAATTGTCAGCCAGTTATTGCTTACGGGAGACCTGCGGGGAAATATTGAAGATCCCGGATATTATTTACCGGCGGCCTTTCAGTACCCGGAAAGATGGAAAGAATTAGACCAGCTATTACTTACGCAGGGTTGGACAGGATATGACTGGAATGAAATGGAAGCAGCAGCACAAAAACTTACTTTCAAAGCAGAGCCGGAATTTGCCATTCGTGGCCGCGTAACCAATATGTTCAATAAACCTGTGGCAGGATCAAAGGTCACTCTCCTGGCTACTCATCCGTTTGTGATGGCGGATACTATTACCAATCCTAAAGGCGATTTTATATTCACTAATCTTATGCCTGCAGACACGGCAGTATATTTCCTTCAATCGGTAAACAAAAGAGATAAGAAATTCAATGTGGGTATTGAAATGGAAGAATTCAAACCGCCGGTATTTACCGCGAGACAGGAAAGAATCATACCATGGTATGTAAATATGGAAATGGCAAGAATTGAAACTATCAATAAACAGATCCAGGCGAAAAAAGAAATGGAAAGAAAAACCGGTATCAAAACCCTGGAAGAAGTAATTGTTACGGCAAAAAAGGTAGTGAGGGATTCAAAGAATTTAAACGGACCTGGACAAGCAGACCAGGTAATTGGTGAAGAAGAGCTGAAAAAAGAAGGACGCAAATCATTGGGTGATCTGTTAAGAGAAAAAGTAAAAGGCTTTGGAGAAAGGACAACTAAATATGGCACCCGGTACTTCGCAATTAATTCAATGGTGGTGCATTTGGTCATCGATGGCATCACCGTGGAACGTTTCAAATCCGAAGGTTTGACCATGTATGATTACTTCAGACAATTTCTTGATTATTATGACGCGGAAGAGATCAAAGGAATTGAGATAATGAGAAGCGGTGGTTACCAAATGAGGTATACTACAGAATACCTTGACCCGATGGCTGTACCCTGGGACCATGCCTTTGTAGAAATAACAACTAGAGGGGGTGTGGGACCCTTCCTTAAGAAGTCAGTCGGCACTTATTTATATCGCCCATTACCATTTAATATTCCGCGTAAATTCTATTCCCCGAAATATACTCCAGCCAGTTTTCCTGATAAAAGTGATATCCGGTCAACCATTTTTTGGGTTCCGGATATCGTGACAAATAAAGAAGGTCGCTCAACCGTAAGCTTCTTCACTGCCGATTTGCCAGGAAAATATTCGATTATTTTAGAGGGAAGTGACCTGCAGGGGTCAATAGGAACTGGTAGAACCAGTATAATTGTCCGCAATGGCGAGAGAGGTTCTAAATAATTCTTCGCAAGGACCAACTCGCGTCAATAAAATCCTTCGCAACATCAGATGGTTTTAGAGGTAATTCTCGCCAAAACTGGTTAATTTTCTTCGGGAGTGTTAGCTACCCCCTCCGGGACTTGTTGCTTTGTCTCCACTCAACATCCACTCAACAGCCGTGTTGTAGGCGTGTTGTAGACGAGTTTCATGCGACCACAAGGCGAGTGACTGTCAAAAATTCATACCCGCCGCCGAATATCAGTCGCATGCAACTAACCTGCATCCCGACTACAACCAGCAGAATAGGAACAGGGCGAAGCCTCGTTTGGATTAGAGCCCCTCCCACCATCGTGTAAATGAATACCGGTCAGTTTTAAGGTCTACTTCCTCACCGATCATTGGAGTCAACAAAAGAAAGTTATTGTCTTTATGGAGCTCTGTGATGGTTTTAAGCGGCTCATCCCAATCATGATTACCTAACAGGAATTTGGCAGAATGAACAGGGATTAGTCGCTTTGCTTTAAGCTCTTTTGCTGCCTGAAGTACTTCAGCCGGCGTCATATGGATGTATTTCCAGCTTTTATCATACTGGCCGTTTTCAAGAATAGCCAGGTCAAAAGGTCCAAATAGCTTACCGGCTTCTGCAAAATGAGTATCATAACCACTATCCCCACCAATGTAAATCTTGTAGTGTGGAGTTTGCAAAACATAGGATAACCACAAAGATGGATTTCGTTTAAAAGTTCTCCCTGAAAAATGGCGCGCTGAAACAGTATGTACTACATAACTCTGTTCCAGCAAAACTGTTTCATTCCAGTCTTTTTCAGTGATGATATTTTCATGAAAACCCCAGCGACGCAGATGCATGCCTACACCCAGGCCACAGATGATGCGTTTAATCTTTGGTTTCAGTTTTTTCAGCGTCACATAATCCAGGTGATCCCAATGATCATGAGAAATGAACAAATAATCAATTACGGGAATATCATCAGTAGTGTAAGGGTCAGTCCCTTTAAAAGCCCTGGTAGTAAAAGCTAGTGGGGAGGCTGACCCACTCATTACAGGATCAACCAGTATCTTCTTTCCATCAACCTGCATAAAATAAGAGGAGTGTCCAAACCAAATGAATACATCTTTTGCAGGATCGAGATTTAAAAGATCTGTTTTCTTTGTTGGGATAATGCCATGTGGCTTTGCATTTTTCCTGTCTCTGAAAAAGAATTCTTTGAATACGCTGTAATAGCTTACACCTTCAGTAAGCGCTGGTGTATGACTTCTATTTTGGAATTGCCCGTGCCTGTAATTTGGAGAAGCTTTCATACGAGCCAGTTCGCCACCATAGGGTCTTTTACCAAACTTTGATTGTTGAAGGAAAAGATAAATAGCAAGAATGATAATTAACAGAATTATCAAAGTAATGATCATATCTGACAACAGATTTAGTTTATAAAATGTTCATTGTTCTTAACATTCGCCATTCTCCACATCTCGTATTCCGTCCCTCAACATCTTTTTCATTTGTTTCATGTGGGTGAATTTTTCGTCTATTTCATCAATCTTTTTCAATAGTACTTCAATCTTCTTTTCAGGCGATAGTCGCCTGCTATGCCAGGCATCTATTAACACCTTTATCTCAGCCAGGGTAAAACCAATTGCTTTTGCTTCTTTGATCAATTCAAGCTTTTCCACCACATCATTATCATAGTAGGTGTAATTATTGGTGCCAGGCAGGGCTGGAATGTTGCATGCTTCGAGAATTACCTGATTCCTGGTTCGTTGGTTTATTAAAGCGTTCAATGAAGATGTTATGCCGGGTGAATAGCTCCCCTTGTTTTCAACAACACTGTTTCAAAGAAATTTCTTCATGTACTCAATAAACAAAGGCCAATCTGCAGGAATTGTCCCATGTCCTCCTTTGTGCATATAATAGCCAAGTGTATTGAAGAGCTGGGTAGTATCACCAGCGGCTGGCCATTGGGTGGTTGTTGGAACTGATTTACCCAATAACTGGAACACAGGCGCTGCCGCCATTGCAGATAACCATTCTCCTTTAGGATCAGACCAGTAATCAGTATCCCCGGTTTGAAGTAATATGGCGCGTGGTGCCATTAAAGCTACCAGTGCATGCGCATCAAAAGGCAGATCATTTACGTGACTGGCAAAAGAATGATATGCGGGTGCAAACTGGTAGTAATACCTTGAAGTATCAGTAATGTGTTTGATATTTTCTCCATAATCACGGCGACTGATAGCCGCTCCACCCTCTCCCGAACAACTGGCAATAACGAGTTTGAACCGGGGATCACGTACACCAGTCCATAGAACAGTTTTTCCCAATCGGGATGTTCCCTGCAGCGCAATCCGGTTATGATCTATGGAAATATCTTTTTGGAAATAATCCAATGCACGGCTAAGCCCCCATGACCATGCAGAAATGGCACCCCATTCATTAGGCTCTATATCAGATTGTCCGGGTTTCATAAAGGCTTTTCTTATGCCATATTTGATACCATCCTTAAAATCAGGTTCAATATCACCATAATAGACAGTTCCAACAGCAATGCCTGCTTTCATGAATGACTCCACATCAATTTTACCAAACCGTGAAGGCTGATCTGCTTTTATTTTACTTCCTTCTCTTGTCCAGATAGATCCAACCTTTACTCCAGGATCATCCACCACCTGGTTATTGGCAGCAAAGTTTACTATCAACAATAAGGGATAGAATTGATTGCCAGCAGGTGGAACATAAAAAAGCAGATCCATTTTATTCTTTGCAGTATCATCAGTTAAATATACAGTTACCTGCTTGCGGATAGCTTTTCCATTGAAGGCAGGCGTACCCTTATCAAAAACAGCATAATGAAGGGATTGAGGAGCATCCGGGACTTTGCCGTATTCATTTTCGGCGATCAGTTTTAACAACTCCGGTTTTCGGGTCCTGTTCCAGGTACTGGCATCTTTAACAGGCTGTCCATTGGATAATGTCAGGAGATCTGGTAAAACATAATTTCCTACGCTATCTTCTTTATAATTGATAGGAAATCCGGCGGAAGTCTTAGGAAGGTTTTCTGTTTGGGCAATTGCAACAGAGAATATCAGTGAGGTAATAAACAGGAAGATAAGTTTAGGCATGGCAAGATTCTATTTGGCTGGTATAAATTTACTGTTTTAGCGGTTCCTGTCGCAACAACCCCCTCACAAAGTCAGAATACCCGACCAGAAAAGAGCCTTACCCGGGATATTTTTGGGTAGCATTCCGATACCTATCGGAAAAAAAAATCAAAATCGTAAAATTATGGCACAGTTAAGTCCTTATTTGACCTTCAATAACAATTGCCGGGAAGCAATGAGTTATTATAAAGAATGCCTGGGTGGCGAACTCACCTTAATGCCTGTGCGTGATACCCCGGTTTGTAACCAGGTACCAGCAGAATTCCAGGATTCCATCCTGCACTCATCACTGAAGACAGCCGACTTTGAGATACTTGCATCGGATATGTCTCCTGAGAAAGTGATAGTTGGCAATGATGTTCATATTAGTCTTAGTGTTAATTCAGAGAAAGACCTGAATACACTGTTTGCAAAACTCTCAGATGGCGGCAAGGTAAAGCAACCCATCAATCCAATGTTTTTTGGACTGATCGGTTCTCTTACTGATAAATTTGGAAAACATTGGGTGCTTACTTTTATGAACCCAACCAGTAAAAATTAATTCTTATGTCATTTCAGGCTTATCTCGATAATATCCAGGCTAAGACAGGAAAATCACCTGCCGATTTTAAAAAACTGGCAGAGAAAAAGGGGTTCCTGGTGAAAGGGAAACTGGCTCCGGGCGTTAAAGCGGGAGAAATAGTGAAATGGCTGAAAGAAGATTTTGAATTAGGGCATGGGCATTCAATGGCAATATTTGCCCTGTTTAAAGGAATTAGAAAGTCCGGGGATTGATCTGAAAACTTAAAGCGTATAGCAAAAGCACAAGTGCGAAGCATAGATAAACTATCTAATGCTTCGCACTTTCCTTTTACACATATTCCTCCATTATTCCTTGATCAGTTTGAAAACCTTCTCATCATTGAGCTTGATAATGATCATGCCGGTACGTAGATTACCTGCAGGAATGTAATTTACACCCTGGGTTATTTTTCCATTGCCAAGCAGTCTTCCCGTTAGATCAAATAGTCTATACACAGCAGCATGGGGACTCTTTACCATAATACGATCTCTCACTAAGGTGGGTACCATGTACTCAGTGATTTGTTCAGGAGTCTGAACGGTTGGTATTACCTCTGGCACTGTATATCTTGGAGAACCCATGGTAGGCCATAGCTGGCTTTGGGGAATATATTCGGGTCCGTTAGTGAAATTTTGGAGAGTGGCGCTTCTCCAATACAGGTTCATTCCCGTATGGTCATCCTCATTGAAATATTCAATTTTGATATTGTATTTGGTTCCTGCTACCAGTCCATAGATCCAGCCGGTTGAATCGCCCGTTGGATAATGTTCTGTCCAGCTATTCAGTCTAAGTGTATCGCGAATCCATAACTTATAACCACCGCCTACCCCAATTGAAAATTTATAAGGTTCTGAGTATTGGGGTTGGAATTGTCCTGACCATCTTACAGAATAGGTATCATCAGTTATAAGATGATGAACACCATTTTCCCATTCGGAAAAACCAACATAGCTGTCAGTACGGGAGAATAGTGCCCCTGTTAAATCAGTATTGGAATAGTACTCTCCTAAAAGACCGGTACCATCTCCCCAGACCGTTGGAGCGAAGGCGGAAATATTAGTAGTAGAGGATTTGGTTTTTTTCTGTGGTGTACCGGAAGTGGGTTGTATGCGCATTGTTTCTCCGGTAACTGCGCCTGCATCAACAACGCAGCTGCCCGTACTTTGTATCACATCCACAGAATGGATTTCATTGCCAACTGCATCAATTAATCCGGCAGTATTATATCCGGAGAACGTACAGTTCCGGAACAGCATGGGAAACTCTCCAGGAAGTGGACTCGAAACCATAGTTACACAATAATCATTATTTCCTGCGCCATTGAAAGTATAATCTTCAAACCGAATCCTGGAGCTATGGGTGCTACCAGCCTCAATTTCAACAGGTGCATCATAAACTGTACCGGTAATATAACGGTAAGAGTTGGCATATGCTCCATGAAAAATTCCTTCAAGGCAATTATAAGCCGTGAAATTTTCAATAACGTGATTCTTGGTGGTGTTCTGCCAAACACGCAAACCACCCACACAATTATGCGATAGATTATTTTTAAACCCCCATACACCTTCATTATCAGATTCCCAGTTATAGGCACCGCCTGTATGTGGATCACCATAAGTGGCAATTGCGATATTATTGGAAGCAATATTGCCATCACCCATGCCTAATTCAAATGCGCTGACGGCGAATGTTGGATTACCTTCTTCAAAAGGAAATGCAATGGCACCAGAAACATATTTGGGAAAGGCAACCAGATTGCTATCGTATAAATTATCGTGTGTTTCATGGCCAAGATCCCACCAGAAGGGCGTTTCAGTGCCATCATAAGAAATATTTTTCTTAAAAGTGATTCCATGAGAGCCATGTGGTACAAAGCAATGGCTACCTGTGTGCCGCATGACACAATTTTCAACTATAGAACCGCGACTGCCATCTTCACAATGGTGGAAATGCAAACCATAACGACCCAATACAAACTCTTTAATACCATCTGCATTGATATCTTTACGAGGACCAAGCCATTTAAATGCAACATCCCTGATGGTTTGGATTTTGGAAGACTTAATAAAAATGTGCGCCCGCTGATTTGGCTTCCCTTCAATTCTTATAGGACGTTCAAGATTTATTATTTCAGCCCCCCATGTGCTATTTATCTTTGGATGTGCTTTTGCAGTGGAACTGGATAGGGTAAGAGAAGAAGTGGTAACATTAGCCGATAATTTTTTATCATCAAAACCTTCTACAAAATCATCCCCCACAGAAGGTGCCTGAGTAGGAACAATTGAAATTGAATCATTCTGTTTCCAATCTACAGGAGTTTGGTCAAGTGAAATAGTGCTTTGAGATGTGGTGATGCTACCTGAAGCATGGACCATATAGGTTTTATGACTACCTGATACACGTCCATCCAGGTTTAACTGTCCTGTATCCACAACCCATAATCCTATGTCAGTGGATGTAACAGTATCTGTGCTACCAACATAATTATTCTCTGTTATCCCGGAGAACTGAATAAACTGCAGATCAGAATAACTGGTAACTGACATGTTCAGTGTCCCTTTGACCGTAATATTCTTGTTATTGGAAATAAGGGTATGAGACCCTGAATTGGTCATATTCAGTGTTCCATTTATAACAACACCGGCAAATGTACCGGTAGTAAGATCATAGGTTACAGTATGTCCTGCAGAAATAACAGGCTGTTCTGATGAAGAAGGAACTACTCCACCAGACCAGGTAGAGCCAGTATTCCAATTGCCGCTGGCAACAGTTGCACGTTGTGTTTGTGCGATACTGTAATAACAAATGATCACGGCCGACAAAAGAAGGGTAAATTTTTTCATTGGTGTTTTGTTTCGGTTAATAAATAGGTTTAGTGCTTTCATTTTTGAAAGCAGGTGCTACCAATCAGGAATTAACTTATCAATGTTTATTGAAGTACGAAAGTGTTATAGTGGATCAACTATCCTAAAGGTCAGATTCAAATACTGCGTGCTGCATTAATTAACCTTTGCGATCAGTAGAAAAAGTTTTTACGTTGGGTTATCTCTAAGCTGTTGTTTGAAACAGTAATTATTCAATGAAATTGTAGCATTTAAACAGTGAGGATAACAGCTTTTCCGATATGTTTTCTGACAACTTTTGCTTGTATCAGGTTGTTAATCAAATAGTACCAAGTATCGGGGGTTTTGCCGTTCAACCAGTTATATGCTCGCCTAACCACTCATTTTACCGTTCATCACACATACTTTACCGCTTGTGCAATAGCAAGTCCCGCTTGTCCCTATAAATGTTAATAGATCATTAAAACGCATATAACTTTACTTCTTCAATCAAACAGCAGTATATCTGCTATGTAAAATGAAACCTCAAATATTTCTGGATCAATTTTCTTCCCGGTTAGCAAAACTGGCAAGATTACCGGAAATCTCCAGCCTGTAAATTCTCTCCCAAACAGTAAAGATTAAACCGAATTGATTCCTCCAGCGGGGAACCAGTAATTCATCAACGTAAACTTTTAAAGTTATGCGCCGACTAATCGCATGCGTGATTATTGGCCTGGGGCTGCTTATTGCCCTTAATCATTGCAGAAGTAAAAAGATCAAATCCGTAATGAAATACAAGAAAGAAAAATTGGATTCTTTACGGAAAAGATGGCGGTATGATAAAGCGGTTATTTTCTTCCCGCTGCCGGCAATATTGATCAATTGCGGAAAGGATAAATGAATTAGTAAAACGCTAAGGGATAGTATCCCCTGGTTATTCATAAACCCAAAACAACCATTATGGCAAGCATTGGAAAAAAGATCCTGTCTGCGTTCGTGGAGTTAAAGGAGGAGGAGGAGAAACCTGCTCCTGTTAAGTCCATCAAAGAATCGCCTGTTTATACAGAAACGACAGTAAAGAGTTACCAGCCTGTTGAAAGAGATGACAGGTTTGTACAGTATTTCGAAAAACTGTTCAAAGATGCAAATCTTCCTGGCCCTGATTATTTCGAGTTCTCAAAGATGATCGAGGCCATGAGCAGTATCCCGGATGAAAGATCAAGATACGTAGCTGCATTTGCAGGACTGAGTGTGCAGGGGCTTGATAAATCAAAGTTGTTATCTACCGCTGCAGAGTACCTGCGGGTACTGAATGCAGACGCTGCCAATTTCGGTTCAACCGTAGATGCGGCATTACAGGAGAAAGTCTTCTTAAAAAAGAAGGAGGCAGAGGAGAAAGCAATACGCATTGAACAGCTCAGGAATGAGATCAATGAGCTGAACAGGCAGATTGAGCTATTGAAACGAGAGATACAGGAGAATGAAGAGAAGATTGAAAGCAATAGCGGCAGCTACAAACGGGAATCGGAATCCATGAAGACGCGAATTGAAAAGGATATAGAAAAAATTAAACAACACATAAACTAAAAACCACAAACATGAACAACACTTTGAAACAAATTAAAAAACCCGGCTGGTTCTCCGAGCCAAAAAATCTGGCAACAACGGTAATAGGATTATCGTTGGCAGCAGGACTGGCTTATGGGTTCCTCACATTCGTGCTGCCCTGGCTGGTAACCGTAACATGGAACCTGGTGAACCTGGTTGTTGGTGGTGCTGTACTGGGCTTTTTGCTCATGATCGTCACAAACAAAAAATTCTGGAGAGCATTGAAATACTTCTCCGAATTCATCGCCAATTATACAATTGGTATGGCGATAGAGCTGAACCCGTTCAACATTCTTGAAGCCAAGATCGACCAGGGCTACAAAGACCGGAAAACGCTTTTCCAGCAGAGTGCAAAGCTGAAAGGCAAACAATCTGAGTTGATGGATAAACTCAGTGAAAAGGAAAAAGAATTGAAGCTAAATGCGCAGAAGGTAAAAATCCTGCAAACGGAGAAAGGCAATCCCAGGCAAATAGACCTGTATGCAAACAATGTTTTGCGATGCCGTGAATACATTGATAATGTATCTCCCATTGTAGGCGACCTTGACAAGCTGACAAAATTCACTGATATGGCTTATGAAGAGAGCGGTATCATGCTGGAAGATGCAAAGCTTGACCTGGAAGCAAAGAAAGATCTGTACTATTCAGTTACAACGGGCCTATCTGCAGTGAGCAGTGCCATGAAAGCCTTTAAGGGTGATGATGACCTGAATCGTGATGCGGAAAAAGCATTGGCGATATTGAAAGAAAGGATCGGTGAAAAAATCGGTCATATCAAATCTGCCATTGATGTTACTTCCCGGTTCATGGATGACCAGATACTTGAAGACAAGGCAAAATCCGCCCAGGCTGTAGAGATGATCAACAGCTTTGACCTGAACAAGGACTTCAACTATGGCAAGGATGCATTGGAAGCCAATAAAGATAGCGGCAAACTGAAAGGTGTATCCATCCCTGACAAGTACCGGGGATTGCTGGAATAAAATCCGATTGTTTACCGCTAAGGGTATTCATGCCTGAAAACAGGTGAGCAGGTTAACTGACCGCCTTGCATGAATGGAAGATCGATGACCCGTCGATAAACGGATATCACAGGTAAAAAACCGTGTGATAGTGCCGGATGCCCAAACTATGTCCTGTAAAAACCAAAAACAATTTTTTTAAAAGTATAAAACATACAACTATGTCAGTAAAAGTAAAACCAGCGGGAAAAATGTTAATCATTGCAGCAGTAGTAGCTGTAGGTATTCTTGGTGTGCGCTGGTACCAGGCAAGACCAAAAGAGGTAACTCAATCTGTAGAGGTAGGGAAAGTAACACTGCCGGATGCATCCAATGCATCCTTGAGCGGGAATGCAGTAAAATTTCCTTTACCCGGTAATTCACCTGCTGTAAATGGTGGTTTGCAAATTACCTGGGAACGTATGGCGTGGAACAGCCAGTTTTCCGGAATGTATGCAAATGGTGGCGTGCGAACAACAAAGGGTTCATTGTTTGACAATGCGAAACTGGACGTGACCTATGTACGCCAGGACGACTGTAACAAGCAGATGGCTGACCTTGCAAAGTTTGCAAGTGATTACAAGAACAACCCGAATGCTACCGGTGTATTGATCACCTTCATGGGTGACGGTATGCCTGCGTTCATGACATCATTGTCGAAAGAACTTGAATCACTGGGACCAGAATACCAGCCTATCATTTTGCCTGTTACGCACGGCAAATCTTATGGTGAAGACCAGGTGATGGCGCCCCCTGCATGGAAGCAGGATCCGCAGAATGCAATCGGTAAATGTGTTGCTGGTGTATTGCGTGACGGTGACATCAACATATTGCTGAAATGGGCCGGTGACAATGGTATTAAGGTGAACCCTGATGAAACCACGTATGATGCCACAGCTATTAACCTGATTGCTGCGAATGATTTCCTTGATGCGCCTAACAAGTACATCACAGGTTATTCAGAAAAGCGAAAGATAGTAGTTAATGGTAAAACCACAGGTAAGGATACCACGGTAGGTGTGGATGCTGTTGCAACATGGACGCCTGGTGACGTTAACATCGCCACCAAGAAAGGTGGACTGGTAACGATTGCCAATACAAAGCAGTATGCATCACAGATGCCTAACCAGACCATTGCTATCAAAAAGTGGGCTTATGATCACAGAACGGATATCGAGAACATGATCATCGCACTGGCGCAGGCTGGTGACCAGGTAAGATCATTCAATGAGGCAAAGCAGTTTGCCGCAAAGGTGAGCGCGGATGTTTATAAAGAACAGGACGCTAACTACTGGATGAAATACTATGATGGTGTGCAGGAAAAGGATATCCAGGGATTGAAAGTAGACCTGGGTGGATCCATGGTGTTTAACCTGGCAGATATGGCCAATACCTATGGACTGGGTAATGATAAGATTGACAGGTATAAAGCGGTATACAATACGTTCGGTAACCTGATGGTGAAAATGTATCCGACGATGATGCCAACCTTTATGCCTTATGAGAAAGCGGTTGACAAATCATTTTTGTTTTCCGTGATCTCCAATCACCCTGAGTTGATGGAAGGTAAGGCTATCGAGACAAAGTATGCGAGCGAGATCACTGCTGAGGTTTCATCAAAATCTTACAGCATCGAGTTCGAAACAGGTTCTGCCATAATCAGGCCTTCATCCTTTAAGCTCCTCAATGAAATATTTGAGAGTGCGGTAGTAGCGGAAGGATTGAAACTGGGTGTTTATGGCCACACAGATAACAAAGGATCTGATGCCGTAAACCAGCCATTGTCTGAGCAACGTGCGTATGCGGTAAGGGATTATTTGTTGAAGAAAGGTCTTGTTCAGAACCGGGTTGAGGCAAAAGGTTTTGGATCCAGCAAGCCGATTGCAGATAACAGTACTGAAGCTGGTAAGAGCAGGAACCGCCGTGTAGAAATAGTATTGGGTGAGTAAGGAGTGATGTGG
>JADMIO011367236.1_pt1 | contig 16890 bp, 21 predicted proteins | sample 8958161 | NCBI WGS metagenome assembly JADMIO01 (sample SAMN16585339, study PRJNA669376) | soil metagenome | isolation source: Crop rotation soil | place: USA: Cullars Rotation, Alabama | collected 2011
GCCGCGACTTCAAGTCACGTGAATTCCAAGCTTCGGATCCCACTGTGCTGGAAAGAACGCTACTCGGCAGCGGGCATAGTGCGGCCACCTTTCTGAGGTTCTTCGCTCACTATTCGCTTGTGCGTCCACGTTTGAGCGGAATGCAAGGAGCGTGCCAGTGAAGAGCCCCCGCCTAGACCGGCGGGGGCGTGTGGCTACTTGGTGAGTTCGGTGACGGCCGCGCTCAGCTCTTTCAGGCCCTTCTCGTCGGCGGCCAGGTTCACGAACTTCGCCGTGACCTTGCGCTTGCGATAGAGCATAACGGTGTTCTTGACGCCGCTGTCGAGGTTGACCTTATAGGCCGCTACCCCGTCGTGCTTGGGCGGAACGTAAGCCAGCGCGAGGTCGTGCGCGCCGGTGGCCGCTTCAACCTTGAGGAGCTTGGGCTCGAACGACTTCCCCTTGTCGGTTACAAAGATGAAGAAGGCCTTGAGGTTCTTCGCTTTGTTGGCAAGGACGGCTTCATTGAGCGTCTTGACGAGCTTTTCGACATTCTTGTCGTCGTCGTTATTGATCCAGACCTGGATCTGTGGCAAATTGCCGTAGGTTCACGGGGGGCAAGCGTCCGTCCCCTTGTTGGGGCCGGTCACGTGCCACGGGTGGAAAGGCGTGACCATCTCGCCCACGCTCAGCCCCGAATCGGGGGCGACCGTGAACGAAGCGACCAGCGCTGCAGCACCGAGTAGCGTGTTCATTGTTTTGGTTTCTCCAGCGGCGCGTTCGCGCCGCTACTTCCATTTTACGCCGGTTGGAGCTTTATCCTTAGTTTTGGAGTTACTCGTTGGCTGCGGCGATAAACCGCATTGCCTGCCTTCGTGCTTCTTCGAGCCCCATCGTGCCGGGTTCGCCGGCTCGCCAGGGGATGGCGTTGGCGATGAGCGGCGCCCACTCCGAGTACTCGTGCTTCGCCCATTCGGCGGCGGTGCGCTTGGAGGCTTGAACGCCGGTGCTTTGGATGTGCAGGGCGCGGCAGAGGGTGAGGGTGGCGTAGGAGCAGCCTTTGAGGGTGTCGATGCCGTCCGCAAGCCCCAGCCAGTCCCGCGCGTGTTCTCGGGTTGCCTGGATGAACTCTGCTTGGGAAATCGGAGAGATGAGGTCGTGCGCAGGTGCGCCATAGAGCACGATACCGGTCTCCCTCACGAGGTACCAGTTCATCAGCCAGTCGATCCCGGCCTCGATGACGTGGAACGGCTCGCCCGGACTGATCACCGCCATTGGGCTTGCGTGCTCGCGAAAGTTTTTGAGTGCGGCCGCTGACGCGTATTGCACCTCTACGCGGTTGTCCCACTCGGGAAGCTCCCGTGCGATGTCGTCGTGCATCGCCTTTAGAGCGTCTAGTTCCAGTCTGGACGCCTCCGTTTTGAGGACGGCGAGAAGATCGATATCGCTGATGCCCGGGTCGTAGTTGCCGAGGGTGAGGGAGCCGTAAAGGTAGAGGCCGAGAAGCTTGCCCCCGAGCACCCGTTGAAGCTCCGGCTCGAGCCTACGGAGCAGTTGTGCGGCTTCTGCGCGAATCTCTTGCGGCATGGGTGAACGTTACCAAGAGCGGATGCCACGCCCGCCGATACTGAGGCGGCGCACCACCTGATCCCGACGTCCGCAACCCCCAATGCGATTGGAGTCGTGGAGATTCGTTCTCTGGGATGCGTCTGCAAGAAGTCTGTTAGGATGTGGATCGAGGCTTCTATAAAACGAAACGGCAGGTGATGGCATGAGCACGCAAGCGGAGTTGGACGATGCGAGGATCGCCTTGGAGGCGCAGTGCTTGAATTGCGAATCTCCCTCCGCAGAACAGTTCTTCGATTACGCTTACGAGGCCAGCGGCCTCACCTATGAGGACCTGGACCTCTACGAAATGTGGTACGGCAAGAGATTCGATGAGATCGACTGCTCGATTGCCACTGAAGGTATGTACTTTTCGCCGTTTATTTGGCTGAATTCTGCCCCCGAGGTGGCCACGTACTATCTCGCCGCCGGCGTCCGCTGTTTTCTGTTGCGCTACGGGGAGGAAGAACTCTCTGGAATGCTCTTCAATCACCTGAGGGAGGTCGTCCCGAAAGATAGAGAGGGCGATGCCCTTTGTGCCGACTGTTATGCCGCGATCGAGCGAGGGTTGCAGGTCGTCGCCGATCATCCGTCTCTTCGGTGTGTGTAATGAATCCAGAGGATGAATTTAGACGCCTGCTCGCGGCGCTCATCGGCATGTTCGGGCTTGGGCTTGTCGGCACCGGAGTGATGCCACTCCTGGCCTCGGGTGTTAATGCGCAGGTACGGGTCTTGGCATACGCTTTTATCGCAGCCGGCGCGGCTTGTGCGGCGTACGCGCTCGTCAACATTCGGAGGAGGCCCTAGGCTTTCGCGCCGCATCCTTCATGACTAAGCCCGTGGAGTCGCAGGCAGTTGTTCGGACACCTAGGTGGGTGTGGTTTGCCATCGCAGTTGCCGTTATCGCTGCGGCAGCGGGCATCATTGCCGTCCTAATGCTGCGGCTGAACTCGAGCCCGGTATCAGCCATCCTCCTCCCCACGCTTGACGTTCGCCGCGGAGTACCACACATCGCCGAGTTCGGAATGCGCAAATCGGAGGTAGATCGAGTCCTCGGCGAACCCATCATCGACGTGCCGCCGCTTGGCCCAGGTTACGAGACCGGCGACTCAGAGCCGCGCACGTTCTACGACGGCGCGCTTCTTTGGGTGGTTTTCCTAGAAGATCTGAAGGTTTCCTCCGTGTATTACGATCTAAGGGAAAACGAGGAATTCACCGGCAGGGAGCAGCGGGTGGCGGTGCTAGTTGACACGAAAGTAGCCACTCTCTCAAGCCGTGACACTCTGGCGGCGGCCGTGCAAAAGCTGGAGGCGGCGGGGCTGAAAAGACGGCCCGGCGAAGAGCGGGCAATGTTCGAAGGGGTGGGACTTAGCCTCTTCGACCACCAAGGCCGGCTGAGCGACGTCTACTTGAATCCACCAGATCCCTAGGCCGTAGGCTCCAGAGCGGAAAAGGGTGACTGGGACTCTTCTCCAATCACCCTGCTTCCTTAACTCGGGGGCTACTTACCAGCGATCGCCGCCGCTGGTGCCGAACTTGGTGATGACTACGTTTCGGCGCTCCTGCTGCAGCTCGTAGTAGTGCCACACAGCCGTGACTCGGCCCCAGGGGTCCTCAAATTCGTGCCTCGCCGTCACGCGAGCCGTGTTGCCGTTGACCTTCACATCGGTGATGGCATAGCGGCGGGTGCGCGTGTTTTGCGTCGCGTCCAGGAACATGTCGTAGAAGTCGTCCCCGTTCAGCGAGTACGAGTACTGCCCATCCACGTAGATCGCCACGTCCGAGCGTTCCGGAACGAGACGACTCACCGCGCGTCGGTCGCCGTTCTCGAACGCGTTCACAATATCCTCGATTGCGTAATCGAGATCGCTCGACCGGTTGTTGTAGCCGGTGCCGAACGTGTCGTACCTGGTCTGATTCCAGCGATACGAGGTACCCGTCCAGTTGTTCCAGTTAATCGACCAACTGTCGAACTGGTTGAACCGGCAGCGGTCGTAGCTCACATACCCCGGTAGCGAGTAGTAGTAGTACCACGGCGAAACCACGCACCGGCTGTTGTAGGGGTTGAAGGTGTAGTACGGATACCAGAAGTAGTCGTCGCACCAGCGCGGATCGTAGTGGTAGTAGTAAACGCGAACGCCGCCGATCTGCAGCACCGCGTTTTCGCGCCGGTTGACCCGGTCGCCCAGCGTCAAGTGCCGTGTGTCGGGGGCTCGCCCAATCTGATTCGGCCGGTCCACTTGGCCGCGGGTGTAAACATTGTTGACGCTCTGGTAGCGGACGGTGCCGCTGCGCGAGGACTTGCGCGTCAGGAGGGTGTCGTCGCCTGCTTGGGGTCTGCCGCCGCCTGCGTTCAAGCCCGGACGCACATAGCCGCCGCCGGAATTACTCCCGCCACTCGTGCCCTGGCTGCCGCCACGATCTCCGCCCCGATCTCCACCGCGGCTCCCGCCGCTCTGGCTCCCACCGCGATCGCCGCCACGCGTTCCGCCATTTTGACTTCCACCGCGATCTCCGCCGGTGCTCCCGCCGCTTTGGCTTCCGCCCCGGTCGCCACCGCGAGTTCCACCGCCCTGACTACCGCCTCGGTCGCCGCCACCCTTGCCTGGCATCCCGCCGCCCTGGTTGGGGCCCGTGCTAGGTGCTGAACCAGGTGAGCTGCTCGGAGGGTTCCGCATACCGCCACCTTGGTTGGTCGGGGGCGTGCTTCGGCTTGGGCTGCCCTGGTTCGAGGGAGGATTGCTGCGGCCCGGGCTTGTGGAAGGCGAGCTGCTCGGCGGGTTGCGCAGGCCGCCGCCTTGATTCGTCGGAGGCGTGCTCCGGCCGGGGCTGCTCGAAGGAGGCGAAGAAGGCCGAGGGTTGTTGCCTCCGCTGTTCCCACCCTTCCCAGGGATGCCCTGAGCAGAGAGTGAGGCCAGCAGCGCAGACATGACAGCGACGGCACATAGCGCGCGGAATGAGTTCATGTTGATTTTCGAAACCACCTTATCTAACTCATATTACGACCACCTTGGCCCTGCGTTACTGTGCTTTAGGCAACTTGGAGTGCCGGTCACGTAAACTCAGCACAATGGCGAAACGACGTATCGCAGTCATTCCCGGCGACGGCATCGGACCCGAGATCACCGACGCAACGCTCTCCATCCTCGAAGCCACCGGATTCGAGGCCGAGTGGGTGTTCTTGGAAGCCGGCCTCGGGGCGATCGAAAAGTACGGCGACGCGATGCCACAGCAGACGGTGGACGCGGTGCGCGAGATAGGCGTCGCCCTAAAAGGCCCCACCACGACTCCAAGCGGAGGCGGCCACGTCAGCGCGAACGTGCGGCTGCGAAAGGCGCTCGATCTCTTCGCGAACGTTCGCCCGGCCCACACCCTCCCTGGCATCAAGGGCCCGTTCGCCGACAAGGCGATCGACATCATCATCGTCCGCGAGAACACCGAAGACTTGTACGCCGGCATCGAGTTCCAGCCTCATCCGGATATGGCGCAGGCGATTAAGGTCATCACCCGCCCCGGCTCGCGCCGCCTGTGCGAATACGGGTTCGACATGGCCAAGCGGCAAGGCCGCAAACGCGTGACCGCGGTGCATAAGGCGAACATCATGAAGATGACCGACGGCATGTTCCTGGAGGAGTTCTACAAGGTAGCGAAGAGCTATCCGGAGCTGCAGGCCGACGATATCATCGTCGACAACTGCTGCATGCAGCTCGTCACCCGACCGGAGCGGTTCGACGTGCTGGTGACGGAGAACCTCTATGGCGACATCGTCAGCGACCTCTGCGCGGGTTTGGTCGGCGGGTTAGGCCTGGCGCCCGGAGCGAACATCGGGAAAGACTGCGCGGTCTTTGAGGCCGTCCACGGCTCAGCGCCGGATATCGCAGGGAAGGGCGTGGCGAATCCCACCGCTTTGCTCTTCAGCGCTCTGATGATGCTTCGCTACCTTGGGGACAATGAGCGGGCGGACCGGATCTCGAACTCAGTCATCAGGGTGTGCGGAGACGGCAAATGCCTGACGATGGACTTAGGCGGCAAGGCGAGCACCGACGAATTCAAGGTTGAAGTCATACACCAGGCAGGGGCAGGGGCAGGGATTAGGGTTGAGGATTAAGGGTTGAGGGTGGAGCGAAGGGGTGAGATGGGGGCTAGGGCGCCAATCGAAACAACCGACGTTTTTCACCTGTTTGAGGAGTGCGCTCGCTGGGCTTGGGATGTAGCGCAGGAGTGGGGTGCCTTTGGACAGAAGTCGATTGGTCTGCAACTGGTTCGTGCCGCTGACTCGATCAATGCGAATTTAGTTGAAGGAGATGGCAGGCACTCCGCGGCCGATGCACTCCACTTCTTTGTTATTGCGCGAGCGTCTGCTCGGGAAGCAGCCCTTTGGATCACGCGAGCGAAAGACCGACGGCTTGTCGCGGCAGATGAGGCCGACCAAAGAATTGAGCAACTCAGGATCGGAATGAAGCAGCTGAATGGCCTCATTGCCTTCAGGCGGGCAAACAAGTCCAACATGGTGCGAGAGGCGGCAGTTGACTATGACAACGAGCTCAACCTGGCTCCTCAACCCTTCCCCCTTAACCCTTAACCCTCAGCCCTCCCCACCCATGGACACCTCCAAATTCACCAAACGGATCCGCATCAAATGCCTCCCCGAGGACGCTTTTGAGCGGTGGGTGACGACTAAGGGTCTGGAGAGCTGGTTCCTTTCGCGGGCGAACTTTGGCTCTGGGGAGCGGGCGGAGGCCGGGACTTCGTTCGAATTGGAGTGGCCGGACGGCACCACTGATCGCGGCGAGATCACCGTCCTCGTCGCTCCCATCAACTTCGAGTTCACCTGGTACGACGGCCAAGGTAGGGTGCGGGTGTATCTGAGCGCCATCGACAGCGGCACCCTTATCGAGCTCACCCACACCGTCGCCTCCATCGGCGAGCAGCAGCTTGTCGAGTACGTCGACTGCCGCGACGGCTGGACCTTTTACCTCTCCAACCTCAAGTCCGTGATCGAGGGCGGCCTCGACCTGCGCGACATCAACGTCGATCTCCCGAACCTGGTGAACGTCTAGTGCTGGTGCTGGTCGTCGGTGCCAAGGGAATGCTCGGGACAGACGTTGTAGAGGAGCTGATTCGCCGGGGACATGAGGTTTGCCAGCCGGGTCGGGAAGAACTGGACATCGCGGAGCCGATGCACATGGCGCGACTCGCCGCATGCGGGTTCGGGAAGCCGGAGTGGGTGATCAACTGCGCCGCCTACACGGCGGTGGATAAGGCCGAATCCGAGCCGCGGGAGGCGGCGGAGGCGAACGCCCTCGGTCCAGGCTATCTATCGCGAGCCACGGCTGCGCTGGGCGCGAAACTCATCCACATCAGCACCGACTTCGTTTTCGATGGCACCGCGACTGAGCCGTACGCGGAGGACGCGCCTACCAACCCGCTCGGGGTCTATGGGAGGACGAAGCGAGACGGCGAGGAAGCGGTGCTGGCGGGTAACCCAAACGCGCTCGTGGTGCGCACGGCGTGGCTTTATGGTCCCAACGGCAACTCCTTCCCCCGCACGATGATCCGCGCCTTTCTGGCAGGAAAGCAGTTGAGAGTTGTAGCCGACCAGACCGGCTGCCCAACCTACACCGCCGATCTAGCTCGAGATATCGGGGATCTGATCGAAAAGAACGCCTTCCCCGGCATCTACCACGCGGTGGGACCGGAGGCGATGACCTGGCACGAGTTCGCTCTGCGGGCGATCAGGGCTTGGCAGCGAACCCACGGCCACCTTGAAGCGGTTGAGATCCAGCCCATCGCCACCGAGGACTATCCGACTCCGGCCGCTAGGCCGAAGTACAGCGTGCTAACGACAGGAAGGCTCGACGCGGCGGGAGTTCACCGGATGCGTAGCGTCGACGCGGCCCTCGAAGAATTCTGCGTCAGGCTCGCCGCCTCCGGTACTGCGTAACCATCCAGGGTACGGATCGTTTTCGTGCGACCGTTCTGTATGTGAGGCGCCCCTCCTTGCTGTCGCCAGCTACGGCGTCACAAAACTGGCAGATATCGACAATAGCTTCCTGGCGGCACAGCACTGCCTATTGGCGAAACAATGAAAAAGCAAATCGCGCTGATCTCCCTCCTCGGCATTGGTGCCTCCTCACAGGCGTTCTTTACCTTTACTGGGACCCCGTATGGGCAGGATTTTGACAGTTTGCCTAGTAGCGGAAGCGTCACGTGGACGAACGACGTAACTCTACCGTCCTGGTTCAGCGCGAAGTCAGCTCTGGGGAGCGCAACTAACGGAGTTCGAGACACCGGAAGCAACTGGACGGTGAACACGCCAATTGCCGCCGACAGCGGTACCACCGGGGCATCCGGCGGTGGCTTCTTCAGCTATGGCGCTACGTCGGCGTCGGAACGCGCCTTAGGCGGAGTTAACACCAACACGACAGGCGACTTTGTGCATGCCCTTATACTTATAAACGGAACAGGCGCTACCATCACGAGCTTTTCACTCAGCTACGTGGGGGAGCAGTGGAGAGATAACGGCAATAGCACTGCACAGAAGCTTGTGTTCGATTACAAGGTGTCCACTCCCTTCACTGCAGCGAATGCCATTCCTGAGATTAGGGCCGATAACGTCACCGGCTACACTGCTGTGCCGGCGCTCGATTTCACAGGTCCAAAGGCTTCGGGATCAGCCGTCACTCTCGATGGGAATCTAGCCGCGAACCAGGTTGCCCTATCGGCATCCAACATTCCTGTTACTTGGACAGCGAATTCGTACCTCATCCTGCGATGGTGGGATGACAATGCAACGAGCAACGACCACGGCCTAGCCATCGATGGTCTTAACTTCTCCACGCCCGTTCCTGAGCCCGCCTCATTAGCCATCCTCGGCCTTGGAGCCGCGGCAATGGTGCGGCGCGAGCGGCGCAAAGCAGCGTAGTTGGCGGCAGAGTAGGCGCTAACTCGAACGGAGGGGAGCGGGTAACGTCTCCCTGAAGTGATGCGACAACTTGCATTCGCCCTCAGTCTCTCCGCTGCCCTTGCCGCCTTCGGCGCCGAACCGGAAGCAACGATCCAGCGCGTCCACGCGCAGTTCGAGCAGGCGATGAACACGAATAACTACGCGAAAGCCAAAGCGATCGCGGTACAGAACTTCACTCCCGACTTCGTCCGTACGCGTAAGGCATTCAAGAGCAACCTCCAGCAGTGGCTGCAGAACATGAACCCGCCTGCCGGAGTGAAGATCACCTCGTTCAAGTTCAGCCTTGGCAAGATCACCACCACCGGCAACACCGCCAAGCTGCTGTCCACCGTCACCGGCGTCGCGCAGATGAAGCAGGGCGATGGCAAGATGCACAAGATCGTCGGCACCTCGATCGATGAGGAGACTTGGGTGAAGGTCGGAAATGCGTGGAAGCTCAGGAAGATGGCAACGGTGAAGGAGTCCACCACGCTCGACGGTAAGGCCGTCAATCCTGGTTAGGTTGGTACACTGACCTCGCACAGACCGCCCGCAGGGGGAGCCGCAAGGCTGAGAGTTTCCGCAAGGAAAGACCCCTAGAACCTGATCCGGTTAGTACCGGTGTAGGAATTGTGGAGCGCGACCTCCCGCAAGGGGCCGTCGTTCGCAATCGCGACGGTGGCTCTGCGAAATGGAGGTCATTGATGCAATCTTCGAAATCGGTTTCCCGGTGTTTCGGTGTTACGGTCTTGAGGCACACCGCAACACCGAAACACCCCAATACCGCAACACCCGCGGGCCGCGCCCGCGCCTTCACCCTGATCGAGCTCCTCGTCGTGATCGCGATCATCGCCATCCTCGCCGCGATCCTGTTCCCCGTCTTCGCCCAGGCGAAAGAGGCGGCGAAGAAGACCGCCTGCCTCAGCAACGCGCGGCAGGTAGGGATCGCGGTGAAGCTGTATCTCGCTGACAGCGACGACGTAATGCCGATCTTCTATGCCTACAACAGCCTGCCCCCCGCCGGGCAGGCAGGGCACAAGGGCGTGGAGGTGGAATTGCTCCCGTACTGCAAGAACAAGGATGTGTTCCGCAGCCCGCTGGACAACGGCGGCCCATACGTAAGCAGCGACGTCCCCGGCGCCGACACCTATTGGAAAGCCTACGGCAGCTCGTATCGGTTCACCCAATGCATGTACACCCTCGCCGCCGGCGAGTCGAGCCAGAACAACACGCTCTACACCACCAACCGTGTCGTCAGCGAAGGCTCCATCGAGGCTCCCGCAGACACCCGGGTGATGCGAGCGGAGATGTTTCCTTTCTTCGCGAAGAGCAAAGATCCGGGTTGCGCCAAGTACGGCTACGACTGCGACCCGCCTGGCAACTACTACCGCCAATGGGGCTCGACCGGAGGCTCGGTGATCTTCTCCGACGGCCACGCGAAGCACGTGACCTCGGGAGGAGCGTTCGACGAGGAGCGGATCGACCCCGCTGGCCACCGATCCGGCGAAACCTCAACCGACCCAAACGCCTGGTCCGGCACCTGGTATAGCCTATGTGACTAAACAAAAAGCCCCCGCGCACAAGTGCGCGGGGGCTTATCTGCAACTTACTTCTTGACGATAACCGCCGAGACGGTCTTGACCGCTGCCTTCGCGTTCAGCGCGAACTTGGCTGGATCTGCCTTGAACTCCTTTGTGCAGTCGCCGCAGCAGAGGTAGTAGCGGACGCCTTCGTAGTCGGCGAACGCACCGGCATCTTTGGGGGCGGTAGCGTGCTTCATCACCGGGCAGAAGTAAGCCTCGGACTTGACCTCGCCGATGAACTTGGTCGGGGTGGCGTCGAACGACTTCTTCTCGTCCGCCGATGCGAAGAAGTAGCGGATCGACTTGTAGTCGCTGTACGCCGCCGCCTTCTTCTCCTCGATGCGAGCGCCGCTCACCGGATCGTAGTTGAAGACGCCGATCGTCTTCTTCTCCTTGATCGCCTCCATTAGCGAGCCCTGCGGATCGCGAAGGAAAGGCTTGTCGCAACCGCCGCAGCAGGTCGAGAACCGCGCACCCGCGTATTCCATCGTGACGGCCGGCTTCTTGACCTCTTCAAGAGTCGAAGGGCAGTAAAGGGGTCGCGGCTTCGGTCCAGCAAAGCCAATGGCGAGCGCAGCGATGGTTGAAAGGATCACGTCAGGTATTTCTCCAAAGAATTGCTATGGGGCAGAGGCGGCCCTCCCTAGTATGAACGACAAACCGTAAATAAGCATTCCCGGAAGCGGAGCTGCCGCTCATCAATCCACTACAGCCCCAAACTTGCGGGTGCGTTGCTGATAGGTTAGAACCGCGTCCAGCAACTGCTTTTCTCCGAATTCCGGCCAGGTGACGTCGGTGACATACAGCTCCGTGTAAGCCGATTGCCACATCAGGAAATTGCTCCAGCGCATCTCGCCCGCCGTACGGATCATGAGATCAGGTTCGGGGTGGCCGGGGTTGTACATGTGGCGGGAGATCAACTCCTCCGTGACTTCCTCCGGGGCGACCCCGCCTGCGAGAATCGCCTTCACGGCATCCACGATCTCCGCACGTCCACCGTAGTTGATCGCGAGGGTGAAGGTGATTCCGATGTTGTCTTTCGTGGTTTCGATCCCTTGCTCCAGCGCCTTTCGCAGCCCCTCCGGCACCTCGTCGATCCGCCCCGCGACCTGTACCCGCACGCCGTTTTGGTGCATCAGCCGTAGCTCGTCGCGTGCGGCCTGCTCGATCAGCTTCATCAGCCCCCGCACCTCATCTTCTGGCCGGCGCCAGTTTTCGGCCGAGAAGGCATAGACGGTGAGATAGCGGATGCCGAGCTCGCTCGCGTTCAGCAAGACGCCTCGAAGCGTCTTGTAGCCCTCCCGATGACCAAGCAACCGCGCCAGCCCCTTCTTCTTCGCCCAGCGCCCGTTGCCATCCATGATGACGGCAATGTGTGTTGGAAGGGAGGAGAGGTTGATGCCGAGGGCTACGGCCCGTCGTTGGAGAGGATTGGAGGATTGGAGGATTGGAGGATTAGGCATTGCCCTACTCGCCTGCCCCGACACCCGCCATCGGACGACCTTCGCGTACGGCCAAGTTCTTGCGGTTTCCACGCCTAAAGGAGATCAGCAAGTTAAGCTGCCGTGCGCCAGATTCAAGTTGTGCGACTCTCTCTCGGCCCGCCTCTTCAGGTACCAACCTGCGTTTGATGGCCCTACGAAGCCAGAGCCTAGCCTCCCGAGCCGAGCCTCTCGCAATGATGAAGAAGTTTATTGAGTCCGCGCTGGTGTAGCGCCCGTCGCCCTCGACGAGGTTGGCATTGATAGAGTCCACGGACCGAACAAGTTGGACTCCCACAGTCTTTTGCGCGGTCCAGTTCCACGTCTCAACTTGAATCCAAACCCAATCAGCAACGTCCTCGAACAGCCGAAAAATTTCAGTTTCTTCGATAGGCTTACGTCTGGAATCCTCCAATCCTCCAGTCCTCCAGGTCTGACGCTACGCGTCAGACCTGCATCAACTCTGCTTCCTTCTTCTTGCCGAGATCGTCGGCCTGATGCACGTACGTGTCGGTTAGCTTCTGGATGCGGGCCTCTTGGCCTTTGAGATCGTCTTCGCTGATCTCCTTGGCCTTCTGCATCTGCTTGAGGTGTTCGATGGCGTCGCGCCGGACGTTGCGGATGGAGACTCGGCCTTGCTCGGTGCGGGAGTGGACCTGCTTCACCATATCCCGTCGCCGCTCCTCCGTCATCTGCGGGAAGTTGAGGCGGATGCCGGAACCGTCGTTGTTGGGGTTGATGCCAAGATCGCTCTTCATGATCGCTCGCTCGATCACCGCCACCATGTTCTTCTCGTAAGGCTGGATGAGGAGCTGCCGGGGCTCGGGGACGCTGACGTTGGCGATCTGGTTGATCGGCGTCTCGACTCCGTAATACTCGACATGCACCCGCTCTAAGACCGACGGAGAGGCGCGGCCGGTGCGGTAGGTTCCGAAGTCGTGGATCATCGCGTCCACGGCCGCCTTCATGCGGTGCTCAGCATCCTTGTAAATCGATTCGACGGACATTCACTCTCCTCCTACGAGAGTGCCCTCGTCCTTGCCTGAAACGGCTCGAACCAAGGCCCCAGATTCGTTAAAGTCTAACACGATGACCGGCAGTCGATGCTCCCGGCACATCGTGAAGGCGGTCTGGTCCATGACGGCGAGGCGCTTGCTGATCGCCACGTCGTAATCGAGAGTCTCGTACCGGACAGCATCCTTGTGCTTCCGCGGATCCTTGTCGTAGACTCCGTCCACCTTGGTCGCCTTGATGAGCACCTGCGCCTCGATCTCCAACGCGCGCAGGACCGCGGCAGTGTCCGTCGAGAAGTAGGGGTTGCCCGTGCCGGCGGCGAAGACGACGATTCGGCCTTTCTCCAGGTGCCTCACCGCTCGCCGCCTGATAAAGGATTCGCTCACCTGGTGCACCGCGATTGCGCTCTGCACGCGGGTCTGCACGCCTGCCTTCTCCAGCGCCGACTGGAGCGCCAGTCCGTTCATTAACGTCCCTAGCATTCCCATCTGGTCCGCGACAGTGCGCTCAATCCCACCTTCAGCCGAAAAGGCTTCTCCGCGGATGAAGTTGCCACCCCCGACTACGAGCGCAACCTGTGTATCGGCGTTATGAACGGCTGCGATCTCGCCGGCGATGTACTTCAGAACACCGGGATCCAGCCCGAACCCGGCTTCCCCCGCCAAGGCCTCGCCACTTAACTTGATGAGAACGCGTTTGTATGCCTGCCGCTGGACCGCCATCTTTTCCCCCGCATATTCAACCCCAAACCAGGCGTCATACCTTTGCCAAAGGATGCTTACTATTCAGCCAGCGTCCTCGCCTTCTCAAGCCTCACCCGCATCCGGTCGGGCCCAAGCAGGCTCATCAGCTCAAACAGCCCCGGGCCGAACGTCTTTCCAGTCAGTGCCACCCGTACGGGATGCACGACAGGTCCGATCTTCTCCATCCCTTGCCTCTCCGCGAAGGTGCGGATCGCCGCTTCGCACTGCTCCACCGATACCGGGCCGGTTCCGTACGTGTACAGCTCTTGGATTAGGTAGTCGAATAGCGCGGGCACGTGAGGCTGGGTCAGCCACTTCGCCACCGCCTTCTCGTCCATCGGCGGCTCGTCTTGAAAGAAGAACGCGCACGCCTCGCCGAAGTCGGCGAGGGTTACCACCCGCTCCTGCTCGAGCTTCATCGCCTCCAGCGCGTAGCGACGATCAGCCGAAGCAGCCTGGGCGAATAGCTGCAGCGCCTCGCGCACCTTCACCGGATCAGACGAAGTGAGCTGAGCAGCTTCCGGATCGTCGGGCAGCGTTTCCCAAAACGCCAGCGTCTCTGGCATCGCAATGTAATCGAGCAGGGTCTGGAGGAGGACTTCCGGCTGCATCGCCCGGATCGCATGGCCGTTGAACCACTTCAGCTTGTCGTAATCCCACACCCCCGGCGACGGTTGCAGGCCCGAGATGTCGAAGTGCTCGATCATCTGCTCGCGGGTCATCACCTCCAGATCGCCCCCCGGCGACCAGCCGATCAGCGCGACGAAGTTCACGAGCGCCTCCGGCAGAAAGCCGAGCGCCCGGTAATCCAGCACACTGGTGGCGCCTTCACGCTTCGAAAGCTTCTTCCCCGACTTGCCCTTGATCACCGCGCAATGGACGAAAACCGGACGCTCCCAGCCGAAGGCATCGAAGAGCGCCGCGTGCTTCGGCGCGGAGGCGATCCATTCCTCGCCGCGGATGATGTGCGTCGTGCCCATCAGGTGGTCGTCGACCATCGCGGCGAAATGGTAGGTCGGCATGCCATCCGCTTTGATCAGCACCGGATCGTCAACGGTGTTGCTGTCCCACTCCACCCGCCCGCGAATCGCGTCGTCGATCACGATGGTCGTATTCCGAGGGATCTTCTGACGGATCACGTAAGGCTTGCCGGCGGCTTCCGCTGCCGCGACTTGCTCGGTCGAGGCGTCGCGCCAGGTACCTCCGAAATAGCCGGTGGGCTGCTTATTGATCTGCTGGAACTCGCGCATTGCCTCCAGCTCCTCAGGGGTGTCGAAGGCTTTGTAAGCTGCGCCCTTGTCGAGCAGAATCTTGATCTGCTCCTCGTAGATGCCGAGTTCCTTGCGCTGACTCTGGTGATAGGGGGCATGCGGACCCCCAATATGCGGCCCTTCGTCAAATTCGACCCCGGCCCACTTGAGCGACTCGATGAACTCCTGCTCTGCGTCGGCCGAGTAGCGGGTGCGGTCCGTGTCCTCGATCCGCAGAAACACCGATCCACCGTGGTGTCGGGCGAAAAGATACTCGTAGAGCGCAGTTCGAAGCGCCCCCACATGCATGCGCCCGGTTGGGCTGGGGGCGAAGCGGACGCGAACGGACATGTTCTCTCAGTGTACTTGGCGCCTTCGTACAGGCAGGTGCCGCTTGAGCGGAGGAGTTTGGAGCGGAGGAGCGGGGGAGAAGGGAGGAGCAGAGGAGCCGTTTAAGCGGAGGAGCGGGGAAGTTGCTGGAGCGGAGGAGCCGTTTAAGCGGAGGAGCGGAGGAGCCGGAAATGGAGAGCCGGGAGCGGGTGAGCAATGTCGCCTATCCTGCTTACATGCACCACTTGATGGCGTCGCGCCGCATTGAAACGAGCAACGAGAGAACTTCGTCGCACGCTGCAGATAAATCGCTTGCTTTTTCGGTCTGGAGGTATCCAAATACCTCCGCGAATTCTAGCCACACTTGCACCTCGGCAGCCTCAGCTTCCGCTTCGTTCAGCTTGTTCTTAAACGCGGCAGCGTACTTGCGCCGCCGCCAAGCTTCAGCGATCATTGCACATACTGCGCGTGAGCTGCGTCGCACCTGATCGGTCAACGAATATCGCTCTTCAGGAGGAAATGCTTTGCTCAGGTCGTGGATGATCTTGGCGATTTCAAAGGCTTTCTGGTACGCGATCAGTTCGCGGTGACACTTGATTGTCATTTCCGCATAATATCGTCAGCCGCAGAGCCTTCGGTTCTCCGCCCCTCAACGGCTCCTCCGCTCCCCTTCTCCTCCGCTCCCCCGCTCCCCCGCTCCTCTTCTCCTCCGCTCCTCCGCTGAGACCCGCTTCTCCCCTCAAAGGCTCATCCGCTATAACCCGCCATTCGCCTCAGACCAAACCACAGGTGCCTGTACAATCGGAGAAGCGTGGCGGACTGGTACTACATCGGACACTATGGGCAGTTGGGGCCGCTCACGTTCGAGCAGATGGAAGAGCTCGTGCAAGGGGGTGTCATCGCCCGCGACACCTACGTCTGGCGCAACGGCATGGGAGATTGGGTGACGGCAGACCGCTCCGCCGAACTCCAGGACGCCTTCTCCCTCACCGTTCCCATCATCTCGCCACCCCCGCCTCCAGTGCCGCGCAGCGTCCTTACTCCGCCCCAGCCGAAGCTATCCCCCGACTACCTCCTAAACGCCAGTCCCCATTACTATCCCACCGCCTACGGTGTCATCCGCAGCGATCGCAGCCGGGCTCTAGGCGGGCTGTTGCAGGTCTTTCCGGGCGTAGGACGCATGTATCTCGGCTACTGGGCGCACGGTGTGCTGCAGCTTCTTCTCACCCTCTTCTGCGGCGTCGGCCTCTTGTGGTCGTGGATCGACGGCTTGATCATCCTGGCTGGAGGGGTTAAGCTGGATGGATACGGGCGACGGCTGCCCGAGTAGGACTCTCGTGACGCAAAGCGTTCTCGGGCGTCGTATCAAATGAGAACGCATGAGATTCATCCTTCTTTCATTCTTAGCTCTGATCACCTTTGGCTCCGCCCTCGCGCAGAGCTATAAGGCAGCGCCTGGCGAAACCGTGCTTAAAGTGTCCGTGGAAGGTCGCGGCAACTTCTTCATCAAGCTCTTCACGAAGGAAGCGCCTAAGGCCTCGGCGCACGTGCTGGGTCTGGCCCGCAACGGCTTCTATGACGGTCAGCGGTTCTTCCGCGCGATCCGCTCGCCTCGTCCATACATCGCCCAGGTAGGCGATCCAGCATCCCGAAACGGAGTGGACGATCCAAGCATCGGAAGTGGCGGAAGCGGCGCGCGAATCCCCTATGAGGATTCGGGCTATAGCAACGAGAAGTATTACGTCGGCCTCGCCGCGCTTCTGTCGAAGGACCGGAACTCAGGGGACAGCCAGTTCTATATCGTCCTCGGAGATGGCAACAAGTTCCTCGATGGCAGCTACACGGTCTTCGGCAAGGTCGTCGCGGGAACGGAAGTTGTGGACCGGATCGAGAAAGGCGACCGCATCACCTCCGTTACGCAGATCTAAGCGGCCACGACTTCATCTTGGGCTGGCGGGG
>JADMIO011429305.1_pt1 | contig 16890 bp, 18 predicted proteins | sample 8958161 | NCBI WGS metagenome assembly JADMIO01 (sample SAMN16585339, study PRJNA669376) | soil metagenome | isolation source: Crop rotation soil | place: USA: Cullars Rotation, Alabama | collected 2011
CCGCGACTTCAAGTCACGTGAATTCCAAGCTTCGGATCCCACTGTGCTGGAAAGCAGTGTCCAGTAGCGCCGCGCCAGACGAGTGCACCGCCGAGGAGCGCCAGAATCGCGCCGCCGGCTGAGCGCGCTTTTAGGCCGTATGCGGCGAGGGCGCTTCCGGCGACGACTGAGACCCAACGTTCAGGGTCGTTGACGTTCTTTTCGCTGCGTGTAAAAGCGTTTTCTTGCATAGCGTGTATTTGAACGCATGAGGCGTGCCGGGTGGGGATGCCGCGTTCAGCGTTGCGTGTGCCGCGTGGGAGTTCTGAAGGCTGAAACGCTCCGCCTCGAACGGAGCGCATAGAATCGGCGAATGTCAGTTCCTCCTGTACGACCGGTCAGCCTCGATGAGATCCGCGCCGCGCGCGAGCGGATTCGCGACGTGGTGACGCGCACGCCGCTCGTCCGGCTGCTGCACGACGTTCCGGGGGCGCCCGAGATCTGGCTGAAGCTCGAGAACCTTCAGCCGATCAACGCCTTCAAGTTGCGCGGCGGCGCGAATGCCGTTGCCATGCTCTCTCCTGAAGCGCGGAAGAAAGGTGTCTGGACGATCAGCGCCGGCAATGCCGGACAGGGCGTCGCATTCGCGGCGCGCGAGGCCGGTGTGCCGTGCACGGTCGTCGTCATCGAGACCGCACCGGAGACGAAAGTCGAACGGATGCGAGCGTTAGGCGCGACTCTCGTCAAGGCGCCCTTCGATGCGTGCTGGAATGCGATGGAAGCGCGCGAGTTCCCTGGTGTCGAGGGGACGTTCGTACACCCGTTCGACGAGCATGACTTCATCGCCGGCAACGCAACACTCGGCCTCGAGATCATCGAGGACCTCCCCGGCGTGAAGACTGTGATCACGGCGATCGGCGGTGGAGGACTCATCACCGGCGTCGCGAGTGCCGTCAAGCAGCTGGCGCCGCACGTCCGTGTGTTAGGCGCCGAACCGGAGACCGCGGCGCCGGGTGCGGCCTCGTTCGCGGCGAATGCGCCGCAGGTCTTCCAAGAGTGGCAGGCGTCCTTCGTCGATGGCGCCGGAGGGAAAAGCATTTTTCCTCGGATGTGGGAGCGCATCCGCGACATCGTCGACGGCTCCATCGTCGTGACGCTCGATGAAGTGAAGACCGCGATGAAGATCATGGCGTCGAAAGCGCGCGTGATCGCGGAAGGGGCGGGTGCGTTAGGCCTCGCCGCGGCGTTGAAAGAGAAGGAAGGTCCCGTCGTTGTGGTCGTGTCCGGAGGGAACATCGATCTGAAGAAGTTCTGCGAGATCGTGACGTCGTAATCCTTCCGTGGCGAGGGGACCGCTGCCCGCGGCATTCGCGCAGAACACGCCGTGAGCGCGTAAGCGCGCCTTACTTCACTACCGCGACCGGCCTGATGCCGCCGGGATCGGGGTAATCGCGCCGGTCATTGAACTCGCGCAGCGGCGCGTTCATGATCGGCACGAGGTAGCCGGCGATCTTCGCATTCTTCCCGGTGGGCGTTGCCTTGTCGACGTCCGATGGAATGCGAACGCGGATCGCCTTCGGATCGAGGACCTTCGCGCCGTTTCGCTCGAGGATGATGTTCGGGATCAGGACGTCGGCGTTCCCCGGCACGTCGATGAGCTCCACCTTCGCGCTCTCCGCGCCGGGGGCGCTGAAACCGATCGTGGCCTTGAGAGGCGGCACATCGAGGACGATGAACGACCCGTTCTCCGCGATCCCGCCGGATGAATATTGCGAGCCCTCTACCCAGATCGAGGTCGATTGAAAGAGCTGAGTCCGCCGTGCGAGCTCGGTCTCGATCATCTCGGCCTTTCTGGCGTTTGCGACGTCGGTCACCCAGCCTCGAACGCTCACTGGCTCGTGGCTGAGGTCATACACCGAGTGCTCTTTCTTATCGCCTTTACCGCAGGCGAGAAAGGCCATTGCGATGAGCATCAAAGTCGTGCGTCGCATCGATCGGAAGCCTACCACTCGGCATGAGATAATTGCGTGCTCTCTCATGAAACGTCTTCTCGCTCTCGGTGCGTTGTCTCTTCTCGCTCTCGCCTCGATCGTTCTCGCGCAAACGTCCGGACAGGCGATGCTGCGGACGCCGGCTGGCGATCATCCGATCACGTACGTCGCGCAGTCCGGTCAGACCTATGTCTCGGCGTCGGAAGTCGTGAGCGGGCTCGGCGGAACGATCGCGCCGGACTCGAACGGCTACAAGCTCACGATCGGGTCGACGCTCGCGGCCTTCGGTCCCGACTCGCGTTACGGAGTCGTTCGCGATGACCTCATCGAGATGCCTGTCCCGCCGATCTCGATCGAAGGGAAACCGTTCGTTCCGTGGCAGTTTTTCGAAGGGCTGCTTGCACGGAGCGCGTCGATGGACGTCTCGTGGGACGCGGCGACGCACGTTCTGGAGGTCAAACCGCAACAACATGACGCGGTGACGGTTCAGGTCTCTGTCGCGAACGTGCAGGGCATCTCGAAGATCGTCGTCACGCTGAGCGCCGCCGCGGAGTACGGCATCGTGAAGGCCGAGAGCGCGTACACGATCCGCTTCCGCTCGCCGATCCGTCCGCCATTCGCGGAACAGTCGTATGAAGACCCGAACATCGCCAAGCTCTCGTTCGCTGGGAACGATCTGCACATTCAGCTGACTGCGCCCGACGTCGTGGGCGACGCGTACCAACTCGAGAACCCGACGCGAATCGTGCTCGATCTCCGGAAGGCGGCCGCACCGGTTCCAGGGGCCTTGCCGCAGACGCCCGCGCCGCGCGTTCTCCAGGACGCGCCGGGCATCCATACGATCGTCATCGATCCCGGCCACGGCGGGAAGGAAGTCGGCGCGATCGGGCCGAGTGGTCTCATCGAGAAAGACGTCACACTCGAAGTGGCAAGAAAGCTTGCCGATGCTCTCGCGAAGAAAACGGGTGCGCGCGTGGTGCTGACTCGCGAAGACGACAGCGTCGTTTCGCTCGATCAGCGCACTGCGATCGCGAATCAGTACAAAGCCGATCTCTTCCTCTCGGTTCACATGAACGCCGCGGTCGTAAAGGATGCGAAAGGGTCCGAGACGTACTTCCTCTCGCTCGAAGGGAGCGACGAGCTCGCGAAGAAAGCGGCCGACGTCGAGAACGCCGCCGCAGCATCCGACGCCTCGAGTGATTTGAAGCTGATCCTGTGGGACCTCGCGCAGCAGACGTACCTCGACGAGTCCAGCCGGTTCGCTCAGGCGATCCAGGAAGAGATGAATGCTGCGACGGGCGTTGCAAATCGCGGGGTGAAGCAGGCTCCCTTCAAAGTTCTCGTTGGCGCAACGATGCCCGCGGCTCTCGTGGAGGTTGGATTCATCACCAATCCCGCGGAAGAAACCAAGTTGCGCACCGACGAGTTTCAGAACACGATGGTCGACGCGCTCACGCGTGCCGTTCTTCGCTACAAGACCGACTACGAGACCCGCATCGGCGTCATCCGCCCCGCCGCCGCACCAGCGGCCGCGACGACGACGGCTCCGAATGCGCCTAACAGCGCCGCTGCGACGACTGCGCAGCCGCCGAGGACGGGTACTGAGTGAAGAGCCGTGTAGTGATCGCGCTGGGTGTCATCGCCCTCGGCGCGTGCAGGAAAAGCAACGTTCCGCCGCCTAACCTGAACGTCGCGAACAAGGTGGCGATGCGCTCGATCTCGCTCTATTACGAGGGGCCGTCGATGCTCCTCGCCCCGGAGCCGCGCAACGTTCCTCTTCCGGAAAATACGGCGGCGGCGATTCCCGTCGTCGTCCGCGAACTGATGAAAGGCCCGTTAGGCAACACCTCGGCACGCGTCTTTCCAGCCGACACGGTCGTCCGCGCGGTCTACCTCCTCCCAGGCGGCACCGTCATCATCGATCTCGGCGGCGTAACCCTGACACAGGGGTGGGGGACGGGGAGCCACGAGGAGTTGATGGCGGCGTATTCACTCGTGGAGACCGTGACTGCGAACTTTCCGGAAGCGCGCCGCGTCCGCGTGCTCGTGAACGGCGTGCCCGCCGAGACGCTGGCAGGCCACGTTTCGCTAGCGCGCTCCCTCGAGCCGATGCCGTCCCTCGTGCAGAGGTAGAGGCCGGTTGTGAGGTTCCTCGGTTCCTCGGTTTTCGGCGTCCAATCGTCTCCTTCTGCGCGGGTGTCGAAGATGGACGACCGAGGACGGAGAAACCGAGGAATTGAGAAACCGAGGAAACCCGGGCGGCGGTCGGGGGCGCGGCGGGGCGACGACAAAGGGTCTTTACCGAACAGCCGTTTTGCTTTATCCTATCGGTCATCTACCAAACGTGGTGTATCCGTTAGCAGAATCAGTGGTTTGTCACGTTCCGGTTACATTGAGAAATTTTTCACAAAGTGTGCGATAATCCACGCAACGATGAGATTAAGGTTACTGGATGGACAGGCGGGAAACGCTTTCAGCTGTAAAAGCCTGCCGATTGTTTTTCTTCCTTTTGAATTCTTCCTTGAACCTTACCGACCCTGAATACTCGCCTCCGAGCGTTTCCGCCCATCCCATCCAGTAAAAAGTCTCCAGGCCCCGCCGGCAACGGCGGGGTCTGATTTTTTGTAAACGGTTTCACTCGCGCTTGCCCGTCGCGATTGTCGCGACGATCTGCTCGACCAGGAGGCGCACGTCCGCGTTTACCGTCAGCCACCGAATCGCAGCGAGTGCGGTGTCGGCCGCGGCGAGCAACCGGTCTCGATCGATCGCTTCCCGGATGTCCCCGAGTTTCTTCGGATCGACGGACTCGCGTGGATCGAGGGCGACGACATCGCAGAGGATCGCGCCTAACAACGCGATCGCATCTTTCGCGTCGTCATGGTCCGAGACGACCGCGGCCAGCGCGAGGAGTGCCGCGGACTCGCCGCGCGTCGCATAACGATGGAGCAGATCGACGATCGTTCCTGTGAGGTCCGCGTCATCGATCAGCGCCACCTGGCGGGCGCGTGTGAGCTCGAGCGGACCGGTCAGCCGCCTCTCCGCATCGCCTACATAGATCGCCTGAGACCGCGAGCGGATCGTGGGCAGGAGCAGATCAGGAGATCGCGTGATGAGAATGAACGTGGTGTCCCGCGCCGGCTCTTCGAGCGTCTTCAGCAGCGAGTTCGATCCACTTACACTCAGTGCGTCCGCGGGATCGATCAGAAAAACCTTCGTCCGCCCCTCATACGGCCGCAGGGCCGCCTCGCCGACGATCTCGCGAATCTGCTCGATCGAAATCATCTTCTTGTCGGCGCCGACTTCGGTGAAGTGCACGTCGGGATGCATGCGGCGATCGATGCGTTGACACGAGATACAGTCATCACCCGTCGACCCGTTGAGGCAGTTGAGCGTTTTCGCGATGCGGACGGCGACGTCCCGCAGAAGGTCCGGCGAAGGTCCGTGAAGTATGACGGCGTGATGCAGCTCTCCGCGCCGCGCCGTGTCGAGGACGAGGGTCGTCGCCGTCGTCACTGCATCAGCTCCGGCGCTCGCTCTTCGAGCGTCTTCATCATTCGCGAGAAGACTGCTTCGACGTCACCACTCGCGCTCACGACGGCATATCGACGCGGCTCTGCGACCGCCATCGCGAGGTAGCCCTCGCGCACACGGCGGTGAAACCGGAGGTCTTCTGCTTCGAATCGGCCCTCGTCCTTCGCCGCGCCAGCATTGCGCGACCGTGCGCGTGTCAATCCTTCCTCCTCAGGGAGGTCGAAGAGCAACGTCAGAGCGGGTACCGTCGCGTCGGTTGCCCAGTCGTTGAGACCGCGCAGCCGGTCGAGATCGATGAGCCGGCCGAAGCCCTGATACGCGAGAGTCGAATCGGCGTAGCGGTCACAGAGAACGACTTCGCCACGCGCGAGGGCAGGTTCGATGACTTCGATCGTATGCTGACGCCGCGACGCCGCGAAGAGCAGCACCTCGGCGATCGGATCGATGACGTTGGCGCTGTCGAGCAGGATCGCGCGAATCCGATCGGCGATCGCCGTGCCCCCAGGCTCCTTCGTCGCGACGACGGTGCGACCATTCGCCCGCAGACGATCGGCGAGCAAGCGTTGCTGAGTCGTCTTGCCGGAGCCTTCGATTCCTTCGAACGTGATGAACATCTCGAGGCGCGGAGTTTACTCAAATGCGCTTCGAGGCGTTCATGAGTTCTCCGCCAGTCCGTCGCGCAATCCTCGGAGGTAGTGTTCGCGCATCAGCTTCTCGAACACCGAGTTGTGCGCGAGAAAGCGGAAGCGCTCGCCGAGCCGCGCCCGGCGCCGGAGACTTGCGATCCGGCGTTCGCTCGCAGCGCGGCCGCCCACCACTTCCTGGATGCCGAGGAAGCCGCCGAGCTCGGGATGCTTGCGATAGAAGATCGCCCCTGATTTCCCCACCGTGTACTGCCTTCGCGAGAACGAGTCGATCGTCATCTTGTGGAAGTGACGTGTCACGGCACTCGCGTTGTAATGGATCTTCAAGCCTAACGAGTCGAGGCGGTACGCGAGCTCGATGTCTTCCCACGCGGCGGATGGAAAGGTCGTGTCGAACGGATGTGCGGCGAGGAGCTCGCGGGCGATGGAGATGTTCGATGTGTAGAAAAAGTTGAATGGAACGACATCGCCATCCGTGATCAGCTTGTAGCCGAACTGGAGTCCGTAGTCGTTGATGTAGTCCATGAACGCGGTGACCGGCTCGCCTTGCGGCCAGCCTGTGTACCCGAGACAGGCGACGAGCGGGTCATCGCTTGTGGCGCGGTGAACGCGCTCGTGCTCCGCAAGGAATCGCGGCTCGGGCACCGTATCGTCGCCGATGAAGACCACGAATTTTCCCGTCGCGAGCGTCACGCCGAGGTTCCGCGCGCGGCCCGGGCCGCTGTTAGGCTGCGTTCGAAACGTGATGCCTTTGCGCCCCGACATGACGCGGTCCGTGCCGTCCTTCGACCCGTCGTTGATGACTACGACCTCGAACGACGGCGCGCCCTGTTGCGCATCGAGGGCGTCGAGTACGCGCACGAGCATGTCCAGGCGGTTGTAGGTGGGGATGACGACGGAGAAGTACGTCATGCCGAGGCGCCGCCATCGATACAGAGAACTTGTCCTGTAATTCCGCTGGCGTCATCGGAAAGCAGGAAGGCGATGCCTGCGGCAACTTCGTCGGCACTGATCGCACGACGCATCGGGACCTGCCGGATCATCTCGCGCTTCACGTCGGCCTCGAGGGTCGCGATCATGTCCGTATCGACGAGCCCGGGCGCCACGCAGTTCACGCGTATGCCGCTGCGCGCGACCTCGCGCGCGAGCGAACGCGTCATCGCAATGAGCGCACCTTTTGCGGCCGAGTAGTTCGTCTGACCGACGACGCCATGAAGTCCCGATAGCGATGCGACGTTGACGATCGCACCGCGGCGCTGCTGCATCATCGCGGACATCACGGCCTTCGTCATGGAGAACGCCCCGCGAAGGTTCGTTTGAAGAACGTCGTCCCACTGCTCGATGCTCATGTTGTAGAGAAGCGCGTCATTGCGGATGCCGGCGTTGTTCACCAGCGCATCGATCGATCCGAAACGCTTGACGACTTCCTCAGCCACGGCAGCATTGACCGCATCGTCGCGGACGTCGGCCTCGATGCCCGTCGCCCGTCCCTTCGACTCGCTCTCGAGCTCCTCTGCCGCCGCACGCGACTTGCTGTACGTGAACGCGACGGTCCACCCATCGAGAAGGAGCCGCATTGCGGTGACGCGTCCGATGCCGCGCGAGCCGCCCGTAATCAGTGCGATTTTCGACATTGATGCGAAGAGTCTAGGACCTGTGAGGCTCGGATGACTCCGAAAAAGCCGGGAACGCAGAACTCAGAATGCAGAACTTGTGAAGTCAGAAATTCTGAATTCACACTTGTTTCTTCATTCTGAATTCTGCGTTCTGCGTTCTGCATTCCTGACTTGCGGCCCCTCTATGAGGCTCGAGACGAAGCGGCAAAAGGCTACGCCTCTTCTTCATACTTCTCTTTGAGCGACGCGACGACCGACGGATCGGCGAGTGTGGTGACGTCGCCTAACGCGCGGCCTTCCGCGATGTCGCGCAGCAGCCGGCGCATGATCTTTCCGGACCGTGTTTTCGGAAGATCGGCGGTGACCAGGATCTTCTCCGGCTTCGCGATCGCACCGATCTTCTCCGCGACATGTTGTTTCAGCTCGGCTTCGAATTTCGCCGGGTCCGCGAGCGCCGTATCGCGCTGGGACTCTTTGACGATCACGAACGCTGCGATTGCAGTCCCTTTGATCTCGTGCTGAATCCCGACGACTGCAGCTTCGGCGACCGCGCTGTGATCGACGAGGGCGGACTCCACTTCCATCGTGCCGATCCGATGTCCCGCGACGTTGATCACGTCGTCGACACGGCCTAACAGCCAGAAGTAGCCGTCCTTATCGCGTTTCGCGCCGTCACCGGTGAAATAGACGCCCGGCCATTTCGACCAGTACTGCTTCACGAAGCGTTCCGGATCGCCGTAGATGCCACGCAGCATCGACGGCCAGGGCGACGTGATCGCAAGGAATCCGCCGCCGACCTCGACGCGATTCCCCTCATGATCGAGGATCTCCGCGTCGATGCCGGGGAACGGTTTTGTCGCGCTCCCAGGTTTCGTCGCGACGAGACCCGGAAGAGGCGTGATCATGATCGCGCCCGTCTCTGTCTGCCACCACGTGTCGACGACCGGACAACGCTCGCCTCCGATGTTCTTGTGATACCACATCCACGCCTCTGGATTGATCGGCTCGCCGACAGATCCGAGGAGGCGGAGCGAGGACATGTCGTGGGACTTGGGGAGCTCTTCGCCCCACTTCATGAACGCGCGGATCGCAGTCGGTGCCGTATAGAAAACGGTCACCTTGTGGCGCTCGATGATGTCCCAGAAGCGATCTTTCTTCGGCCAGTCGGGCGCCCCTTCGTACAACATCACCGTCGCGCCGCAGGAGAGCGGGCCGTACACGACGTACGAGTGCCCCGTAACCCAGCCGATATCGGCAGTGCACCAGTACACGTCCTCGTCCTTGAGGTCGAAGACCCACTTGCACGTCGCGTAGCACTCGGTGAGATAGCCGCCCGTCGTGTGCACGATCCCCTTCGGCTTTCCTGTGCTTCCGGACGTGTAGAGCATGTAGAGGATGTGCTCCGAGTCGACCCACACCGGATCGCACTTGTCGGAGGCGTTCGCCATGACGTCGTGGTACCAGACGTCCCGGTCGTTCATGGTCACGTCGTCTTCCTCGCGGCGTCTGACGACGATGACCTTCTGTACCGTTGGACATTCGGCGACGGCGTTGTCCGTCGTCTTCTTGAGGGGAACGACGGTGCCTCGGCGATAACCGCTGCTGGCGGTGACGACGAACTTCGCCTCCGCGTCCTGAATGCGATCGCGAAGCGCATCAGCGGAGAACCCCCCGAAGACGACGTTGTGAATCGCGCCGATCCGCGCGCATGCGAGCATCGCCACGACGGCCTCGGGCACGAGCGGGAGGTAGATCGCGATGCGGTCGCCCGTTTTCGCGCCGAGGTCCTTCAGGGCATTCGCGAAACGGGAGACCTCCGCGTGAAGCTCGCGATACGTGATGCGCCGGACTTCGCCCGGTTCCCCTTCGAAGATCAGTGCGACTTTCTCGCCGCGCGTCTCGAGATGACGATCGAGGCAGTTGTACGAGGCGTTGAGGGTTCCGCCTACGAACCACTTCGCGTCGGGCGGATTCCACTGGAGGACCTCGTTCCACCTGGTGTGCCAGTCGAGTTGTTCAGCCCACTCTGCCCAGTACTTCTCGCGATCGGCGGATGCTTTCGCCCAGATCTCAGGATCGTGAATGTTTGCGCTGCGGCGGAACTCGTCGGAAGGGGCGAACTCCCGGTCCTCCTGAAGGAGTGCATCGATCTCGTGTGCCATGGCGAAGGGATTCTATCGAATCGAATGTGGCAACGACGCGCCGCGTCGTCGAGCACGGCCGTGGTCGCCGTGGTTTGAACGCTCCCGCGTTCGCCGCCTAAACGCGTGCGAAGGATGCTGCGATGGACTTGAATACCGCGAGCCCATCGGCATTGCCGAGGATCGGCTCCGCGCAGCGCTCGGGATGAGGCATGAGGCCGAGGACGTTACGGCCGCGGTTGCAGATGCCGGCGATGTTGCGTGCGGAACCGTTGGGATTCGACTCGGATGTGAGGCGGCCTTCTTCGTCGCAGTAACGGAAGATCACCTGTCGATCGCGCTCGAGCTCGTCGAGTGTTTCCTCGTCGGCGAAGTAGTTCCCCTCGCCGTGCGCGATCGGTGCGCGAACGATCTGGCCCCGCGTCATCTCGCTCGTGAACGGCGTGTCCGTCTCTTCGGCGCGAATGAAGACGTCCCGACTGAGAAAGCGAAGGTGTTGGTTGCGCATCAGCGCGCCGGGCAGAAGGCCCACCTCGGTGAGGACCTGGAATCCATTGCAGATTCCGAGTACGAGACCACCTGCCTCGGCGTGACGGCGGATGGGTCCCATGATCGGGGCGAACTTCGCGAGCGCTCCCGCGCGGAGATAGTCGCCGTAGGCGAATCCTCCCGGGACGATGATGCAGTCGGCGCCTTTGAGGTCCGTCTCCTTGTGCCACAGGAGCTCCGCGTCTGCGCCTAACACGTCCTTCGTGACATGGATCGTGTCGTGATCGCAGTTGGAGCCTGGCAGGAGGACGACGCCGAATTTCATGCGAACAGTTTACTTCGCGAGCGTCGGGCGCGGCACGTGATAGATCGTGAGGAACCCGGCGCGCTCCGTGGTCACGAGCGTCGAAGTGGCCGCGTCGAAAGCGACCGCGTACGCGTTGACGCCATAGAGCGAGGCCGGCGTTACAGTCCGTTGTGAGGCTGAAAACGCGCCGCTCACGCTGCAGCGCCGCTCCGCGTATACGAGAGAGACATCCGTTGAAGTCAACGTGGCGATCTGGGGTCCCGATCCTTCGGGAAGGCAGACGCGGTCGCTGCTGACGACGTCGCCGAAATCGATCGTCATGCGCATGGCCCCGGACGCCGAGTCGCGCGCCATTGCCCGCGCCGGCTTCGACGCGACCGGTTTTTCGAACAGCGAGCTCCTGCTGAGGGCGATGAGCGCCCGATCGTTGTTCGCGAACATCGCCGCCTGCACCGCCTCCTCCGTCTGCAACGGGTCGCGCGCAATCTCACTCCATGATGACGTGTCGTAGAGAGCGACGACCGTTGCCTTCGCGTTGCCGAAGTCCTGCGGCGCGAGTACGGCGAGAACGGCGCCGTTCGCACTCGCCGCGATCGCCATCGGTTCCGCAGGCTCCAGGGTATGCAGCTCGGTCTTGCCGTCGGCGTCGAATATGTGAATGCGCCGGCCTAACAGGTAGACGTAGCGTCCCTTGGGATCAGGGACCGCATCTCGGATCGTCTCTCCTTCCATGGTGATCTCGCGAAGGACGTCGAGATCAGGGAGCGAGAGGATCGACGCGCTCTCGTCGCTGCCGTTGGCGACGTAGAGCCGTGTGCGCGACGCGTTCGTACGCATCGTGACCAGCTCTTTCGTCGATGCGATGTCCGCGGAGTCGAGCACGAGCCGCTTCTTCACCGTTCCCGACCGTGGGTCGATGGCGATGACGGCCTGTGGTTGTGCGAGGCCGGCGTAGATCGTTCCGTCGGCGCCGACTGCGACGCCGCGCGGGTCGCCCTCGAGGACCCAGCGTCTGACGATCTTGTTATCGCGCGTGGCGACGGGGGCCAGGACCGTCGTCTGCGCAAAGAGCGCCGCGGCCGCGACGACGGGAACGAGAACGGCGGCGAGCCTACTCGTCGAGCGTATAAGAAAACTTCTCGATGACCGTGTTCGCAAGGAGACGCTCACACATCTGGCGAAGCTGTGACTCGACTTCCTCACGCGATTGTCCGTTGGTCGCAAGCGAGATGCGAAACAGTTTTCCTACGCGCACGTCTTCCACACCCCCGAACCCGAGCGAGCTGAGCGAGTGCTCGATCGCTTTTCCCTGAGGGTCGAGGACCGATGGCTTCAATTCGACCGTAACGGTGGCTTTCATGCGGCGTGATTCTAGTCTTTCGCCGAGTCGTGTTGGTATCTCGGTTCCTCGGTTCCTCGGTTCCTCGGTTCCTCGGTTTGTCGGTGGCTCCGGCCCATCGGATCGATTGACTGCACCCGTTCGGATCACCGAGGAACCGAGAAACCGAGGAACCGAGGAACCGAGGTCAACCCCCCGCGGACTAGAACAGCGACAACTGTCCCGGCATCGGCGTTCGCTCCCGCTTGCGCGCTACGTCGAAGAGGCCGGTCGCCTCGAACTGTTTCGCGATCGAGAAATCGATGCTCGCACCGGTGCGGCGCAGGAGGCGCGTGCACATGTCGCGCACGATCGACTCGTGGTTGTTCTTCTGCGACAGGTGGATCATGCAGAGGGTCTTCAGCTCTGCGCCTAACAGACGCTGCACCGCGGTGACCGAGTCGTCATTCGACAGGTGGCCGTAACGAGACATGATCCGGCGCTTCAGCGACCACGGATACGAGCCCATTCGGAGCATGTCGAGGTCGTGGTTCGACTCGAAAAAAAGCCCGTCGCAGCCTGACAGATGTTTCAGCACTTCGCCGTTGACGTAGCCGAGGTCGCTGGCGAGGCCGACGCGGGTGCCGTCGCGGGCTTCGATGACGAAACAGGCGGGGTCGGCGGCATCATGAATCGTGCGGCACGCATGGACCTGCAACTCACCGATCGTGAATGCGCGATCGTTGTCGAATACGACCACCTTCGTCTCGCCGGTATCGATCGACGACGCGTCGAGCGTGCCTTTCGTCAGATAGATCGGAATCTGATACTTGCGCGAGATCTTTTCCGCACCGCGAATGTGGTCGTAGTGCTCGTGGGTGACGACGATGGCCCGGAGCTGGGTGATGTCGCGCCCAACGGACTCCAGGCGCTTCTTCGTCTCGCGCGGGCCGAGCCCGGCGTCGACGAGGATCGCCGTGCCGTCGCTCTCGAACCAGTAGGAATTTCCCGCACTACCGGACGAGAGGGGAGCGACGAGCATGCCCTGATGGTAGCAGTCTCCGCGTGAGAAGAAGCAAGGAATGCAGAACGGAGAACGCAGAATTGAGAATGAAGAAAGCAAGAAGCGCGGAATGCCTTGGAAGCGTTGTGCGCGAGTCTTTTGCTTCCTTCTGCCTTCTGCGTTCTCCGGTCTGTGTTCTTCGCTTTTGACGGCCTGACCGCAGGGGAAGGGCGGAAAGGTACAATCCGCTCCCGAATGGCTCTCGAACGATTCATCGTGGAAGGCGGCCGCCGCCTCGAAGGGACGATCCGGCCCGGCGGCAACAAGAACGCCGCACTTCCAATCCTCGCCGCCTGCCTTCTCACCGATGAGCCCGTGATTCTTCGCAATCTTCCCGACATCCAGGATGTCCGCGTGATGCTGCAGATTCTCGAAGGCGTCGGCGCATCGGTCGAGAAGCTGGAACCGAATGTGGTTCGCATTACGGCGAAGGGCGAGATCGACTCGAATCCCTCGATCGAGCTGTCGAAGAAGATCCGCGCATCGATTCTCCTTGCGGGGCCGATGCTCGCGCGATGTGGACGGGTAGCGGTCGCGAAACCAGGCGGCGATGCCATCGGCCGCCGCCGCGTCGACACGCACCTTCTCGCGCTCGAGGCGTTAGGCGCGCAGATCGAGGTCTCCGCGCACGAGTATCGAATGGAAGTGCGCGCGCTCAAGGGGAAGAAGATGTTCCTCGACGAGGCCTCGGTCACCGCGACCGAAAACGCGATCATGGCCGCGGTGCTCGCCGAAGGCGACACGGAGATTTACAACGCCGCGGCGGAGCCTCATGTCCAGGACCTCTGTCACTTCCTCAACCTGCTCGGCGCGCAGATTCAAGGCATCGCCACGAACTCTCTGCAGATCAAGGGTGTCGAGTCGCTCCACGGCGGGGACTTCCGCATCGCGAGCGATCACATCGAGGTCGGCTCGTACATCGGACTCGCCGCGGTGACGCGCAGTGAGCTTCTCATCGAAGACGCCGTGCCGGAACACATGTACGCCGTTCGGAACATGCTCGAGAAGTTAGGCGTCGAGATCGCGGTCGAAGGCCCGAACATCCGAGTGCCGAAGGATCAGGAGCTGCGCGTCCGATACGACATCGGCGCGGCTGTGCCGAAGATCGACGACGGGCCGTGGCCGTTGTTTCCGGCCGATCTGCTGTCGATCATGATCGTCATTGCCACGCAGGCCGAAGGCACGTCGATGATTTTCGAGAAGATGTTCGAGTCCCGCCTCTTCTTCACGGACAAGCTGATCTCGATGGGTGCGCGAATCATTCTGTGCGACCCGCACCGCGCGATCATCGTCGGCGGCCTCCGCCTCGTCGGAGCGGAGATCTCGAGTCCCGACATCCGCGCTGGTATGGCGCTGCTCCTTGCGGCGCTCTGTGCGAAAGGCGAGAGCACGATCCACAACATCCATCAGATCGACCGCGGCTACGAGCGTATCGACGAGCGTCTGAACGCCCTCGGCGCACGCATCACACGCGAACGCGACGTCTGATGAGCGACGCCGCGGTATTGCCGCCCGACACCGCGGTCCTGCGGCTTCCCCGCAATCGCGAGCTCCGACGGGGCGCCGTCCCCCTCGTCATGGGCATCGTCAACGTGACGCCCGACTCGTTCTCCGACGGCGGGGTGCATTTCGATCGCAGCGTCGCGATCGAATCAGCACTGAGGATGCATCACGACGGCGCGGCGATCGTCGACGTCGGCGGCGAGTCGACGCGGCCGGGGTCGAACGCCGTCAGCGCCGGTGACGAGCTCGAGCGAGTGCTTGGCGTGATCGAAGGCATTCGCCGCAATAGCGACGTCGCGATCTCCATCGACACGCGTAAGGCCCGCGTCGCGGAAGCGGCTCTCGACGCTGGAGCCGACATCGTGAACGATGTGAGTGCGCTCCGCCACGATCCTGAAATGGTGTCGCTCATCGCGAAGCGCGAAGTCCCGGTCGTTCTGATGCACATGCGCGGCGAGCCGCGCACCATGCAGGAGAACATTCACTATGACGAGGTCGTGCGCGACGTGATGAGCGAGCTTGCGTCGTGGCGAGACGTGGCGATCGGGAACGGGGTCGCGCGATCGCAGATCCTCGTCGATCCCGGTATCGGCTTCGGGAAAACCTTCGAGCACAACCTCGAGATCCTTGCGCGCTGCCATGAGCTGGCCGGCGTCGCACCGTTCGTCATCGGCGCTTCCCGCAAGGCGTTCATCGGCAAATACACAGGACGCGCCGCGGGCCCCGACCGCGTGGCGGGGTCGCTGGCAGCGATTGCATTCGCCATGCGTGGAGGCGCGGCGATCGTCCGCGTTCACGACGTGCGCGAGACGGTGGATTTCATCGCGGTGATGCGTGCAATCTCTGAGCGGGAGCGCGCGTGAACGTTTTCGACCGCATCTTTTCCCTCGATCTGACGTGGCGCGACGCCGTCGACATCATTCTCGTCGCGATCATCATTTATTCGATCCTGGCGCTGATCCGCGGCACGCGCGCGATGCAGATCTCGATCGGCCTCGTCATCCTCGGCTCGACGTTCTTCGTTGCGCAGGCGTTCGATCTGCGCGCCCTCGAGGCAATCTCGCGGCAGATCCTCTTCTATCTGCCATTCGCCGTCATCGTGCTCTTTCAACAGGAGATTCGCCGTGGTCTCGCGGGCATCGTGGGAAGCCCTCTTTCTCTGTTCGTCAGGCGCCGCGTGCCGATCATTCCGTTCGATCAGATTCTCGACGCGTGCGACGTCCTCGCCGCGAAGCGGTATGGCGCGCTCATCGTGATCGAAGGCGGGCAGACTCTGCGCATGTACGAAGATGGCGCGAAGACCGTCGACTCGATCGTGACGACGGAGATCCTCGTCTCGATCTTCACGCCGGGCGGGCCGCTACACGATGGTGCGGTGATCGTGCGGGGGAATCGGATCGTGGTGGCCAATGCGTTTTTGCCGCTGACGTCGACCGCCGACCCGAAGCTCGCTCACGGCACTCGGCATCGCGCTGCGATCGGTCTCAGCGAGGACAGCGACGCATTCGTCGTCATCATTTCAGAGGAGAACGGCGAGATCGCGGCGTCGAGCGAGGGTTCGTTGTATGAGCATCTCGACCACGCGGCGCTGCAGCGCCTCCTGACCCGGAGGTTCGGCGGGCAATGAAGAACCTCGGCCTCAAGCTGATCGCACTCTTGCTCGCGTGCGTCCTGTGGTTCTTCGTGTCGGCACCGCGGAGAGAAAGAGTGCGCGAGCGCAACGTGAGCGCATCGATCTCCCTCGTCGCGTTGCCGCCGGAGCTCGTGATCACGACCGACATTCCGCCAAGCGTGGCCGTTCGTGTGCGGGGAAGACTCTCCGATCTTCGCACGCTTACGACGACGAGCCTCGAGGTGCCGGTCGATTTGAGCTGGGTGCAACAGCCGGGAGAAGTCGAAATCACGCTGAGGCCGCAGGCGATCAACGTCCCTCCGGAAATCGAGGTCGTTTCGCTCGTTCCGAACAAGTTCCGCTTCCGCATCGAGCCGCTGAGACAGCGCGCGCTCACGGTCAGGCCGTTTCTCGTCGGCGATCCGCCGAGCGGATACCTCGTGGGCGATGTGAGTGCCGATCCGCCGCTCGCGCTCGTCTCGGGACCGGCATCGCAGATTCTGAAACTGAGCGAGCTCGCGACGGAGCGCATTATCATGACCGGCCGGACATCGACGTTCACGCAGAACGTCGCGATCGTTTCCGACTCGCCGCTCGTGCGCGTGATCTCGCCTCTCACGACGCGCGTTACCGTGCCGGTGCTTTCCAGCACATTGGGATCCTAAGCTTAGAATTCCACGTGGACAAGTTGTCGCG
>JADMIO011718051.1_pt1 | contig 16890 bp, 14 predicted proteins | sample 8958161 | NCBI WGS metagenome assembly JADMIO01 (sample SAMN16585339, study PRJNA669376) | soil metagenome | isolation source: Crop rotation soil | place: USA: Cullars Rotation, Alabama | collected 2011
GCCACCGCCTCGCTTCACTGAAGATGGGAGCACAATCATGGTTTGATCTTTTGAAACATAAACAGCTGACATAGAGGTGAGGGACAAATAAGCCGACCACTCATAGTTTGAAATAATCAAAGGAAAGCGCTCAAAAGGCACAGCTGCGATGGCCGCCTCAAGAGAAGAGGGCTGGGGACCTGGTGGTGGCGCGCCTGCATCTTTGTTTCCAGGACAAGCCATCATGAGTTGAGAAAGCAATATCAAAAGACCCAATTGTTTTTTCATAAATCACTCCCTCTGAGCCAAGGCCGATAAGGCCTGTCTGTCACCCGAGCCAAATACTGCAAGTCAGAGCTCTCCCCAATAGAAAATATAAAATTCGCCAGCTGTACCGAATACAAAGAGTGACAAAATACGCAAAGCTTTGGCCAAGAGCTGCACCATTTGACAAAGCGACGCCGTCATTGTGTCATTTTCCCTTGGAATCAATCTCAAATCACATCGAGGGAAAAATGCAGCTTTTCATCAAAATTTGTCTCAGTGCAGTGGTCTTGTTAGGGGCACAAAAATCTTCTGCCAATCCCTACTTTGACGAGACAAAAGTGCCCAAAGATCCGCCTTTTAAAAAGGCCAATCCCGACAATGTGGGTCGCCGAATCGAAGCGGATGGAAAGGCCGTGACTCGATTTGAAATCGGATGGAACGAAAAGGACGAATCTTACTTTCTTGACCAAGTCATTTCAGAAAACTCTGGCACGGAAGCGCTCTATCAAAATGCCCTCACAGCTGATTCCTTGGGAAGCTACCATGGTGTTTTGCGCGATCCAAAAACCAAATCGCCGGTCGCATTTGACTCGATTGGAACAGGCAAAGAATATCGCAAACTCGTGCGCGCTCTCACATTTCGTTTTCCACAATTCAATAAACCTCTCAATCTCGAGGTCTACGCAGAAAATCCCAAGAGTGGAGTCACCGAACTTGTTCTTGAGAAAAGAATTGAGCCAACACTTGTCGCAAAGGCCGATCGAATTATCGACCCGGCTTTTGAAGTTCGTCTGATCAGGCCAGCCACCCAAACGCCTTCGCTCAGGCTCAATATCTACGCCGAAGGATACCTCGCAACTGAGAAAAATACTTTTTGGACGGCCGCTCAAAAAGTTGCTGATGTTTTAGCTTATTACCAGTTTCCAGGCTTAGAGAAATTTGAAATTCGAGGTGTCTTTCTCTCTTCGTCGCAAACATTGGGCCCAGCGCAAGATTTAGGAATGCCCATCCCTGAAGGTCAAACCGCTCTCGGTCTTTATTTTCCGTACTGGGATAATTTCGGCCGCTGGGATGATGTCGTTTATCCCACTCGCGAAAATAAATTTCGGCAAGCGCTCGGCATGGTCGGATACGACTATCCGCTGGTGCTCATTAACAACAATGATTATTGGGGTGTTGGAAATTACAAAGCCATGACCGCCATTCCCGCACAGAGCCAGTACTTTGCCTATCTCTTGCTACACGAGTTTGGTCATTTCTTTGGACTCAACGAAGAGTATGAAGGTGGGGGCCGCACGGAACTTGAATTCGCTCCCCAAATTCAAGAGCCCTGGTCACAAAACATCACCTTCCTAAATTCACATGATCACCAAGACCTCAAATGGAAAAACTTCGTCTCTGCCACAACGCCACTGCCAACCGGAAACTCCACCTGGGTTTCTTCAAAGCCTGTCTATGGCGCCTACCGCGGAGGTTACGCCGACTCTGACACCAGTCACAGCCACAAACCCGGCTTTCAATGCACAATGGAAATCGGCTACAAGTTTTGCCCCATCTGCACTCACGCGATCAAAGAGGTTATCGCAAGAGATTTAAATGAGAAGCTCGCTGTTTCACAGACCTTCTAAAAGTTTGTTTTAATTCGCTTTGATTTCTCAGCTCGCTCGATGGCGAGCGTGAGGAGTTGATCGATGAGATCGGGGTAACTGAGGCCGCTGGCTTGCCACATCTTTGGGTACATGCTGATGCGGGTGAAGCCTGGCAGCGTGTTGATCTCGTTGATGAAGAGCTCGCCCGATTCTTTCATGAAAAAATCAACGCGAGCCAAACCCTCACAGCATAACACTTTGAAAGTTTTCACGGCGATCGTCTGAACATTTTTAATTTGAGCCTCAGTCAACTTGGCCGGAATTTCGAACTTCGCACCCTCAGGATCGAGATATTTTGCTTCGTAAGAATAAAATTCGTGTGTGGGTAGAACTTCACCCGGCAATGACGCCTTTGGATTCTCATTTCCCAAAACCGAAACTTCTATTTCACGACCCTTGATGAATTCTTCAGCTAAAACTTTGTCGTCGTACTGAAAAGCATCGGCCATTGCGGCATCGAATTGTTTTTTTTCTTTGATTTTATGAACGCCCACACTCGAGCCCGTGTTGGCAGGCTTGATAAAAAATGGCAAACCCAAGGCCTCGATCACTTTGTCGAATGAAATCTCGCGCGCTTCGTGTTTGTAAAAGGTTTGAAACTTTCCAATGGGCAGTTTGGCGTCTCGAAGAAGACGCTTCATGACGTCTTTGTCCATGCCGACGGCCGAACCCAACACCCCCGCGCCGACAAATGGAATTTCGAGAAGTTTTAAAAGTCCTTGAACGGTGCCGTCTTCACCATTGGTCCCGTGCATGACCGGAAAGGCCACATCAATGGCACCCAAGGCTGTCGAGCCCTGTTGCTTCATCAAGGGTTGACCTTCACGGCCTGGCACCACCGCGAGACTGTTACTTGATTTGTTGAGAGCGATTAATTTTGGGTTTGAAGCATTTAGTAAAAAATTGGCCGAGTCTTGCAAATGCCAAGCGCCATTTTTATCAATTCCAACAGGCACAACTTCGTATTTGTTTTTGTCGATGGCGTCGATGACGTTTTTAGCCGACTGAAGAGACACTTCGTGCTCAGCCGACTTGCCTCCAAAAATCACAGCCACCCTTAGCTTTTTTCCCATCACCCCATGCTAACACTGCCCTTTAAATCTCGTCCACCTTCGAGTGGTTGAGTCCGAGAATTAGATTTGTTCGAGGGCTTCAGCTAAATCGGTTGTGGGACGCTGACACGAAAAATTTCGACAAACAAATATCGTCGACTCAGAGGCATTTCCCCTGAGAGGTTCAACAAAAGGCGCAAGCTTCACAATTTCATCGTCGTGATCGACCGGTTTAAATAACACAACCGTGTGTGGAGAAAATTTAAACATCAACGCCTGCAAATAGCCCTTTGCATCGAAGCCCGAACCCACCACGACAACTTCGCTACTCGGACCCAAACCAAAGTCTAGTCCCAGCAAACTCATGTTGTGCGCTGTCGGATGCTCGCGAATTTCTCGCGCGAATGAATTTGAAATATCATGAGCTCTTCTTTCGAGAACATCATCGCCCGTGAGACGGGCCAGCCGCAAAAAACTCCAAATACAAACCGCATTCGCCGAAGGTGTGGCCCCGTCGTAGGTTTCTTTTTTTCGCAGAATCAACTTTTCACCGAAGCGCGAAGTAAATAAAAGCCCACCGCCATTTTCGTCCCAAAAATCCTCGATCAATCGATCGGCCAAATCTTTCGCGGCCCTTAAGTAACGCGACTCGAAGGTGGCGCCATAAAGCTCAAGCGCGGCCCACATCAGGTAGGCGTAGTCGTCGGCGTTTCCTTCGACCGCCTTTTCTCCCTCACGAAAGCGATGATAGAGTCGAACACCACTCGAATTTTCGATTTTCATTTGAGTGAAAATAAAATCAAAGGCGCCTTGTGCGGCTTTCAAGTAGCGACCGCCCTCGTCTTCAAGAACTTGAACGCCCTTGGCGAGAGCCGCAATCATTAGCCCATTCCAATCAGCCAAAATCTTATCGTCAAGATGAGGTCGCACACGTCTGGCTCGCATTTCAAACAACTTTTTTCGAAGTGTCGCCCACTCGACTTCATCGGGGATCTTGTGTTTTTGGTGCAAAATGTTCTCGGGACTCGGCTGTCCCATGTCGACAAAGTTTCCGTCGGGCAAAACACCAAAATATTTCTCTAAAAATATAAGCTCGTCTGGATTCAGCTCAGCTTGAAGCTCTTCATAAGACCACACATAGAATTTTCCCTCATGCCCTTCGCTGTCGGCATCTTCGGCCGAATAAAATCCACCGCCAGGCGCCTGAAGGTCTCTCAAAACATATTCGAATATCTCATGAGCTGTTTGTGCCAACTCACTTTCGCCCGTGGCTTGATGAGCTTCGAGATAAGCAAACGCCAACAGGGCTTGGTCATAGAGCATTTTTTCAAAGTGCGGCACCAACCAATGAGCATCAACCGAGTAACGATGAAACCCAAACCCCACTTGATCGTAGAGACCACCAGCCCTCATGGCTTTCAAAGTTTGCGTCGCCATTTTGAGCGAGCTTGAATCTTGAAATCGCTTCCACCCCCTGAGCAAAAACATGAGATTGTGCGGAGACGGAAACTTGGGCGCGTCACCAAACCCACCATTGACATCGTCGAAGTTTCCCTTGAGCTCGGCGAGCGAATTTTTTATCTCCACCTCGCCAATATCTAAACGCTCCGATGACCCAACCTTGGCACTCGAAATAAATTCTAGAATTTGCTGGGCCGAAGATTCGACTTTCTCTCGTTGTGTTTTCCAAACCTCTTCAAGGCGCGGCACAAGCTCTAACATCCCCGGCCGTCCAAACCGACTCTCTTTTGGAAAGTAGGTGCCCGCAAAAAAAGGTCTTTGATCAGGAGTTAAAACCAGCGTGAGAGGCCAGCCCCCACTCCCGGTCATCGCCTGACAAACTCCCATGTAGATATGATCGATATCCGGGCGCTCTTCACGATCGACTTTGATGTTCACGAATGCCTGATTCATGATCGCCGCCACTTGAGCATCTTCAAAAGACTCATGCTCCATCACATGACACCAATGGCAAGTCGAATAACCGATCGATAAAAAAATCGGCTTATCTTCGCGCTTCGCTTTTTCAAAAGCTTCGGGCCCCCAAGGGTACCAATCGACGGGATTGTTTTTATGTTGAAGAAGGTACGGACTTTTCTCTTTTGCGAGTCGATTCATGGCCTCACCCTACTCTATTTAATGGTCTTTTATGAGTGCCAATTTGAGGCACTTGTTTAGTTTTCGCCACCCGAACATCAATATAGGCCCTCTCGGGTTGGCCGTGGCTTTGTACCTAGGCCCACATGGACTTCCCCTGGAGGAACTATGTATTCAAAATTCACTTTGGTTTTAGCTGTCATCGCATTCACCCTCGCGGCCTGTGACAAAAACAGCGGCGGCGGCCGACCTGCACCGAATTCGGTTCCAGCCGCTCAACCTCCTGTGCAAGGTGCTCCACCACCTCCAGCCAATGATCCCAACGCTCCGAATGCTCCTTCAAAGCCAGAGGGCAAAGATCAATCAACACCTGAAAACAAAGATCAAAAGCCGACTCCAAGCAAAGACCAGGAACACGTTCATAACACCAAAGTTTATATCTACGACAATCACGGAGAAATCTTGGGCACCAAGATTCTCGATAAGACTTTTCACGTGGCCAATTTTGACAATGGTCGCATGCCCGAAGAATTTCGAACTGTCACCGCTCGACAAAACGGAAAAGACATTCGCGTCGCAGGGCTTGAGTTAACCCACTTGTCAGACGAGAGTTATATCTCTTGTTCAAATCCGGCTTGCATCGACATGATTGCTGGCATTTCAGAGTATGCTCATCACGCGCAAACCTGCTGGTTCCCCTCGATCTCAACCGAAATAACCTCGCGCCTTGAGTTTCATTTCAGCAAAACCGGCCGTTTGGATTTCAAAGCGACAACCAACCGCGGATCAGAGGAACAAAATATCTATCTCGCAAAAAACATTGAGTACAATCTCGATAGCGAAGGTCGATTGTTGATCTCTCCGTTCTTGGCCACCACGATCGAAAACGATGTAAAGTTGGCCTTGAGCGTGTCAGGTCTTTCTTCAAAACCCGAAAATGGCAATGCGATCCCACTTCGCCAAGGCACAGTTTATGGAAAACCGGGCTTCAACTTAAAAGCCACAATGGTGGTGGAGTTTGGTGAATTGGTGGAGAGCGAGTTCACGCCCGCAGCTCCTGGTCGCTTTTATGTCGGCGGAACAATTGCGGGACTGCGATCTATTCCTACAAAAAAGGTGGTTGCCACCAAGGGTTCAAAGGACTCAAAAGATCCCAAAGAACAAAAGTCGACGATCTCTCAAAAGGCCAAAGACTCTTCTGATTCAAAAGAGTCTGAAGAATAAATTGACCAAATTGAGACCGCGGGCCGCAATTAAATAGCGGCCCCCGCCCAACCGATCAAAAATATTGACAAATAACCCGGGCTCCCTCAGTCTGGGGTGGTCGCATACATCGTAATTCCTACGAAAACTAAGCCTCGCTAATATAGGGTGCTCTAAAACAATCAATATTTCCCCCAAAATTTAAGATTCAATTTTTCAAGGAGATCGCTCTCTGTGTCTGAAGAAAAAGATCAATCAAAAGTAAGTGCGTCTGAAGAACAAACCCAAGATTCGAAATCAGGCGAAGAACGCCAACCTCGAAGAGAAATGAGAACGCCGAAACGGCATGACAACCGACCACGAAACGGTGGCGGAGGCGGTCGAAATGACCGAAACGGGCGAGGAGATCGCAACGGACGCCCCCAACACCGAGATCGAGACCGATATCAAAGCCGAGACAGAAACGAACACCGAAATCACAATCAAGACCGCGACTACCAACAACCTCAGTACCCGATGAATCAGAACGAAGAAATCCCGCCCGAAGCACTCCAGCAACACCACGGACTCCCCCAACATGACGGCGAAAATGGCGACGATGCAGCACCTGCACAAGCTCCACAAGAATTCGTGATCAGCCTCACCGACGAAGAGAGACGTGAACTCAACTCCAAAGATTTAAAAGTAAAACCCATCACCGAGCTCACAGCCTTAGGTGCGAAAATGGGAATCGAGCATGCCGCCGGCATGCGCCGACAAGAATTGATTTTCGAAGTCTTAAAGAAAGCCGCCCGCTACGGCGACATTTACGGCAATGGCGTTCTCGAAATTCTCCCTGATGGTTACGGATTTTTGAGATCTCCCGACTATAACTATTTGCCGGGCCCAGACGATATTTACGTTTCTCCCTCGCAAATCAGACGATTTGGTCTACGAACCGGTGACACCGTCAGCGGCACGATTCGCCCTCCCAAAGAAGGCGAGCGCTATTTTGCTCTCTTAAAAGTGGAAGTCCTCAACTACGAGACCACCGATCGATCAAAAGACAAAATTCTCTTTGATAACTTAACGCCTCTTTATCCTGAAAAACGTTTGAAGCTGGAGTGGAACCCCACCAACTACACAACTCGCGTTGTGGATTTGATGTCTCCTCTCGGAAAAGGTCAGCGGGCACTCATCGTAGCGCCTCCGCGAACGGGTAAAACAGTTCTTCTGCAAGATATCGCCAACGCGATCACACACAATCACCCTGAAGTGAAATTGATTGTTCTGTTGATCGACGAGCGACCTGAAGAAGTGACCGATATGTCACGAAACGTAAAGGGCGAAGTCGTGAGTTCAACGTTTGACGAACCACCTTCACGTCACGTTCAAGTGGCCGAGATGGTCATCGAAAAAGCCAAGCGCTTGGTCGAGCATAAACACGATGTTGTGATTCTGCTCGACTCCATCACGCGTCTGGCTCGCGCGTACAACACGGTTGTTCCTCCATCAGGAAAGATTCTCTCAGGTGGCGTGGACTCAAACGCGCTTCACAAACCAAAACGATTCTTCGGTGCCGCTCGAAATATTGAAGAGGGCGGAAGTCTCACGATTATCGCCACCGCTCTGATCGATACGGGATCTCGTATGGATGAAGTGATCTTTGAAGAATTCAAAGGTACCGGTAACTCCGAAATTCATTTGGATCGCAAACTCATGGAGAAGCGAATCTTCCCATGTATGGACATCAACAAGTCAGGAACCCGTAAAGAAAACCTGCTTGTGGAGGCCAAAGATCTCAATCGAATCTGGATTTTACGTAAGGTTTTGGCTCCCATGAGCGTTGTGGACAGCATGGAGTTTTTGCTCGGAAAAATCGAGGCTTCGAAGACCAATTCGGACTTCTTGGCCAACATGGGTAACTAGCAAGTACCTGTTATTACTGATTAATACGGAGCGCCTAATTTTAGGCCCAAAAACTACGCCCAAATTAATGTGTCGCGTAAATTTGTGGATGGCGCCGTGGATAAAGACGGCATAAATCAGAGGTCGCTCCAAAGCTCGACAAGCACCGTTAAATTATGGTATCTCCTTGAGATTCCAAATTACATCAACCGATAAAAAAGGCCGAAGTTCTATGAAAGCTGAAATTCATCCTAAATATTATGCTGAAGCAAAAGTCACCTGTGTTTGTGGCAACACCTTTGTCACCGGCTCAACAGCAAAAGAACTCAACGTCGATATCTGCAACGAATGTCATCCGTTCTACACTGGTAAGCAAAAACTTTTGGACACTGAAGGCCGCATCGAGCGCTTCAACAAACGTTACGCTAAAAATAAAGTTCAACCTAAGACTTAGGTTTCTATCTTTCACCTCGGTGTGACTTATGTTTCATAAACTCAACGAGGTCGAAGCTCGTTACGAATCTTTGTCCAAGCAGCTTCAGGAGCCTGAAGCTGTTGCCGATCAAAAACGCTATAAGTCTATGATGAAGGAGTACTCTGATCTTGAGAGTATTGTTTCGACTTATCGGCAGTACAAAAAAACGGTCAATGATCTGGAATCGAACAAACAAATTCTCGAGTCTGAGAGTGACGAAGAGCTGCGCCAAATGGCCAAAGATGAGTTGGGTGAGCTTGAGTCGACAAAAAATCAGCTCGAAGGTGAGCTCAAGATTTTGCTCTTACCCAAAGATCCCAACGACGAAAAAAACATCATTCTCGAAATTCGGCCAGCCGCGGGCGGCGATGAAGCTGGTCTTTTTGCTGACGAACTTTTTCGAGCGTATGGTCACTATGCTTCGAGCCATGGCTGGAAAGTCGATATTCTCTCGAGATCAGATGGCGCGGTCGGCGGGCTCAAAGATGTCGCGGCCTCCATCACTGGTGACCGCGTTTATAGCCGACTCAAATATGAAAGCGGCGTACACCGAGTTCAGCGAGTGCCAAAAACCGAAGCTCAAGGACGCATTCACACCTCAACTGTAACGGTTGCCGTTCTTCCTGAAGCTGATGAAGTCGATGTTGAAGTTGATCCCAAGGATGTTCGCATCGACACCTATCGATCGGGTGGGGCGGGCGGGCAACACGTAAACAAAACGGACTCGGCCGTGCGACTCACACATATCCCCACAGGACTCATCATTCAGTGCCAAGATGAAAAGTCACAACTCAAGAACCGCTCAAAAGCTTTTAAAATTCTGTACGCCAAACTCTTGGCTCTTCAAGAAGAGAAACAGCGCAAAGAAGCCTCGAGCGCCCGGCTTGCGCAAATCGGAACTGGCGATCGCTCGGAGCGCATTCGTACCTATAACTTTCCACAATCACGACTCACAGATCATCGAATTGGCCTTACCATTCATCAACTTACTGATGTGATGGAGGGAAAGCTCGATCTCGTAATTGAACCACTCACCGCCCATTTTCAGGCTGAGCTTCTCAAAGGAGAACTCGCCACATGAGAGTGCAAGAGTTTCTAATGCGAGCAACTGAACAGTTGAATCGAGAAAGAATTGAATCCTCGAGGCTCGATGCTGAACTTTTGGTTTCAGGGGCACTCGGTTGGAGCCGCCAAGATTTGTACTTCAAATCTGATCTCGAAATTGAAGACTTTCAGCTCGCAAAATGCAGAGGTTGGCTCGAGCGAAGAGCTGCCGGTGAACCTGTCGCCTACATTTTAGGACTCAAAGGATTTTATAAACACGAATTTCTCGTTTCACCTCAAGTTTTGATTCCGCGGCCTGAAACCGAACTTTTGGTGGGGCTGGCCTTCAAATGGTTGGTCGCACAGCGCGAACTTACTTCACCCCGAATTATCGATCTGGGATCCGGAAGTGGATGCATTGGTCTCAGTCTATTGAGCGAAATCAAATCGGCCGCACTCTTGAGTGTTGATAATTCGTCATCGGCACTTGAAGTTTTGCGTGAGAACTCGAAGCGATTAGGAGTAGAAGACCGAACATTTGCACTTCATCATGACGCTGGATCGTTAAGCCCCGCTGATGTTTTTGGTTTGCTGGGTGCTAAAGCCGATGTTTTAGTCGCCAACCCACCCTACATCGCTCCACTCGACCCAAAAGTTGAAGAAAATGTGAAAGCTTTTGAACCCGCAAATGCCTTATTCTCGGGCGAAGATGGTCTTGAAGCGATTCGGTCTTGGTCCAAAGTAGCTCCTCAGCTCGTGAGACCCGGTGGACTCATTTTGTTTGAGATCGGAAGTGACCAAGGCGCTGCGGTTCAAGACATTTTTCGAAGTCACTCGTTTTTGACCGATGTGACTGTTCATCAAGATCTAGCAGGTCTTGATCGCGTCGTTCAGGCCCGTCGCAGACTTGACTGAGTCTCAACTAAAATTAGAGAATTGAGTTTACCTCTAATCAGAGAACGAGTCTGACTCAAATAGATCTTTTGTTTTGGAATCGTGAAAGGGAATTTACTTGGACAAGTTAGTCGTCGAGGGCGGAGCCCAACTCAACGGAAAAGTTTCAGCAAGCGGTGCAAAAAATGCGGCACTTCCTCTTTTGTTTTCAACTCTGCTTGCCGAAGGTCACCACAAACTTCACAATGTCCCTTACTTGAAAGACATCGAGTCGGCTTGCGAACTTCTCGAATCACTCGGCTGCAAATGCGAGCGCGACGGTTACACTCTCCATATCAAAGTTCAAAAACCTAAAAGTTTCGTGGCTCACTATGATCTCGTGAGAAAAATGCGCGCGAGCATTTTATGTTTGGGCCCCTTGGTGGCAAAGTATGGTGAGGCACGCGTGAGCCTACCTGGTGGCTGCGCCATTGGCACGCGCCCGATTGATCTGCATCTTCTCGCGATGGAAGCGCTCGGAACCGTCATCACGGTCGACGAAGGCTACGTGAATGCGAAAAGCTCAGGCCTTCGGGCAAATAAAATTCGATTTGAAACCGTGACTGTGGGCGGAACAGAAAATGCCTTGATGGCAGCCGTTCTGGCCAGTGGCACCACGACAATTGAAAACGCCGCTCAAGAGCCAGAAATTGTCGATCTCGCCGATTACTTGATGAAGATGGGTGCTAAAATCAAAGGCTCTGGGACATCGACGATCACAGTCGATGGAGTGAAACATCTCACGCCCGCAGAGCACACTGTTCTCCCCGACCGCATCGAGGCCGGCACGCTTTTGATCGCAGGCGCGATCACGGGTGGAGACGTCACCGTTCAAAATTGCCGACCCGAACACTTCGAAGCCACGATCGAAAAAATGCGAGAGGCCGGATTTAAAATCACGAGTGATAAAACATCAGTTCGAGTTTTTCCGCTGAAAGAATGGAAGAGTGTTGATGTTAAGACCGAGCCATTCCCAGGTTTTGCCACCGATCTTCAAGCGCAATTCATGGCACTGATGGTCGCAGCCCACGGCACTTCGACTATCACCGAAACTATTTTTGAAAATCGATACATGCACGTTCAAGAATTAGTTCGTCTCAATTGCGATATTCATTTGAAAGGTCAAGTCGCCACGGTAAAGGGTCGACCTGGGGAACTCACCGGTGCACCCGTGATGGCGACAGATTTAAGAGCAAGCGCCTCACTCGTGCTCGCAGGCCTTGTTGCCAAAGGCACAACAGTCGTGAGTCGCATTTATCATTTGGATCGCGGCTACGAGGGCCTCGAGAAAAAACTCACAAGCCTGGGTGCCAAGATTCGCCGGGAACATTGAGAGTTTCAGATATTGAATTCAAATACTCTGAGGCTAGCGTTCACCTAGTTCAACCACAGCTTCACCTGACACGGGATCTGTCACTCCAAGGCCACCACCGAGATCTTCGAGTGTGTCGCGAAAACTATCTAGAATTTTACCCATTTCAGGTCGAGCGTTGATGATATCGTTCATACTATTCCACTCACCAATCACGCAGTAAGTGCGATCCCCGGTGTTAACAAGAACGAATTTTCGATTTCCCCGAAATGGCTTTTCTATTTTTCGGTGAGCATCTTCAAACGCTTTTTCTTTTCCCAACTTTACTTTAAATCGGACCACATTGTAAGCAGACATAGAACCCCCCTCAAAGGATCACATTAATGCGTTCAGTTTATTCACAATGGGAAGCGATGCAATAGCGAATTTATATTTTGAACAATGAATTATTGCGAGCTTCCTTGAGTTGAATTCGTATTTCCGCTGAGTCCAAAATCGGTCGCATATCTTTTGCAGATTTCTACCACCTCTGGATCAGGCTTTGGAGGTTTTATCTTGGTATTCACTTTGCCGGGATTGACATACAATCCAAGAACCACCTTGCATCTCATCTGGTTGATATGTTTTGAACCCACCACAATTTCTTTCAGTTCACATTGATCTTTTTGCGTGCCTTCACTGGGCGGCACAAACTCAAATTCAGCGCCTCCCATAAAGTCCTCTTGCATGCGAACAATTGTTTTCTTCGAGGGGTCAAGCCATGCCAAAATTCGCCTATCTCCTTGGCCGATGACAAAATAATTTTCATCTTTGGCGTCGCGATCGCATGTCATGTAGCAACCCGCTTGCATGTTACAAAAGGCCCCTGGCTGATTCTGATAGGCGATTTCATTCAATTCGGCTTTGAGTTCAGGTTTTGAGTCGAGCGCGCTCAAAAGACTTCTGTAACTTCCATCATCTAAAGTTTTGGCGTCTTTTTCCCAGCTGGGATCAGAAACTATATTGGCCTGATCTTTAAGGAGTTTTTCATATTTGGTTTTGTTCTTTTTCTCTGACGGTAAATCTAAAAAGCTCTTCTTGAATTCAGGGTAAAGTCTAGAGTTCGCAAGCGGCATATGAAAGGCATCGTCTTCGATCTCTTTTCCGTTGATCTTGAGCTGATTCAAAATATCTTTTAATTTTTTATAATTTGGAAATCGCTGACTCTCAATTTTCTTGGCCAATTCTTGTCGAGCCTTACAGTCGACAAACTTCGGCTTCGTGACATCAATTTTTTCTGTTTGCGCGCGTTTCACAACGTTCGCACTGCAATTACTATCGGTGAGTTTGCGCGACTCTTGTGACAGCCCTTCGATCGAAAAAATCAAAACCACCAAAATCACGTAAGTCACTCGCATCGGGGCCTCCACCTCACCATGATATGACAAATTTGTAGGACGAGCGACTGGCCCTACGCCGAGTTTCATACGAATCTTTTTACAAGGTGCCCAATACCACCCAAGTGAGCATGTGGGCCGTCGCAGGTCTCCAAAGAGAATTGTTTCTCCCTCGAAGAACACCATAACCCAACCCCAAAACCATTTTGCCAATCAAAGAAATCAGATGAAAATTCAAATGATAAAAAGCAAAAACAATGGCCACGATCAACACTCCCACCACCAAACCGAATCGATCGATGCACTTCGGCTGCAGGTGTCCTCTAAAAACCGACTCCTCTATCAAGCCCGCCTGAAGACCTATCACCAAAAACAAAAGGCGTTGCGCGAAAGTGTAACTCTCCTGCCTCTCCAAAAATTCTTGCCATGACAAGAAATCGAACAAAGATCCCAAAGAAAGAAAAACCAAAAGCAAAATCAAAAAGCCCAAAATTCCAATTAAAATATCTTTGCCCAAAAACCGGGTACGCCACCCCAACTCACTCCAACTTTGTTTCGAAAATCGAAGTATCCCAATCCTCACAATGAGCCAACCCCCCACAACCAAGTACCCAACCATAAACAAAAAAGCCCACAACCCCGGTTGCGCCGGAATCTCCTCCGAACCCGTCAGCACCGAAAGCCCAACAGCCCCCACCGCCATAAAAATCGTCTGCGCAACCAAAAGCAAAAATGAATGCATCTACCCTCTATGCCACCACTAACTTCAATTTTTTGGGAGACCTAACTCAAAAACTCACCCACTTAAGCCAAGCGAAGCGTAGGCCGAGAATCATATGGAGGCCAGAACCTTATAGCCCAGCGAAGCGCAGGCCGAGAATCATATGGGGCCGAGAATCATATGGGGCCCAGAACCTTATAGCCCAGCGAAGCGCAGGCCGACACCCACATGAGGGCGGAGCGAAGCGTGCGCCCGAGCTATCCATGGGGGGCTGCCTTCGCTGGAAAAGGGTCAGATGTGAGGCGCGACCGAGCGAAAGAGCGGAGGCGGGCTTCCTGCCCGTCGCAGCGAGAGAGCGACCGAGCAACGAAGCAGATGACCCTTTTCCAGCGAAGGCAAAAAAAAAGCCCAAGTGCCGGAGGGGATGGCGCTTGGGCTTCAAAAGATGATCACTTACTCGTCGTTGCCGTTACCTAAAACTACTTATGAGAAATAATTCCGGTCACAACAAGGGACTTAGGCGAATCATCGTTAACAGTCATATTAAGGTTGTCACCGTCCACCGGCATGAGCTCAAACGGAATCTCATGGCCGCTGACATCGACTTCATCACCTGCATGCAGAGAGAAATCGATGAAGGACGGTGCGATTTTAAAATTCGCTTTCCGCGTATGAATCATGAAGCCGTTCACTTCTTGAATCAATATTCCGGTCATCTCGACCGAACTAAATGAAGAAACTTGCGCCTCTCCATTGTAGGTCACCTCAACTGGGGTAACACCTTGCGAATTCAAAAACTCTAGTTCATAGGGAACATTTGCATCGAGCTTGAGGTTAGGAACACTCACCAATAATTGGAAATGTCCTTCCACTTGTTGAGAGCAGATCTGGGAGGTCTCAACTTGGGCTGCGATTTTCATAACTACTTTTCTCAAACGACGATCGACATTCACAAGAACCGGTCGCACATATCGTTGGCAGCCATTATTTCGGAATCCCTCAACAAGGATCACTTGATTGGCTTCATCGACCTCGACCTTCGTCACGGCCATCGCCTCATGATCTGCGGCTCGCGCAAATCCGGCGATGAGTAGAACTGTCATGACGTACGCAATAATCACGATTCTTTTGATTGTGACTTGTCGTTTCAGAGTTGCAGTTATCATGATTCCCCTTTTGCTTACGCAACTCTCTAAGGCAAGAGCTGTGCCAGACTTTTGCACAGACAAAACGAATTGAATTGAAAGGCGCAGTCGAGTCCGGATCTTTATGGGTCTTCGGGGTCGGCACTTGAAGAACGGGAAGAAAAGAAATCTAATAGAATTCAAGGGGTTACGAGTTTCAAACCCAGATTGGGTTCAAAGTTCCACTTTGGAACTACCCCTCTACTTTTTGGAGTGAACTTTTAAATGTCGCAAGCCCACACCAACTGCATCTTCTGCAAAATCGCCGGCGGCGAGATTCCTGCAAAAAAACATTTCGAAGATGAGAATCTTTTTGCGATTGAAGACATCAAGCCTGCGGCTCCCACTCACCTTTTATTTATTCCCAAAGTTCACATCGAATCACTTTTAGAGATCAAAGATCAAAAAATCATGTCGCAGATTTTCTCGGCCATTCAAAAAGTCGCCAAAGAAAAAGGCCTCGAAGCAGGTTTTCGTACCGTCATCAACACAGGCGTTGAAGGGGGACAAACTGTTTTTCATCTTCACGTGCACGTGATGGGTGGAAAGAGAATGTCCCACTCCATGACCTAACACGTGAATCAGGGATATGAGCGATAACAAATGGCTGTTGCAGACTAAAGAGGGCCGCATATTTGGGCCTCACTCCACCAGTCGTGTGTTGGAGTTAATCACCGAAGGTGCTGTGACGGGTGACGAGCTCATCTCAGAGTATCCCACCGAGAGGTGGACCGACATCTCGCGCGTTCCTCAGTTTTATGATCGCATCCTCGACACTCTCGCCCGTTCACAACCCCCGCTCTCACAATCTGAAAAAGAACGCCGGCTCGCGCGTGGATTGCGGGTCGAAGAGACAATCGCCGCCGCCAATGCTGCGACTCCATCCAAAGCTTCACCCGTTGAAGAAGCACAGTTCGAGGAAGTCACACCGGAGCCAAAAAAAAATCGCGAGCCTGTGCCAGAGGTCAAACCGCGCGCGCAAAAAGCGCCCACCATTGAACTCAAAGTTCGAGTTCTGAAGACCAAGCCCAAGCTGCTTTATACCTTGGCTGGGGCTTTCGTTTTGCTCGTTCTATTTTTGTTATTGGGTCGACAAGGCTCTCGCTCGGCCTCTGGCTACGTTCATCTGATGAGTCCCAACCCTGGGGAAAACACGATGAGCGAGCGCGACCTCAAAGCCAATCTCAAAAAAGTAGCCGAGGCATTTCAGCGAGACACCTTTCAAGACTACGCGCTGGCGCAAGATCAACTCGTGCGCCTCATCGAAGAGGCGCCCCGAAACTCTGAAGCCTTGGCCTTTCTCTGTCTCACCCATCGGGAGCTTTGGCCTTACTCTTATCAAGACGATCTTGATCTCGCGGCTGTTTCAAAGACAGCGCAGCTCATTGCCCAAGTGGATCCCGTCGGATTTAACGGAGCCACTTGTCGGGCTGTTCAACAAATGGTGAACGGACATTTTGATGAGGCCTTGAGTATCGTCGACACTGTTCTTCAGGAATTTCCAAGTGTCGCCGTTCTTTATGAATTCAAGGGCGATCTTTTGGCGCAGAAAAAAGATTTCGTCACAGCTGTTTCATATCTTCAAAAGACTCAGCAGTTATGGAAAGGATGGCTTAAGCCCTATGTCGTCGAGGCGGAGTATCGCTCAAAGCTTGGCCAATTCAGTGAAGCCGCGACGATGTATCGACAAATTTTAAAAAGCAACCCCCAG
>JADMIO011594929.1_pt1 | contig 16883 bp, 18 predicted proteins | sample 8958161 | NCBI WGS metagenome assembly JADMIO01 (sample SAMN16585339, study PRJNA669376) | soil metagenome | isolation source: Crop rotation soil | place: USA: Cullars Rotation, Alabama | collected 2011
GCCGCGACTTCAAGTCACGTGAATTCCAAGCTTCGGATCCCACTGTGCTGGAAAGTCGTCGAGCATCTCTGCGGCCTGGGTGAGTTGCCCGATACGGGATTCAAGTTTTTTGCGGTGCCGGTGAAGGTGAAAGGCATGGGAACCTTTCCGGTGCGCGCTTTCGGGATCATCTCCCCTCCCCTTGGGAGGGGCCGGGAGAGGGTTTAGAACTCCGAGATTAGAGCCTCTCCCTAGCCCTCTCCCAGAGGGAAAGCGAAACAAGGTTCGATCATCAAGAAAACGGAGGAGAGAAATGGCATTAAGGGACTCACTGCTGCCCGAGTTTGATCGGGAAATGGCTACCACGCGAAAGACGCTGGAACGCGCTCCCACTGACAAGTTCGACTGGAAGCCCCATCAGAAATCTTCTTCAATGGGAGAACTGACCCATCATCTCGCACACCTGCCCTGGTGGGGCGGCCAGGCTCTCGATTCCGAGTCCTTCGATTTCGCACCTGACGGCGTGCCGACGAAGCTTCGGGAAACGAAAACGATAGAAGAAGTGCTCGCCTGGTTTGATGAGAACGTCGCCGCCACTCGTCAGGCGATTTCTGCAGCCAGCGATGACGATTTCGGAAAACCGTGGACGTTATTTTTTAACGGCAGGAAGATCATGACCAAGTCGAAGGCGGAAGTGATGCGCGACTTCGTTCTCAGCCACACGATCCACCATCGCGCACAACTCGGCGTATACCTGCGCTTGAACGACATACCGCTGCCCATGACTTACGGGCCAACCGCAGATGAAAATCCGTTCCGCTAGTTAGAAGAGCTGGAACTTGATGGTTAGATACTTCTTCGGGTTCTGGCGGAAGTCGTAAATCATCTTCACGCCCTCAGAAGAAAGTTGATTGACGTTTGAATAGAGCGCGTCGTCGGTAAGGAGTTTGCCGACTGTCCCTTCGCCACGTTGAGCCGCCGCGACCATGTTGTCGATGCGCTCGGCGGTGGTGTTGAAGCGGGCAATCGCAGCGCGGGCGTCGTTGTACATCTGCTCGTCTTTGATAAGTTTTCCAAGCGTGCCGCGTCCCGCGTTGATGTCGGCGATCATCAGGTTAATCTGATCGACGGAACGATCAAGTCGATCCGCGGTGCGATTAATGCGGTTATAGAATTCGTCGTTTGTCAGGAACTTACCGGCTGAACCGCGACCGGCACGGAGGTCATCGGCGATCTTTCGCAACGAGAGCGCGATCTCGTTCGCGTTGTTGTAGAGCGCCGGATCGTTAATGAACCTGCCCGCGGAACCGTTGCCGGAACGAATCTGGCGCATCACGTCTTCGACTTCCCGAACGGTAGCGTTCAGATTGTTGTAAAGCGCTTCATCGTTGAACAGACGCCCGACAGTCCCTTTACCCTCCTGCACGTCCTTCACAACCTGGCTAAGCTGATCCGACAACTTGCTGAGACGTTGCGCTACATCAGTTCCTGACGTCGCGAAGTCGTTTACGGTATTCGAGGTTGAAGACCGAAGAATGTCGTAGTCCTTCACCTGGGGAGAAAGGGCGGTGCCGGGACTGATATTGATGAGCATTTCGGTCCCGAGCAGGCTGGGAGAACCTTGTTGGGCAGTTGAATCCTGACGAATGCGTTCAGTCGCAGGGCGACCGTCGATATTTGCATCGATCGTCATCAACGCTTCAACGCGCGGCGCATTGGGCTCGGTAGAAGGCGGCAGTAACATGATTGAATCAACCTTGCCGACGCGAACACCTGATAGACGAACTTCAGATCCCTCGCGCAAACCGTTGGCATCGGCGAAGCGCGCCTTCAGATGCAGGCGTTTCTTGAACGGGTTGATGTCGCCCGAAGCATTCATGATCAGGAAGATCAGGATGACGATCGAAACAAGCACAAATATTCCGACGCGCAATTGGTTCAGGTTTACCTGCTTCGTTGATCTTGGCATAGCGGTTAATTAAAGGATGAAGGCGGAAGGATGAAGGATGAAACCAAAGCGACTCGCCGGCTGTTGCCGCCAATCGGTTGGCGGCGTGCGAACGGAGTCGCGGTTTCTCTTCATTCATCCCTCATCCCTCATCCCTCATCCTTTCTCTCAATGTCCGCGGAGGAATCGCTGAATATACTGGTCCTCTGCGCGGCGCAAACTTTCGTCGGTGCCGCTGAAGATAATCTTGCCCGAGCGCATCATCATTACCTTGCTGTTCACCAGGCAAAGACGCTCTCCTTCACGTTCGAACACAACCTCGCCCGCTTCATTCACGACAGCATATTCGGAACACAAGTAATCAAGATTGTTCATTTCGTGAGTTACAAAGATAGACGACACGTCTTCGAGATCGCGCAACTTCATAGCCAGTTCGCAAATGGTCCTGGCTGTAGGTGGATCGAGTCCAGCGGTCGGCTCGTCAAACAGCACGATCTTGGGATCACCGATCAGTGCCCGCGCGATACCGACGCGGCGGCGCATGCCCCCTGATAATTCAGCAGGCATCTTATCGATCGCATCCTCGAGGTTGACGAACCGCAGCATGCGGCGCACTTCCGGCTCAACTTCGTCTTCAGACAAACCCTGCTCATGCAAACGATAAGCAACGTTATCGTAGACTGACAGCGAGTCGAAAAGCGCTCCTTCCTGAAAGACCATGCCGATTTTTTTGCGGACGCCCATCATTTGAACTTCGTTGTAGTCGGTGACGTCTTCACCGTCGACGAGAACTCTGCCCTCGTCAGGTTTCAGAAGCCCCAAAACCAACTTAATAATCGTTGACTTGCCGCCGCCTGAGCCACCAAGAATGATCTTGGTCTCTCCCTTCATCACCTTGAAACTCAGTCTGTCCAGAACTACACGGTCGTCAAAGGCCAGCAGAACGTCGCGAAACTCAATAGCCGGAATTGCGCGGTGCGTATCATCGACATGCGCGAACGTCGAGCCGGCAGCGTTACTGCTGACCTGGCCCGAAAGACTTGTGTGGATTGATTGAGTTTCCATTAACTTTTGAAGCTGTGCTAAGCGCTGGTGCCGAGCAGGTATTGCAGAGCTCGAGCGAGAAAGAAATCAGAAATAATTACAACGATTGAGGCGGTCACCACCGCCCGTGTGGTCGATCTTCCAACCCCCACCGTTCCGCCGTCGGTGTTGAGGCCTTTGTAACAGGCTATGGCCCCAATTATCAGGCCAAAGCAGATCGGCTTAATGACTCCGCCAATAATATCATCCGATGTAATGCCGTCACGAACTGACGAAAAAAATGAATTTCCAGCCAAACCGTAGATGGTAGTTGAGGCAAATGCTCCGCCCGCGATTCCTACGCAGTCTGCGAGAACGGTAAGCAAAGGTAGTGTTACGAGTAAAGCGAGAATGCGTGGCGCGACAAGCTTGCGTATGGGATCGGTTCCCAACGCGCGCATCGCGTCGATCTGCTGAGAAACGGTCATCGAACCCAGCTCGGCGGCGATTGCCGAACCGACGCGCCCCGTAACCATCAAAGCGGACAGCACCGGTCCCAATTCGCGCACCAGCGACACCGCCACCAACTGACCAGTTTTTGCCTGCTGGCCCCAGAAGGCGAGGGTGGGATAGGTTTGAATGGCGAGCACACCACCCGTGAAGAATCCAGTCAACAGGATAATCGTGAGCGAGCCAACGCCAATCACGTCCATCTGCGCGATGGCTTCAGAAAAATAACGAGGCCCTCTGATGAGACCGCCGAGCCCTTTCGCGGCCATCACCGTCGTTTCCTGCAGCTCGTATATTGAGCGCGTAACTAGGTTCATTCAGGGATTATTTGGATAGGTACCGAGGCGAAAGTCTTTTCTGTCGTGTCTGAAGTTGCCCGGTTGCCGTTGCAACGAGTGTGAAAAATGAGGCCATCACGAAAACCAGTCGTTCGTGTTGCTGTTTGGCCACATTCGAAAGAGCGGCTTATCATGCGCAAAATCTGCGCGGGGCGTCAAGCTAGGGATTTCCAGTTGGCCCTTCAAACTTGCACATACGGCAAACAAAAGCCGGTCAGATTTGCGCTGACCGGCGAAGGGCATCATGCTCTGTTTGAAAAAACCCTCAGGGTTGTCGTTTGATTTCCCGCTTGGGAGCGAGCGGACCAAGAGCATTACGCTGATTTAGGCCCCGCAATTCTCGTCGCCTCTGTCGTTCGCCAGGCGCAGCCAACAGCCGTTGTCTCTCAAGCTGCCGCGCCTGTCTTGCCTCTCGTTGCATTATTCGCAGCCTGTCGCGTTGCTGAGGCGTCAGCACACGCCAAATTTTGACCTCAGTCAACATCCGCATGCGCATGACTGCCGACTGTGCAGCTGACACGTCGCGGACGCGTTGCTCTACCAGAGCCTCGTCAGGATTGTCGGCATTCATTGCGGCGTTTAGTGCTTCATTTGCCTGGCGCAGCCGTTCGTTAATCTCAAGCCGCTCGGCTTTGTTGTTCTCACGAATCGTACGAATTTGTTGACGCTGCTCCGGGGTCAAGTTCAATTCGCGAATCGGATCCCAGTTAGCGGCGTTCTGCTGAGGCTCGGGAGTTTCGGTCGGTTGTTGTGCTGATTGGCCGGCAACGGGCACGGCGGCCGCAAAAGCGAGCACTGTAAGTAAAGTTAAGATGCGACCATGTTGTTTCATATGATCCTCTATCGTCCTCGACGCTTATTGATTGATGCTATCGTTTAGCAAATCGATGTCATCGCCCGAGGATAACAACCGCAAGTCAGCAGCCAATTGCTCGCGCTCAGTTTTTGAAAGCGGCCGCTTCGCGAAATCACTTTTATCGGGCTTTACAGCAAGTTGTTTTCGTTGAGCTGGGTTGACTGCTTTGCGTTCCACAGGCACGCTTTGGGCAACACGCTCCGGAGTTGGTGACGACTGCGTCCCCTGCCGCAGTTTGTCTCGCTCCTCCTGCAAACGCTTCGCAACCATATCATCTACTTGTTGTCTCGTGTATCCGTTGTTTACCACGACTGGCTGCCGGTCCTTTACCTGCCAGCGAACGATTGCCAACCCGGCGAGTAGACAAAGCACTATGGTCGCCAATGCCACACCGGCCTTCATCCATAGCGGCGACAGATCAAAGAATGCGCGCAAAGCGGCAATCGCAGAAGGTTTTCGTTGGTCGACGGAAACAGTCTGCTGCGCCGGTGACTCTGAATAAGTGAGAGACTCATTGCGCCAGGCAACAACTGATCGACGTACACTCTTGAATCCAGCAAGTTCCGAGCTGCAGCTGACGCATTGATTTAAATGTCTCTCAAACGCCGGCGCTTCCGCATCACTCAACTCTCCATAGAGGAAGCTGACAAGCTCATTCTGGCGTTCACAGTTCGGGGCATTTAGGTCTTGCATCTTATCTCTCCCAGGTTCTCAGGCAACATCCTTATTAAACTTCTGCAGACGCATCTCCAGTTGCTTTAGGGCCGTGTAAAGGCGGCTTTTTACAGTGCTCAATGGCAACTCGAGCACTTCAGCAATTTCCTTAAAAGTCAGTTCTTCAAATTCCTTCATCAACACCACCTGGCGCAGCTCCAAAGGCAAGCTGTTTACCGCCAAGCGCACCGCCGCGGTCGTTTCATTACTTTCCAACACGCGTGCCGGCGAATACTGAACCGGTGCGGCAAAACTTGAAGCATCTTTCTCCTCTTCAGTTTCAAGAGCACTTTCACTCCTCACCTTGGCGCGACGCTGACGCGTGATGCACTGGTTAACAGCAATGCGATGCAGCCACGAAGAAACTTTCGCCTCGCCTCGAAACGCCCGCAGGTTCCTAAACGCAGCGAGGAACGTTTCCTGGGTGGCGTCGCGAGCGTCCTCTTCGCGTCCGAGCATGCCAAAAGAAAGCGCGAAGATTCGTCGCTCCCAGCGTTTGACAATTTCGCCGAAAGCCTCTGCGTCGCCCGTCAAAGCCCGTTCTACGATCTGTTCGTCGTTCGTAGCCGTCGACATTCGCTATGCTCTGCGAGCCACGCGGCCCGCCATTTTCGTTGTCCGGCCCCGGCCTTAGCTCAGAGCGCTCATGGATTTAGACGTAAATCTCGTCAGCAAGGTTTGGAAAAGAGAGGCCGAACCCAAGGCTGGGACTCGTTTGAACGCTTTCTCTCGGCTCACGGCTTGGCCAACTCAGTTTAACAAACGCGTTGACATGGCGTAAGTTTACTAGACATAATGACCTAGCGGCTATTCAACCGCTTCCCTTGCTGCTTACCGAGGACGGGCCTTTCAGGCCACTATTCGAAACTCATCACGCCTAAATGCTGGAAAGAATAGGGCGAATTCGCCTGCTCTACATCGTGCTCGCCGTCTTGCTCGTGGTCGGCCTCCTGCCGCTCGGGTTCGCCGGAACTCTGCTTTCCAGCCGTAGTGCTGAGGAGCTGCGGTCGGTTGAAGGACGTTACCAGGCCCAGCTGGTGCAGGATAAAGCCAGACAAATCGAACTCTATGGCCAGCGCTATCGTGACGTGGTCACCGGGCTTGCGCGCGCTTTCGAGATAGCCGGCGGTATCAAGGCGCTCAACGATGCCGGTTACGATTCACGTCTCCAAAAGACTCTCGAAGAAGATCCAAACTTGATCGGTTTAGCGATCTGGCCGGTGAGCGGCGAACTTCACCGTGCGTTTCAGCCTGACTACATCCAACGCGACGAGGTCGATCAGCGGGTAAGTGAAGTGTTGGCGAAAATGAATGGACGTGGAATGGTGGTAAGTCGTCCACAAATTATTCGCTCAGGTCAGGAAATGGCCATGACCGTGGCCGCGCCCGTCATGGGTGGTGAATCGGGACATGATGTTGTAGCCGCGGTTGTCGCGATCGTTTCCTTCCAGGAAGTCTTCAAGGCGGTCCATCAATCAAGTTCGAAGACCGAACGCGAGCTGCTCGACGCAGGCTTGCCCGTTGTATTTGTGGTGGATCAGAGTGGGCGTGCGGTCGCTCATCCGGAAGCTAGTGTGGCATTTACTGAAAAGGCGATGACGGATCTGAAAGTTGTGCGCGACTGGCAGGAAACAGGAAACCAGGTACAGTCAGCCCTGGAGCCCTTTACGTTAGTGCGCGACGGGCACGAGGTTTCGATGCTTGGTGCTTACGCGAGCGCCGAGCTCGACAAGAACTCAAAGCTTGGTGTGATTGCAATTCAAGATGAGTCGGCAGCGCTTGTATCGGTCAGAGACATGCGTCAGCAAATAATCTGGATCAGCATGGTCGCGGCGATGCTGACGCTGATCACCGGGTTCTTTTTCGCCAAGAAACTTACCCAGCCGGTCCAGGAACTGGCAGTCGGTGCACACCGCATTGCGTCTGGCGATTTTTCACAACGCATCGAGGTTAAAAGTCGAACCGAGTTAGGACATCTCGGCGATTCGTTCAATGTGATGACGGATCAACTGGAAAACTACATTAAGGATTTGCAGCAGTCGGCAGCTGAAAATCGCGAGTTGTTCCTGGGGACCGTGAAAGGTTTGGCAGCGGCCATTGACGGAAAGGACCCTTACACTCGCGGCCATTCCGAACGTGTGTCGCGCATGTCAGTGGCCATCGCGCAACGGCTGGACCTCAGCGATGAGGAGTGTGAGAAGATCAGAATCAGCGCGCTCCTGCATGACGTCGGCAAGATCGCCATCGACGACAATATCTTGAAGAAGCCGGCCGCGTTGACCGACGAAGAGTTTGAGGTCATGAAAGGGCATCCGCAAAAAGGCTACAAGATCATGTCGCAGATTCGCGCCATGAAAGAATTTTTGCCTGGCATGTACATGCATCACGAAATGGTAAACGGCCAGGGTTATCCCCAGGGCCTCAAAGGCGACGAGATTCCGTTGATGGCCAAGATAGTTTCGGTTGCGGACACGTTTGATGCGATGACGACTGATCGGCCTTACCAACAGGCAATGAAGTTTGAAGATGCGATCTCCAGAATCCAGGCTTTCGTGGATACTCGTTACGACGCCACAGTGGTCGAGGCCTTCGTAGCTGCGTGCGAAGATGGGCAAATCCGACCGGGTTCGGTAAAACTGAAGAGTCGCGTCCAGCCCGCCCCGAAGCCACAGCTTCCAGCTGCTGAGATGGATGAAGCCCAGCGCGTGCTAGTTTCGTAGATTATCAGGCTCCCTCTACCCTTGGGAGAGGGATGGGGAGAGGGATTACGCGTGCTAAACCCTCCCCTAAATCCCACTCCCCAAAGGGAGGGACCAGTAGACGCCTTCTACAACTCCCGCAGCCGCGGCCTTTTTGTGAGGACGCGGCTGTTGCGCATATAATTCTCATTTCTGCAGTCAGTCTTGTTTTTGACGGATCAAATCTATGGGGCTTTTCTGGAAAAGAAAGAGCGGCGATCAGTTCGTCTCGCTCAAGCTAAACGAGCCGCTGCCGAAGGAGAGTGCGACAGAAACTGCGGTTGAATCGCCAAGGACTCAACCGGAGTCGCCGGCGGCCGAGAAGGTTATTGAAACTAAAACTGCGGTCGCGGAACGGCCCGCAGCGACGCCGATTATTGACGCGGTCCCAACCGGCGGTGGCCCAACACCCGTGCCGCTAGAAACTCCGTCTGCAGAACCTAAGAGAACTCCCCAGGTCGAAGCCCGACCGAAAGCGCCTGCCGTCTCGGAGAAACGCGCTCCCGTTCGCTCCGCATTTACCACTTCCGTCCTCGGGCTAAATTTGTCGATGGAAGAACTGCAAGCGCAGGAGGCGGCGCTGGAACAGGAGTTTTCCGCACGCTTTCGCCGCGCCGTATCCGCGACTCGTGAATCATTATCAGAAAGACTCGACACAGTCTTTCAAGGTCTCAAGCAGATCGACGAGAACTTGCTTGACGAACTCGAGGAGGCATTAATCGCTGCGGACATTGGCGTGGCTACAACGCATCATATCCTGGAGACGGTGCGTCGCGGCGTTGCGCGCAAACAGATCAACGATCTCCCGGCGCTGAAAGCAGCCATCAAGGATGAGCTGCTGAAGATTTTGAAGCAGTCGGAGCGACAGGGAGTCGCTTCGGAGACGAGCGTTGCTGCGGATGTGGCGCCATACGTGATGATGATTGTCGGCGTCAACGGCGTCGGCAAAACAACTACAATTGGCAAGCTGGCCCAACGAATCAAAGCCGAAGGCAACGACGTTTTGATTTGCGCGGCAGACACGTTCCGCGCTGCTGCATCGGAACAACTTGCTATTTGGGCCGAACGCACTGGAGTCCCACTAATTCAACAGAAGCAGGGGACTGATCCTGCAGCCGTGCTCTTCGACTCGCTGAGGGCCTCAAAGGCGCGCAATGCAGACGTGCTAATCGTGGACACCGCCGGCCGTTTGCACAACAAATCAAACCTGATGGCGGAACTTGAGAAGATGAAGCGGGTGGCAGGAAAAGAAGTAGACGGCGCGCCGCACGAAACGCTGTTGGTGGTTGACGCGGTTACTGGCCAAAACGGGTTAGAGCAGGCGCGACAGTTTCTCAAAATTGCGGGCGTTACGGGCATAGTCCTGACTAAACTCGATGGAACAGCCAAGGGCGGCATAGCGGTAGCGATTGCGCATGAACTCAATTTGCCGATTCGCTACGCCGGCATCGGCGAGAAGGTCGACGACCTGGTGGTGTTTGATCCGGAATTGTATGTGAACGGTCTCTTCGAGTAACTTGAGCCTTCGGCCGGTCGCTACAGCTCCCGGTTCTGATTTGGTATGACTCCAATTCAAGAAGGAAACGTTCGTGTCGCTTCCTGTTTCCAGCTTAATGAACGAAACGTCGACCGAGTTTGATGCTGAGATGATGCGGCGAGCTGTGTCCCTGGCGGTCAAGGGAGTCGGTCAGGTAAGTCCTGGGCCGCTCGTTGGCTGCGTGATTGCTACGCCTGCTGGTGAAATCATCGGTGAAGGCTTTTATCTCTACGAACAAATCAAGCACGCGGAAACTTACGCGCTCGAACAAGCCGGCACGCGCGCGAAAGGCGCAACCGCCTACGTATCGCTTGAGCCTCACGCGCACCATGGACGCACGGCCCCGTGCACTGACGCTTTGATTAATGCGGGCGTTGCGCGAGTAGTCGCTCCTCACGAAGATCCCAACCCGAAAGTCTCAGGAAAAGGTTTTGCACACCTGCGCTCGGCCGGCGTCAACGTCTCCGTCGGACTGCTCGCGCGCGAAGCTGAAGTCGCAAACGAAAAGTATTTCCACTTCATGCGGACCGGCCGTCCCTTCGTTCATTTAAAGCTGGCAGCTTCCCTCGACGGTAAGATTGCGACGCGGACTGGCGATTCACGTTGGATAACCGGACCGGAGTCGCGCGCGCGAGCACACGAGCTGCGGCATGAGAACGACGCGATTCTAGTCGGCGCCGGCACGGTCAAGGCAGACGATCCATTGCTGACAGATCGCTCTGGCAAACTCAGAAGACAACCTTTACTGCGCGTCGTGCTGGACGAAAAACTTTCGCTCTCGGAAAAGTCGCAACTTGCTCAGACAGCTGACGAGCATCCTGTTCTGGTTTTTGCCGGCACTTCCGTAACTGGCCACACCTTACCGGCGAGCGTTGAAGTTGTGCAGGAGGCGACGGGTGGTCGTGATCCGCTGTCAGTCCTCGACATCCTGGGCAAGCGTCAGATCCAGAGTGTGCTGATTGAAGGCGGAGCGAGCGTGGCCGGCGCTTTTCTCGACGCACGATTAGTAGACAAAGTTACCTACTTCATTGCGCCTAAAATCATTGGCAGCAGCGCTGCTCCCACGGCAGTGGCCGGGCTCGGTGCAAATCTAATAAGCGATGCCATCGAGTTGGAAAGGGTGCAGATGATTCATCGCGGCGCCGATATCGAAATCACAGGCTATCCCAAGAACAGGGCTGAAGGATGAAGGCGGAGGGATGAAGAAAGTTCATCAGCCCTTCACTCCTGAAACACCCGCGCGGCTCCCTCCTCCGTCAAAACGCTTCGGACAAAACTTCCTCGTCAATCAGGGAATCATTTCGCAAATCATTGAGGCGTTAAGCCCGCGTGCTGACGAAACCATCGTCGAGGTTGGTCCCGGGCGAGGCGCGTTGACGGCGCCGCTGTTGGAAAGAACCGGCTCACTAGTCGCGGTTGAGTTTGATCGAAAACTTATCCCCTTCCTCAACGACACCTTCGGGAGCCGCAGCAATTTCAAGCTACTGCAAAGCGACGCGCTGATCACTGATGTGTGCGAAATTATTCGTCCCGCAGCCAGGACCAGAGTTGTCGCCAATCTTCCTTACAACGTGGCCACACCAATTCTGCAGCGGCTGATTGAACAACGCAGCTGCGTTACAGAGATGGTCGTCATGCTTCAGAAAGAAGTTGTTGACCGGATAACTGCAGCTCCGGGAACTGCTGACCGCGGGTATTTGTCGGTTTTTGTTCAGGCGTATTGTGAGACAGAAAAGCTGTTTGATGTAGCACCCGGCTCGTTTCGGCCGGCGCCAAAAGTTTGGAGTAGCGTTATCAGGTTAAGAGTTAGAGACCGACTGGAAGTAGCCGTCAAAAACGAAGGCTTACTGTGGCAGCTTGTGAGCGCTGGTTTCGCGCAAAGACGCAAAACCATTCTGAATAATTTGCGAAGCTCGCCTTCGCCGTTGCAGGAAATCCTGAAGGCACATGGGGGCGCCAGCATTGTTTTGTGTCGTGCTGAGGTTGAGTTACAGCGGCGCGCCGAAACGCTGACGTTCGAAGAGTGGGCACGCATCACGCGCATGTTGCAGTAGCAAAGTTCCAACGGATTCTCTCCTTAGCTGCCGCATTCGGTTTACCTCACGAGCCCTTCCATTCACACACGGCTTAAGCAGGGTGCAAGGAAATTGGCAAGATCCAAATTAACCGTTTTAACGGTTTACCTTGAGTCCGTATTAGCACTTCCTCCAACATCTCCAGGCAATAGCGTTGCACGTTTGGAGGTGTTCTTGATGTCGACACATTCTTATTCTCGCTGCTGGATACATTTAATCTGGGAAACGCTTCGTCGAGAACCAATGCTGGACAAGCGAGCGGCGGCAGCAGCCTCAGCTGACCTTTACGAGTACTCCAAGGAGAAAGGGATCTACATGAAGATCAACTTCTTCAATGCCGATCACACACATGCACTCATCGATCTTCCAACTAATCTGGCGATCGAACAGGTAATTCAACTGCTGAAGGGAGGCTCGTCTTTCAGGATTAACCAAAAGCGTCTGGTAAGAGGAAAATTTGCATGGGGACGAGGTTATGGTGCTTTTTCAGTTTCTCAATCAGATGTTGGAAGAGTGGCTCAGTACATAGCTACACAGGAAGAGCATCACCGCAAGCGTACTTTTGCAGAAGAGTACGAGGCTTTTGTGAAACTCTATGGGCTGGAGTGGCACGATGATGAAAACCGTTAAAACGGTTCCTTGTTACTCACGTTTTCGCATCACCCGGTTAAAACCGGGTGTGAATTGAAAGTTCTCCCAGTCTTTTTCGTAACGGCCCAGTTTTTTATTCGACCAACGCTGCTAGTTTCCTGGGTGCAGTATCCTGATACGCACGCTTCGCTAGGTCTGCGACGGTATCCCAATCCACTTCGTCAAGATCCAGCCGAATCGCGACCCAACCGCGCGGTCCCACATATGACGGCACAAAAAAGCTGACCGGATCATCTTTCACTAAGCGACGCTGTTCACTCAGCGTAGATTTGCAGCTGAACGCGACTATGCCGTCACCGTGATGGTCGAAGAGGTAGTAAGCGAAGATTTTCTTGCGAATGCGGAACGATAGGTGCGACTCACCGGCGACTTCCACCTCAGTTTCAGGCAGTTGCTGGCAAATCGAAATTAGTTTTTGGCGACGCTTCGCCGTTGCTGAACGTACTTTGTGTGCCATCAAGCTACTCTGTGGAGCGCGCGACCTGTCGACGCTTTGGGAGGGTCGCGGCTTGACGCGACCATGTTTTCAAGAGGCCGGCCAACGAGGGCGTCAAACCGCCCAATACCAAAGCGGTGCCAAGCCACCGCACTCTGAGACTTACCTCATCGGTTCTCGACCAAAACTCGGATGCCCTCAGCCGGTCGTAGCGACATCGCGGGCATCAATTTCACTTCTTGATCCGGCACCAGCGAAAATCGAAATCGCTGTCCAATCGTCGCCAACACCAGCAGAATTTCCATCATCGCGAAATAGTTTCCGATGCAAACTCGGGGCCCGCCGCCGAAAGGGAAATAAGCATACTTCGGCAGGTTGTTAACGAAGTCGGGCGTCCAACGTTCGGGCAGAAACCGATCCGGCTCATCGAAGAAACGCGGATCACGCTGCGTGACCCATTGAAACATGAACACCTGCGCGCCTGCGGCAACTCTAAATCCGCCGATCTCACAATCCTTCACCACTTCGCGCCCCAGCGCATAGGCCGGCGGGTACAAACGCAACGACTCCTTCGCGATTTTTTCTGTGTAGGGCAAGCGCGCGAGATTGTCGATGGTCGGCAGTTTCCTGCCCAACGCTTCATCCAGCTCAGCGTGAAACTTCTTTTCGACTTCCGGGTTCAACGCCAGCAGATACCAGATCCATGACAGCGTAAGCGCCGTGGTTTCATGCCCGGCCAGAAAGATCGTCATCACTTCATCACGAAGCTGGCGGTTGTTGAGCCGGCTGCCGTCTTCGTCGGTCGCCGCCAGTAACATCGACAGCAAATCGCCCTCGTCTTCACCGCTGCGGCGGCGCGCTTCGATGATTCTGTAAACGATCGCGTCGATCTCGCTTGCGTCCCGATTGAAGCGCCGGTGCGTCAAAGTGGGCAGACGATTGTCCATGATCCACTTCAAGCTAGCCTGACTGGCAAACGGAGTTACGATACGCGCCAAAACATTGCCCACTTTTTCAGCATCCTCAGAAACATCGGCATTGAAGAGAGTCTTGACCACGATCTCGAGCGTCAGACGCATCATATCGCGGTGAATATCCCGCTCCTCACCGGGGTTCCAATTTGAAATGGCACGCTGACTGTACTCGGCCATCGTTGCGGCGTAGGCGTTGATACGTTGACGGTGAAACGCCGGCTGCGACAGTCGACGTTGGCGCTTCCAAACCTCACCTTCGCTCGTGAGTAATCCATTGCCGACCAGTCGTTGAAACAACGGTGACCGTTGATTTCTCGATTTAAGAAAATTTTTAGCGTTAGTCGAAACTACATACTCGATGTCGTTTGGGTGGTAGAGGAAGTAGGCGGTCATGTACAGAAACCGCATGCGTACTACGTCGCCGTAGTCGCGGCAGCGTTCGATGAAACCAAACGTGTCGCGAGTGAAATCCGACATGACTCCCATCAGCAAGCTTCCCTTGGGTCCCGGAGCGATGCGCGGACGTTCGGTCTTCGCTGTTGGAATGTCGACAACGTTGTTCATGTTTAGCCTAACAGGTCGGTGTAAATGCCCGGCGAGCTCTCCGGAATTTGAATAGCGCCGACCGTCTTCTCGTAGAACTCAACCGGACCCGCCCGACCGATGATCGCATAGACGTAACCCATGTCGCGCATGGCCCAGAGTGACGCGAGTAAAAGCGCCCTGCCGACGCCGCTTCCTTGCAGGCGTTTCACGACCCCAGTTGGCCCAAAGAAATCCCGGCGCGTGCACTCGTAAGCCGCAAAGCCCACGATTTCTTTATTCAGACTGGCAATAAAAACCGACACCGGCTTGTTATGAAAGCCGACCGAGACTTCATCTGCCCAGGCGCGCGCGAACTCAGCCTCAATGAAGTTGCGCACTGGAGTGATTTCAAACGGCTGAGCACGGCGCACAACAACCTTGCCGCTTTCCGTTGCCAGCGCTGCTGTTTCCAACGGCGGAAGCTTTAAAAGATTTACCAGCAGGTCAGGCTGCATTTCAGGTTGTTATGTTAGCAGTTTCCCAATCGGGCCGTAGCAGTCCGTAAAAAATTGCGTCTTGAGTTTCACCGTTAACATACCAACGCTCGCGAAGATAACCCTCACGCTGAAAGCCCAGTCGCTCAAGAGCTCTGATGGAAGCGGCGTTGCGTGGGTCGACGTCAGCTTCAATTCGATGAAAATGAAGCGTGTGAAAGGCGTAATCCAGGACTGCCGTCAGGGCTTCGTGCATGTAGCCTCGGCCCCAGTGGTCGCGACCAAGTGCGTAGCCGAGCTCGGATCTTCGATGCGTGAAGTCTGGGTGAAAGAGCGTGGCAGTTCCGATCAAACGGTTCTCGGACGGCAAAACGATGCCCCATTTGAGCGCTTGCTGTCGTTTGAAGCCGAGCTGAATTTCCTCGATGAGTTGCGCGGCAGCATCTTTGTCGGCGAGTGGCGGCGTACTCCAATAACGCATCACCTGCGGATCCGAGAAAACGGCAAAGACGTCGTCGACGTCTTCCTGGGTGATCGAACGCAACAGCAGTCGATTGGTTTTTATTGACGCTAATCTTTCCCAGTCCATGGTGTTGGACTCGGATTGTAGCAGACAGGGGCGGGAGCAGGAGGCAGGAGCAAAGGCAGAAAGCAGAAAGCAGAAGGCAGAAGGCAGAAGGCAGAAGGCAGAAGGCGAAAGTAGAAAGCAGAAAGCAGAAGGCAGAAAGCAGAAAGCAGAAAGCAGGAAACCAAGATTGCGTTAAGGTCGTATTGCTCCTGCTCCTGCTCCTGCTCCTGCTCCAGCTCCTAATTCATCCACGTGTAATCGCCATTCTGCCCGGCGCATAGTTTACGCGGCGCAGTTCTCTCATGCGGCCGCGCGTGATGGCGCCTTCGACAATCTCGTAACCGAGCAAAGCCAGCACACGGCCCTGGAAAAACAGCGGTCGCGCATTACCGTACCAATCCACACACGATGCGCGGCAAGCATCGTTAACGGCGCGATCCGAATCGGCGGCGAGCTCGCCTATTTCTTCGAAGTGCAGATCGTCGTCGCGCAGAAAAAGAATCGCCGCAGAAGTCTCAAACAGATGCTGATATCCGGCGCGTGCGGGCCTGCTGATTGGCAAGCCGAGAGTGCCTGAATGCGGCCCGCTTGGTTTGTAGAAGAATCCGTGGCTCCGCAATTCACCCTGCGACGCATCTTGCCGCACGTAGCTGTCGGCAATCGAAGGATTGTCGTCGAGCCGGATGGAGGTGAAGTGCAAATCTCGTCCATCAGTTCCAATCACCACCGCGTTGTCGCCCATCTGCTCGATCCGATCCACTCCGTGCGACAAGAAGATCCGATCCCACTCTCCATCGTTCCAGTTCACGACAAACAAACTCGATTGGTTTTTGTGCTCTGGTTCTCCCCAGCCGCTGCCGGTGCCATAGAGCAGACGATTCCCGACAAATCTGTTTTGGAACGTATAGCCAGACGGTTTTGGCAGTTCGAAGTAGTCGGCGGATGACACCGTATCGCTGCCATCAGAAAAACTGGCCACCGGCACCCGCATCAGAGCGACGTCGCCTGAGTTGACCTCAGCGTTCCACATCCCGTCGCCATTGCTTTCAGAGCGCACCAACACGTTGAGGTGCGCGTCATCGCTTTCGAGAAACGAAAACTGATCTACCGGGTTACCGGAGACTCCCAACGCACTCGGACCAGAGCCATCGAGTGGCAGGCGATAAACCATCGAGTGAGAACGCGGACCGGATGCACGCCATTCCGATTCGCCCACCCAAACGTAAACTGCATTCTGGGAAACGTAGAAAACGCGACCCTGCGGTCCGACGACGCTCGTGGCGCTGCAGTCAAAGCCGCCATCGGCAAGATTGCAGATTGTGACCGTGTGCAGCGCGGTTCCGTAATCACCGCTGAATTCACGTTCGGGCCGGTAGATATTGGTAGCCCCAACTATGCGCTGGAATTCTTCAGGCTTGGCGCCACGGTGCCATCTGCGGACTGCGGGAAGACTCTGAAACGGATTTCCAGCACATTGGGATCCTAAGCTTAGAATTCCACGTGGACAAGTTGTCGCG
>JADMIO010897400.1_pt1 | contig 16882 bp, 21 predicted proteins | sample 8958161 | NCBI WGS metagenome assembly JADMIO01 (sample SAMN16585339, study PRJNA669376) | soil metagenome | isolation source: Crop rotation soil | place: USA: Cullars Rotation, Alabama | collected 2011
AGGTGAGCCAGTGTGATTACATTTGCGGCCTAACTGTGGCCAGTCCAGTTACGCTGGAGTCACTAGTATTTAGGTGACACTATAGAAGCGGCCGCGACAACTTGTCCACGTGGAATTCTAAGCTTAGGATCCCAATGTGCTGGAAAGGCATCAACCTTCTCCGCGAGGGCCTCGACATTCCCGAATGCGGCCTCGTCGCGATCCTCGACGCGGACAAGGAAGGCTTCCTCCGTTCGGAGACGTCATTGATCCAGACGATCGGCCGCGCCGCCCGCAACGTCGACGGCCGCGTGATCCTCTACGCCGACACGATCACCGGATCGATCGAGCGAGCGCTCGCGGAGACCGGCCGCCGCCGCGAGAAGCAGGAAGCCTATAATCTCGCGCACGGCATCACGCCGGAAAGCGTCCGCAAGAGCATCAGCGACATCATCGCGCATGTCTCGACGCGCGATGGCGTTGTCGTCGACACCGGCGACGACGAGCGGCCGCACCTCGTCGGCCACAACCTCAAAGCATACATCGCCGACCTCGAGCAGCGCATGCGAAAGGCCGCCGCCGACCTCGAATTCGAGGAAGCCGGGCGCCTCCGCGACGAGATTCGCCGGCTCGAGGAAGACGATCTCGGTATCCCCCACGACCAGCGCGTAGCTCCGCGCCCGAGCGGGAATAGCTCTGAAGGCAAGCCGGGCACACGAAAAGGGCGCTTCGGCAAGCAGCAAAGGACGCGGTTTGGCGGGCGGCGCTAGGGCTTGACGGTAAACCCAAATTAAACAGAATGTTTAATGCCGAATCAATGCGTTGGCTTCAACGGCGGCTCGCACCAAGTTCTCAGGGGGAATGAACATGTATCTGGGTATTCTGGGCAGCGCCTTGCTGCTCGCATCGACCGGTGTTGCCGCTCAAATGGCACCGGTCGCACCAATCTCGGCGCCGACGACCAATGCCGCGATCTTGCGCATCGGCACGCCGGTTCCATTACGCCTTTCAGAGGAGCTGACGACCAAGGGCAAGAAGCTCCGCGTTGGCCAGCGCTTTCATATGGAAACCGCCGAGCCAGTCATCGTCCAGGGGGTCACCGTTATCCCAGTTGGAAGCCCCGCCATGGGTGAGATTACCGACGTTCGCAATAAAGGCATGTGGGGCAAATCCGGTCACCTCGCGGGCCGTATCCTCTACGTTACTGTCAATGGGCGACAAATCAGGCTGTCAGGCGCGTTCGACGACAAGGGCGTTGCTGGTGGCGTGGGTGCCGTCGCGGTCTCAGCGCTTGTCTTTCTTCCGGCCGGCTTCTTCATGACCGGCACCAGCGCGGTTATTCCCGCAGGCGCGTCGGTCAAAGGGTTCATTGATGAGGACGTTCCGCTGAACATCGCCGCCGCGGCGCCCGCGCCGTTGACGGTCGGCGCACCGGCCGCACCAATGACGGTGTCTGCGACGCCCGCAACCGCCACTACGGCAGCCACGGCCACCGCGGCGCCGCAAAAGAACTAACCCAGCACTAGCCCAGTCAAGGCACGGCGGCGACTATCGTCCACCAGACGATCGTTCGCCGCCGACGCGCTTGCGCCAAATGTCCCGGGCATTCGTTCAGCCTCGCGCAACCCAAATGACGGCACGGAGTTTGACCTACAAACCACAACGGGATGCGCCGCGCTCGCGGCGCAAAATTTATGCACATGAAGGTCCGTGTAATCCTGGGGTCTGCGGCACTGGCGGCCGCGACGCCTGCTCTTTCCTACGTCCCGCGCGGCGATGAGCCGGTCGCGGTTCCCCGCGCCATCAAGCAGGGCATCGACTTCGCCTACGTCGATCCCGACATGAGCAACGTCGCGCGGCGCCACCAGCGGCCGCAGAACTGGCTACAGCGCATGCTCAGCTTCGATTTTTCCGGCGGTCGCACCGGGGCGCCGAACGTCCTGTTCGCTCAGCTCGGCCGCGGGTTTCAGCGATACCAGGCGACCTACGGCCGCCTGCCGCAGGTGAAGATCCCGGCCGGACCGGTGCTCAAGCGCGGTTCCACGGGCAAACGTGTGCAGCTGCTTCGCCAGCGTCTCGGCCTGTATCCGTCGGGCGGATATGACGAGCAGCTTTTCCAGGCCGTCGCATCCTATCAGACGGTTCACGGCATCGGCCCGGCCGATGGCGTCGCGGGCAAGGGGACCATCGCCTCGCTGAACCGCGGCGCCGACTATTACGAACGCAAGATCGCGATCAATCTCGAGCGCGCATTCCGGTTGCCGTCGGTGCGGACGTTCAATCGCTACGTCGTTGTCGATTCCGGCGCGGCCGAAGCCTATCTGTTCGACCGCGACCGTATCGTCGACGGCATGAAGGTGGTCGTCGGCGCTCCCAAGACCAAGACCCCGATGATCGCCGTCATCATGCGCAACGCAAAGGCGAACCCCTATTGGAACGTTCCGCCGGAGCTGGTCCGCAGCCTGACCGCCAAGAAGGTCGGCGAGATGGGTCTCGGTTACTTCAAGAGCTTCCACTACGAAGTGCTGTCGGACTGGGGTCCGAACGCCCAGGTCGTCGATCCGAAGACCATTAACTGGAAGGCGATCGCGTCAGGCAAGAAAGAGCCGACCATGCGCGTCCGCCAGCTTCCGGGACCGTGGAATTCGATGCGCAACATGAAGTTCGAAATGCCGAACGACTACGGCATCTACCTGCATGATACGCCGCACACGGAATTGTTCGCCAAGAACGACCGCTGGCTGAGCAACGGCTGCGTCCGCTTGCAGGACTACCGGCGGTTCGCGGGCTGGGTGTTCGGGCACGTGCCGCAACCGACCACGCCCTATGAGCAAACGTTCCAGCTACCCCGGCCGGTCCCGGTCTATCTGACCTATCTTACTGTCGAGCCGAGCAGCAACGGTGTCGTGTTCCGACCGGATCCTTACGGATGGGACGCGCTGGCGATGCCGCAGATGTTCGGGCCGGAAGCTAGGATGGCGTCGGCAAGCTGAAGTTCGTTTCGCACCGTTAACCCGGCCCGAACTTTACGGTGGTACGCCAGTCAGCATGGCTGATCTACCACTCGACCTTTTCAAGCGCATAGCCGATCGGGCGAACGATCCGGCGCGGCGCACGTACATGGCTGGCGCCAATGCCAACGCCCAACCAATCGACTTCAACGCGCTGATTGGCGACCTGCAAAAGCACGGCGCGCCCGGCGCTCAAGGCTTGGTCGGAGCGCTTGGCGGACTGACGAAGCTGATGGGCGGAATGCCGGGTTTCAGCATGATGGGTCCGAGCGGCCTGATGTCGACGGCTCCGGCTGGCGCCCAGCCGATCGCCCCGCCCCCTTCCGACACTGAGGTCGATGGCGCCGCCCGTGTTCTGGGACGCCCGCTGCCCGACGAGGTTCAGCAGCTTTACGCAATCAGCGATGGCGGGTTCGGCCCGGGCGAGGGACTGTTTCCGCTGGCCAACCTACTTGAACGCTACAGCGATCTGACGCGCGAGCCCTATGGCCCGAAAGATCAGGATTGGCCCAGAAACCTCTTGCCGCTGTTCGAAGAAGATCCGGTTCTGATCTGTATCGACCTCGACAATGGGACGATGGTCGCCTGGGACCCCGAGGAAATCGAGGACGAGGACAGCGACGAGGACTGGGAGCGCTCGTTCAAGCCGGAAGCACCAAGCCTCTCGTCGCTAATGAGTGGTTGGCTCGACCGACCGACGTTCGAGGACGAGCATCGCGCCAGCGGCCTTGGCTAGAATCAACGGGCGACGCCTTGGACGCCGCCCGCACTCGATTAGTGGAGCAGGCCCTTCTTCTCGGCTCCGCGCGCATAGGCGAACTGCGCGACGCCGAGCACGACGATGATCAAGGGCATGTACTTCATCATGCCCGCTTCCTCAGCTCCGGGCATCGGCGGGCCCAGGAACATGTAGCCGAAGCTCATGATCATCCCGAGGATCGATAGCCCGAACGCCCACACCGCATAGCGATTGCGCATCAGCAGCAATACGGAGCCGACGAGCGCCGCCCAGACCCCGAGGCCCCAGCCGATGTTGGCGTAAAGCGGCATGGCATCGAGGTACGCGAGCATCGCGTTCGGATCGATGCCCATGCTCGCCAGATAGTCCATGTTGCGCATCTTGGTCATGGTGTAGTCGTAGCCGCCAAAGCAGTTCCACAGCAGCGACAGGATTCCGACCACCCACAAATGCATGGGCGTGCGCAACGGCGCGGCAGTAGCCATATTGTCCCTCCCCTGGTCGCGGCGCGACGGTGCGCCGGTCGAGACGCCTACAGGGCAGGTGCGGGGGCGCTCCCCCGCGCCGCCGGAGCGGATGAGGCTCCCGGCGCGGCGCGAAGTCAAGCGCCGTTCGACGAACTAGAAGCCGAGGTTCAAGCCAACCTGGGCGGAGACGTCATTGCCATCCTTGCGGCCGACGGTGGACGACACAACCGCGTTCAGCGTCACGCTGCTCAGGATCTCGGCGCTGCCGCCGCCGGAGATGCGTCCGTAGGCCCGCTTCGACCGGTCGCCGAGCGCCCAGTTGTTGACGATCCCGGGCGCGCTGGTCTGCGCGAAGCGGACCACGCGGTCATTGTCCGACAGCTCCTTCTCAAGCATCGCCGAGAAATAGGGGCGGACCGACGCTCCGCCGGTGTCGAAATCGCCACGGACCTCCGCGCCGATCCCGCCGGTCAGGGACTTGGCGGTAACCGAATCGACGTTGAGCGTCAGGGCCGGGTCGCCGCTTTCGGTGTAGCCGTCGACCTTCGCCTTGGCATAGTCGATCGCAACCACCGGGCCGGCTCGCAACACGCCGAGCGGCAGCAGATATCCCGCCTTCGCTCCGGCCAGCCAATGATTGCCATCGGTCTTGGCTTCCATGCCCTCGATCACGCCCTTGCGTTCGATGTCGAGGTCGTCCCAGCCATAGCCGACATAGCCTTGCGCGAAGGCGCCTGCGATGGCGAACCCGCCAAAGCCGCCGACCTGCCAGCTAGTCGCCTCGGTGCGCGAGACGTCGCCGATGAACTTGGCGCGCGGCTGCGAATAATTGCCGGCGATGCCGACCGTCCCCGTACCGAAGCCATAGGCCACTCCGACCGTGCCGCCGACACCGTCGATGTCGAAGCCGTCGGTTGCGGCCGTCGGGTTGACGTCGCGCGAGAAGGTGTCGCCGACGGCGAACAGCTTGAGGCCCTCGGCGACGTCACCGTCGCGCGGCGATCCGAGGTCGACGCGGCTCGATAGAGTGCGGCCGAACTGGCGCGCCGTGTCGAGGCCGAGCTCGCTCGGCGCTTGGAGCGTCAGCGGGGCTTGGAGCTGGACCGCGACGTAGCGGGCGACGATCCGGAAACCGGTCGAGGTCAGGTGGAGCGCGTCGCCGTAGAACAGATAGCCTTCCGAATTGAGGACGCAGGTCGTGTTCGGGAAGATCGGGCAGACCAGCCCGTTGGTGATCCCGTAGCCGCCCGGGTTGGCGATCACATTGTCGAGCACCCGGTTGAGGTCGAGGTAATGGACGGTGACGCCGTTGGCCGCATAGCCGGCGAGCGTCGTCTGCATCCCGGCATTGAACGAAGTTGAATAGGCGCTTCGGATCGCGGCCTGGGTCGGCTGCGCAGCGACTTCTGGCAAGCGGCCCGTGTCGCCGGCGAGGAAGCTGATGGTCGGGGCTCCGGCGGCGACCAGCCGGTCGAGCTGGAGGCTGGTGTTGACCGCCGCCGCAGCACCGGCGGCTGGGGCGAGGGCGAGCGTTCCACCTGCTTGCTGGTAGAAGCGCGCATCGTTGCCGCCGATCGAGATCGCCAGGAGATCGTTGGGCCCGAACGTCGTCGGAATCGTCGGGAAGGCGGTCGACTGGGTGCCGACGTTCAGGAACTGATCGACCTCATATTGCAAGCCGCGGCCGCAGAGAGGGGATGTGCCCGGCGCGTAGAAGGGGTCGAAACAGAGCGTGCCATTGTTGCTTCCGCCGAATGCGCCGCCGATTGCGAAGTTGGATTGGCCCACGTTCAGGATCTGCGCCAGACTGTCGATATAGTTGGAGCCGCCCGAGAAGCGGCCGGTCGGATAGACGGCCAACGCCTGCGGGTTGGCATAGCCGAGCTGGAAGGCATTGCCCTCGTCGGCGTAGCTGTCGCCGAACGCGGAGATGGTGTCGATGCGTTGGGCCGCGGCGGGCGTCGCGATCGCGGTGATGGCAAGCGCGGATGCGCCAAGCAGGACACGGCCAAGCAGTCGGCGGTTCGTCATGAAAGTCTCTCCCCGCGGCCAGACCGGCGGCCGCCCGCGGCATTTATGGCCGCTCTCCCGGCGCCGTTACAAGTGGCGGCTCGGCAACAGCTGTTTCCGTAGCGTCGGGTCCGGCCCGACTCGCGATATCGCGCGTAAGCGTCGGTTCGGCCTTGGGATTCTGGAGCGGTTCATCTTCACCTGTTAGAAGGCTGCCCGGGTGTTATTGGGGTGACCATGCGCAAATTCGTCCTTGCTCTTGCAGGCCTCGGCCTGCCCGCTGCGGCTCTCGCCGCGGCTGTCGAGCAGCCGATCGAGCCGATCGACGTCCCCCCGAGCGTCGAGCAGGGCCTCGACATGGTCTACATCGACCGCGAAATGAAACCGTCGATCGAGCAGCGCGACGCACAGCTCGATGCACAGGGCTATGACAATTTCCAGGCGCCCGAGATGGACATGTTTGCGGCGGTCCATCCGCTCTACACCGAGCTTCGGCGCGGCCTCGTCCGCTATCAGATGCGGTGGGGCGGCTTGCCGCAACTGGAGATTCCCGCCGGCCCGGCCCTGAAGCCCAGCTCGACGGGCGACCGCGTGGCGCTGCTTCGCCAGCGGCTCGGACTTCCCGAAGGCACCAAATATGATCCGGCGCTCGCCGCGGCGGTGAAGGAATTCCAGGGCGTCCACGGAATCAAGGCCGACGGGATCGCGGGCGCCGGTACGATCGACGCGCTCAACCGCGGCTTCAAGCATTACGAGAATACGCTACTGCTCAACCTCGAACGCGCCAAAAGACTGCCGAGCACGAGCGAGGGCGGCCGCTATGTCCTCGTCGACGCCGGTTCCGCCCGCCTGACGATGTACGAGGATGGCCGGCCGGTCGACAGCATGCGGGTCATCGTCGGCAGCCATGAGACGGAGACGCCGATGATGGCGGCGCTGCTGCGCTTCGTCAGCGTCCATCCGTGGTGGAACACGCCGCCCGAGCTCGCCAAGAAATCGGTCGCGCCGGGGGTGCTCAAGGAAGGGCTCAAGTACCTTACGGATCGCGACTATCAGGTTCTGTCCGACTGGACCGACGATGCGCAGCCGATCGACCCGGCGACGGTCGACTGGCAGGCGGTCGCGGACGGCAAGGTCACCGCGCGCCTCCGCCGCGGACCGGGCGAATGGAATTCGATGGGCGATTACAAGTTCAACATGCCCAACGATTTCGGAATCTATCTCCACGACGTTCCTGGTCACGAGCAGGACTTGTTCGCCAAGGACAACCGCTGGATCAGCAATGGCTGCATCCGGCTCGAGGACGCGCAGCGCTTCGCCAAATGGCTGTTCGGTCGCCCGGTGAAGGGCGAAGATTCGAAGACCGAGGTCAATGTCGACCTGCCCGCTCCGGTGCCGGTCTATGTCACCTATTTGACTGCCGAGGCCGGACAGAGTGGGCCGAAGTTCCGCGCCGACCCGTACAACCGCGACCCCGCCTTGCTCGCCCGCTATTTCGGCGAGGGGAAGCAGCAAGTCGCGGCCGTCACCCCCTAGGGCGCGCGTTCCAGGTCTCGTTTGAGCCTCGCGAGCCGCGCGCTCGCCGAGGCGGCATGAGGGCCGATCCAGCGTTCGTGAATCTCGTGGATCGGGGCCACGTTGAGGTGGTTCCACCGCTCGCGCCCCTTGCGTACCGGGATCACCAGCTCCGCCTCCTCCAGCACTTTCAGATGCTGCATCACCGTGCAGCGGTCGAGCTCCGGGAAATGCGCGACGAGCGTTCCTGTCGTCAGCGGCTGGTCGCGCAAATCGTCGAGGATCTGCCGCCGGACCTGATGGCCCAGCGCCTTGAACGTGCGGTCGAACGCGTCGGAAATTGACATGTTATAGAACTATAACATATAGGCGTTGCGATCAAGCCAGGGAGTCGAATGATGGACCTGAAATTCAGGGTCGCCTCACGCATTGCGCGACCGGTGCACGAAGTGTTCGAAGCGGTCGCCGACCCCGGCAGATTGTCGAACTATTTCACGACCGGCGGAGCAAAGGGGCGGCTCGAGACTGGCGCGACGGTGACGTGGGATTTCGCCGATTTTCCGGGCGCCTTCCCGGTCGAGGTGGTCGAGGTCGTGCCCGACGAAAGAATCATTCTCAAATGGTCGGCTTCCGAGGGTGACGCGCCAAACCTTCCGGACGCCGACCAGATCGCGGATGCCGGCTACAAGACGACCGTCACCATGACCTTCACGCCGCTCGACGGCGACACGCGGACCCTGGTGGAGATCAAGGAAGAGGGCTGGCGCGAGAACGAGGGCGCGCTGAAGGCGAGCTACGGCAATTGCCAGGGATGGTCTCAGATGCTCGCGGCGCTCAAGGCCTGGGTGGAGCACGGCATCAATTTACGCGAGGGGATGTACGTTTAGTTCGTTAGAAGACCCGTCGCAGTGAGGCCTGCCAGCGCTACAATGAAGACCGAGAATGTTTCCATTGGAACCGACATGAATCGGTGGTGGGCTCGATAGAACAGCCGTTTCCTGAGTCGCCCGCTTCGAATCTTCGATCGGCGCACGTGGTTAGCGCGGGTGCCGACGATCCAGTTAACGGCTGCGGCTGCGAATAACGCAACAGCCCAATACCAAGCGCCATCAAAGCTGGCAGGCAATAGCATCAGCGATGCGCCGAAGACCGCAAGAGTGCAGAGAACAATGAGAAGGGTCTGATAGCCCTTTCCTGTGTACCAAACGACGAACATCTAGCGCCGCTCCCGCGCCAGCCGGCTCATCAGGATGGCGGCCCGCTTCGCTTGACGCGCGATCGACGGGATATCGACGCTTTCGCCCGGCGCGTGGCTGCCCGAGCCCGCCGGGCCGAGGCCGACCAGGCCGTCGGTGTCATTGGCGACGAAGCTGATGTCCCCCGCGCCGCGGTCCATCGGGTCGAGCTCGCCCATCGGCTCAAGCCCCATGTCGGCGTTCACGCGGTTGAGGCGGTTGAGCAAAGCGCGGCTCCCCTCGGTGGGGGCCATTGCCGGATAACCGCCCTTATCGAAACTGATCTGCGCGGTCGTGCCCGGAAGCGATTTGGCGACGATGGCCCGCATCTTCGCCTTGGTGCGCTCGATCTGGTCCTGCGAAATGGCGCGGAGGTCGCCTCGAGCGACCGCCGTCGCCGCGATGATGTTGGTCTTGCCGGTCGCGTTGAGGCGGATCCGTCCTGAATCCATCTCGGTCGTCGCGCCGCCGCCGATCATCCCGACATTGTAGGTCAGTTTGTCCTCGGGAAGCTCGCGCCGGAATGCGTCGATGATCCGGGCCAGCTCATAATTGGCGCCGAAATCGGGGTACATCACGCCGCTCGAATGGCCGGTCCGGCCACTGGCGATCACTGTCCAGCTGTCGGAGCTGCGGCGCGCCATCGAGCCCATGTCCTTGCCGGCTTTCTGCGCCAGCCCTTCGAAATCGAGCGCGATGTCGGCCCACTTGCCCGCGTCGACCAAGGGCCCGCGAGTGACTGCGATCGGATCGCCCGCATCCTCCTCGTCGCCCGTCAGCACGACCGTGATGTCGGCGGGCTTCAGCGTCCCCGCCGCCTTCATCGCCCGCAGCGCGGCGATCATCACCGCCATTCCACCCTTGTCGTCGCCGGACCCCGGGCCGACGCCGCGATCGCCCTTGCGTTCCCAGCGCTGGAACGGCGAGTCCGGCTCGAACACCGTGTCGAGATGGCCGATCAGGAGCATGCGCTTGCCGCGCCCATTCCCCTTGTGGCGCGCAACGACGTGTCCCGCGCGCCCGGCCGCCTTCATGTCGATCCACTCGACCTTGAAGCCGAGCGGCTCCAGTTCCGAGCGGAGCATTTTGCCGACCGCCTCGACGCCCGGTGAGTTCAGCGACCCGCTGTTCTGGTTCACCCAGGTCTCGAGCATGGAAACGGTACGTTCCTGCTCGCCATCGACGGTCTGCACCATCACCTGCTCGACACGCGAAAGCTCAGCGGCGGCAGGGGCGGGGAGAAAGAAAGCGGCGGCGAACAGAAACAGCGGGCGCGGGTTCATGAGCGCGACATTAGCAACGGAGCGCGCCGACACAACTTCGGTTCGCCCTCTTTCCTACACATAGGCAATTATATACTTGACAAAGCAGACCTGAGTCGTGAATAACCGCGATGGTTATGAGCCCGATAGAGTCACGGACGAGGTGCTTGACGCCGCCCTTTCCGCTTATCGCCGCCACTCTTTCGCCGATTGGGACGAGACGGAGGCGGGAAGTAGGGAGGTTCTGGTGGAGGTTGCGCGGGCCGTCCTACGAGCGGCTCGATAGCCTCGTGTAGCGTGTCCCCGGCCTTCTTCGCCCAATGTGCTGCCGCTCGCATCCCGGCAACAGTGAAGTTATCGACTGGGATTGTATCCAGCTCGCCCTTCTCGATGGCGACTGGCGCAAAGACAATGACATCCGGATTGCTTTTGCGTGAGCCTGAGCACGTGCTGTGTGAGATGGTGTTTCGGAGGTCCACCCACTTGGCATGAGCTTCCTTCAGGTTTGCGATACGCGTTGCGGCCGTCTTCATGCCATGGTGCTCGTAGAGCCGCTTGAGACGATCCAACTTTCCCCGAGTATCCATGTTGCCGGCGATGATCGGGCCTTCGGAGACAGACAAATGGAAGGCGACGAACAGAAAGTGAGATATCAGCGCGTCGAGGCGGGCAAATTGGAGTATTACATCGCTGATCGCGTTCCGGGCATCTTGCGATATTCCTGGGTGCAAATCCTCAATGTCGAAAGGCTCTAAATCCATGACGGAGACCGACCAGAAGCGTGAAGACGAAGTGCTCCGGCGGATGCTGAAGACTCCGCACAAGAAGCACAAGCCGCTTGGCGTCCGGGTGGTGAAGAAGCCGCTGAACGACCGCTAGTTAGGCCGCATTCTCCAAAATGCGTCCTTCGGCCACAGTTTGCTTAGGACGCCCTCCACGCTTGCCGTTTTCGCGAGATGCTGCGGCGCGCCTTTCCCGGCGACCCCATTCCATCGGCCCAAAGAACTGTTCCAAGAGCATGCCTACGGACAGATAAATGTCGAGCTTGGGAAAGGAGATAATGCTCCCTCCGCCTTCCACCCTCAGACCGGCCAAATCTTCCTTCGACACCTTCTTCAGTGCGTCCACGTGACATTGCTCGAATCCCACCGTCACTTGGTTGCTCAGCTCGATAAACATCGTGCCGGTGCGATCGTCGAAGCCAACGCCAACGACGTAGGGTGTCGGATTTTTATCGGCCCTTGCCTGCGCTCTTTTGAACGCGGATTCGCTTATAGGGCGGAACTTTGCCATGTACCTTACTCCATTCTGCGCAGCAGGCTTTCATCTGCGCCGTAATCTCTTCTCCAAGCTCGTTCAGGTGGGCACTAGTCCACTTGCCTCTCACGATGTCCCAAAAGACAGCGGCACCATTGGGACAACTCAATTTGAAACGCGCATTCTGACCGACGCCGAACGCGTGGACGTGGCGCGGCCAATGGTCGTTTGAATTGACCGTAACGCTGTACTTACGCGCACTTCTGAACACCTCACCCATGCGAAGCTATTATAACCTAAAACCTAAGTACGGTCTAGGTTATTACAAGAGCCTTAACGGGTCCATCGCTTTTTGGGTTCCCCGAACTTGGGCGGCGCGCGGTAGTAATCAGGCGGCGAACGCAGCAGTCCGCCGATAGGTAAGGCGCTTGCCTGCGATACCGATAAGCGCGCGGTCTGCACGCTCGCGGTCGCTGATGTCCTTGGTCGAATAGCGGAAATCGAACTCAGCCAAGTATCGTGACAAATGAGCGGCGCTCCAATGGTGATAGACGCCAATCACGCCACGCTTGAGGATGCTGAAAAAGTTCTCTGCGGTGTTCGAATGAATGTCCCCGCGAACGTATTCTTTGCCCGCGTGGAGCGTGTAGCCGTGCGATGCGAACTCGCGGCCAAGGGTCCAATAGATGCGGGCCTTGTCGGTCATGAGATTGGACGCGCGATCGATGTTCGTAACCAGCGCCGAGCGGACGTTGCCAGCGTGGAGGTTCGCAACGTGAAACGAGCGAACGCGACCGTCGCGCTCGACAAGGGCGACAACCTTTTTCTTCTTCGCGACCTTGCCTGACAGGCGCTTGCGCTTGGCACCGCCAACGAATGCCTCATCAACCTCGACCGTCTTGCCTTCACCGCCGAGCGGCTTGCCGTCGTCCTTCATGGCCTCGCGGATGCGGTGCATCATGAACCAGGCCGTCTTGTAGGTGACACCCAACATGCGTTGGATTTGCGCGGCACTCATGCCCTTCTTCGACGCACACAACAGATGGTTCGCTAGGAGCCATTTGTTCAAAGGGATCTTCGAACGCTCGAATACCGTTCCAACCGTTACGGTGAATTGCTCGCGACAATGGTTGCACTGGTAGAGGCCATCGCGCCCGCCAGTGACCGCAGTAGCCTTGATGAGGCCACAGTGGGGGCATTCCGGACCCTGCGGCCAACGCAGCGCTTCTAGGTGCTTACGGGCTGCTTTTTCGTCGATGAAGCGAGGCGCAAGAATGTCGTCCATTTGGACAAATTAAACTACGCCTGTGCTTTGTCAAGTATATAATTGCCTACACATAACCTATTAGGTTAGCACAGTCCGACTCGGTGAACCAGTATTAGGAGTGTCGTGTGGAGGAAGAGAGTTGCAACGTCGATGCATTGATCGACGGATTGATCGAACGCGAGGGCGGTTATGTGAACCATCCCGCCGACAAGGGCGGGCCTACCTGCTTCGGGATCACCGAAGCGGTCGCGCGGGCGCATGGCTATGCGGGCGCGATGCGGAGCCTGCCGAGGCATGAGGCGGCGACGATCTACCGGCGGCTCTACTGGCTCCGTCCGCGCTACGACCAGGTCGCGAAGCGCTCGGAGCGGATCGCGGCGGAGCTGTTCGACACGGGCGTGAACATGGGCCCGGCGGTGGCGACCACCTTTCTCCAGCGGGCGCTGACGGCGCTCAACCGCAACGCGAAGGACTATGCCGATCTGACGCCAGACGGGCGGGCCGGCCCGCTCACCTTGAATGCGCTCGACGCCTTCCTCGCATCGCGCGGCAGGCGCGGCGGGGAAACAGTCCTTCTGCGCGCCCTCGAGGCGCTCCAGGGCGAGCGCTACTTGCGCCTCGCCGAGCGCCGTCCCGCCAACGAGGCGTTCCTTTACGGATGGCTGGCGAACCGTATCGGCACAATCGGGTAGGGTAAGCCGGTTAAAGTTCACAAAGTGGAAGAAGTGGAAGGACCCCCGCTTTCACGCATAGGGAGAACAACAATGTCAATTTTGGAAGCGATCGTCGGGCCGGTCTCGAAGCTGCTCGACAAGATCATTCCCGACCCGCAGGCGCGGGACCGGGCGAAGCTCGAGCTGCTGAAGCTTCAGGGCGACCAGGAAATGGCGACCATTACCGCGCAGATGCAGGCGATCGTCGCCGAGGCGCAGTCCACCGACCCCTGGACCAGCCGCGCCCGGCCGAGCTTCCTCTACATGATGTACGCGCTCATCCTGTGGGCGATCCCGATGGGCCTGATCGCCGCGGCCGACCCGAAGATGGCGCAGGGCATCGCGGGCGGAATGACCGCCTACCTGCGCGGCATTCCGGAGGAGCTCTACGCGCTCTTCGGCACCGGCTACCTCGGCTACACCGCCGCCCGGACATGGGGTAAGGTCAAGGGCGCGGAGAGGTGAGACACGCAGCCTGTCCGGGGGACAAGCGAGCATCTCACCCACGAGCGTAGCGAGGGCAAGGAGAGGGGCCGATGCGCGGGGGCAGCTCGGAGATGAAGCCGGATCGGCTGTGCGCGTTCACCGACGGCGTGGTCGCGATCATCATCACCATCATGGTTCTCGAGCTGCCCGTTCCGCATGAGCCCGGGCTGGCCGCGCTTCGACCGAGCCTGGTGCTGTTCGCGGCCTATGCCTTGTCGTTCGTGAAGGTCGGGATCTACTGGTCCAGCCACCACCATCTGCTGTGTGCGGCGCAGCGGGTCGATGGCCGGGTCCTCATCGCCAACCTGTTCCTTTTGTTCTGGCTCAGCCTGGTGCCGTTCGTCGTCCGCTGGGTGGGCGAGGCGGGCGTCACTCGCGACACGGTCGTCGCGTTCGGCGTGCTGATGCTGCTGTGCGCCTTGTCGATGGCCTGGCTTCGCTCGACCCTGCTCGCTGCCAACGACAAGGATTCCCCGCTGCACAAGGCGACCGCCCGCGGCCGCAAGGGGCAGATTACGCTCGCTTCCTATGTGGTGGCGATCCCGATCGCCTTGCTCTCGCCCGTTGCGGCGATCGTCATCTACGTGCTCGTCGCCGCCTTGTGGCTGATCCCCGACAAGCGCTTCGAACAGATCGACTAGTTGCAGCCGTTCGAGCGCCTACCCACATCCTCGCTATGGAACAGTATCACGGAACCACGATCCTCGGGGTGAAGAAGGACGGGCGCACGGTGATTACCGGCGACGGACAGGTCAGCCTCGGCAATACGGTGATCAAGCCGAATGCGAAGAAGGTGCGCCGAATCGGCGAGAACGGAAATGTGATCGGCGGCTTTGCCGGCGCCACCGCCGACGCCTTCACCTTGTTCGAGCGGCTGGAGCGGAAGCTGGAGCAATATAACGGTCAGCTGATGCGCTCGGCGGTCGAGCTCGCCAAGGACTGGCGGACCGACAAATATCTCCGCAACCTCGAAGCGATGATGATCGTCGCCGACAAGGATGCGCTGCTGATCCTCACAGGCAACGGCGACGTGCTCGAGCCTGAAGGCGGGATCGCGGCAATCGGGTCGGGCGGCAATTACGCTTTGGCGGCAGCGCGGGCGCTGACGGATTATGAGAAGGACCCGGAGAAATTGGCGCGGCGTGCGATGCAGATCGCGGCCGAGGTCTGCGTCTTCACCAATGACCAGCTGACCGTCGAGACGGTCGAGTAGCGAGCTTGAACCGCTCCCCACACTCCCAATCTAGAAAGCGCCATGAACTACCAATCCTCCATTTCGCAAAGCGGCGGGACCACTGAATTGCTGAAGGACAAGCTCACGCCCAAGGCGATCGTCGCCGCATTGAACGACCATATCGTCGGTCAGGACGACGCGAAGAAGGCGGTCGCCGTGGCGCTCCGCAACCGCTGGCGCCGGCAGCAGCTTTCGCCCGAGCTCCGCGACGAGGTCACACCGAAGAACATCCTGATGATCGGGCCCACGGGCTGCGGGAAGACGGAAATCAGCCGCCGCCTCGCCAGGCTTGCCGACGCTCCGTTCGTGAAGGTCGAGGCAACCAAGTTCACCGAGGTCGGCTATGTCGGCCGGGACGTCGAGCAGATCGCCCGCGACCTCGTCGAGGAAGCGGTCCGCCTGGAACGCGAGCGCCGCCGCGAGGCGGTCCGCACCGGCGCCGAGGAAGCGGCGATGGAGCGTCTGCTCGACGCGCTGACCGGCAAGGGCTCCAGCGCTGCCACCCGCGAAAGCTTCCGCCAGCGCTTTTCCGACGGCAGCCTGAACGCCGCCGAGGTCGAGATCGAGGTGAAGGAAGCGCCTTCCATGCCGTTCGACATTCCCGGAATGGGCGGGCAGGTCGGCATGATCAATCTCAGCGACATGATGGGCAAGGCGTTCGGTGAGCAGCCCGGCAAGAAGCGCAAGCTGAAGGTGCCAGACGCATTCCAGCGCCTGACCGATGAAGAGGCGGACAAGCGCGTCGATCCCGACGATATCAACCGTGTCGCCTTGGCGGATGCGGAGGCGAATGGGATCGTGTTCCTCGACGAGATCGACAAGATCGCGGTCAGCGACGTCCGCGGCGGCTCGGTCAGCCGCGAGGGCGTTCAACGGGACCTCCTGCCGCTGATCGAGGGTACGACTGTGGCGACCAAATACGGGCCGCTGAAGACCGACCACATCCTGTTCATCGCCTCGGGGGCATTCCACATCGCCAAGCCCGCCGATTTGCTGCCCGAGCTTCAGGGCCGCCTGCCGATCCGGGTGGAATTGAGTGCGCTGACTCAGGAGGATTTCGTCCGCATCCTGTCGCAGACCCGGGCGAGCCTGACCCAGCAGTACCAGGCGCTGCTCGGAACCGAGGGCGTGACGATCACCTTCGCCGACGACGGAATCGAGGCGCTCGCGCGCATCGCCGCCGAGGTGAACGAGGCGGTCGAGAACATTGGTGCGCGCCGGTTGCAGACGGTGATGGAGAAATTGCTCGAGGACGTGAGCTTCGAGGCCGAAGACCGCAGCGGCGAGACCCTCGTCGTCGACGCGGGCTTCGTCGAAGGCCAGCTCGCGGGCATCGCCAAGAACGCCGATCTGAGCCGCTACGTACTCTAAACGCCGGGAAATGTGCCGCCTGTCGGGAACCTCGAACGGCCCACCGACAGGCATGCACCCGCGCGAGCGAACGGTCGTTGGTCTTCCAGTTCACATCTGGGAGACCACCAATGTCCTTGAAGCTTGTTTTCCTCACTACGGCAGCGGTCCTTGCCTCGGCAGCGCCGGCGCAGACCACACCGACCACGACGACGCAGACGACCACCACCGAGACTCAGCCTGCGACGACGACAGCGACGACTCCGACAACGCAGACGACGACTACGCAGACCCAGCCCGCCCTTTCCAGCACAGTGGGATCCGAAGCTTGGAATTCACGTGACTTGAAGTCGCGGC
>JADMIO011621148.1_pt1 | contig 16880 bp, 12 predicted proteins | sample 8958161 | NCBI WGS metagenome assembly JADMIO01 (sample SAMN16585339, study PRJNA669376) | soil metagenome | isolation source: Crop rotation soil | place: USA: Cullars Rotation, Alabama | collected 2011
GCCGCGACTTCAAGTCACGTGAATTCCAAGCTTCGGATCCCACTGTGCTGGAAAGGGACCTTCCTGCAGGGCTTTCGCCGATTCCATGATGACAGCACGATCGATTCAGGTGTCGGGCTGAACACGAACGCGCTGACGTCAGTCGCCCAACTTAAAACCTTTCATCGTGACGAGCCAACTAAAGGCAGTGTGAACTTCACTCGGGCGAGCATTCATTCTTTGATTGCCAAGCGGCTCGACATCACCGGCCGTATCGTCTACAGCCGTTCGACATCGAACTCGCTTTACAACGAACTGTTCACGGGCACGAACTTCAATTTCCGCATTACCGGTTGGCCGCCAACGCCGCCGGCTGCGCAGCCCAATACTACAAACGCCAGCACTTATACGATTGATGGCGACACCAAACGACCAAGCACCATCGGCGATTTGGGAATCACAGTCTTTGCCAGGAATAACTTTCGCATCTCGAATACGTTTCATGTCGAAGACTTCACCATCGATGGGATTGGAACATACGGCGACTTCTTTTCGATTACGCGCAACATCACCGGCGGCGCCAGAACGGATACTTTCGGCGTTTCCAATTTGCAAGCATTCAAGACTACGAAGTATCGCAAGTACACGAATACCTTCGAAGGTGACTACGAATTCAGCCCGCATTACTCAATTCATTTTGGTTACCGTTACGGCCATCGCCGGGAGCAGACGGACGTGATGGGGTATTCGCTTAATGCAAACAGTCCGGCGCTGCTGTTTACGCCAGCGCTTTGCACTTCGCCGGTGGGCGCGGGTTGCGAAGAACACGAAATGGAAACCAACAAGACGAACGCCTTCTTCGGCGGCTTGCGCGCGCGTCCAGCCAGGAATTGGACGATCTACTTCGACGCTGAGCACGGAACGGCCGACAATCTTTTCACGCGCATCGGAAATTACAATTACACGAATATTCGCGCGAAGACTCGCTTTGCTCCAAACCGCAAACTCAATTTCAACCTGGCGATCATCACTAAGAACAATGCTAACCCTTCAGAAATTGCCGGGATTTCCGTCGCCGATTTTGGCGTCGATGTGAAGTCGCGAAACTTCACCTCATCGGTTGACTGGATGCCGAACGCGCGCTGGGGCGTGAGCGCGGGATACAACTACAACTGGGTCGATAGCGACGCCATCATCGATTACTTTTATCAAGTCCCGCCGGCCACGAGCGTCTTTCATCACTTCGGACATGCGATGTACTTCCAAAGGAGTAACTACTTCTATCTGGACTTGACGACGCGTCTGAATCGAAAGATGACGTTCTACGGATCGTATCGCATCAATCAGGACAACGGCCAAGGCAATCGTCTGTCGAATCCAACCGGCGGCACGGCGACCGCTCCCGTCACGGTTCCCGGAGTTCTGGCTCCGATTAGTCCAGCCGTTCTCGGCGGCACGCTTATCACTTCGTACCCGATGAACTTCCAATCGCCGGAAGCGCGCCTGGCAATTCGTTTGAACCGCCATCTAGATTGGAATCTCGGTTATCAGTACTTTGCTTACAACGAAACGGGCTTCCTGCGCACGTTTCCCGGCAGCCCGCGCGCACAGAATTACCACGCGCATCTGCCTTACATGTCATTGCGGCTGTACATTGGCAGGAAAGAATAGCTGAGCTGTAGCAGTGAATCGAACGAACTCCAGCTTCGGTCTTGACTGACCTGCTGGAGTTCGTGTTTATAGAGGCGTCAAAAGAAAGTGTTTGGCAAAGGATAGTTCGACAACAAGCTCGCGAACGGAAATGGCGCGCACGCGATTTCATATCTTGGCAACCATGGGCCGGATTGGTGTGCTGCTAATATTTGGCTTCGCGGTGTTGGGCGTTCACTCATCTGTTCCAGTTGCCGCACAGAGGCGTGCGCGACCGCGCGCACAAAAACAGAAGGTCCAGCCGCAACCGAAGATCGACTACACAAAGTTTTCGCATCAGACGCATGTCATTGGGCAGAAGCTCGCCTGCAACTCGTGCCACAAAGTTCCTTCGAAGAATTGGAATCTCGTCCGCAAAGGCGACGCGGCTTTTCAGGATGTCACTGATTTTCCTGAGCACTCAACGTGTCTGAATTGCCATCGCGCGCAATTCTTCGCGCGCGAACGACCCGCGCCCGCGATTTGCTCGAACTGCCACATCGCTGTCACGCCAAGGGATACTGCGCGCTGGCTTTTCCCGAGTCTCGGTGATCTCACAGACGTAAACCTACAACGGCGCGATCTTACGTCCGAGTTCGGCGTTGCCTTTCCGCACGACAAGCACATGGACGTTGTCGGTTGGAACGCGCCGCAAGACCGTGGACGGGCATCGTTTATGAATGTTCTTTTCCAGGAGAAAAAACCTGCGCCGCCAAAGAGCTGTCCGGTCTGCCACGAAACTTATCAGCCGCAGGGAAAGTCGAATGACGAATACGTCACCAGGCCGCCGAAGAATATCGGCGACGATTTCTGGCTGAAGAAGGGAATGTTCAAAACCCTGCCCAACAGTCATGCCACCTGCTTCACGTGTCACAATCCTGATTCCGGAATTGCGCCTGACTCAAAAGACTGTCACGTCTGTCACAAGCTGCTGGCGCCGCAAAAGCTCAAAGCGGATTTCGATTCAGCCAGCGCCGCGGCCATGGGTGCGGACGGCTTCATGCTGGCGCGTTGGAGTCGTCGCATCTCGTCCGGCGCATTTCGTCATGAAGGTGGCGAGCATCCCAACTTGAGCTGTCTCGATTGTCATCATGTCGACACGGCAACTTTCAGCACGGTCGATCCATCGACGACGAAAGTGTCTATTAAATCGTGTGGCGGAGCTGACGGTTGTCACATCACCGCGACGACTGACGATGGCGGCATTCTGAATTTTGAAATCGATTCTAAGAACAAGGATCCGAACTTTGCCTGCACGAAGTGCCATGTGACTTTTGGCAGAGGACCGATTCCCGAGAATCATCCGCAGGCGATTCCGACGCCTGCTCTGAAGAAGACGAGTGGCGAGTGACAAGCGATGATGAACAAGTGATGAGTGATGAGTGATGAGCGACGAGAGAAAAGAACAGAACTCCAAGCTCCGTAGGAGCGCAAAATCTTCACGCCTTTGGCGCATTTCGCTCCTACGGAGTTCTGAAGCATTTTGCGAAACCGGGCTCTGTAAATACTTTGCGCCCACCGCGCTGGTTGTTCTCGTTGCCATCCTTTTCATAACCTCGATCGCGAGTACCCCCGCGTCAGGGACGTCAACGAATTCTGAGGCTGCTGATCCCTTTCAGGAACAAATGCAGTTGCCTGCGAACCTCGACTACTCGAAGTTTCACCATAACAATCAGAGCCACGCGCGGCTGCCGTGCCTTCTCTGTCATCGTCGCGATTCGAACTCAGCGATCCCCAAACGACCCGGGGCTTCTCAACATTTGCCGTGCGCGGGTTGTCATGCTCAGCAGTTCGCAAATGCTGACGGTCCGATCTGCAGCATCTGCCACACCGATATAAAATCGGGCGCGCTAAAACCCTTTCCGCGGCTGCGCAGCTTTCGCATGAAGTTCGATCATGCGCGGCATCTCAACATGGGCAGCGTCAGTTGTGCCACATGTCACAGACCCTCGCGCGCGGGCGTGGCGATGTCAATACCAGCGGGCTTCAGCGCGCACGCAACCTGCTACCGTTGCCACTCTGCCCGCGCCGAATCCGGCGGGAAGGACATTTCTTCTTGCGGAACTTGTCATCAGTTGGGCGGATATTCGCGCACTCCTGAGATGATGCCCGCGTTTCGCGTCAGCTTTAGTCATGTTAAGCACGAGAAAGTGAAGTGCAACGAGTGTCACGAGGTGCGCCCGGGGCAGGCTCAGAAAAGACAAGTCACCGCGCCTGAGCCGTTGAATCATCACGCGACCGGCCGTGCCAAGAGTTGCATGAGTTGCCATGATGGGAAGCGCGCCTTCGGAGGCGACGACTTCACCGTGTGCAAACGTTGCCACACCGGAACGACCTGGCGCTTTTGATTTGCCGACGCAGTCCCCGCGACAGCTCCGCCTCTCGGCTGTGGGAGTTTCCCGCTAACTTCCGCGGAAAACTTCGCAGGCATTTTGTCTCTGCACGCTGAAAAGCTGCCGAATTCGCTCGGCACATGCATTGCCAAACTGACTGGCGGGCCGCAAGGCCGAGACCTTACTTTATCGGAGGCAATCATGGTTGGTCGATTAACAAAACTCATTTTCGTGGCTGCCGCGCTGGCCGTTATGGCGGCTTTTCTAATCGTATCGACGCCCGCGCGCGCGACAGACGATGATGCGGCGGCGCTCTACAACACCAAGTGCAAAATGTGCCACGGCGCAACCGCGGAAAAGAAAATGGACAAGACGAAAGGCGATGACGTGTTGATTCAGATCGTTCTGGACGGCAAGACCACGGAGAAGCCGCCAAACATGCCTGCCTTCAAAGAGAAAGGCATTACCCCTGAGCAGGCGAAGGCCCTGGTCGATTACATGAAGTCGCTGAAGTAATTCGTCTTCACGATTGGGAACTCTGCGTGGCTCGCTCGATCACTCGGGCGAGCTATGCTTTTTTCGAGGGGGTAATCGGTCTCAGGTTTGCGCTTGGGCTGTGACGTCAGTCACTGCAACGTTTCGTAATTAACACTATAGTTGGATCGGGGACTGCTCCCGAAAAGAGTGAAGCTATGCCACGGCAGGCGGCTCTAACAATTCTTTTGCTGGGTCTGATGGCTTCGGTGGGCTGGTTGTCGGCGACTGCCCAATCGAATCGAACCGTCGCGGCTCAACCGGTTCGACCAAATGAGGGCGCGATCATCGGTGGAGCGAATGCTCAGGCTGCGCCCGCAACATCACCGACACCGACGCTTCAGTGCCAGAACTGTCATGGCCCGGGAAGGGAACTGCCTTATCTGGCAGGTTCGCAATTTCATGCGGCGCAACACGCCGGTTACGGTCACAGCTTTCATGCCCAGGCGTTACAGAACGGAGCGAAAGCGGCGAGCTGTCTTGATTGCCATGCGCGCAATCACGACATGACTACGATACTACCCTCCAGCGATCCTGCTTCCACAATCAATCGCGCAAACATTGCGGCAACATGCGGACGTTGCCATGGCGATCAATCCGTCATGCAGGGTAGCGGGATCAGCAACCGTGTGTTTCTTTCTTATCGCGAAAGCGTCCATGCGAAAGCCATGGCGCGCGGCAACATGAGCGCGGCGGTCTGCACCGATTGTCACATGGCTCATGAGATCCTGCCGGCCTCGAACGCACAATCTTCGATCGCGAAAGTGAACATTCCGAAGACCTGCGGCAAGTGTCACAGTGAAGAAGCGAACGAGTTCATCGAGAGTGTTCACGGGCAGGCGGTCGCGCGCGGCGTCTCGCGAGCGCCCGTGTGCACGGATTGTCACGGCATTCACAACATCGGAATGCCTTTCGAAGAGAACACCACGGTGGCGTCCGCGGCCATTGCCACGGAGAGCTGCGCGAAGTGCCATGAAGGCGTCGCTCTGACTCAGGAATTCGGGGTCGCCGGTGATCGCGTCGCCAGCTATAAAGACAGTTACCATGGATTAGCTTCGCAGTTGGGCTCGAAAGTGGTGGCGAACTGCGCCAGTTGCCACGGAGTGCATAACATTCTGCCGTCGTCGGACGCGCGGTCGATGATCAATCCGGCGCATTTGCAGCAGACGTGTGGGCAATGTCACGTTGGTGCGAGCGCGAACTTTACCAAAGGCAAAATTCATCTTACGTCGGAACTTGTTTCTAACGTCGTCGCGCACGATGCCGGCGTGCAGGGAACGCGTATCGTTCGTTGGATTTATCTGCCGCTGATTTTCTTAACGATTGGCGGAATGGGATTGCATAACGCGCTCGTGTGGCGACGCAAGCTCGCAATCAAGCGCCAACAGCGACGAACGATCGTGCGGCTTACGACTAACCAGAGAATTCAGCACTGGCTGCTGCTGACAAGCTTTATCACGCTGGTGCTGAGTGGCTTTGCTTTGCAGTATCCCGATTCGCTGCTGGCCCGCATGTTCGGCTCGAACGAATTTCTGCGCAGGGGCGTGCATCGGGGCGCCGCGATCGTAATGCTGATAGCCGGCGTCTACCACATCGGCTATCTCGCGTTTTCCAAAGACGGTCGCCGTTGGGTCAAAGACATGTGGCCCCGAATCAAGGATGCGAAAGATCTTCTGGAAAACTTTGCCTTCTATCTTGGCGTCTCGCGCCGCAAGCCGAAGATAGCGCGGTTCGGTTATGCAGAGAAAGCGGAGTATTGGGCGGTCATCTGGGGCACGTTCATCATGGGTCTGACCGGCCTGATGATTTGGTTCAAGATCGGCCTGTTCGGATTTCTGGCGCGCTGGTGGATAGATATTGCGCTCTCGGTTCATTTCTACGAAGCCGTCCTGGCCACACTCGCGATTATCGTCTGGCATTTCTATCACGTGATCTTCGACCCGGACGTTTATCCAGTGAATTTCGCGCTGATTGACGGGCGAGTCTCCGAGGAGCTTTACAAAGAAGAGCATGAGTTGGACTATGTTCGCCTCCAGCAGATGAGCAGCACCGAAAAAGCCAACGCCAGCGATAGCGGTCCGCTGGCGAGTGAAGCAGACTCAGAGATATCAACCGAGCTAAACCATCATGGATGAGCCGAGAGCTGTGAGAAAGACGCCAAGTCTTTTCCGTAATTACGTCAGTCTGGTTGGCAGCGCGATCGTCATCGCTAGCGTCGTCAGCGTCACTCTGCTCTTTTTGATCGAGGTCACTTCCAACGGAGAAAATCCATACCTTGGCATCCTCACCTACATCATCCTTCCTTCGGTTCTGATATTCGGGATTTGCGTCGTAGTTTTAGGCTTGATTCTCGAACGTCGCCGGCGAAGCAAGTCATCCCATGAGTACCTGGTTTATCCGCGGCTCGATCTAAATAATCCACGCGCTCGTCATGCGGCGTTGACGTTCCTGGTGGTGACTTTTCTTTTCGTCTCTGCCAGCGCTTTCGGCAGCTACAGGGCGTACGAATACACAGAATCAGTCGCTTTCTGCGGCGCGACTTGCCATGTCATGACGCCGGAGCGCACCGCCTACCAGGCCGGCTCTCATGCGCGCGTGCCTTGTGTCGGTTGCCACGTTGGTCCAGGCGCCGGCTGGTACGTTCGTTCGAAGTTGTCAGGCGCCTATCAACTCTATTCGGTGACGTTCAATAAATATCCGCGGCCGATTACGACCCCGGTTCACAACCTCAGGCCCGCGCCCGAGACCTGTGAGCAATGTCATTGGCCGGAAAAGTTTTTTGGCGCGCAACTAAAAGTTTTCAATCACTATGGTTATGACGAACAGAACACTGCGCGCCAGCGACGAATGTTGATAAACGTCGGCGGGGGACAAGCCAACGATCGCGGCATTCACTGGCACATGAACATCGCCAACGAAATTACTTACATCTCTACCGACGATCACCGGCAAGTAATTCCATGGGTGCGAATCAAGGACAAACAGGGCAACGTCACCGAGTACTACGATCGCAATCGACCCCTGACGGCTGATCAAATCGCAAATGGCAACATGCGAAAGATGGACTGCGTCGATTGTCACAATCGTCCGGCGCATGCTTACCTGCCGCCCGACGTGGCAGTGGACCAGAGCTTTGCCGCGGGCCGTCTGGATCCTTCGCTTCCATTTTTGAAGCGCCAGGCTGTCGCCGTGCTAACCAAATCGTATTCGACTACTCCCGAAGCAGTAAGCACTATCGCGGCCACGCTGAGTGATTTCTACAGCAAGAGTTATCCGGACGTTTACTCGCAGAAGCGATCTTCGATCGATGGTTCAATCGCCGAGGTGCAGCACATCTTTCAAACTTATTTCTTTCCCGAAATGAAAACCGATTGGCAGACGCACCCGAATAACATCGGCCATCTTTATTTTTCGGGTTGCTTCCGCTGTCACGATGGGGAACATGTCAGCAAGACCGGCAAGGTGATCACGAACGACTGCAATACATGTCACACGGTGCTCTTCGATTCGGCTCGGCCTCCTGAAGAAAACATCAAGACCGGCGCATTCAAGCATCCAGTTGACCTGGGCGGGCTAGCTGCTCACAAGTGCGAGTACTGTCACAAAGCGAACAAGCCGTTCCAGCATCCGGTTAATTTAGGTGATATTTCGATGTTTCAATGCGTCGAGTGCCATCCGAAGGACAGGAGCGGCCCGCCGCCAACCAAGCTGCCGTAAGAATCCGCAGCCCGCAGCAAAATCCCGCAACTTATCTTCACTGCAGCGAGGATTTTCGCAGCCTTTGCAGCTCGCAAACCCCGGCATATCGCTTGCCATTGCGAGAGCTTCAAATTCTGCGCGCGTCCATATCAGGTCAGGGACAGCCGCAACTATGGGCGAACACAACGTCGAACAATACGACGAGAAGAAGTATCAGGCCTTTACCCGGGCCTTGCTGGAAGACCTGCGCGCGTTAGCGTTCATGCTCGAAGACGGCCGTATCGAAAGCGGTGTTCGTCGACTGGGTGCTGAGCAGGAGATGTTTCTCGTCGATGGCGAGATGCGGCCCTCGCCAATTTCCATTGAAGTCTTAGAAAGAGCTAACCAGCCTGGCTTAACGACAGAGATCGCTCGGTTCAATCTCGAAGCTAACCTAACCCCTCGTGATCTTAGCGGCAGTTGCTTTCGGCAAATTGAATGTGAGCTGCGCGAGCTGGTTGCGAAGGCTCGCGACGCAGCGAAGAGTTTCGGAGTTGACGTGCTGCTGTCCGGAATCCTGCCGACGCTCCAACAAGCTGACTTGACGCTCGAAAATCTAACTCCGATTGCGCGGTATCACGAATTAGATCGCGGAGTGATCCGGATGCGCGGCGGTCCGTTCTCGATTCACATCAAAGGCCTCGACGAGCTGCACCTGGCCCACGACAACATCATGATGGAGTCGTGCAACACCAGTTTTCAGATTCATTATCAAACCGACGGCGACAGTTTCGTGCGCGATTACAACGCGGCGCAAGCGATCACGGGACCAGTGCTGGCCGCAGCGGTGAACTCGCCGTTATTGTTTGGCAAGCGCCTTTGGAATGAGACGCGGGTAGCATTGTTTCAGCACTCAACCGACGCGCGTTCGCGACCGCAGCTGGCGCGCAGTTATCCGGCTCGCGTGAGCTTTGGTGATCGTTGGCTCGAGCATTCCGTCATCGCTCTTTTTCACGAACAGATTTCGCGCTTTCGTCCCATCATGATTACGCAGCCCGATGAAGATCCTTTCCACGTGTTGGCCCGTGGAGAGACACCAAAGCTCTCAGCTCTGCGAATGCACAACGGAACTGTGTGGCGATGGAATCGCGCGTGCTACGGCGTCGCCGGCGACGTTCCGCATCTTCGTATCGAGAACCGTGCGCTGCCGGCCGGACCGACTGTAATCGATGAAATTGCGAACGCTGCTTTCTTTGCCGGGCTCTTAGCCGCCCTGCCGCAGGAATATGGCGACGTCAGCAGTCGCATGTTATTTGACGATGCCAAGGCAAACTTTTTTCGCGCGGCGCGCCACGGCCTGGATGCTCAATTTAATTGGATTGATGGGGCTACGCATAGCGCGTCTTCGTTGCTACTAAATGAATTGCTGCCCCTCGCTCGACAAGGCCTGCTGGCCGCAAACGTCGACACTGAAGATATCGAGAAGTATCTGGGCGTTGTGAAAGAGCGCGTGCGCTCGCGACAAACCGGCGCGCGATGGATCCTCAAGTCGCTTGCTGCGCTCGCCGGCCCGCCGAAAGAGTCCAGTCTGCGACAACTTACCGCGGCGATGTTGGCTCGGCAGAAGCACGAACATCCCGCGCATCGTTGGCCGATCGCAAAGCTTCATCGCGGCGCTGATTGGGAGCACGGCTATCGTACTATCGGCCAATTCATGTCGACAGATTTATTCACTGTGCAACCAAACGACTTGATTGATCTAGCCGCAAGCCTGATGGATTGGAAACATATCCGGCATGTACCCGTCGAAGACGGTGAAGGCCGCCTTGTGGGTCTGGTGACTCATCGAGATCTATTGCGGCTGTTGAGCCAGGGCCGGCGCGAACCGAGCGTGACGGTGCGCGATGTGATGGTAAGTAATCCTGTTACCGTTGAGCCAACCACTGCGACGTTGGATGCAATTCAACTCATGCGCGAAAAGCGCGTGGGATGCCTGCCGGTCGTGGAGGGTGATCAGTTGCTGGGCATCGTCACGTCGTACGATTTCCTTGAAGCTTCAGCGCAATTATTTCAGGAACATCTGGAGCGTCCTCTGACGCCAAAGAAGGCGCGCACTGTGGCGCGCACGGCATGAGTGGTTTGCCTTCCGAGAAGGCGCATCGGTTAGGTTTCCGCAGGTGCTGATTCCTCACCTATAATTAAGCCATTCGCTCGCAGGGGCGACTGGCGCATGAAAGTAGAGAAGAACTCGCTGAAAAAACCAAGAGTACTCGTCGTCGATGACGAGAAAATGATTCGCTGGTCGCTGGGAGAAGCTTTGCGCGGCTGGGGCTTTGAACCTGTGGAAGCGCAAACCGTGGCCAACGCGATCGCTGCGTTCGAGGCCGATCCGCCGGCGGCTGTGTTGCTCGACATTAATTTGCCTGACGGTTCAGGTCTGGACGTACTGCGCCGGATGCGGCAGCGCGATCCGGAAGCGATCGTGATTATGATCACGGCCAATGTTTTGGTTGACGAAACGATCGCAGCATTGCGTGGCGGCGCGTACGACTTCATCGGCAAGCCGGTTAACCTCGAAGAGTTGCAGGTCACGATCCGCAACGGCATTGAAGCCAGCCGCCTGCGTCGCGAAGTGAAGTTGATTCGCCGCGAGCGCGCACAGCAATTCAGCTTCGATCAAATCATTGGGAACTCGCCGGCGATGCGCGAGATGCTGGCGATCGCGCAGAAGGTCGCCGAAAGTGAAGTCTCGTCCGTGCTGCTTCAGGGCGAATCCGGCACCGGTAAAGATCTCGTGGCTAAAGCAATCCATTATCAATCGGATCGCTCCGAGGGCCCGTTCATCGCGATCAATTGCGCTGCGTTACCGGGCACCTTGATCGAGAGCGAATTATTCGGTTACGAAAAGGGCGCCTTCACCGATGCAAAAGCGCGCAAAGAAGGATTGTTCGAGCAGGCTGAAGGCGGTACGTTGTTTCTGGATGAGATTGGCGAGCTTGAATTAAGTTTGCAGGCAAAGCTGCTACGCGTTTTGGAGGAGGGAGCTTTTCGGCGTGTGGGTGGCTTGAAGGATATCCCGTTCGATGCGCGCATCATCGCCGCTTCAAATCGCGATCTCAAACGTGAGAGTGAAGAGAATCGTTTTCGGCTCGATCTTTATTACCGGCTTTCCGTAATTCAGATCGATATTCCGTCCCTCCACGAACGTGGAGACGACGTGCTGCTGTTGACTGACTATTACATCCAGCAATTCGGAAAACGCCTGCGCAAACAGATTCACGGCATCTCGCCTGAAGTCGCCGGCGCGTTTCGCCGTTACGACTGGCCCGGCAATGTTCGCGAGCTGCGCAACGTGATCGAACGCGCGATGATTCTGGAAGACGACGACGTCATCACGATGAAGTACGTTCCGCGGACTCTGGTTGAAGGCGCCAGGCATTTTCCTGCTGATGGTCGCGGCAGCGCCGCCGGCTCGCAATTTCGCCTCCCGTCGGATGGTGTGTCACTTGAAAATGTCGAGATGTCGCTGGTCAGGCAGGCCATCGATCGCAGCGGCGGCAATCAAACCAAGGCGGCTGAGCTGCTTGGGATTTCTCGCGATCAGCTGCGGTACCGTCTGAAGAAGCTGGAAGAAACCACAGTCGGTGCGCCTGATTAATTCTCGCGCGCTTCGCCAACTTCAAAGCTCCCATCCGCACGCGCGTGTTAAAATCCCATCGAATTATGGCCACAGAATTCCTTTCGACGGCGGCCGCGGAAGAGGCTCTTCAGGCATCGCTGAAAGAACTCGCGGACATTAAGTTCGCGCTCGATCAGTCCACCATCGTCGCCATCACCGACCAGCGCGGCATCATCAATTACGTCAACGACGAATTCTGTCGCATCTCGAAATACTCTCGCGAAGAACTGCTGGGTCAGGATCATCGCATCATCAACTCTGGTTACCATCCGAAAGAATTCATACGTAATCTTTGGACCACGATTGCGGGTGGCAAAGTTTGGCGAGGTGAGTTGCGCAATCGCGCCAAGGACGACAGCATCTATTGGGTCGACACCACAATCGTTCCATTTCTGGATTCCGATGAAAAGCCGTATCAGTACGTGGCGATTCGTCACGACATCACTCAGCTAAAGATTGCCGAAGAACAAATCCGCCAGCAAGCCGATCTGCTCGATCAATCGCAGGATGCAATTCTGGTGCGCGACCTCGACGATCGAATCGTCTATTGGAACAAGAGCGCTGAACTTTTGTACGGTTGGCGCAGTGAAGAGGTCATTGGGAAAACGGCTGCCGAAGTGCTGTTTCGGAAAATGCCGCCGACTTATCAGCAGGGACAAAAGACTTTGCTTGAGACGGGCGAGTGGCGCGGAGAACTCAATCAGATCACCAAGGATGGCCGTGAATTGATTGTTGAAAGTCGCTGGACTCTGGTTCGCGACGAAGAAGGAAAGCCGATTCAAAAGCTAATCGTGAACACCGACGTTTCGGAAAGAAGAGCGTTGCAGGCGGAATTCCAACGAGCGGCGCAGCTTTCATTTGTTGGCGAGTTGGCGGCCGGGTTGGCTCATGAAGTGAAAAATCCATTGGCCGGAATTCAGGGCGCCGTCGATATTCTTATTCGTCGTCGCGATGCGAATGATCCTGAACTGGAAGTGCTGGTCGGGATTCGCCAGCAAGTTGAACGCATCGATGGGACCGTGCGGGCGTTGCTTGATCGCGCAAGGCCGCGCTCACTGCGGAGAGAGCCGACTTCAATTATTGAGTTAACGCGTCGTGCGGTCAACGTAGCGCAAGCTCAGTTGGTCGGCTCAGACCGACAGCAAAAGGTCAACGTTGAATTTGACCCGCCCGCGGAAGACATCACTCTCTCCGTAGATCCAGCTTCGCTCGAAGATGCGATTCTGAACCTGGTCATCAACGCCATCGAAGCGATGGAAGAAAGCGGCACGGTTACCGTTGCGATTCACCGCGCCGAGTCGTCTGAACACGACGAAGCCGAAGAGGCAATCATTAAGGTTTCAGACACGGGGCGAGGAATCAGCGAAGAAGATCTTCACCGCATTTTTAATCCATTCTTCACCACCACCAAAGGCGGCACCGGTTTAGGCCTGCCTGCGGTACGCCGTATCGTCCGCGTGCACGGCGGCCGCGTCGAAGTCGCTTCCACCCTGGGCCAGGGAACGACTTTTACGATTCACCTTCCAATCTCCGACCCATCACTCTGAGAACAGTTCGCGGGCTGAGAAAGTTTGCCCAACCTGTGAAATTATTCCGCGCTCGCTGATTTTACCTTCACTGCCTCCCCTGCGCGCTTTTTGAATTCCTCAGAAGCATTTCATCACACAATTGAAACCGCCACGTTGCAGCTAGCGCTTATGCTTTGTCGGTACCACCTAGTTTACCCCTCTCCCTTTGGAGAGTGGCGAGGGCGCGAAGCTCAACGGGAGCGGGTTGTGTCTTGTCAGTACCACCCGCTTTCTCCCGTCTCCCTCTGGGAGAGGTTGGGTGAAGGCGCGAAGCTTAACGGGAGCGGGTTGTGTCTTGTCAGTACCACCCGCTTTCTCTCGTCTCCCTCTGGGAGAGGTTGGGTGAAGGCGCGAAGCGTAGCGGGAGCGGGTTGTGTCTTGTCAGTACCACCTGCGGTAGCGGGTGGGTTCAATAAGGAGAATCGATATGCAAACCGCAACAGCAGAAGACGGAAAGAGCACCGGCATCAAGTTAGCGCACATCGCAGCGAAGGCTGCCGGAGGAAAAATCCTGGCCGAAGATTTGGTTGACATTGGCAAGCGCAAAGCGCAGAGGCTCTATCGCCAGGGTTTTGAAATGGGCGAGGACTACATCGACGAATCGAGACGCTACATCAAGAAGAACCCCTGGCAATCAGTCGGCGTGGCGCTGGGTGTAGGCCTCGCGCTCGGATTCGTAGCCGGAATACTCAGCCGTCGCAATTAACTCGGAGCGCACGCATCGGAGCGCACGCACGTATAGGAGCGCACGAGTCGGAGCGCACGCATCGGAGCGCACGCATCGGAGCGCACGCATCGGAGCGCACGCATCGGAGCGTACGCATCGGAGCGCACGCACGTATAGGAGCGCACGAGTCGGAGCGCACGCATCCTGCGTGCGGTACGCAGGCATCCTTGCCTGCCGTGACTTCCGCAGACCTCCTTCTTACGCCGAACTTATCCAACCTCCAACTGCAATCATTCCAGCTCACCCTACTTCAATTCCTTCTGCAGCCGCATCAATTCATCCTTGAGTGACCTTAATTCCAACTGCACCTCAAGCTGTTTTCACTGCGCTTCCACTTAGTCAGGATACGGTCCAATCAATCCGCCCTGGATTGCAATCAATTCCAACTGAAGCTGAATAAGTTGGGAGTGTATTTCGGGCCATTGAAAATGCCTTCCCATCAATCCGCGATGAAGCTCCATCAATTCGAACTGCACGCCAATCAAATCCGACTCGATTCCAATCAGTTCCGCTTGCAATTCTTGTTACCTCAACCGCAATGGTATCTATCCTTTACGCAGAGATTCTTGGCAGTTAAGAAGTTTTGCTTGATTTTTTGCAGGGAATGGATATACTCCGCGCCCTAATTGGCTCAGGGTCTTTAAATCGCGGCTTTATCCAATATTTAGCAGGCGCTCCGGTCTCAGTAAACTTCTCAACCTGGAGGATCCCTTATGGCCCGCAGAAAACGCTCATCTTCCGCGCTGGTAGTGGCGCGCGCCCGATTTGCCGGATTAAAGAAAATCACACCCGCTCCGAATCTCGGCCCGAACCTGACCGTTCCGGGCTACCAGACAGTACTTGACGAAACTGCCGCGATAGAGGAATCGCACGCGCAACTCGCCGCGCAGATGGACGACTCGTCGAATCGTTTCGACGCGCAAGAGGCTGTGATGAGCGATTGGAACCGCCGCATCCTCAGCGCCGTCGAAGCGCAGTACGGCCCCGACAGCAGCGAGTACGAAATGTGCGGTGGGACGAGGAAGAGCGAACGGAAGAAGCCGAGTAAAAAGCCGGGCGGTGGATCAACGTCGACTCCCTAACGGCGCGCACATCGCAAATCGCGAAGCGGTTGGCGCGCTGATCGAAGACAAATTAGACGAGATCATGCGCGTGCGCAGCGAGATGGATGCATACGTGCGCAAGACTTATCGCGACAACCCGCGCGTCTTGTCTGAATGGACCAGCGTGAAACACATTCAGCGCGCGCCGAAAGGAAGAAGGACTCCGGCGGAGCAGGTGGTTGAACGCCCACACCGTAGATTCACATTGGAGATGATCCCCAGTCAATAGTACTGGCTCTGCCTAAGTGATCGGACGGCACGGCGTGACGGTATTTATGGCTGACCCTAAATTGGCGAGCGTTACAATAGTTTGACTGTCATAATATGACTCACGAAACACAACCGAACGGAGACCATAAGGCCCCCGGCGAGGATCAGATCTTGGACTCCGACTTTTCTCTCTGGGAACTTCCAAAGAGCCGGGAGGAAGAATCGGCCACGGAGAGAATCCGGGTCGACGGAGAATTCTATAAAAGAGTCGGGTTCTATTCCGCCTTCAATAAGTCCGCTAACCAAGAATTCCGTCACGCTCTTGAAAGATTGAGCCGTACATTTAAGTCGAGATTAGAAGATCTGAACAACGAATTGAAGGAAGATTTGAGCCGATTCAGAATCCGCAAAGAAGAAGCAGACGGCAAAGCAGTGGAAATCAAAGCCTCGATAACGCGGTACGAGAAGGAGGTGGAGGAATTAAGAGTCCAACTGCCTTCCCTAAACGAACGGCTTGAAAAGCTTCGGAGTGAAATTAAGGCTATTGTTATTAGTATTGGCACGAAAAAAGAAACCCTCATAAAGGATCGACAAGAAGCCCTTCTGGAAGAACTCAATCGACTCAATTCAGAACTCGAGAATGTTGTCAGAAGCCGAATGGGTCTTAATGACGAGATCTTTCAAAAACAAAAGGACGCGCTGGAAAAGAAAAAGGTCTACTTGGCCGATTTGTTTCAAAAATACGAAAACGAATATGAAGAAGTATTGGCCAAACTGAGATTATTTAGCGTACCCGGATTTCATTTTCTTAGCTCCAGCTTCCTCTATAACGCCGGCTTGGTGGCGGCTACGGTCGCCGGTGCCTTTTTCGCGTCTTTCGCCGAAGCCAATGATCTCGCTTCAGGAGGAGTGCTCTCTTTTGTCATTCAAGGTCTCTTTACCTTCAGTACGGCTTTCATCGCGCAACCGCTCGCTACAAGTCTTCCGCCGATTACCGTAAAGGCATTGTACGCCGGCGTGTTGCTGGTGATCTTTCTTATCTTGCTGGGACTAATGTTCGGAGCCTCTTGGCTTTGCCAGATCGCTTATAAACGATTGTTCCAAAACCCCGGCAACGACGGCAAAACACGAACCGATGACGCCCAACGTGACACCACGAACGATTATTCAATTGAGATCAATTTGGATAGGGACGATCTTCCCGTAAAGACCAAGGTGTCCGAAAAATCATTTCTCGGCTTTTGGATAAAGGTTCTTCCTTCTCTTTTGTTCCTTTCGATTGTTTTTGTCCTGATTTCTCTCGGAACGGACATCGGTATTATCAACTTTCCAGCACATTGGGATCCTAAGCTTAGAATTCCACGTGGACAAGTTGTCGCG
>JADMIO011014782.1_pt1 | contig 16877 bp, 14 predicted proteins | sample 8958161 | NCBI WGS metagenome assembly JADMIO01 (sample SAMN16585339, study PRJNA669376) | soil metagenome | isolation source: Crop rotation soil | place: USA: Cullars Rotation, Alabama | collected 2011
CGCGACAACTTGTCCACGTGGAATTCTAAGCTTAGGATCCCAATGTGCTGGAAAGCTCGCCGGCAGCCGTTCGCTGGAGCAGTGGCCCGTCGACGAGCGCCGGCCCTACGAAGTTCAACCCGCCCTCCCGTCTCCCGCCTGTCGCCTCGCGCCTTCATCACCACTCCAGTGCCAGCATCAGGCAGTTCAGGCCGCTCCCGATCCCGAGCAGGCCCACGCGATCGCCCGCCTTCACCGCGCCGGCGTCGAGCGCAGCGCACAGCGTCGCCGGCAGCGCCACCGAGCCGGTGTTTCCCAGCCGCTCGAAAGTCGAGAAGTCGCGGGCGAGGTCCAGGCCCAGCGTCTCGTACAATTTCCGGCGATGGGCGCTGCCAACCTGATGACAAATGAACCGCGCGAATCCATCGGCGCCCGATCCCACTTCCCTCGTGAACTCGCGCCAGGTCTCCTGGGCGAGTCCGACCCCCGCGATCAGCATCTGCTCGGAGTCGGTCTGCATCGCCAGCGCCTCCGTCCCATGCGTGTCGCCCTGGCAGAGTTCGCTGAACTCGGTCGCCGCGCGTGCCACCCCGCCAAGGAGACGGTGGGCCGGGCCCTTGACGAGCGAACGGTGGCAGACCACCGCCGCCACCGCGCCCGATCCGATCGTGAGATTGGCGAAGTACGGCTTGATCGCATTCCGGCTGAGCGGCTCGCGGAGCAGGGTTCCGATCGTCTGATCCACGAGCGGGCGCCCGTTCTCCCCGGCGGCGACCAGGGCGCACTTGATCTGGCCCGCCTCGATCATTCCCGCCGCGACCGTGAGCGAGTTCAGGAAACCGAGGCACGCATTCGACACGTCGAAGATCTGGGCCGTGGCCGGCAGCCCGATCTTGCGATGCGCGAACGAGGCGGTGGCCGGCTCGAGCATGTCGCGGCTGACCGCGGCATGGATGAATAACTCGACTTGCTCCGCGCGCAGCCCGGATTTGGCAAGCACCGCCCGGCCGGCCGCCGCGCTGGCGTCGGAGGCGCGCGTCCCAGCCGGCCACATCCGCCGTTCCTTGATGCCCGTCATCAATTCCAGGCGACCCTCCGGGAGCTTCAACCGCTCATAGAGCGGCCGCAGCCGCTCTTCGATTGCCGCCGAGGTCCAGATCTCGTCCGGTAACGCGACCGCGATGGACTCGATGCAGGTGTTGGAAAACTTCATGGGAAACCGCAAATACGCGCTAATGAACGCTAATCCGAACCAGCCGGACACATGGCGAAACAAGTCTTGCTCTGCCTCCCAAGGCCATCCTCCGGATTAGCGCACATTAGCGTGTATTAGCGGTTTCAAAACGTTCCCCGGTCAAGATGGGTCGGATCGCATCGCAAGACGGATGACTTCGGCATCGAAATAGTTGCTCCCCAAACCCGCATCGACCACCAGCGTCGTGCCGTTGATGCCGCTGCTGCGGTCGCTCAGCAGAAACAGAACGGCGTTGGCGACTTCGGCGGTTTCTAGGTTCCTTTTCCGGAAAGTGAGCTTCTCCGCGTACAGGTAGCTTTCGATATAGCCGGGGATGCCCGCCGAGGCGCTGGTCTTCAGCGGCCCGGCGCCGACGGCGTTGAAGCGCACCTCGCTCGCGGCGCTGAACGACTTCGCCAGGAAACGCACACTCGACTCGAGCGCCGCCTTGATCGGGCCCATGTAGCCGTAGTTGTCCGGCGTCACCAGCAGCGACGAGATGCCGATGGTCACGATCGAGGCATTGCGCGCGAGGTGTGGCTGGAAGGCCCGTGCGATTTCCACGAGGGAGAATTGCGAGATCGCCGCCGCCTGCAGGAAGTCCGCGCGCGCCGTTTCGTGAAACGGCTTCATGCCCGCCGCATAGTTGGCAAACGCCACCGAGTGGACGATGCCGTGCAGTGGCGCGTGTCCGGCCGCGCTCACCTCGGCCGCGAGGCGGGCGGCCGCCGCGGGATCCTCGAGGTCGCAGATGAAGACGGACCTCCCCTTGAGCTGGGCGTCCAGCGATTTCTTCCGCTCGGCGGAACGAACGCTGTAGAGCACGTGCGCGCCCTGCGCCTCCAGCTCGCGGGCGACATGCCAGGCCACGCTCTTCCGGTTGGCGACGCCGAAGACGAGGATATTTCGACCCACCAGGTTCAAGAAATCGCTCATGCGCAAAAGGCGATCACCGGGCCGGGAAGCGTTTCAACAGTTGCCCAGCCGGCCACCTGTAAGGCTGCTGCTTGCCGGCAGCCACGGCCGTTGTCGGCGAGCGACGGCCCTGCAATGTGGCTTTCAACGTTCATGGCACGTCTCACACCGGCTTCTCCGGGGTCTTCCACGCGACCGAGAAGTCGACATTCATCACCCGCTTCTCGCCGTTGCGCATCGCGCCGCTCAGCATGGTGAAGCCGCCCATGGAGTCCTTTTCCTGCACGTCGATCGTCACGGTGTCCCCGGGATAAATCGGGCTCCGGAAGCGCACGTCGCTGATCTTCACGATCAGTGGCATCCCGTCGGCCGGCCCGAGCCCGGCGCCGCGCGCCTTCAGGGCCATATAGAGCGCCGCGGTCTGAAAGACCGCCTCGCACAGGAGGACGCCCGGAGTGATCGGCGCGCCGGGATAGTGTCCCTTGTAGAACTCCTCCTCGGCCCGGAAGGTACGGCGGGCGGTGAGGCCCCGCTCGGCGCGCGAGACGATGGCGTCCACGAACAGGAACGGCGGGCGGTGCGGAATCAGGTCGGTGACGGGCGGATGTTCGCTCATGCGGGGGAGACCGGGGCGGCGGCGCTGGCCGCGTTTTTCCGGGCGAAGAGATACTGGTCGATTTTGTTGGCGACAATCACGCCATAATTGATCGTGCCGAGCCAGCCCGACATGATGATCCCGACCGAGCCCGCGTGAAAAAGCCCCGGGATCTTTTCCGGCAGGTCCATCGAGACCTTGAGTCCCTCGAACTTCGTGCCGAACGAGGTCCCGGCCATGTGCGTGGTGTACCGCTCAACCGTGCGCGGCGTCGCGGCCTCGGCCCAATCGATCTTCGCCCGCACCCCCGGGATGTAGCGCTCCAGCGCGTCGATCGACTCGTCGATCAGCCGCTGCTTGTGCGCGGCGTATTCTTCTTCCGTCAGCTTTTGCCAGTCGGCATACAGCGAATTGATCGACACGACCACGGTGTAGCGGTCGGAGCCAGGACGCGTGTCCGGGTAGTAGACGGAGAACGTGCGGCTCGTGGTCCGGAAATCCGTCAGCTCCTCGCTGCTGAAATGTGGGTTCGCCGACGTGAACACCAGGTCCCCGATGTGCGGGATCGTCTCGCCCTTGCGGATGCCGAGGTACACCTGGCACGAGCTGGAGTTGATGCGGACGGCGCGGGCGGCGGCGGCATAGTCGGCCGGCACGTTCTCCTCGCCGGCCAGGCGGAAGACCGTGTTCATGATGTTGGCGTTCGAGAGCACCGCCTTCGCCCTCACCACCCGGCCGCTCTTGGCCACGACACCCGCCGCAACCTTCCGGCCGTCTCGCTCCTTGAGGAGGATGCGATCGACCAGCACCTTCTTGCGGATCTCCACGCCGTTCCTTCTCAGCTCGGCGGTCATCTTCTCGATCAACACGTCGGAGCCGCCGCGGAAGCTGTAGACGCCGGAGCCCATGAAATTGGAGAAGACGATCCCGTAGGTGATCGCCGGGTCGTCCATCGTGGAGCCGTTGGCGTAGGCGATCGGTTCCATCAGGAGGCGCTTGACGTCGTCGCGCCCGGGAAAGAACCGCTCGAGCATCTGCCCGGTCGTCTCCGGGTTGTTGTCGTAGAAGTTCATCGACCGGAGGTGGTCGTAGAACTTCTCGACCAGCGCGCGGTCGACCTTGAACTGTTCGACAAGGACCCGCGTGTAGTCCTCGCGGGTGAAGGTGGTGCGGACATCCATCTGCGGGTTGATGAACCGGATTTCCTTCAGCTGGACGATCGCGTCGGCGATTTCCTTCGTCCAGTACTTGCGGCACGACTTGATCATGCCGATCGGGAAACCGTGCAGCGAGATGTCGAAGATGTGCCCGCCCTTGCGGGTGAACCACGTGGCGAGCCCGCCGAACTGGTAGTGGTGCTCGAGGAGAAGGACGCGATGGCCCGCCTTGGCGAGGACGTTGGCGCCGGTCAGGCCCCCCAGTCCGCTGCCAATGACAATCACGTCGTACTCGTCGGCGACTCCCTTGAGCCAGTCATAAGCCATGAAGCGCGGAGATTGAGAGCCAGCCTCTGCCAAGCGCAACTGGTTTTCGGGGTCTTCCCGCAGCGGCGCGGGTAGAACCGGGCCGCCGGCCCCGCCGTTGAAAGTAGCGGAAGCCGCCAAGGCTTTCGCATCCGGAACGAAACGCTGGCGCGTTCCGCTACGTTTCGGAACGGCGGACCCAGCGGGTCCGCCTGACCCGCGCGCAACCCAAAACCCAAAACTCAGAACCCAAGACCTACTGGGCTGATGCGCTGCGCATCAGCCCAGCGGCACATCGTAATACTCCAGCGCCCACTCGCGCATGTAGCGGACGACCTTCGGCACGACCTTGTACACGATGAGCGCGGGGTTATCGATGGACCCGAGGTACTGCTTCAGGAGCGGATTTGTCTTCCAGATCTGCTCGAGGATCGCCTTGTCGGTGAGGACCTCGGCGACGCCGGTGATCCGTACCTGGTCGTGCTTTTCGTCGACGTACGCGAGCTCGACCTTCGGGTTGACGGCGATCTCGACCGTCTTGTGGTACATCCGGAGGTTCGCAATGTAGATTGTGAAGCCGTCAGTGCGGACCGGTGACACGGGCCGCACGCGGGCTTGGTCGCCGTCCATGGAGGCGAGCGAAGGAAACTTGTCGGCCTTGATGACGCCGTTCGCGAGGGCGACCAATTCGGCCGGATCAACCGGAGCGGGGGTGGGCTTGGCCATGGTGGAAGCTTCTATGAACACAGCTGTCGTTGGAAAGCCCGTTTTCGGCTTAACGCGCGGCAAACCATGGGTCGAATAGAACCCATGGGGCCCATGAGTCCCATCCTCGATCGCTCACTGCAGCTATGGCGCAAGATACTCCGGCCGCGCCAGGCCGCTCACCGGGATCGGCCAGGTAATGATTTTTAGGTCCACCAGCGTCGCCACTTCCTGGCGCAAACGCGAAGGATCGAGCCTTCCCGCGGCCTCCCCCTTCGCCGGATCTCCCGTGATCGTTCGGTTCCGGATCATCTCCGCGCGGGCAAACTCCAGCCCTGCCATCGACGCATTCGGGTTGCGCTGCTGGATCTCGGCAAAGGCCGGCGCGGGATCGCCCTCGAGGAAATCCTTCCAGCCGCGCAGCGAGGCGGCGATGAATGCCTTCGTCGCGGCAGGATTCGCATCGACGAAATCCCGGCGTCCAAAAAGCACGGTATACGAGTCGTATCCGGCATCGACCAGCGGCAGCGTTCGCACCTCCACGCCGCTCTGCCGGGCCTTGAACGGCTCGCTCGTCAGGTAGGCCTGCTGGATCAACTCCGGATTTCCGAGGAACGCCGCCAGTCCTCCCATGTTCGGCAGCAGGTTGAACTTCACGCCGTACTTCCTCTCGAGGAAGGCGAGCCAGGGCTGCCCCGGATTGGCAACGATCGTGCGCCCACCGAGGTCGGCGAACGAACGCACCGGACTGCCGGCGCGCACCATCAGCGCCTGCAGGTCGTGCTGCGTCACGGCCGAAACGAGCGTGAACGGCAGGTCGTCCTGGGCGATGGCCATCACGATGCTGTCGCTCCGGTACATCGCGAACTGCGCGTCGCCGCGCGCCACCAGCTGCTTGATGTTCGTCATGCCGGGCCCGCCCGGCAGGATGGCCACCGTGAGCCCGGCCTCCGCGTAGTACCCTTTCGCGAGCGCCTGGTAGAATCCGCCATGCTCGGCCTGCGGGAACCAGTCGGTCTGGAAGGCCAGCGTTCTCGGGTTGGCCCGCGAAAACGCCGGCTCGGAAACCGCCGGCGCCGGAGCCGGGCGACTGCAGCCGGCGCTGAGAAACGCAGCGCACAAAACCAAAACTCCGAGGCGACAAAGCGGCATCGCCGAAGGATGGAACGCATTCGGCGAAGCGGAGCGAGCGTTTCCTGCGTCAACGATCCCGATCCAACCGCGAAAGCGCGAAAGGGGGCGATACGCGAAGACGTTATACCGAACTTCAGTTTTCCGCGCTTTCGCGATCCTCCGGGAAGAATCGTCGGACCACTTGCATCATCGGGGCAAATCACCGAGATGTGCTCCATGAGTGAGCCGCGATCGTCTGGTTTGTCGGAATGGAAAGATCTCGCCTCCAAGCCGGTCGCGGCGGCGCGCGAGCTGCGGCGCCGCGTTTCCGAGCGACTCTCGCCGGCCCAGCAGCGCGCCGCGATCGCCTGGCTCCCGCATGAAGCGCAACTGTCGGCGGCATTCGCCGCCTCGCCCGCCGGCAGCCCGCTTCATGGCGTCCCCTACCTCCTCAAGGACCTCTTCGATCTCGCCGGCACCCGGACCTTCGCCGGCTCCACCTTCCTGCCCGAGGTGCGCGCCGCGCGTCCCGGCGATTGCGCAATCGTGCAGGCCCTGCGCCGAGCGGGCGCGGTCTGCGCGGGCAAGACGCATCTCCACGAGTTCGCCTGCGGGAACACCGGCGAGAATCCGCATTACGGCGACTGCGAGCATCCGCTCCGTCCCGGACATCTCGCCGGTGGCTCCAGCAGCGGTTCCGCCGCCGTCGTGGCCGCCGGCATCGTCCCGCTCGCGATCGGCACGGATACTGGAGGATCGATCCGCGGTCCCGCCGCGTTCTGCGGCGTCTTCGGCATGCGCCTGGCGCCGCATCATCCGTGGATCGCGGACGCACTCCCGGTCGCGCCGAGTTGCGACACCGCGGGTTGGTTCACGGCGACAGCGGCCGACATGCGCTCCGTCAACCTCGCCCTCCTTGGGCTCGGCACGCTCCAGCGTCCCCTGAACGGCGCCTACCTCGAGTACGGCCGCCTCGATCCCGAGGTGGCCGAGGCGTGTGGCCGCGCCGCCCGGACGCTCTGCGAGCCCGCCGATGCGGAAACGACCCGTGGCCTCGCCTCGATCTTTCGCGGCTCCGAGGACACGTACACCGCCCTGACTGGCATCGAGGTCGCCGAGGTCCACCGCGCCTGGCTCGACTCGCACCGCGCGCGCTACAGCCCGGCGGTCTGGGAACGCATCGACCGCGGGCGCCACGTGACCCCGGACGAGCGCCATCGCGCCGAGGCCCATCGCACCGTCCTCCGCGCCACGCTCGCGAGCTACTTCCTGACCTTCGATTACCTCGTCCTTCCCGCCGTCGCTATGCCCGCCCTGACCAAGGCGCAGTGCACCCCCGACAACCGCCGCCGGCTCCTGGAACTCAGCGCCCCCGCCACGCTCGCCGCGCTCCCTGTGCTGACCATCCCGGTTCCCCTCCCCTCCGGCCTCACCGCGGGCCTGCAGATCGTCGTGCCGTCGGTGGTGAGCCCGGCAATTCCGTGGGTCCTAATGGAAACCACTAATGCACACTGATGCGCACTAATATCCTGCGGCTCTAATTCGCTCCGGATTAGTGGGGATGAGTGCGAATTAGTGGCTGGACCCAGTCAGTGACACAGAGGTGTCGGCGAGGAGTTTCTTTCGCGTCGCCGCGTCGCGCTTACGATCGGTGCGGACCTCCAGCACGCGGATCCCACGGCTGGGCAGCGTCGCGATCAGTTTCGTGAACTGGGCCCAGCTCTTCACGGGCACATGGTGGACGCCGTGCGCGGCGCAGAGCTTCGCGAAATCGACCTTTTGGGGCGTGGCCACAAACTCCTCGAAGGGCGGGTCGAATTGCGCGACGGGCAGGTGTTCGAAGATCCCACCGCCGCGGTTGTTGATCAGCACAATGGTCAGGCTGCCACGGAATTTCGGGCCGATCAGGAATCCGTTGCTGTCGTGCAGCAGCGCAAGGTCGCCGGTCAGGAGGACGGCCGGGGCCCCGCCGTGGGCGATGCCAAGCGCCGACGACAACGTGCCGTCGATCCCGTTGGCTCCCCGGTTGAAATGGATCCGCGCGTGGGCGTCGTTCGCGGGCCAGAAGTAGTCGACGTCGCGGACTGGCATGCTGTTCGCGACAAAAACCGACGTCGCCGCCGGCAGGTGCTGCGCCAGAAGCGACGACACCCGGCCCTCGAAAAGGCCCGCGGCCGTGCGCAGCCTCCGCTCGAGCGCGCCGCGCGCCCTGGCTTCAAGGTCCAGCCAGAGCCGGCAGTACGGCGGCACCGATTGCCGCAATGACTGACGCCCATCCTGCACGGCGCGCCGGATGGCGGCGACCGTCAGGATTCGCACCGGCACGCGCAGCCAGCGCGTGCGCCGGTGCAGCGCGTCCGGATTGCGCGCGCCCTCGTGCACGCACCAGACCGGGCCGTCGTAGTCCTCCAGCCAGGCACGGAGCACCTTGCTCACCGGCCAGTCGCCGAGGCAGATCACGTGCTCCGGCCGCAGCGCCTTCGCCAGCTTCGGATTCCTTAGGATCGTGTCGTAAGCCGTGACCGCGTACCTGGTCGACTGGGAGTGGTTGCGCACGCCCGAGAAACCGTCGGCGAGCAGCGGCCAGCCCAGCCCGTTCGCGAGCCCGGCCGCCATCACGGCATCGACGGCGGGACTCGATGACATCGCCGGGCCCGCGATCACGAGACCGCGCGCGGTCGTCGGCAAGGTGGGAAGCGTCGCGTCGAGCGGCTCCAGCAGCGAACTCCCCAGGTCGTCGAAGAAGTTCCTCCAGGCGGGCAACGCGCGGAGCTTTCCGGCCAGGCCGTCCGCGACCGGCGGCAGCGGATCGCGAAACGGGGCGTTAAGATGCACCGGTCCGGGCGCCGGCCACTGGCTCCGCTCGCACGCGTGCGCGGCGGTCTGGCGCAGGTAACGCAGCAGTTCCATGCGCGCCTCCGGCACGGCCAGCTCGTGGTAGAAATTCACGTGGGCGCCAAACAGCTTCTGCTGGTCGATCGTCTGCCCCGAGCTGCATTCGCGCATTTCCGGCGGACGGTCCGCCGTCAGCACAATCAGCGGCACGCCGCTGTGCCACGCCTCGATGATCGCGGAATGGAAATTGGCGCCGGCGGTGCCCGACGTGCAGACCAGCACGACCGGTTCGCCGCGCTGCTTCGCTAGTCCGAGCGCGAAGAACGACGCGGATCGCTCGTCCATGACCGGGATTGCCTCGATCTCCCCGTGACGCGCGAACGCGAAGGCCAGCGGCGTCGAGCGCGACCCGGGACAAATCACGGCCTGCCGCACCCCGCATCGCGACAGCGTTTCCGCGAGCACGCTGCACCAAAGGGAGTTCACGTTCCGGAAATCGAGGGCGACAGCCATGCGTCGCCGAAGCTGGGGCCCCGCCGATCCTCAGGCAACCCAAGTCTGCCGAGCAGGACGGCAACAAGCGTTTGGAACCGCTAATGCACGCTAACGAACGCAAATATTCCAGCCGGCCGATGAGCGGCGACTCCGGAACAAATTCGCAGGGTCTCTCCGCTACTGCGGACGCTTCGCGCTGGAATGGTTCGGATTAGGGTCCATTAGCACACATTCGTGGTTAGAAACTCCGGTGCCTCACGCCTCCGGGTCGCGGAGGGCATCCAGCATCGCCTTGAACTTCAGTTCCGTCTCCGAGAATTCCTTTTCCGGATCGGAGCCCGCGACAATGCCCGCGCCGGCGTAAAGCCGGGCGTGGGAGCCCTCGACCAGTGCGGAACGGAGGCCAACGAAGAACTCTCCGCCACCGCGGACGTTTATCCAGCCGAGGGTGCCGGCGTAGAGTCCGCGTGGGAATCCCTCGAGCGGGCGGATGCGAGGCACGGCGGAGGATTCGGGCCAGCCACCCACTGCGGGTGTGGCATGAAGGGTCGCCACGACATCGAGAAGGCGTTTCCCGGTTCCGAGCGACGCACCGACCGGCGTGTGGAGGTGCTGTACGTTCGCTAGCCGGCGAAGGGACGGTTCCGCGGGAAATGTGGGAGTGAGCCCGAGGCGCTTCAAGCGTCCCACGATCGCGTCGAGAACCAGCCGGTGCTCGCGCAGGTCCTTTTCGTCCCGGCGCAGGATGGCCCCGAGCGCCGCGTCCTCGCTCGCCCCGACGCCGCGCCGGATCGAACCGGCGAGTGCCTCGGTCTCGACAAACCCCTTGCTCACCCGCACCAGGCGCTCGGGACTCGCGCCGATGAAACTCTGCCCGCGTCCGTTCGCCAGCGAGAAGGCGTAGCAGTTGGGAAAGCGCTGGCGCAGTCCGTTCAACAGGCGCAGCGGATGCAGGGGCCTGCTGGCGGTGAAATCCTGCGCGCGCGCCAGGACGATCTTCGTGAATTCGCCGGAAGAGATCCGTTGCAGGGCGCCGGCCACGGCCGCGCGGTAGTCGGAGGTCTCCTCCGCGCGCATGAATGCCGCCCGGTCGTGGCGCCCGGGAACCGGAGGGGTGTCGGACAGCACTCCCGGGCTCCGGCGGATCTTCGCTTGCGCCCGCCAGATGCGCTCGGCGAGCGGTCGCGGATCGGCGTCGGGGGCGACCAGCAGGTTGGCCACCGCAAGGGTCCCCTCGCCCGCGCGGCCCACCTGCCAGCGCGGAACGAAAACGCGGGCGGCGGGAAAGGGTTCGCCGGTCTCGATTTCGTCGAGGAACGAGAAGCTGGCGAAGAAGTGCGGGCCGCCGAAAGGCGCGGACACGCTGCCCACGGCGATGGTGTGCGCGACGATGTCATCCACCCAGCCCTGCACCGCGGCAAAACGCCCCGGGCCATGGGTCTCGAATTCCGCCGCGGTCTCCGCGCCGGCGAGGGCCGTGTCGAGGTCCGGACGCTCGGCATAAAAGTGCGGCTCGCCCGGCTCGAAGATGGACTCGAGCACCGCCAGCGGATCGAGCGACTCCACCTCGAGCGAGATGCTCACGAGCTTGGGACGCCCCGCCTTGGCGGCGGCGGCGCGGCAGTCGGCCAGGAATGCGGCCAGCGCCTCGGGATTGGCGTTCGCCGCAGGATCGAGGGGAAGGATGGTCATCGGGCAACCCATTCGGCCCGGCGGTAGGGCCCGACCTCCGGGCGGGCCGTCCGCTCCGTCCGTGGTTGTTGGTCTCCGCGGGCCGCCCGAAGCTCGGCCCCTACCACCGATCCGAATGAGTCGATAATTACTTCACGCCTCATACCCCACGCCTCAGGCCTTCCGCGGCGCCGCAGGCGCCGCGGGCGCGGCCGGCCGCGGGAACAGCACCAGCGCCTCGGCGACCTTGTTGCCCGTGAGCCGCTGGCCCCAGGCAAGCTCGTCGCGCCAGCTCGAGCCCGGCGTGTGGCCGAGCACGGCGTTGATCTTGTCGGTCGTGGAGGGCATGACCGCGGGCAGGAGCGCGACCGCGAGTCGCAGCGACTCCGCCATCGTGGCCAGGGCCGTCTTCAGCAGCGCCTGGTCGGCCGGATCGGCGGACTTGCCCAGCTTCCAGGGGGCGCGCTTCTCGATGTACGCATTGGTCTCGGTGAGGAAGACCATGGCGCGCTCGAGGGCGGTGTGGAATTGATAGCCTTCGCAGAGCGGGATGAACTCGGCGCTGGTCTTCGCCCAGAGCGCCTTCAGGTGCTGCTCCAGGTCGCCGTCCGGACCCGGCACCGGCACCACGCCACCGGCAAAACGGGTGGTCATGTTCAGCGTGCGATTGACCAGGTTGCCGAGGTTGTTCGCGAGTTCGCTGTTATAGCGCACGAGGAACTGCTCGCGCGTGAAGTCGCTGTCCTGGCCGACGTTCATTTCGCGGATCAGGTAGTAGCGGAAGGCGTCGACGCCGAACTCTGACACCAGGTCGAGCGGATTGAGCGCGTTGCCGGTGCTCTTGGACATCTTGGCACCGCTCTGCATCCACCAGCCGTGGGCCACGATCTGTTTCGGCAGCGCCAGCCCGGCGGCGTGCAGCATGATCGGCCAGTAGACGGCGTGCGGGGGGACGAGGATGTCCTTGCCGATCACGTGCACCGACGCCGGCCAGGTGCCCGGACGGTCGCGCACCGCGGACACATAGTTCACCAGGGCGTCGAACCAGACATAGGTCACGAACTTCTCGTCGAACGGCAGCGGGATGCCCCACTCCAGCCGTTCGCGCGGGCGCGAGATGCACAGGTCGTTGAGCGGCTCCTTGAGGAACTCCAGTACCTGCTTCTGCCGGTAGCGCGGAAAGATCCAGTCCGGATTCGCCGTGAGGAACCCGACCAGCCACTCCTGGTACTTCCGCAGGCGGAAAAAATAATTTGCCTCCACGATTTCCGTGACTTCGCCGAAGATCTCGGGCCAGGTGCCGTCGGGCTGCCGATCCTTCTCCTGCAGGAACTGCTCCTGCCGCGTGCTGTAGAAACCGCGGTACTCGGCCAGGTAGATCTCTCCCTGGTCGAAGAGCTGCTGCAGGATTTCGCGGACGACCCGCTTGTGCCGCTCCTCGGTCGTGCGGATGAAGTCGTCGTTGGAGATGCTCAGCCGCGGCAACAGCGCGCGGAACTCCGCGCTCACCTCGTCGGCGAACTTCGCGGGCGCGATCCCGCGCTTCTGGGCGCTCTGCTGCACCTTCTGGCCGTGCTCGTCGGTGCCGGTGAGGAAGTGAACCCGGTCGCCCATCAGCCGCCGGAATCGGGCAATGACGTCCGTCAGCACCTTCTCGTAGGCATGGCCCAGGTGCGGGGAACCGTTCACGTAGTCGATCGCGGTGGTGATGTAGAACGAAGGCATGATGGCGGTCGGTCAGGGAAACGACGTCCCCGGCAAATGTCGAAAGTTTTGCGGCGCTCGACGTAGCGGAAGCCGCCGGGGCTTTCGAAGATTCCTGACAACGCGCGGCGCGGTCCGCCACACCCGGCGCAAAGTTTTGACCTCACGGCCGCCCCGTGCAGCCTCGGGGCGCCCCGGCATGAATTCCTTCTCCCGCCTGTTCGGCTTTCTGGTCCTGCTCATAGCCGGGGTGTGTGGCGCCGCCTGGTTTACCCAAGGGTGGCTCCGGGGCCAGGCGGAGCGCCTGCGCGCCGAGCTGGTCGTGGAAAAGCGTGCGCAGCTCGCGACGGCCCTGGCCCTCACGTCCTTGCCCGGGGGCACCGGCGCCAACGGGGGCGATTCCATGTTGGCCCTGACCGCGGAGCACCGGGCGATGCTCGAGCAGATGCTCGGAGTCACGATCACCGGACCGGAGCACCAGGACCGGATACCCTCGGGCAATTCCCAGCTCCTCGAGTTCAACTACGGCCTCACCCCGCCCGGCACCGCGCTCGAATCTCACCTCCATGTGCAGTTCCCCATGCCCGCATCGGCTCGCCTGGTCCTCGTCCACCAGCGCCTGGTGCTCATCGCGATCCTCGTCGGGCCCCTCGTCGTGGGCCTCCTCTCGGCGTCGTTCTTCCTCGGGTCCGGACGCGGCACCCGCGTGCCATGGCCGGCGACCGCGCGCGCCGAGATGGGCAGCCTCGAGCACCTGGCCAAGACCTCCGTGGCCCAGGGTGAGGCCCTGACCCGGGAACGGGACGTGCGCCGCCGGGCGGAGGAGGACGTGGAGCTCAAGCAGCGTCTGCTGACCCAGTCGCTCGAGGAGAAGATCCGGCTTGGCCGGGACCTGCACGACGGGATCATCCAGTCACTCTATGCCGTCGGCCTGACGCTCGAATCGGCGCGGCAGCTCACGGCCAGCAATCCCGCGGAGGCCGATCGCCGGCTGGGTTCCTGCCTTGAAAGCCTGAACCGCACCATCCGCGACGTCCGCACCTACATCACCGGCCTCTCGCCCGACAACCTGCGCCGCACGGGTTTTGCCCAGGTGCTCGACAGCCTGATCGCGGAACTGAGCGCCGGCCGCAGCGTCGAGTTCGAGCTTCGCATCGACGATGACGCGGTCGCGCTGCTCACGAGCGAGCAAAGCGGCAACGCCCTCCAGATCGCCCGCGAGGCGATCAGCAACAGCCTTCGCCATGGCAGCGCGACCCGGATCACCGTCCGGCTCCACCGCACCGACCGCGAAATCGGATTGCTGATCCAGGACAACGGGGCGGGATTCGACACGTCGCGCCGCGCCGAAGGACACGGGCTTGGCAACATGGACGCCCGCGCCAAGCTCCTGGGCGCCGGTCTCCGCGTGGAAAGCCGCCCCGCCCACGGCACCCGCGTGATCGTCACCCTCCCCCTGCACCAACCCGCATAGTCCAAGGCGAATCGCGAAAACGCGAAGGGGCGAAAACGCGAAATGAACCAACTCATGAAGGAGTATTGTTTATCTCCTCTGAACACGACCATGCTCCGATTCGCGCTTTCGCTCCTTCGCTCTTTCGCGATCGGATCGATGCCTGCTGCAACCATCCATGACTCGTACTGACAAGAAGCGCGTGCGGGTCGTGATGGTCGACGACAGCGAGGTCGTGCGGATGGGGCTGCGGGCGCTGCTCGGCAACGAGCCCGCGATCGAGCTCGTCGGCGAGGCCGCCAACGTTGCCGCCGCGGCCGACACCTGCGTGCGCAGCCGGGCGGACGTGGCCCTGCTCGACATCCGCCTGCCCGACGGCACGGGCTTCGATGCCTGCCGCCAGATCCTCTCGCGCCTGCCTGACGCGCGCGTGCTGATGCTCACCTCGGTCGTGGACGACTCCCTGGTTGACGAGGCCATCCGCTCCGGCGCGCACGGCTATCTCCTGAAGGAGATCAACGGCCGCGGACTGGTCCAGGCGATCCTCGACGTCGCCGCCGGCAAATCGATCCTCGATCCCGCGGTGACCGCGCGGGTGATGCAGCTGGTGAAGTCCGGCGGCAGCAGCGCCGCCGCGGAGCGCGCCGCCCTGGCGGGACTTTCCCCACAGGAGCGCCGCGTGCTCGCCCTGATCGCCGAGGGCAAGACCAACAAGGAGGTCGGCCAGGAGATGAACCTGAGCGAGAAGACGGTGAAGAACTACCTGAGCAACATCTTCGAGAAGCTCCACGTCTCGCGCCGCGCCCAGGCCGCGGCTATCTTCGTCCAGGACAAGTCGAAGAACCAGGCATGAAGGGGATATTCTCACCGCCTTCCGCCGATTCTTCCAAAGCAACGGATCGGGTTGATCGCGGAAACGCGGAATCGCGGAATCCTTCGCAGACAACTTCCCCGCTTTCGCGCTTCCGCGATCCCCCCGTAACTCCCCGCAATGAGCAGGCACCAAGCGGACGAGCCTTGTTCCTCCTCCTCGCGGTTGCCTTGGCTGGGCTCGGAACACTCCAGGGAGCGGAGGCGGTTTCCCGGCCGTTTGTGGGAATCACGGTGATCGACCGGACCGAGTCGAGCCCACGCCCCTTCAGCCTGCACGTCGTGCAGGTCGACCTGCGCGCTCCGGGCCTCTCCTTCAAGCTCACGGCCCCGGGCGGCAGCATGGAAACAGTCCGGCAGACCACGCTGGCCTTTTTGCAGCAGGAACGCGCGCAGCTCGCGATCAACGCGCACTACTTCCTCCCGTTTCCCTCCGAGTCGCCCGACGCCGTCGTGATCGGCCTCGCCGCGTCGAACGGGAGGGTCTTCTCGGCGTTCGAGGCCCCCACGCAGTCCTACGCCCTCGTCACCGACGTGCCGGCCCTGAACCTCGGCCCGGACAACGAGGCCACGGTCGTCCATCGCGACCCCGCCTTCGCCGACGGCACGCACATCAAGGAAAAGGTTTCCTTGGGAAATGTCCTGTCGGGCTCGGCGCAAATCGTGACAGATGGAGTGAAGACAATCCCGATCTACGGGGACGCCGACCATCCGGCCGGGCAGCTCACTCCAGGCGGTCCGAACGACTACTCCAACCGGAAGTCCTGGTACGAGCAGACCAATGCCCGCTCGGCGATCGGGGTGACGCAGGATGGCCGCACGCTCGTCCTCCTCGTGGCCGACCGGGCCCGCGGGAGCAACGGCATGACCGTCGGCGAAGTCGCCGATATCCTGATCAAGGACTACAGGGTCCACCAGGCGTTCAACCTGGACGGCGGCGGCTCCGCGAGCCTCGCGATGGAGGATCCGGCCACCCACGTGGGCAAGCTTCTCAACGTCTCGTCCGACAATCCCGCCGGCCGCTCCGTCGCCAGCAATCTCGCGATCTTCGCGACCGCGCTGCCCCCGACAATGGCGATCTCACCAGGGGCAAAATGACCTTCACCACAAAGGCGCGGAGTCCACAGAGGGCGGATCAAAACCCTCTGCGCCGTCGCGCCTCCGTGGTGAAACGCTTCAGTCCGACTTGCCGCCGATGTAGGTCGCGCCGCTGAAGGCGAGGATCGGATAGAAGATGAACCCGAGGATCGCCAGGCCGAGGCCGAAGCCGGCGCCCTTGCCGAAGGCCTTCGCCACGTCGATCGCGACCACGATCGAGATGATGATGCTGACGATGGGAATGAAGAACAGGATCAGCCACCAACCCGGACGGCCGGCGACCTTCAGCAGGATATACAGGTTGTAGATCGGGATGATCGCGGCCCACCCGGGCTGTCCGGCCTTCTTGAAGACCGTCCAGATGCTGGCGACAATGAGGATGACAACCGCGACAACGACGATTGGTAGGATCAAGGAGGCTGAATCATTCATGGGGTAATGGGTTTGGGGTTCGTTACCCTCTAGTTTGACACCGTTCGACGCACAAGCCCGATTCCGGGCTTACAGCGAGGCATACGATCTCGTCACCGCGGACTTCGCGGAGTGCGCGGATGCTTGATTCGATTGCTCCCGGTGGGGCCCGACGTCCCCGGCGGGCCGGGATTGCGGCGCCCTGTCCGGTCGCGGCTCAGGCCGGATGGTGCGCGTGAGCCCGCCGCAGATGCTCTTCATGAGCCCTCAGGCGCTGCCGCCTTTCCAGCACAGTGGGATCCGAAGCTTGGAATTCACGTGACTTGAAGTCGCGGC
>JADMIO012779214.1_pt1 | contig 16877 bp, 10 predicted proteins | sample 8958161 | NCBI WGS metagenome assembly JADMIO01 (sample SAMN16585339, study PRJNA669376) | soil metagenome | isolation source: Crop rotation soil | place: USA: Cullars Rotation, Alabama | collected 2011
CTTTCCCTACGCCAAAGCCGAGAGAGTGATTCCTTCTTCTCAAAAGATCACTACAGAATTTACAATCATTCCACAGCAGAATAATAATGGTTGTCTTGATATCGAATTCACAGATGGTAAAGGGAACCCTGGAGTAAGGCTTTCATTCGATTCCGCCGGAAATTTTATTACAAAGGCTGGGTATCGAAACAGGAATTTGATCAAATACAATGCTGGCGAATCTTACACTATAAAGGTGGAATTAAATACTACGAATAGATTTTATACTGTTACCGTGAATGACAAACAGCTTTCACCCGGATTATTTTTTCAACCGCTTGCTTCCATCGATCGCGTTGTATTCCGGACTGGTCATGTGCGCCGTTTCCCGGATGCAGACACGCCTACAGACCAGGATTTCGATTTGCCTAACGGAGGCGAACAAGATAAAAAGGCAGCATACTTTATCACTTCATTTAAAACATCGAATTGATAATTGCTCAGATATTTAAACGATATAACATCTTCAAGTCGATCTAGAAGTTTACTCTTCCTGATCGCGTTTAGTTTTTGTACCTCGTTTGCATTAGCGCAAAGCACAGAAATAAAATATTTGTCAGGGACAGGCAGCGACAACACAATTGATTGGCAATTCTATTGTACCGGCGGTATGAATTCCGGCAAATGGACAACCATACCTGTTCCATCGTGCTGGGAATTGCAACGATTCGGGAAATATGATTACGGTTATGCGAAAGATAGCATTCGGGGTAAAGAGGAGGGATTGTATAAATATGAATTTTCCGTTCCATCAACCTGGAAGAATAAAAAAGTAAATATTGTATTCGAAGGTGTGATGACCGACGCAGATGTGAAGGTTAATGGTAAATCTGCTGGACCTATTCATCAAGGCGCTTTTTATTCTTTCAAGTATGACATCAGTTCACTAATAAACAGTGATGGCAAAAATTTACTAGAAGTCACCGTATCAAAACATTCATCCAACGAATCTGTGAACTCCGCGGAGCGAAGAGGCGACTACTGGATCTTTGGCGGAATATTTCGACCCGTGTATTTGGAAGCACTTCCTAGTAGTCACATTGAACATGTTGCGGTCAATGCAAAGGCAGACGGGAGTTTTACTGCGGATGTATTGAGTAATGGCGGAAACAAAATCGTTGTTCAATTATTCGACAAGAAGAATGCAAAAGTCGGAAATCCGTTGACAACCATATCAACGAATGGAAAAACTATTGTTGCTGGAAGATTTACTTCGCCGAAATTATGGTCGCCTGAATTTCCAAACCTATATAAGGCAGTCTTTACACTTTATCAAAATACTCAACCACTTCACTCAGTTACTCAAACAATCGGCTTCCGAACAGTTGAAGTAAAACCGAGGGACGGGATCTATGTGAATGGTGTAAAAGTAAAAATGAAGGGTGTTTGTCGGCATTCATTTTATCCAACCACTGGCAGAACCACGAGTAAAAAATTGAGCATCGAACAGGCTTCCATGATGAAGGACATGAACATGAATGCGGTTCGTATGAGTCATTATCCACCCGATGCGCATTTCCTGGACGTTTGTGATTCACTCGGGTTATTTGTGTTAGATGAATTGGGTGGTTGGCATGGAAAGTACGATACGCAAGTGGGTAGTAAACTTGTAAAAGAGATGGTCGATCATGATGTGAATCATCCGTCAATCATTATCTGGGATAACGGCAACGAAGGCGGACACAACCTAGAACTCGATCATCTGTTTGCAGAATATGATATCCAAAAACGGGTAGTCATTCATCCCTGGAATTTATTCGGTGGAATTGAAACGCAGCATTACCGAGAGTACAATTATGGAATCGCGAGTTATAATGCTGGTCGCGAGATCACGATGCCGACAGAATTTTTACATGGTTGGTTCGACGGTGGACACGGCGCAGGCTTATATGATTATTGGGAAAAGATGTGGAATGATCCCCTTAGTGCCGGAGGCTTTTTATGGGACTTCGCCGATGAAGGCGTTGTTCGACATGATCTGAATGATTCTATTGACACCGATAAATTCCGCGGAGCAGATGGTATTGTTGGGCCTTTCCATGAAAAAGAAGGTAGCTATTATGCCATCAAAGAAATCTGGAGTCCGATTCGTTTTGAAAAGAAAGAAATAACAGACGGTTTCGATGGTTCTTTTCATGTTGAGAACCGCTTCTTCTTTACCAACCTTTCCCAATGCCGATTCACTATGACTCTCCACAGTTTGAAATTAATGGTAGATCCTGTTGAGTCAATTGCGTCCCCGTCTATACCGCCTGGACAACGGGGAGTTTTGAAACTAAAACTTCCTGCAGGTTGGAGGAACTACCATATTCTTTCGGTAACTGCTTATGGAAATGATCAAAAGGAAATTTTCTCGTGGGACTTTCCCATACTGAAACCTAAGGCCCTTGTTCTTGAATTATGGAAACGTACACAAAGCAGAAGCAAAGTTGAATTAAAAGAGCACGATTCATCCTTCATAATTGATGCGAATGGTGTTAATATTAAACTGCACAAAGAAAACGGACTTTTGCTTGAAGTTGCAAATGAGAAAGGCAAGCTTCCAATCCATAATGGTCCTGTGGTGCAAGAGGCGGTAAACAATTTTTCGAATTTCATTCATCGCTACGACGACGATACCCTTATCATTGAGTCAACTTTTGATCGCAAAAAGAATTATAATACGCTTCAGTGGACGATTTATCCATCCGGAATTATCAGGATGAGGGTTCGTTATTTTCCTGCCGAGTATTTCACATGGTTTGATGGCGTCAATTTTTCTTTCCCGGAATCAGAAATAAAAAGTGTTGAATATATGGGCGACGGTCCATATCGTGTTTGGAAAAACAGGTTGGCGGGGAATCATTTCGGGGTCTGGAATAAAACCTACAACAACACGGAAACTGCAGAAACTTGGGTTTATCCGGAATTCAAAGGATATTATTCTAGGATGTATTCGTGCAAATTCATTACGACCTCGCAACCATTCAGCGTCTATACTGAAAACGAGGACTTGTTCCTTCGATTATTCACTCCAGCATTTAAAACAGATCAATGGCATAATTACGAACCGCTCTTTCCCAGCGGTGACATTTCTTTTATGCAAGGAATACCCAGCATCGGAACAAAGAATCAAAGAGCAGAAACAACGGGGCCTATGGGAATGAAGAACATTTTTTACGATTATGAAAAAGAACCGAGTCGCGCATTAGAGATCGTGCTCTATTTCGATTTTCGGGCGAATCAAAAAAGTATGTAAGAACAGGAATGAGGAGGTTATTTCAGATATTGACAATTTTTATTCTAGTTTTTTTATCAAATGATGCATTCTCATTTGAACGGATAACTGTTGCCAACCTCCGATGTGAAATGCTGGTCAATCCAATCGGCATTGATGCAGCAAAGCCAAGGTTCAGCTGGCAACTCAACTCGGACGTTCGGGGAACAAAGCAAATGGCATATCAGGTACTCGTCGCTTCATCGCGAGAAAAGCTGGATCGGAATGAAGGTGATCTTTGGAATTCAGGGCAAGTAAATACGGATCAATCGATCTTAATTAAATACGCAGGAAAAGCACTCACGAGCAGACAAGAATGTTTCTGGAAAGTAAAAGTGTGGGCGAACAATGTTGATGAGAATTGGAGCGAAACTGCACCATTTACCATTGGCTTGCTGAAACCAGATGATTGGAAAGCAAAATGGATTGGTTTGGATAAAGCGTTTCCATGGGATAGTGTAACAAAGTTCTCCCGCCTCTCGGCAAGATACTTCCGAAAAGAATTTACGGGTTCGCAGGTCAAGAAAGCAACTGTTTACATTTCTGGTTTGGGTCTCTATGAACTTTACATCAACGGGCAGAAAATTGGCGACCAGGTTTTATCGCCTTCGCCGACCGATTACAGTAAAACAATTATCTACAACACCTATGATGTTACGCATCAACTTCAGGAAGGGAAAAATGTAATAGGAACGATCCTGGGCAATGGTCGCTTCTTCACCATGCGCCAGAATTACAAACCGCAGAAATGGCACACGTTCGGCTTTCCTAAGATGATTCTTCAATTGGAGATTCTTTATACGAATGGATCAATGCAAACAATTGTTTCCGACGCCAGTTGGAAAGTGAGGGCCGACGGACCAATCAGAACCAACAATGAATATGATGGCGAAGAGTATGATGCCACCAAAGAATTAACCGGATGGAATGATAAAGGTTACAATGATTTGAAGTGGTTGACTGTACAATTAGTAAAGTCTCCGGGTGGAATGTTGAAGGCCGGTTTGAATGAAAACATGAAAGTGATGGATATTGTTCATCCTGTGTCTATCAAGAATATTTCATCGGATAAATATATTCTCGACATGGGCCAGAATATGGCAGGTTGGATTAAGATGAATGTGCAGGGGAAAGCTGGAGATAAAGTGAAGCTTCGATTTGCAGAGAGCCTTCAACCAAATGGAGAATTGTATGTGGCCAATCTTCGCGATGCGTTAGTAACCGATATCTATACATTAAGCGGAAACGGGAAAGAAAGTTGGAGCCCTCGTTTCGTATTTCATGGATTTCGATTTGTAGAAATCACCGGCTATCCAGGTACACCCACTGCAAATGATTTTGTAGGTGAAGTGGTGTATGATGAAATGAAATCAATCGGCTCATTTGAAACTTCAAATAATATCCTTAATCAAATTCATAAGAATGCCTGGTGGGGGATCAGGAGCAATTACAAGGGAATGCCGATCGATTGTCCACAAAGAAATGAACGCCAACCATGGCTCGGCGATAGAACGATTGGTTCTTATGGCGAAAGTTTTTTGTTTGACAACAGCCGGCTCTATGCAAAATGGTTGAATGATATCCAGGATGCGCAAAAACCTGAAGGCAGTATTCCTGATGTTGCGCCCAACTTTTGGTATTATTATAAAGACAATATGACCTGGCCCGGAGCTTTTCTGACAATCGCCAATATGTTATATCACCAATATGGCGATAAACATTCTATTGCAAAACATTATCCGGCGATGAAGAAGTGGATTGGATATATGAAGGCTAAGTACATCAACAATGAAGGATTGATGACAAAAGATAGTTATGGCGATTGGTGTGTTCCGCCTGAGTCGCCCGAGCTCATTCATGCAAAGGATTCATCTCGCATCACCAATCCGCAATTGATTGCAACAGCATACTATTATTACCTACTGCAGTTGATGTCAAAGTTTGCCGCCATTACGAATAATCCTTCTGATTGCTCAGTATTCGATGCAGATGCTGCAAAAGTTAAGACTGCACTCAATAAGAAATTTTATAACAAGGCTAATGCAACCTATGCAAACAACACGGTGACTGCAAACATTCTTCCGCTTGCGTTTAATATGGTGCCTGAAGAGACAACGGAAAAGTTGTTCTCCAACATTGTGGAAAAAATAGAGGATGAAAACAAAGGACACATCAGTACGGGTGTAGTCGGCACCCAGTGGATCATGCGCTGGCTGACCAAATATGGTAGACCCGATCTCGCCTATCGTTTGGCCAGCAACACCAGCTATCCAAGCTGGGGATACATGGTAGAGCACGGCGCCACCACTATTTGGGAATTGTGGAATGGCAATACAGCTAATCCTTCCATGAATTCGCAAAATCATGTGATGTTGCTGGGAGATCTGTTGATCTGGATGTATGAAAATGTTGCGGGAATAAAGTCGGATGAAACTGCCGTGGCATTTAAGAAAATAATCATGAGGCCGTCGTTTAACATTGACCTTTCATTTGTGAATGCATCTTATGAATCACCATATGGAAAAATAAAGAGTTCGTGGAAAAAAGAAAATGGACAATTGCAATGGAATATTACAGTGCCGGCGAACAGTCGTGCAATTGTATACATTCCTGCAAAATCCAAAGATGACGTGCAGGAGGGAGGCAAACGTACATCGACAGAGGAGGGTATTCAATTTCTGAAAATCGAAAATGGTCAGGCTGTTTTTGAAATAGGGGGCGGCAGTTATTTATTTTCCGTGCCCTTTACCCTGTAGGGGCAAAATGTCGGTAGCTAAAAAAAGTAATTAAAATTTCTTTGCCCGTAGGGGCAATATGTTGGTAACGCTCCGTGGGAGCGAGATGTCGGTAAACGAAATCGAATATGAAAGAACATCTGAACAAATTCCTAGTTTTCGGCGTATTGATAGTGTGTTCAATCGCATTGCACGGCCAAACAGGTTCGATTCCTTCTTCTGAAGATGCAAAAGCAAAATCCGATGCGGAACAACAAAAGAAAGCAAGAGAGTGGGCAGCTTCATTGAACCTCAATGATGCTGACAAGGAATCAAGGGTGAAGAATGCGATCTACACGCATTTGAAAACCATTCGCGACTGGCACAATGAGCATCCATTTACAACCGTGCCTGCGGGCATCAATCCTGCAACAGGAAATCGATTGAGTGATTTGGATCGACAAGTGATTGCCAATTCTGCAATGCCGAAAACGGTGCACGAAGATTTAATGACTGCATTGAACAAAGATCTTTCGCCGGAACAGGTTGAATTGATTCTCGATAAATACACCGTTGGCAAAGTGGCATTCACCATGAAAGGGTATAAAGCAATTGTACCAGATCTCAAGCCAGAAGAGGAAACACAAATTCTCACGTATTTGAAACAGGCGAGAGAACAGGCAATCGATTATAAGAATATGAACCAGATCTCCGCCATATTCGAAATCTATAAAACAAAGAGTGAACAATTCCTGAACAGCAATGGCAGGAATTGGAAACAACTGTACAAGGCATATACCGATGCAGTGAAGGCGCAGAAAAAACAACAAACTAATTGATTTGCTTCCATTGGAGGCGCAAATGGCTAGAACAAGACCTTACAAGCTAATTTCTTTGCCCCGTAGGGGCAACACGTCGGTAGCCTGGAAAAACAAATATTTTCTCTTTGCCCCATAGGCCCGCCCGTACCGAACGGTACGTTCGGGCGGGGGCAACATGTTGGTAGCGCTCCGTAGGAGCGAAATGCAATTAAACGATGACAATTAAATTTAGATATGGTTTGCTATTGCTCTTGTTGACCTCCGTTAGCAGTGTAATCGCGCAACAACCCTGGAAGAAAGGCATCCTGGTGGATGAATTCATCTACGACACTGCCTCATACCCCGAATGTCATGCCTCCACTATTGCAGAAACTCCTGCAGGATTGGTTGCTGCATGGTTTGGTGGAACCAAAGAGAGAAATCCCGACGTGGAAATCTGGGTGAGCAGAATGGTAAATAACAAATGGACTAAAGGGGTATCCGTTGCAAATGGAATTGTCAATGACAAACTGAGATATCCATGTTGGAATCCAGTTCTATTCCAGGTGCCCGATGGTGAACTATTGTTGTTTTATAAAATTGGTCCTAGTCCATCTACATGGAAAGGATGGATGAAATCTTCTACTGACAATGGTAAAACCTGGTCGGCCGCCAAAGCATTGCCCGAAGGATTTATCGGCCCCGTAAAAAACAAGCCAGTGCTTTTATCAAACGGAGTTTTATTGGCCGGGTCAAGCACGGAAGGAAATGGCTGGAGAGTACATTTTGAATCATCGAATGATTTCGGCAAAACATGGACAATGATTGGTCCCATCAACGACGGAAAAACAACCAATGCCATTCAACCTTCGATCCTCATTTACAAGAACGGCAAATTGCAAATATTAGCGCGAAGCAAAGAGCGCGCGATCATGCAAGCATGGTCGTCCGACTTGGGAAAAACATGGTCAACATTGACACCTACAACACTTCCCAATAATAATTCGGGCACAGATGCAGTAACACTGAAAAATGGCCGGCAATTGCTGGTGTATAATCATGTATTGCCTCCTGATTCTGTAAAAAATGGGAAGGGTGCAAGAACGCCGTTGAATCTCGCATATTCTGATGATGGCGTCACGTGGTATGCAGCCGCCATTCTTGAAGATTCTCCTATCAGTCAATATTCATATCCATCGATTATCCAAAGCAAGGATGGAATGGTTCACATCGTGTATACGTGGCGACGAAAAAAAATAAAATATGTGAAAGTGGATCCCAAAAAATTCGTTGGAAAGAAAATCGTTGATGGCAAATGGCCTGCCATGAAAGGATACACGGCTCCTAAGAGTGTAGAAATAGAAGACTAATGATGAACATACGCGACATATCGATTCACTTTCCTTCCAAGTTGGTGTTTGGAAAGGGAAAGCTTGATCAACTGGTGAATGAAATTGTTTCATTGCGCGGAAGAAAGGCGTTGATCATAACGATTGAGCCCTTACTTCCTCGTCTGGATTCTCTGATCACGGAGCTCAAATCAAATTCTATTGAAACATTAGTTGACCTCAGCATCACAGGCGAACCTTACTTCAGCGATTTTGAAAAATTATTTTCAAAAATTGCTTCTTTCAATCCTGATGTCGTGATTGGAATCGGTGGAGGAAGTGTGTTGGATGTTGCAAAGCTTGTGGCAGCTCAACTTGAGAATGAGCAATCATTGCGCGAATATGTTGGTAACGGACTACTTCAAGGAAGAATTAAGAAATTAATTTGCCTTCCTGCTACAGCCGGCACGGGCAGCGAAGTTTCGCCGAATGCAATTCTTGTAGATGATGAGGATGGACAAAAAAAAGGGATCATAAGTCCTTTCCTCGTTCCAGATGTTGTGATTGTAGATCCATTATTGACATTGTCGCTCCCGCCATCAATTACTGCGGCTACGGGCATCGATGCACTCACTCATTGTTTGGAAGCCTATACTAACAAATTTGCGCATGTGATGATCGACTTGTATGCTTATAAAGGCATGCAGCTTATTTCGCAAAATATTGTTGAAGCCGTTCGTAACGGTAATAATGAAGAGGCCAGAACTGCTGTCGCATTAGGCAGTGTATATGGCGGAATTTGTCTCGGTCCTGTCAATACCGCTGCAGTGCATGCACTGTCATATCGACTGGGCAGTATGTATCACCTGCCGCACGGTTTGTCTAACGCATTGCTTCTTCCTTACATTATGGAATTTAATCTGCAAACGTCGGCAAATCAATATGCGCAAGTTGCGATGGCGCTTGGATGTGACAGGCAGGATGACGACCTGACTACAGCAAAAAGTGGAGTGAAAAAAACAAAGGACTTGATTCGCGAATGCGGATTGCCTCTTCATCTTCGTGAAGTAGGCGTGAAACAGGAAGATATTCCTGCAATGGCTGAATCTGCGATGAAAATTCAACGGCTTTTGAAAAATAATCCAAGAGACGTATTTCTTGACGATGCAATTAATATCTATAAAGACGCATACTGATGAAAGCATTAAAAAAATATCATGGCGTAGTGATACCGAGTGTAACACCACTCACGTCAGATTATAGATTGGACGCGCAAGCTGTATCAAGAATATTCGAATTCTTTCACACCAACCACGTTCATCCATTTATTTTAGGCACAACAGGTGAGGCTTCATCTTTTCCTATTTCCTTAAAGAAAGAATTTGTAAAGCTTGCCGGCCAACTCAAGCAAGGAAAAGACATTCTTTATGCGGGCATATCGGGTAACGTACTTGAAGAAACGATTGACCTCGGCAAATATGCATTTGACCAGGGCGTTGACGTGGTTGTAGCAACGGTCCCCTCGTATTATACTTTGACTGACGCGGGCATGTTGAAGTATTTTCTCCAGCTTGCAAAGAATCTTGCGGGCCCGGTTATGATTTATAACATTCCTGCTACAACACATATGTCAATTCCATTAGCAGTTGCGGACGAGCTTAGTCATCATCCGCATATTGTTGGACTGAAGGATTCAGAGCGAAGCGAGGAGCGATTAAAGATGTCTGTTGAACTTTGGAAGGATAGGAGCGACTTCAGTCATTTTTTGGGCTGGGCAGCAAAATCAGCCGATGCAATTCTGAGTGGAAGCGATGGACTTGTTCCGAGCACCGGAAACATTCAACCTTTACTTTATGCTGATCTGTTCCAGGCTGCTATTAAAAAAGATCGCGACAGTGCGCACCAACTTCAAAAATTGTCGGATGAATGGGGCAGCTTGTATCAATCAGGACGAACGCTTGGAGAATCTTTATGGGCGTTGAAAGTATTGATGAAAGAATATGGTTTGTGCGAAGATTATGTGATGCCGCCTATATATGAACAATCAATGGAAGAAAAAATTAAGTTGATCGACGGTTTGAATAATCTTTTAAATCAATGGGAGAATTATCAAGATGAAAGAAAGGCCAATTCTAGCTATAACAATGGGTGATCCGGCCAGCATTGGACCGGAAATAGCCGTGAAAGCTTTGCTGGATGAAAACGTTCAATCTATATGCAGGCCATTGATCATTGGAGACGCGTCGGTATTCAATCAAATCATTTTCAGGCTTGGCTTGAAAGCGCGCATCAATGACGTAAGTAAAGTGAGCGAAGCGAAATTTGAAAACGGTATAATCGATGTCTTCGATTTAAAAAATGTGCGCATAGATGAGTTGAAGTTTGGTGAAATTTCTGCAATGGCGGGTAACGCAGCGTTTGAAACGGTAAAGAAAGCGATAGAGCTAGCGCTAGTTGGAGAAGTAGATGCAACAGTTACCGGTCCGATAAACAAAAAATCAATCAACGAGGCTGGACATCATTTTGCCGGTCACACGGAAATATATGCACACTTCACCAACACGCGCAAGTATGCCATGTTGCTGGTAGAGGAAAATCTCAAGGTAATTCATGTATCCACGCATGTTTCGTTGCGACAAGCTTGCGACCTGGTAAAGAAGAATCGTATTCTTGAGGTGATTGATTTACTGCATAACGGCCTTCAACAATTGGGCGAATCGAATTTGAAAATCGGCGTGGCTGGATTGAATCCACATGCCGGTGATAACGGATTGTTCGGAACAGAGGACGACCTGGAAATCAAGCCTGCAATTGCGGAAGCACTCGCGTTGGGATATCAGGTGGATGGCCCTGTTCCTCCGGATACACTTTTCGCGAAAGCAGCTACAGGTGCATATGGTGGCGTAGTGGCGATGTATCACGATCAGGGTCACATTCCTTTTAAGTTGAACGGCTTCAAATGGAACAAAGAAAAGCAGCAAATGGAAAGTGTGAAAGGGGTCAACATTACTATGGGTCTTCCAATCATTCGCACCTCCGTTGACCATGGTACCGCATTTGAAATTGCCGGAAAAGGAATTGCGAGTGCCGATGCAATGATACTGGCAATTGAATCCGCCGTTCAATTAAGTAAGAATAGAAATAACAATCGATGATCGTGGTGGTTGCCGACGATATAACGGGAGCTGCAGAGATGGGAGGTATTGCTTTGCGATACGGGTTGAGTGTAATTGTTGCTGACGATTTAATAGAATCAGACAAGTATGAGGTACTAGTGATCTACACGAATACGCGTTCGGAAACAGAGCTCCACGCCGCTGAGCAAATGGCATCTTTGAGTGCAAAGGCCTTGAAGGTCAAGCCTTCGCTTTTTTATAAAAAAACAGATTCGGTGCTGCGCGGGCATGTGCTGGCTGAGATGAACGCGCAGATGAAGGCTATGAATTTGAAGAAAGGATTGTTGGTTCCAATAAATCCTTTTTCAGCAAGAGTAATTAGGAATGGACACTATTATATAAATAATCAACCAGTTCATGAGACAAGTTTTTCCATCGATCCCGAATTTCCAATTTCCAGCTCAAATGTGAAAGAAATGCTGGGAGCAAATGCAACTTCAGTGAAAGTGATCAAAAGAAATGAGCAACCTATTATAACCGGAATCAGTGTGGGCGAAGCCGAATCACAAAGGGATCTTGACACCTGGGCAAATGTTGCCGACAATTCATTTCTGTTGGCTGGTGGTGGTTCTTTTTTTAATGCGCTGTTAAATAAGAGCTATAGCGTACGTTCCCCGTCGGCGGTCCGAATCCCGATAGCTATCGGGACGGCGGTGGACGCCTCCATCTGCCTGATTTCAGGAACAACATTTACAAAAAATGTGGAACGCATTCGCGGGTATTCAAGCATCGTTAGTTATATGCCTCAAAAGATTTTTAATGCGCATGATATTAATGACGACGAATTTGATTCCTGGTTGCAGGATGTGAAAAGCATTTTACTGCACTATAAAAAAGTGATTATAGCAATAGACAATACAAAAGCGCAGAAGGCGGATCCGCAAGCATTAGGATTGAAGCTGGCTGAAATTTCAAAACGAATCGTTGAGCGAACAGAAATTTCAGAATTAATGATAGAGGGCGGAGCAACCGCATATGCGATCACCAGGACATTGGGATGGCACTCTTTTATTCCAGAGCAAGAACTGGCTCAGGGCATTTTGCGTATGCAGGTGGTTGGAACAAATGATATTCATCTGACCATAAAGCCGGGAAGTTATGAGTGGCCTGATCAATGGAAATTTAATTAAAACTTGTAACGCTACCATATGAATGATTCCATTCATTTGATTGATTATTTAATTATTGGATTTTTTCTTTTGACGACCCTGTATTTTGGATTCAGGTTTTCGAAGAATCAAAAATCTACTAAGGCCTATTTCATCGCGCAGGGGCGGGTTCCTACGTGGGCTATCGGATTGTCCCTGTTGTCTACACTTATCAGCAGCGTTACTTTTCTTGCGTATCCCGGTACCGGATATTCTTCAAACTGGATTTTGTTAGTGCAGGGATTGATGGTGCCGATTGTTTTATCGACCGTCATCTGGTTCATCGTACCACTCTATCGAAAAGTTATTCGCTTAAGTACGTACGAATATTTTGAAAAACGGTTCGGATCATTTGCACGCTATTATAGTTCCATTGCTTTTGTGTTGCGACAATTTTCAGGCATGGGCACTGTTCTTTTCTTACTAGCCGTTGCGCTCAATAATATTATTGGCGGCAATATGATACTCGTGGTTTGCCTCGTGGGTATCCTGATTATTACAATCAATTTGCTCGGCGGTATTGAAGCAGTTATCTGGCTCGACGTGTTTCAGGGATTCATGCTTTTTGCAAGTGGCATCATTTGCATTTGTGTTTTGCTTTTCTCAACGCATGGCGGCCCTACAGAGATTTTTCGCGTGGCGAAAGCCAACGGTCATACCGGATTTGGCCCTTACGAACTCGATTTCAGCAAACTGACCTTGGTGGTGATGATCATCAACGGAGCATTTTACGCTATCCAGAAATATGGGACCGATCAAACAGTGGTGCAGCGATATCTTACCGCAAAAACCGATAAGTCGGCGATTCGCGCTTCACTCATGGGAATCCTTTTGACCGTTCCGGTGTGGATGATCTTTATGTTCATAGGTACTTCGCTGTTTGTTTTCTATACCCAACAACCATTACCGCAAGGGCTTCGTGCCGAAGCAGTATTTCCTTATTTCATTAAAACGAGATTGCCTGTTGGCGTGGTAGGACTGATTCTTTCAGCCATGATTTCCGCTGCAGTGTGTAGCCTGAGTGCAGACCTGAACAGTCTGGCTGCTGTTGGTGTTGAAGATTATTATAAAAAAGCAAGGAAAAACCGCACTGATAAACATTACCTGGTAGCCAGTAAGGCGATCGTTATTATCTCTGGACTCTTAACCATTCTCATTGGTATTTTATATGTAAATGCTGGAAGTGAGGGGGTGTTGGGTATTGTGTTTACGCTTTATGCAATTTTATCTGGCGGCATAGTTGGCGTTTTCTTGCTTGGGCTTTTTAGCGCTCGCGCTAACCGACAAGGAATAACCATCGCGATCATCACGTGTGTGATCTTAACAGCATATGCATTTCTAACCTCAACAAAAATTGGTTTAGGCGAGAATAAGCAATTGCTTCTCGACCTTGGTCCGTATAATTTCAAACATGATAAACTAATGTTGGGCGTGTACAGTCACCTTGTGGTAATTGGTGTTGGGTACGTAGCCAGTTTGTTTTTTCCAAAGCCGGTGATCGATAAAAATCTATTATATAGTGGTTGGTTGGAAACCAAGAGAACCCCGACAGTGGTCGGAGACTCTGTCGGTGGTCCCATAACAAGCCGTTAGCCGTATGTGAAGAGCAATAAGTTTACCAAAAAGAAATGAAAATGATGAATGTTGTCCGAAATACTATTGTTTGTACAGTCATATTGATGTGTGGTCATTCCTTAATTGCGCAAATGACGAAAACCGATAGGCAGCAATACAAAGTTGCCGTGATAGACCTTATGATTCTCAAGCGCCAGAAATTGGGTGCCTTTCAATTGACAAAAGAAATAGGTGCCGATGGTGTAGAAGTGGATATGGGCGGATTAGGCAATCGTCCAACCTTCGACAACAAACTATTGATTGATTCAGTTCGTCAACAGTTCCTCGACAAAGCAAAAGAATTGAACCTCGAAATTCCATCTCTTGCTATGACCGGATACTACGCGCAATCATTTTGCCAGCGAGAAGAATTTATACAATCCATCCGGGACTGCATTACCACTATGAAGTTGATGCACGTAAAAGTTGCGTTTCTTCCATTGGGGATTCAATGCGATTTGGTTAAGAAACCTGAGTTGCGCGATTCAGTAGTAAAACGATTGAAGGTTGCGGGCAAGATGGCAAAAGAAGCCGGTGTTGTGATCGGAATCGAAACAGCGCTTGACGCGAAAGGAGAAAAGAAATTATTGGAAGACGTGAATTCGCCTGCAATCAGGAGCTATTTTAATTTCTCGAATGCGTTGAAGAATGGTCGCGACTTAGAAAACGAATTAAAAACCCTTGGTAAGAAATATATTGTTCAAATCCACTGTACGGACGACGATGGCGTTTTGCTGAAAGACAATACGCGTCTTGATATGAAGAAAGTGAAGGAAACTTTGGATAAGATGAAGTGGAGGGGATGGCTGGTGATTGAGAGATCGAGAGATGCAAAAGAGCCGAATAACGTCAAAAAGAATTTTGGATCAAATACAGCTTACGTAAAATCGATCTTTCAAAGCAAGGATAATTAATGAGGATTCTGTTTATAAATCTTTTTATTCTTTTTCTGCCAGTGCTTGCGCTGTCGCAGATTTATATTGCTCAAAACGGGTCAGACGACAATGATGGGACGAAGAACCACCCCTTTCAATCTTTTAATATGGCGCTGCGCAAGGCGAGAGAGATGCGCAGGTTAAATGATCCAATGATTAAAAATGGAATTGAAATAATAGTAGGTGATGGCGGATATAAACTAAGCGAGCCGATTTTAATTCGACCCGAGGATGCAGGGACTAGCGAAAGTCCAACTATAATAAGGGCGGAAGAAGGCGCCCATCCTGTGTTGCAGAGTGGATTTGCGATTGGAGGATGGAAAAAAGCCAGTGCCTCAACCCCCGGATTGCAGAAAAGTTCGATTGGCAAAGTTTGGGTCACCACGGTTCCGGTTGGCGAGGTCAGTACTTTTCGCGAACTCTGGGTTGATGGAAGAAAAGTTATTCGAGCGAGAGAAAGAAATGGAGACAGCATGTCGCGAATTCTTTCGTGGGACAAAAAGTCTCAAACCTGCTGGATTCCCAAACCAAAAGGAATTGACCTTTCAAATGTAGATGGCGCGGAAATGTTCATTCACCAGTGGTGGGCAATTGCAATTCTTCGAATTAAGTCGATGAAGGTTCAAGGCGATAGCCTTCAGTTGACTTTTCACCAACCAGAAAGTCGCATTCAGTCTGAACATCCCTGGCCTGCTCCATGGATCTCGAAAAAAACGGGCAACTCTGCATTTTATTTAAGTAATGCATTGCAGTTTTTAGATGAGCCGGATGAATGGTTTTTCGATGAGCATAACCGCAAACTTTATTATTACCCGGGAGCAGGTGCCTTCCTGGGAAAGGCAAACGTACACGTTCCTGCATTGGAAACGCTTGTGAAAATTCAGGGAACTATAGATCATCCTGTTTCACATGTTTACTTCAAAGGAATTTCATTTCAATATACCAATTGGACCCGTCCCTCCACATCGGGACACGTACCATTGCAGGCAGGAATGTATTTGCTGGACGCTTACAAACTGAAAGTGCCTGGAACACCTGATAAGAAGGGATTAGAAAATCAGGCGTGGATCGGCCGACCGCCTGCAGCAGTAGAAGTCACTTATGCAAACCATACCGGCTTTGAGAATTGTCGGTTTGAGCATCTCTCCTCTACAGGCCTCGATTACATCAAAGGCACGAGCAATGATTCAATTGTTGGAAATGTGTTTAAAGATATTGGAGGTAGCGGCATATTAGTCGGAACCTTTTCAGATGCGTCGTTCGAAACACATCGACCATACCAACCCTCCGAGGATCGTGAAGTTTGTACGAATGAATATATCGGCAATAACCTTATTACAGATGTAACCAACGAAGATTGGGGATGTGTGGGTATTGGTGCCGGTTACGTTCGCGGCATCAATATAGAGCATAATGAAGTCAGGAATGTTTCATATACGGGCATCAGTGTTGGATGGGGATGGACAAAGACAGAAAATGTGATGAAGAATAATCGAGTTTTTGCCAATAAGGTAACTCATTACGCAAAGCACATGTATGATGTTGCGGGAATTTATACACTGTCGGCTCAACCTGGAACCATGATTAGTAATAATTACATTGATAGCATATATAAAGCGCCATATGCACATGATCCTAATCACTGGTTTTATTTGTATACGGACGAAGGATCTTCAGGCATTACCGTGCGGGATAATTGGTGTCCCGAGCAAAAATTTTTGCAAAATGCAAACGGACCGGGAAACTCATGGGAAAACAATGGACCACTAGTTGATGATGAGATCTTAAAAGGCGCAGGAATCGAGCCGCGCTTCAGGGTGCTGCTCATGGAAAAAACCAATGATCAGACTTGGCCTATTAATAGATA
>JADMIO010852418.1_pt1 | contig 16875 bp, 7 predicted proteins | sample 8958161 | NCBI WGS metagenome assembly JADMIO01 (sample SAMN16585339, study PRJNA669376) | soil metagenome | isolation source: Crop rotation soil | place: USA: Cullars Rotation, Alabama | collected 2011
CGCGACTTCAAGTCACGTGAATTCCAAGCTTCGGATCCCACTGTGCTGGAAAGCCGGCGCGACACCTACGACAGTCTGGGCAACACCGATGCGGAACGAGCCCAGAAGCGGCTCGAAGACTTCGGTGCCTATCCGGGAATGCCCTTCTACGGCGAGCCGCCCGACGTACGGATCTCGATCATCGGCGCGGTGAGCGAAAATATGCCTCCCTCGATGGACCAGCAGTCCGAATGGGTCAAGAAGTGGGGATGGATTCCTCGCGACCTGGGCGCGACCGGCCGTCGGATCCCCGCGCAACACGTACCGAACGGATACAACTTGAACACCAGCATGTTCGTCCCGAACTTGACGATTGCCTACGATCCCGTGCTCGCCACGGCTCGGCCATCCGGATTCAGCAACGATCCCAACAACCTTCCGCTTCGCAACGACGAGTTTGGACGCCCGCTGCCGCCATTGCCGCGACTCCCGGTCAGCCCCGCGCTCGCCTACTTCGGAGAGGTCCGATAAGAAATGCTTGCTAGATTAGTAAAAGTCCTTGCAGCAGCCGTCCTGGTATCGACCAGTGCGCTCGTCTGCGCGCAAACGCAGTCGAAGCGGTCCCAGCCCATCCGTGCGGGGATCGTCATTCTGGACAGCGCTCGCGTGGGCACCGGTCCGGCCATCAGCGCCGCTCCCTATGCCTGGTTCAACCTGCAGTCGGACAAAATCGTCAAGCCCGCATCTTGGAATATCTACAATCCGAACGCACCCTCGATGCTCACCCAGGAGATTCGAGATCGATGGGTGCTGATCGACCCTGCAACTCCTGCCACGGGAGCGCGGCTCAGTAAGCGGCAAGGCGCGTACTGGGAGGTCATTCTCAGCCAGCTCTCAGATTCCGCGATTGCGAATTACGACGTGCTCCTGGTGAACCCGGCCAACTATGCCGCGCTCAATCCCCAGGAGCGTGAGAAGCTGCGCAAGTTCGTCGACAAGGGCGGTCTCCTATGGATCGACACGGGCGCACTCAAGAAGCTCAACCTCGGCCAAGACCTGATCAACAACTTTCCGATCGCGTTCCAGACCGACGTGGCCGGCGGAAACGTGGAACGCTACGACGCAACCCAGCCTCTGCTTTCTAATCCGAATCCCCTTAGCACCGATGAGGTTGCGCTTCTCAACGGCTCCCTTGATCCCGGCTTCAGCTTTCCCTTTGCGCTGTATCCCGCCGCCGCAAGCGGCCTCGACAACATCGTCGGCGGCGTAACCCAGCAATTCTTCAAGCTTCAGCCGGTCGTCACCGTTCAGGATCGGCCGACCGTGAGCGTTGGGCAAATTGGGGACGGACTCGTCGTCGTTACCACCCGAGGTGCGTCGATGAAGCTAAATCGGCCATTCGGATTCACGACGACCGACAACACGAAGTACAGCGGCCTGGATCCCGTCCTCGATCGAGACGGCGTTACCGCCGCCAAGCTGGCCGTAAACATGATCAGCATGCTCGGCGAGTTCCGCCAGCAGAATGGAGGTAGCCGCCGTTCCAGCGGCAGCGCGATCGACCTTGGCCCACCCCTTCTGAGGAAGACGACCGTTCCTGCCGGAGTCGCCTCCGCACCAACGATTTATAAGGGGATGGCTTTCGCCGTTGTGGGCAATCGTCTCGTTGCGTACGATACCGATCCCTACCACGACCTTGACGGGGATGGGAATCCCGACGACGGGCTACCCGACCTAGTCACCGGCGTTGACCGTGACGTGGTCTGGCAAAGCACCGCCATCTTCAGCGGTCAAGCCTCCACCCCCGTCTGTGCCGAGATTCCCGACGCGAATGGGGCGCCCGTCGACCAGGTGCTTGTCGTAGACGGAAACGGCCAGATCCAGATCTTCAATGCTTCGCCAAAGGCAAACGGGATCTTCGACCAGACGCCTGGCAAGGAATGGCCTCCTTTCCGGTCGCTGTCGATTCCAAGCGGCGCTTCCGCAGCCGCATCGCCGCTTGCTCCCACGGTGCACGAAGGACTCGCGTATATCACCGACTCGGCCACGAACGGCGCCAACGTCCGCGGTCGGATCTCGGTTATCGATCTTTCCACGGACAAGTTCATGTCGTCGACCAACGGGCCGCTCGGCGTGTGGAGCATCGGAGGGTCGGCCTCGCCAGTTCAGATTCCTAACCCCACCGCAGGCGCAACCGTCGGTTACATCCCGATTCAGGACAACTCCGGAGGAAGCGACAAGGTCCTCTATCTTCCGTTCGAATCGAGCGCGGCCGGTGTACCGAGTGCGGGAGTGATCAGTATTTGGCTCGGCGCACGCGGCGAGCGGCCCACCGACTATGAGCCCAAAGCCGGCAACACGGCCAACGCCCTTGTCGTAACCACCCGCGCGAGCCAGCAGGGCGGACTGCCAATCTACATCCCGACGAATCCAAGCCCGCTCGGCGTCAAGTTGGCGCTGATCGACAAGGACGGCAACGTGATGACTGCCAACGGTCGACCCGGTTTCTTTGCCAACAAGGGCATGACCGACATTTTCGGTGCGAATCCCATTCCCACCGACCTCGGCGGCGGCGTATTGAGCTTCGCCTTTGCGCCTGGCGTGACCTCCCTTCCGGGTGACGTGACCGGCATCCGTCTGGACTACTCGATCGATCTCGGCACAACCTCTCCTGGAGTGCTCGCCGCCATCGAACGAGGCAGAATTAACTTGCCCGATCGCCCTGGCGTAGGCACGCGCAGGATCCAGGGCGCGGTCGCACTCAGCCCCAGCGGCAACTTCTTTGTGAGCATCCAGAGCGTTCTGCCCGGACCCAATGGCGACAATCGAGGCGGCGTATACGGCATCCGCGAGGAAGGCCGCGGGCTGTTCAAGATGGTCATGCGGTACGAGATGTACGGCGACCACTCGATCACCCTGAACGGCGGTTCTCAGGTGAGCTACGGCGGCACCTTCTTCGACGATGATCCCTTCCGGCTTTTCATCGCGGAGAGAACCAACAATGCCATCAAATTCGGGGGACAGCTCACCAGGTTTAGGATCGTCGGCTCGCCCGCGATTCGAAATGGACAGGTCTTCGTGACCGCTCTCGCCCGTGAGCCTCTAAACATCTTCCCGGCTGGAGTGCCCGTGACGGTGCTGATGTCGTTCAAGGCGGACCCTGAGGTTGCACAGGTACACGTCGGCGACCTTCCGGACGGCTCAACCATCCTTCAACCCGACGTCGCCAGAAGCATCAATTCCAGTTCGCCCGAGACTCCGAGTGTCCTCGCCGGGGCTAACTACAGCTACGACCCGAACAGCGGCTACGTTCGGTTCGAGAACCTCGCCACCACCCAGAAAGGTGTCGTGCAAAACAGCATCAGCCTCAGCCAGCCGATCATCGTTCGCCGACCCGGACAGCCGGATCAATTCATCGAACCCGACGCGGTCGGCGGATCCAAGTGGTCTCCGTTGCTTTGGTATTCCGTGCTTGCGGGCCTGGACTGCTCTAGTTCGGCCGGTCCCTTGGCGGCAGGTGACACGGTTTACGTGGCGGGCAGCAGCATGACTCCCAGCATTCTTTCTGGCAAGGGCTTCAAGACCGTGGGCATGATCTACGCCCTGCGAACGGATGTCAGCCCGGGCAATCCGTTCCTGACCGGTACGGACTCGAACGTGGACCAGGGCGCGCGGCAGGGAATGCAAAAGCTGTGGCCGCCCCAACCCCCGACTCGACCTTGGATGAACCAGTTCAATCAGTTGCGGCTCACCGCTTCCGATATGAGCAATCCCGGCTCGTCTCAGTTCGAGGCGAACAGCGGATTCCTCTGGCCTTTGCTCCGGGGAATTCAGTCGGCTGAGCAGTACCTCGTCCGTCTCAACCAAACGACCCTGACCGGGAACGGTGCGGACTCCACCGTGGCCAGAGGAGTGGTGGGAGGCAACGGGGCCCTGGTTTCATGGGGTGATAACGGTCTCTACACGTTCACCCGCTCAGACTTCCTTGTTGCCGACGAGGGACGCGTCGCGTCCTTCAGCCCGTCTGGAGAATTGCTCTGGTCTTCAAGCGCGTTCGGCAGTTCCGGAGATACCGGACCCGCCGCTTCCGGGTCCGTTCGGCCGGTGGTCAAGCCGACCCGGGCATTCCGGCTCGCCAATGGTCAGATTCTGGCTGTCGATACCGGTTCAAACCGCATCGTGCAGTTCGATACCAATGGAATTGAGACGAGGTCGATTAGCAAGATCCTGCTCGACAACAATGTCGTACCCAGTGGCTTCACTCAAAACGAAACCTTGACCCTGAACAAACCCCGGGACGTGCTGACATACTCGACCTACGTCTCGCGCCCCAACTTGGACTCTCTCGTGACTCCCGGCGACGGAGAAGGCGCAGGGGCCACCGAATACTGGGTCCACTATCTCATCGCGGATGCCGGTAATCATCGCCTCATCGAACTCATCGATCGTTACGCGTTCGACACCGCTCGGCTCAATGTCGGCCTGCCGATTCGCGTCAACGGCGTTCCCCAATACGGAGTTCTCTTGTGGCACAGCCCAACCGATGTAAGCGGGAAGCAGTATGCCTACAACAGCATTAGTCGAGTTTGGCTCCCGAGCAGCCCGACCACCGGCCGCTATGTCTACGTGGCCGGAGTTGGCGGCGACCTCCCCACCAAGGTGGACTCCGGTCTGGATCCTTCCGGCGGTGGAAGCGGCACTCGCACCTCGCGAAGCGGAAACGGCGGAATCGTCATTTTCGATCCCCAGGATCCGAAAGGCATGCTCGTGTTCAACAAGCTCAGCCTGCCCGCGTTCGACACGAACGTGTTCTGGAACGAGGGCACGTCGTCGTTCAATAGCGCATCCCGCCCGGCGGGCCTGATAACGTTGAGCAACGTCGCCTCGGTCACCGCCCGGCTCGTGCCGAACAGCTCCGTGATTGCGATCATGGTCGCCGACAGCAGTGGTGTCTATGAAGCAACGTACGACGGTTCTCCAAACCCTGGCGAGTCGATTCCCGTGCAGTGGATGATCCCAAGCGAGGCATATCGGGTGATGCGCCGGGATCCCTTTACAGGGCTTCCGTCGTCCGACAATGCGGCTCTGGTGCCCACCTACGCGCGCAGGCTCGACAATGGAGACGTATTAATCGTGAATGGCTACTTCGGCCCGCTTCGCGACCCATCGAAGAAGATTGGTGGCGAGATCGTGCAGTTGGACGGCAGCCTTAATGCGGCCGGCACAGTCACGGCCCCAAATCTCGGATTCAGCCCCCTTAGCATCCGGTTCGAGTTGCCGCCTATCGATGGTTCGCGCGGCCTCGTCCTGCCGGTGTTTGCGGATAGACGATAAATGGATTGCAATTTGGTGAAATCAATGATGGCGAGAAAGAGCGCATGGCGCACCGGCACGGCGGCCCTGGCTGCCTTGCTGAGCGTCGCGGCAATGGGTCAGCTGGGTGACTTTCCCACCCTTAAGGGAGACAACGCCCGCACGGGGCAAAACGGCGACCCGAATAACACGGGCCCCGGCCAGGCGTTTCTGCATTGGTTCAACCCGCGCATCTCGTTCGACCTCAAGAAGATCGTTCTGGACAACACCGACGTGGTCAACACCCAGAATGCGTTTGCCGGTCAGGGACCGTTCGACCCGACCCTCAATGGAAGCAACGTCGGCAGCGCCTGGTACAACCCGAAGGCTGCAAATCCTGATCCGGCTGTAGGTTGGGCTTGGCCCAACACGGACCAAGAGGCGGTCTTTCCGTATCTCCTGCCCATCCGCAGAGCACAGGTTGGCACTTTCACGCCAAACCCGAACTCACGCTTTCCCGCATACCTTTACACCCGCGTAACGCCCTCCGACCGAAGCGGCGATCCCCGCAGGCCGATCGATCCTAACGATCTCAGGCAATTCAGATACACCATCAACGGGTTCCCCGGCCAACAGCGCACCTACGCGCTGTACGTTTGGATTCCCGTTGGCCCGACCCTCATCGGGGCCACCCGTACCTTCCCCGAGCGCTTCTTTGTCTACGATATCCATTACGGCCCGGGCGGAAACCTCCACTACACCGACGTGGTCGACACCTATGCCTCTGGCGGTGGATGGGTACGGCTGGGAGCGGGCGGAGCGCCAACCAACAAGGTCTTTCCGTGGGACGGCACCAATCCCATCACGATCCTGCTCGACAATACCGTCGCTCGGTTCAATAACACACTCGAACTGACGATGCCTCACCCGATCAACGATGAGAACGGTGTGAAGCAGTTCCTCGTCTACGCGGACGCGGTCAAGGCCGTGCCCGCCACGGGCTACTACGAGGCTACTCCTGTCGCAGGGCGATTGAACCCTGCCGACGCATTGTCGAACCGGTTGTTCGCGGCCAAGAATGAGCTAACTGTTGGCACGGATAGCAGCACGAACGTAAACGGCGTCATCACCTCCTACGCTTATACCGCTGCGACCAAGTCGTTCGACCCGGTCTGGAAGTTCGATCCCGCCTCCCAGACCAGTGACACCAACGTCACCGAAGACAACACCACCGCAACGCGGGCGGGCATTTTCGTTGCCGACACCACGTCGACGCGGTATGCGGGCGCCGACGACTACATCGCCGACGTCAAGGCCGCCACGTCAGGGACCGTCACATACCAGCCCACGCTCCCCGACGGCACCTATGAGATCTACGCCTACCTCCCTGGTAACAACAACGGTCTCCAGTTCGGTCAGGCGGTGGAGTACCAGATCAACGCCGAGGGCACGAGCTTCGTCATCCCGATCGACCAGAGCCTGAAACGAGGCTGGGTCAGGATCGCCGACCGACGCTTTGCTCAAATCAACAAGACCGCCAAGATCAGCGTGATCGTCACGAACCGAAGCGGCCTCGCAACCGACCTGACGAAGAAGGCCTACGCGGACGCGATCCGCTTTGTCGGAGAAAAGAACCAGGCGATCACGTCGACTCCTGTATATGCGACCGCCAAGATCATGAAGGCGGGCGTCCCGACGACCACAAAAGTGGTGATCGTCGCCGATGAAAGCGGGCACATCCACTGCTTGGATGCCGCTGGCAACTCTGATGGCACAACCACCGAGTACTGGGCCTACCCGAGCACCACGACTCCGGACCCTAACGAGGTCGATGGACTCGATGGAGTCGGCGGAGTCGCCGAGATGCCGACCGGATTCGAGTTGAGCACAGCTATTGTCCAGCGCGTGGGAGCCGAAGACTTTCTCTACATAGGGTCGACAAATGGCCGCGTGTACTGCATCAGCATGGCGGGTCGAGGCGACTACACCCTTCGCACCGCCGGCACGACCACCAGAAAGTGGACGTTCCCCGCAACGTATCCCACCGACCCCGCCATTGAACAGAGCCCGCTAGGGGCCTTCCATGGTTCACTCCTCTTCTCAAACACCGGTAATTCGCCCACGATCTATGTTCCCGCTTCGCAGGGCAGGATCTACGCGCTCGATGCGAGAGGCAAGGCGGACAAGTCCACGACGATCCGATGGGCCTTTCCTGCCGAGACGAACCCGGCCTTGGGCTCCGTCTGGATGACCCCGACCATCCAGTTCGGAAATCTCTATTTCGGAACTTTGGTCAAGAACGACGTCCCCGGGCGGTTCTTCTGCGTGAACGCGACGAGCGGCCTCATGAATTGGGAGCTTGCTCCCCCTGCCGCGCTCCCGCGAGCCTTCGATAACTTCCTCGCCAGTCCCGCCGTCGTTTCCTACGCGACTCTCGACCCAACTAACCCGACTCCGCCAGTTGGAGGCGTGGTCTACACGGTCAACCAGAACCGGGTCGTCTATGCCGCAGATGCACTGACGGGCACGATGCTTTGGCAGACCGACGAGCTCGGAGTGGGCGCACGCGGCTCAATTACCTACACCTCTCTATCCGCATACAACAACCTTGGTGTGCCGGCCCAGTTTCCGATCATCATGATTCCCACGTTGGATGGCCGGTTCGATGGATTGTTTGCCAACAATCAGGTCAACCGATACGGCACGAAGAGGGCATGGGAATACACTGCCGAAGGCGATAGCCTGACCGCCAGCATTTCGGTCGCGAACAGCTTCATGTTCGGAGCGGACAACGCCGGATTCCTCTACGCGTTTGCGAACACCAAAGGCAGCTTCCTCCCAAATGAGGACTTGCCGGGACAGGAGAGCATCGTAGAGAACAACCCGGCGGGGGACATCTTCCGCAAGGCCAAACTCAAGCTCATCACGCGTGACGGCTACCAGAAGCTCCGCCTCCCGAATACCGACCCGAACGCACTGAGCTACACCCAGGCCATGAATCCTGCGATCTCCTTCACCCGTTCGCCATTGGCGTTCGAGTGGGGCGAGACGGCCTACATCATGGTCTACGATTTCCCGTTCGTGAACAAGAGTCCGAACAACAACATCGTGCCTCCGCCCATCGTCAACGTGTCCTTCAATGTCGATGGCAAGACGATTCGAGGAGTTGCGATCGAGGCCCGCCAATTCAAGAGCACACCCGCGGCTCCAAAGCTTCGCGATATCCAGCCGAACGTGGGCCAACCCGTCGGCCCCGAGGGCGATCTGCCCGTCGATGGCTATGCTGTGCTCGCCTTCCCGTTCCAGGGTGGAGGCGCCAACGCATTGCCCCCTGGCGATGCGGAAATCACTTTCACGATTTCCACGCAGTCACTCAACAATAACGGCGCCCAACAAAACGTCGTGCTCGATCCCGCCCTCGCAAGAGTGCCGTTCAAGATGGCCAACCCCTTGGCGATCGCGATGCGGCCAAATGTTGCCAATGCCGAGATCGGACTGGATGTGAACCCGGGCGGTCCCGAGCGTCTCACCAACGGATCCGGCGGCACCAAGATCAACATCGGCACCAGCACCGGATACGCCCAGCACGGGCTCACGAAGGGAACCCAGATTCTGGTTTACGACACCAGCATGATGGGCCTCCTGCGCCCCGACGGCCTCGGCCTGGACGGCGTTCGCATGGAGCGTCAGGATCTCGCGCGCCAAGCCGGAAAGGCGGGGGTGATGAAGCCCTTCAGTTCGACCCTCTATCCGAACTTCGAGGACTATCCCGTCAATTCGCCGAACACCAGCGTCGACTACCCCGATATCGCCCGTGAGCAGATCCGAGCGACCAAAGACCCCAACGGCACCGCCGAAAACCCCCTCTTCAATGGAGTGGAGTTGAATTCGCCGCTCATTAAGGACCCGTCCGCCCCCGGTGGCACCCGGCCCATGATGGAGGGTGACAAGCCGGAAGATCGAGTGTTCGTCCCAACGATTTTCCAACTGGATGTCGATGTGCCCAAGTACCAGCCGCCCGTGCTTATGAGCAACGCAGCAGCCGTGCCCAACTCCGAAGGGCAGACCTGGAACACCGGCTATCTCCAAGGGTATATGGGCCGCTTGAGCGTCTTCGTCGACAGCTTCCAGAATGGGAACCTGGATGTCGCCCAACGCGAGGCGTTCCGGTCGTTCAACCTTGCGACCGCGGTCGTCCCGGATGAGCGCATTTCGGTGAACACCCCTTCGATAGATTTGGGCTCGCTTCCGTCGGGCGCGGGTTACTCCGTGCTTGCAAGTCCCGGTGAGGCCTTTAATCCTTCCGTCGCGAATCTTAATGAGAGAGTGTTCCAGCCGTGGGGCGGTATTTATGCGCCCCTGTTCAAGGAGTTCAATGTCCAGAACGAAGGCAACGTGAACATGCTCAACATGCGTCTTGCCAAAATGGACGGGACTTCCGGAAGCTTGAACCCGTGGTTCGTGCCCGCAAAGGCGAACGATCCCCTTGGCTGGCTCGAGCCTGGCTGGCAGGTTGGGGGAACGAACCAGTTCACCGGCAACGTTTGGACCGACCTCGATTGGCAGTTCTCGCCATGGACGGTCACGAACAACGCGGACCGGAATGTGATCCTCCAAAAGCCCAGGGTTACCGATCGTATCCCGACCACGCTTACCGTCAATCCGAGAAGGCGTGCGAACGCGAACTTGAAGGTCACCGACTCGGCGCTGTTCAACGAAAGCCGCTTCCCGGTCCAAAATCCGCGGATCGCGGTCACCGTCCCCATCGGTCAGCCCGTGGGCCACTACGCTCAGCGGATGAAGATCATTGAGGACAAGGACGGACCCAGCCGCGATGTGGTGCCGACCTGGACCCTGGACAACGGTTTCCCTGAGCCCGCGTCTGACCCGACGTTCGACCTGCTGTTCAACGTGCGGGAAAGCCGACTCACCAACTCGTACACGCCGGGTGGGGATCGTATGATCGATGACCTCATCCCGGGAGGCACACCACCGGACTATACGAATTCGAACGCGCAGCCGGCCGTCGTGAGAGATGCCTTTGGCAATCTCGTGGTCGCATTCGCATCGAATCGTTCCGATTGGAATAGCACCGTGCCGCCAACCTCGGACACGAATAATTCTTGGCACATCTATCTCGCCACCCTGGATAACGCCTGGACCTTTGGGACGGCGCCTAACAGCGGCATGTCCGGCCCTGCTGGCCAAAATCCGCAGGCACCGCTCCGCGATTTGAGCAATTGGATCGCCCCAAACAAGGCGCGCTGGTTCAACCGGGCAGTTCAGAACTTCCCGCCAAACGCTCCGAACCGTCTGTTCGGTGCGGGACCAGGCGAGTCGATCATTGCAAACACCGTGAAGTACGGAAGCCCCTCCTTCCCTCAGACCGGCGTGATCAACCCGTTCAATGCGGGCTCCGTCTTCACCGGAATGTTTATGGGATTCGTGGGTGAGGCGCAGAAGTTGACGCCTACTGGTCGTCAAACCGAATCCCGTCTCTTCCTGTCCGTCATCACTACTCAGGCTGACGGTTCGCTGCAGGCAGCGGCTCCCGTGGTGATGGGCAACGATCCCCTCAGCCTCAAAGGGAAGCCGAGCGTTGTCCAGACTCCTTCCGGAGCCATGGTCTTCTACGGTGCAAGTGCGGGAAGCTCGAGCAGAATCTTCTACACCAGGTTCGATGGCACGAATTTCGGCCCGAGTTCTCCGTTGCCGTTCGGCACCGGCTTCGACTCCGTAACCAGTCCGAGTGCGGCAGGCCGCCTCTACCGGGGCGTCAACACTGCCGAGAACGGGAACTCCGTGGTTGACCTGACCTTCGGCGGCAAGCTTCGCGGCCGCCCGTACAGCGAGGTCTTTATGGGACGTCTGCGAGCGCTGACGGCCGGCGGAAACAGTGGCACCGGCGCCGACCGCCTGCCAGAGAACCAACAGGGTGCCCTTGATGAGGCCAACGCCTTCGTCTGGATGCCCACGCAGGTCCGGGAGCGACTCGCTCCCGAGGACACCGGCACCTACCGATCGCGCGGCGTCGTGTGGAATCTGACCGCTGGCTTCAACATCGTACAGAACAACGGTGGCAGCGACATGGACCTGATAGTTCCGGGAAGCCAAACCTACGACCAGCAGACGGGCGTGCTGTCCTACAACACGCGACTCGGCGGCCAGATGTACGTCGATCCCGCGATGGGCACGGTTCGGTTCAGTGGCGGACAACCGCCGCGCACCGCAAACCTGTACATCACGTACACTCCTCGCTTCCTGCGGGTCTCGCCGGACTCGACCGCTGGATATGCCGGGCCCGTGGGTCTCTACGATTCCCGTCTAGTGAGCGACCTGACCTATTGGCGCTTGGCAAATGGCGCCCCTCCGGTCACCAACTCGCCCATCACGAACGACAGGTACGTCTTCACCTATAATCGCGCGGCCGCAGGCAGTGCGCAGGCGGCTAGGCCTTACATCACAACCCTTCGGTTTGGAGTTCGGCTTCCGTATAGGGTCCTGACCAATCCGGACGGCAGCCCGAACAACATACAGGTGACCGGGAACGTCGGTCCCTATCAGGTCGATCCTGCGCAGGCTCGGGTGTACTTCACTTCCGCCGACGAGGGCTCGACCGTGACCGTAAACTACACCGGCGTCGATGACGCGGGCGCAGCTGTGACCGGTCTCTCGCAAACCGGCACGGTGGCCTTTGTCACCGAGCGCTCGGAAGAACCTATCCTGATCGAGCAGGCGGTGAACGAGTCGGGCATGGTGCCGTTCCTCGATCCGTTCACCTACTTCACGGACCGTCGACCCGGCATGGTCTGGCTGTTCTGGACCAGTACCCGCGCCGGAAGCCCGGACCTCTACTTCGAGACAATCGCGCCGAATTGGACGCCGGTGCCGCTCCTGAAGTAAACCTTTGGGGTAGGGTAGAAGCCATTGAAGGGCGAGAACGAATGCAATGTTCTCGCCCTTTTGGTTTTCTCGAACCACAGAAGCTCTCGCATGCGTCTTCTCTGCGGGCTGCCTGGGTTCGCTAGCTTGTTGACAGGTTCGGCGGGGCGATGCTAACATGGTCTCCCTGCAAGAGGGAAAGGTTAATTTAGGTCTATGGCCAAAAAAATCAATAGTGTGGTTGGCATCGATATTGGAAGTCGGCGCATCAAGGTCTGCGAGATGCGTACACAAGGAAAAGATCCGGTCATCACCGCGATGGGGATGATCGATACACCCGAAGGGGCAGTCGACCACACAGGCGTGTACAACAGCGACGCCGTAGGAGTGGCGCTCAAGCAGGTTCTTTCCGAAACCGGAGCCACCGTCGGCCAGGCGGTCGTATCTATTGCAGGGCAGGCGTCCGTCCTCGTCAGGACTCTCGAGGTCCCGAAGATGAATCCCACCGAGCTGAAAGAGCATATGCAGTGGGAGATCAATCGCAACATCCCGTTTGCCGAAAGCACCATCGTGAGCGATTACAAGCCGCTCGGTGGTGACGACCCGAATTCTCCGAATATGGATGTGGTCATGGCGATCTCGCCGGACAGTGCCATCCAGACCGTCATTAAGTGCATCAGAAACGCAGGCCGATCGGTCGCAGCCATCGACGTCGAGCCCCTTAGCATCGCACGGTCGATTCAAACTTCCTACGACGATGTCCTTATGTCCAAGACTGTTTGCGTGGTCGACATCGGTCATGCCACCACGTCGATCAACATCTACCTTGGACAAAAGCTGCTGATGCCCCGCCAGGTGCCTCTGGGCGGCGAGATGTTCACCCGCGCCATTGCCGACGCTCTCACAATCCCCCTTTCGGAAGCAGAGCAGATCAAGCGCGACAAGCTCACGATCCCCGATAGCGCCGGCATTTCTCCCGTGATCGCGGATCCTTTCGGGTTGACGCCCTCAGGAGACGACTTCCAGGCATACAACCCGTTCGGCGATGCCCCTGCGCCCTACGCAGCGGCTCCCGGGGATGCGGCGAGCGTCCCACCGGCCGCTGACGAAACGACCGCCTATGGAATGGAGGCCTCACAGGAGCCCACCGAGAGCGTCGCACCGCCCCCTGTCGACCATACTCCTGCCCCCGCCGTGTCCGGCGAGGATGCCCGCTACTACAACGCGGTAGCCCCGATTCTGGAGGAGTTGGTGGCCGAGATTCGTCGATCCATCGACTACTATCGCAGCCGAGGCGGCGATGTCAATCAGGTGGAGGTCTGCGGCGGTGGCGCGAAAATCCATGGGCTGAACAGCTTTATCGAGCGATCTCTCTCGATCCCCTGTGACTCCTTCGACCCCACCCGGCGTCTCAGTATTAACGAGCGGAAAGTTCCGCCGGCATACGTCGAAGAGCATCGCGGCGAGTTCGCGGTCGCTATCGGCAACGGCCTTCACATCTTCTTCGATTGATCCCGCATGAAGCTCAACCTACTTCCGGCAACCGTATCGAGGGGCGCCCAATCCAGAACCGCCTGGATCGCCTCCGTGATCATTATGTTGATTGGTATCGGCGCAGCCATCGCTGCCGCCCTTACCTCGCAGGCAAACCTTGCCCAGGCCAAGGATGCGTACGAAACCGCCAAGCCCTTGGCGGATAGAGCCTACGCAACTTCGGCCCAGGCAGATGCGATCATGGGAGACGCCAAGGTCGTGGACCTGGTCAAGAACGTCGCTCTCGCAGAGTCGATGATCAGCCACAACGACGCCTATCCGAATCTGTACAACAGCCTTCTCCCGTACATCCCGCCGTTCTATCGCTTGACCAGCCTCGCCGCCACCCCGATCGACGACAAGACGGCCACGGTGACGATGAGTGGGACACTCGGAAGCTATCAGCAATACGCCGACTTGATGTTGGTGCTCATGCGGAATCCCAACGCGGTCTCAGTGTCGCGAAGCGGATTTCAAAGCACGGACGCGATCGTTCCCCAGCTGACCCCGGTGGATCAGTTGGGCCATCCGCGTAAGCCCGGTGAGCAGCCGGTGCCCGATGACCCGCTTCAGAGGCTCGCTTACTTCCAGTCGCAGGCGCAGCCCGCGGCGTATACGGGGCAGGGGAACTTCGGTTCCGGCACGGACAACACCCGAGGCGCGATGACGGGTGAATCTCTCGTCACCGTCCAAATGGTTGTGAATGCCAACCTGCAGACGCCCGATCCTCGCGGCACGCTCAGCACCGCCGCCGGTGGCGGTGGCTCGACCGGTGCCCCAACTACAACCGGTTTTCCGGGAGGCGGGCCGCCCTCCAACATTCCGGCCGGACCGACAGGAGCTCCGGGCTCGAGGAACGTGACGCGCTAACGCGAAGAATCTGACATGAAACTAAGTGCTTTCACGATTTACATGATTGGCATCGCACTCGCGGTGACGATTGCCAGCTTCGGCATCTTCTACATCGCGATGCCGAACAACGGGCAGGCCGCGCTCTACCGGGAAACCGCCGACAAGATGAATGACGAGGCGGCAAAGCAGCACCAGGCCGACCAGCGGGTCGCAGCGGCGATCAAGCTCGTCAAGTCGAAGCAGGCAGAATGGGCAGGCTTTGTGGCTACCCGCAGCGTGCCCGGCAGCGTAAGCGCTGGCGGCGTCAACTTGGCAGTGAATGCGTTCCAGCTGACCGAAGACACTCGAAAGTATCGAAACAGCATTCAGTTGGCCGTTAATAACCAACTGCGACGTGGTGGCGTCAAAGTCGTAAATGGCCCGCTGATCCCGCTCACCGATCCGAATGCGGCTGCCGGTTCGCTCCTCGCTTCTTTCTACAACTACCCGGTCATTCCGTTCCCGGTGGTTATCTTCGACCTCGGAACAGTGACCGTGCAAGGCACCTACGCGCAGATCATGAACAATGTGCGCGCTTGGAAGTCCATGCCGCACTACCTGGCGGTTACCGACGGTCTTCGATTGGACGGCACCTCGCCGCATCTGACGGGGACTTACAGTCTTTCTATCGTCGGCTACCTTCAGCCGACCAAGGTTAACGGCCAGGCGCCGGAAGGCGCGGCCTCGGGATCCTCAGGCGCGAGTTCACCTTTCGGTGGACCCGGAGGCCCAAGCGGCATTCCTCCTGGAGCGCGAATGGGACCCCCCGGCGGATTTCCTGGCGGCGGCCCTCCCGGCGGCGGCAAAATGGGCGGAAGGATGGCCGGTTAATGAGACACACAAAGATGAATTCAATCGATCTGAGATCTCTCGCTCTCGCGGCTGCAGGTGCCGTGGTGCTGGCCGGCTGCGGAGGCAGCCAGGGCTCGGCCGCAGTTGCTGACACCGCTCCGCCGATGCCGGCTGCGGCTCCAAAGCTCGACTTCGGGTCCATGCCTGGACTGCCGATGGACGCGGATCCCAATGCGCCCAAGGAGTTCAAGCTCCTGGCGACTAACCTGGGTAGCCGGGTGGGTCATCGCGCGGATCCTTTCAAACTCAAGCCCGCCGAGCAGAAGTTCGAAATCCAGCAGGATACCGAGCGGCTGATGGGCACCATGGGAGGGTTTGTCGTGGAGTATGAACCCCCGGTTGAGAAGGAACCGAATGCAGGTCTCGTCACGGAACCCCAACCCTATCGCAGGCTGTCTGGGGTCATCGTGGGCGACTCCGTCTATGCCCTCATGGATACCGGCGGCGAAAACCCCGTCATCATCCGGCCGGGCATGAAGGTGCCCAACACTGATTGGACGGTGGTATCGATCGATGCCGAGAAGGCCGTCCTGCGGCGAAGCGGCAACAAGCTTCCGCACCAAGTTACGGTTCGACTCGAAAGCCCGCCTCCCGGAATGGGTGGGGGCGCGCCCAACACGGGGGCGACCAACCCAGGTGCGCCCGGCGGATTTCAGGGAAGACCCAGCATGCCGGGTGGTGGCAAAATGGGTGGTGGCGCGGCCGGCGGAGGCGGAGCCGGTCTCTAGAAACTCGACGGAGCGATTTACATCAGGTGAATTGCTTTATGGGGAAAACGAAAACAGGATTAAATCTTCTAAAGTCTTGGAGGTCTAACATGAGGACAACAATCAAACTACTAGCCGCACTTTTCGGCCTGTGCTTAGTAAGCGCGGCGCCGGTGGCGCGGGCACAAGACATCGAAACCAAGATTATTCCGTCCGTGGAATATGAACAGGCCGATGTCCGGGAGGCGCTCAGAGCGCTCTTCAAAGTCGTAAACGTATCGTTTGCAATCGATCCCGACGTCCAAGGCTCGATTACCGTCAGCCTCAAGAACGTCCCGTTCGCCACCGCGTTGCAGAACATTCTGCGACAGGTGGATGCGGTCTACACCGTGCAGGGCGGCATCTATCGCGTGTCCCGCAAGCCCGTCGACACCGGCTTCCAGGGTGACACCGGCGCGACCGGCGACCTCGGCAAACTCACGGGAAGCACAAAGGTCGTGCGCAGAATCAAGATTCGTTCCGCAGACCCGATGTTCATCGCGGCCATGCTCGGAACCCAGGGCGGTTCGCAAGACTTTAGCGCACCCCCCGAGAGAAGCACAATGCTGAATGCGGGCGGCGGTCAGAACGGTGGCGGCGGCTTCGGCGGCGGCCAGAACGGCGGCGGCGGCTTCGGCGGCGGCGGCTTTGGCGGTAACCAGGGTGGCGGCGGCTTTGGCGGTGGAAACCGCGGGGAAAG
>JADMIO010703399.1_pt1 | contig 16874 bp, 14 predicted proteins | sample 8958161 | NCBI WGS metagenome assembly JADMIO01 (sample SAMN16585339, study PRJNA669376) | soil metagenome | isolation source: Crop rotation soil | place: USA: Cullars Rotation, Alabama | collected 2011
GCGACAACTTGTCCACGTGGAATTCTAAGCTTAGGATCCCAATGTGCTGGAAAGGCGACTGTTTTGTAGGGGAAGGGCTTGTCCGTGCCCGTTTCGTTTGGGAAGCGACGGGCAGGGACAAGCCCTGCCCCTACAGTGAAGAAATCTATTTGCCGAACCAGCCGATCGGCTTACCGGAGAGATCCACCCACACACTCTTCACCTGGGTGTAAAGTTCAAGCGCGTGGCGGCCCATCTCGCGGCCATAACCCGACTGCTTATAACCACCAAACGGCGACGCGGCATTGAACATGTTGTAGGTATTGATCCAAACGACTCCGGCCTTCACCGCCTTGGCAAGTCGATGCGCGCGGGTGATGTCTTTAGTCCAGATGCCCGCCGACAATCCGTAGATCGTTTCATTCGCCTGGCGAATCAGATCGTCGTCGTTATCGAAGGTGATCACCGAGGTCACGGGTCCGAAGATTTCTTCCTGCGCCACCCGCATCGAATTCTTCACTTCGCTGAAGATCGTCGGCTGAAAGAAGTAGCCGTTCTGGAATTGCGGATCGAGTTGCGGCGATTCCCCGCCGGCAAAAACCGTCGCACCTTCGCCGCGCGCGACACCGACGTATGATTTAATTTTTTCGAGCTGCTCTTCCGAGACCTGAGGCCCCATCATCGTGCCCTTGTCCATCGGGTCACCGACTTTTATGCGTTCGGCTTTTTCTTTGAATCGTCCGAGGAATTCATCTTTCACCCGCTCTTCGACGAAGAGTCGCGAGCCCGCGCAGCAAACCTGTCCCTGATTGAAGAAGATGCCCATCATCGCGCCGTTCACCGCCTGATCGAGATCAGCATCAGCAAAAATAATGTTCGGCGCTTTGCCGCCGAGTTCGAGCGAGACTTTGGTGAGATTGTCAGCCGCCGATTTCGCAATCAGCTTTCCGACTTCGGTCGATCCAGTGAAGGCAATTTTGTCGATACCTTTATGTGAAGCAAGCGCTGCCCCGGCACTTTCGCCGAAACCTGGGACCACGTTGACCACACCTTCGGGGAACCCTGCCTCTTGAATTAGCTTTGCAAGTTCGACCGCGGTCACCGGAGTTTGTTCGGCCGGCTTGAGCACGACCGTGTTGCCCGCCGCCAGCGCCGGCGCCAGTTTCCACGCCGCCATCAGCAGCGGAAAATTCCAGGGAATGATTTGACCGCACACGCCGACCGGTTCGCGCAGCGTGTAATTAAACATCTGGCCCGGCACCGGAATCGTTTCGCCTTCGATCTTCGTGGACCAACCGGCGAAGTATTCAAAGTTCTCGACCACGCCTGGCAGATCGATATACATCGATTCCTTGATCGGCTTACCGTTGTCGCCCGTCTCGAGCTCGGCCAGTCGCGGTGTGTCGCGCTCAATCAATTGCGACAACTTGTACAGCAAGCGCCCGCGATCGCGCGCGCTCATCTTTGACCATTTGCCCTCGAAAGCTTTCCGCGCCGCCGCGACGGCTTGGTCGATGTCTGCGCGATCGGCTTCGGCAACTTCGGCGAAGGTTTCGCCCGTCGCCGGATTCGGCGTATTGAAAGTCTTGCCCGACTCGGCATCGACAAATTGACCGTCAATAAAGAGTTGATAACGACGCGGAGTGGTTTGCGGTTGTGGTGTTGACATGATTGCTCCCCTTATTTGTGTACGAACAATGTAACGAAGTCAGGACCACCCGCGCAAACGGGTCAGTACCATCTCCGTCAGGAGATGGATCATGTGCTCCCCGGCCGCACCATGGATCCATCTGCTCACGCAGATGGTACTGACTTCGCGTGGCAACTGGCGTATTGTTGGCGATCATGAACAACAATTGGCCCGAACTCATCCTCGAAGAATGGCAGGACACGCTCGCGACGCTGCACATGTGGACCCAAATCGTCGGCAAGATCCGTTTGAAGCAAACGCCGCTCGTCAATCACTGGTGGAATACACCGCTGTACGTCACCGCGCGCGGCCTGACCACCTCACCGATGCCTTACCAGGATCGCGTCTTTGAAATCTATTTCGATTTCATCGATCACAAACTGCGCATCGATTGCAGCGATGGCGCGCTGACGACGCTCGATTTGCGGCCGCAAACAGTCGCCAACTTTTACAATGAATTGATGACAACGCTTCACAGTTTGGGGATTGACGTGAAGTTTTGGACCATGCCCGTCGAAGTGCCTTCACCATTCTCAGCAGTGCGCGAAGCGATCCCTTTCGATAAAGATCAGGTTCATAAATCTTACGACGGCGAGTACGTCAATCGATTCTGGCGCGCACTAGTTTCAATTGACGACGTTTTCAAACAGTTCCGTACGCGCTTTATCGGCAAGGTGAGTCCGGTTCATTTCTGGTGGGGCAGCTTCGATCATGCCGTCACACGCTTCTCTGGTCGCCCGGCGCCACCGCGCGAAGGCGCTGACAAGATCACGGTCGAGGCCTATTCGCACGAAGTGATCAGCCACGGCTTCTGGCCCGGCGGCAATGGTTTTCAGGCGGCGTTCTATGCGTACGCGGCGCCGGAACCAAAGGGCTTCGGCGACGCGAAGGTAAAACCAGAGGCAGCTTTCTATGCTAAAGACGTGAGCGAATTTTTCCTGCCTTACGACGCGGTCCGTCAATCGTCGTCACCGGAAAGTGCGTTGATGGATTTCTGTGAAAGCACCTATGAAGCGGGAGCGAATTTGGCGAGCTGGGATCGAAACGCGTTGGAGCGCCAATGAACCTTTCCTTGATAGTCATTGATGTGACTTACTTCTCAATAACGAAGAATCCTGCCGCGGCGAAATCTGCGTCGAACGTCAGGACATCCGTCAAACCGCTTTCGCGCATTACAGCGAATGAGATGCAGTCTACTAAGCCCCAAGTCTTGTCGCCATACTTCTGATAAATCGCAATGCCGGTCTCAAGCAACTGGTCATCAATCGGTATCACTTTGACTCGGCTCGACGTTCGCAGCAGACGTATTATTTCATTCGCCTCGTGTCGAAAATCCTTCGCCAACGCGTTGCCGATTTCGAGCAGGACCGCAACGGTGGTTACGAGCGATGATTCTTCAAACTTAAAGGAGAGCGCGTCGGCTTGTTCGTGATATTGGTCGCGCTCGTTGATTAAGGCGAGTACAAATGAAGTATCGACGAAAACTCTATTCGGCATCTGTTGTCTTCAGGTCGTGGAGATTGGCCTTGATCGACAAGTCGGGTGATGCGTAAATCTTGATTTCGCGCAGCTTAGCCATCACATTGAAATCTCGGGGAGAGTCTTCGCCATTTTGCTCACACCTTATGAGAAACGAGTAAACTTCGTCCAGGCGCTCGTCGGGCACCCGCTGGATTTCGGCCAGAATATCTTCTCGCGTCACCATGATTCCAGATATTACTTTGCCAATACAGGGCAATACAAGGGCCATCTGACTTGAATCTATTTCGGAACGACTGGCTGCGCAAACAACGAATCATCCACCGCCGCGTTCCGTTTGATCTCCGTAAACGTGCGCGTCCAACTATCGTAGGTATCGATCGCTGAGCTGCGAATGATGAACGGTAATTTCACGCCGTCTACGTCACGGTAGTCCTCAAAGTCAATTTGTTCAGGTATCGGCAGCGCGAAAAAGTGATTGACGGTTCTGGTTCGGCGCAAGAGACCGGTTTCCGCGTCGAAATCGTAAGTCACCATTCTCTCCGGTGTTGATTTAGCAACCACCCACATGTCACGTCCGTCGAGCTTTTCCACGCCGGCGAACTGCATTCCCGGCGACGGCGCAACCTTGATAATCCCGAAGAGTGCCTGCAGACTGCGCCTGGCGTCCGACACTTCAGTAGAACTCAGTGTCCGCAAATTAGTACCACTCAAAATCCAACCATTATCCCCGGTCAATATCTGCCTGACCGAACCCTGTGGCGTAGGGGTCAGGACCAGCAATTTGTCCGGGAACGACAAAGTAATCTCGTTAGCCACGTTCCGGTTCTGCGATGCGACCCGCGTTCCCTTCATGATAAGCGTCTTCGTGCCACTGGCGCTGGCGCCGCCGATGGCTCGCAGGTAGCGAGCGAAAATCTCCTCGACCGATGGATGGGCGGGGGGTGGCGGAGGAGTGGTTGGCTTTTGCAAAAGGCCCTCATGCCCTGACTTGGTCAATGGCATCGGCGGCAAACCTACCGTCGTCGTTTGACCACGATGACAGGTGAAGCAAGTGACCGAGTTCTGCGTGAAATCAACCTTGTTCGATCCATTGATCAGCAGGACCATCTGCAACATGCGACGGCCGGCCTGCTTCTCAGGCTTCTCATCGCTCTCCCACTCCCAAATCCTCTGCCCATTTTTAGGATCTTTGCCCTTGACCACGTGGCAAAAGTCGCACTCCTCGCCGATTGAAACAGCCATGAAATTCATCGTCCGATAAAGCTCCGACTCCTTCAATCCCTTGAGCACTTGAATGTTCTTGCGTGTTTGTTCGATTGGCTTGTCGGCTTGTTGGGCTGTGGCGGTGCGAGTTGAGACCAGGGTGATAACAGCGGCGACTGACAGAAGAGTAATTATCAAAAGCAGAATGGTGATTCGCTGAAGCATGACGGCGTCCTTTCGAGTCATCTGCGCGCCTTTGCGATTAGAAGGTTTGCGTCAGCGCGAGTATACGTAAGTAGCATCAAGCGTGTTTCAATGCCAGTTGGGAAACCTCACGCCAAACGAACATTCAGTGGACCGATGATTATCGATTGCCTCTCATCTTATGAGAGATGCAACCTTTGCCTCGCGGCAAGGATTGAGTCCAGCCACCGGCGTCAACTAGGTTTCGTCGCTAAGCCACTCAAGCGTCTATCTCTCATTGCAAAAAACATTGCCACCTCTACCTGGCATAACTATAATCCCGTCGTCTCTGAGCCCCACAGCTTTATCAACACAAAGCCGGCTCACGTGAGACTTCCCGTACTAGCCAACTTTCCTACGCTGCGAACGCAACCGCAAGGAGCCTGAGATGCAGATGCTGCAACGATTCCTAAGATGGATAGCTCAACCCGACGTGCGGGATAAGATTGTCATCACCGTTATGGGCGCCGCGTCCGTTGCGCTTTTCTGGTGGGTTCTTAATCACGCTAAGCGAATCGCGAACGCGGTCGTATTGCGGATGTTCTGGCTGGTGCGCGGGACTACTCCGCTTGATGAGACACTGAATGTCTATCGCACAACTCTCGACCGGGAACTCTTTAATATTCAACACGCGTGGATGAAAGAGGGGCAGAAATTAAAAGACATTCTCGTGCCGGTAATAGTGCAGTCAGAGCGTTTGTCTGGCGGAATTGAAGATTGGTCCAGCGTCTTGGCGCGTTACTTCGGCAGGATCGGGCCCACCGCACATACTGGTAATCGTCGTTTAGCGATAATCGGAGGACCCGGTTCAGGTAAAAGCGTCGCGCTCAAATTAGCAGCGCGCGAAGTTTGGAATTTGCCGGCGCCGCAAGACGGCGATTCGTTGATACCGGTCCTTATTACATTTTCTGAATACCGCCGCGCGGAGTTTAATTTGATAAAGGCTTGTTGCGTCTCTCTACGGAGTCGCGGACTGCAATTGGACTCGGAAGCTGAACAGGAGGCTTTTGTTAGACAGAACTTGGAAGCGGGCCGACTTTTCGTAATCGTCGATGCGCTGGATGAGTTGGAGCAGGGGGACCGCCGTCATGCAACCGAACGACTGTCGGCCGATTTAAGACAGTTTTCAGCAGTCTGCGCCATGATTAGTTGCCGGACTGCTGCCTGGCATAATCAAATGGCCGATATTGGCCGTGATGTAATTGAGATGTCGGATTTTACACCGGCCGCAATTCGACAGTTTCTAAAGCAATGGGATTTTCCGCCTCCTAAGACGAGCGATGAACTGATCGACACCATCGAATCCCAGCCTCATATTGCTGGATTGGCCAGGTCACCTCTGATGCTGACCATCATTGCGTTTCTTTATGCCCAGCCGAAATATCATCTACCGCAGAACCGTGCAGAGTTCTACGACATTTGCAGCCGCGCTCTGCTGGAAGAGTGGGACCAACATCAAAACCCAGATCGCGCCAATCGTTTCGAGCGGCATCACAAAGAGTACGTGCTCAGTGAAATTGCATACCGGCACATGTCGGGCAGCACACCCGATGCAGATTTGGACGAGCGAGCAACGCTTCAAATCATTGCCCAGGTAATGAAACAGTACTCGCTCAAAGAAAGCGAAAACCTGAAGCTGTTAGATGAAATACAGGAGAATTCCGGACTACTAATCCGCCTGCCGCCGTCCGGTCTCCGCTTTCCCCACCAAACCTTTCTTGAGTTCTTCGCTGCGCTCTGGCTGATTCGTCAGAGCAATCAGCAAACTGCGTTTGAAGGTTATGCAAATGACGCTTTGCGTTGGCGCGAAGTCCTCCTGCTTTACATTGGACTCAACACCAACGCTGAGGACGCTTCGAACGCAGTCGTGCGCCTGGAGCAGGAAGTTGGAGTTGAAATGGCGTTGTCTGCTTTGGTCGATTCGCGCGCAGTTAAGCCCGCGATTGCGGCTGGGATACTCGTTAAATGTGAGAAGGGGCTCCAAAAAGATCTTGATCCCCGCATCATCACATTACTCGGATATGTTGCCGCTGACTCTCGCACAGCCCATTCACAGCAAGCGGTGAAGATTTTAAGAGACACCTTAGAGCGTGTTGCCAAACTCGACGTTCCGCTCAAGCCGGCAATCCTCGAAGCTCTGCTGATCGCCTCGTTGCGCCGGCCTTCAGAAAAAACGTCGCGCTTTATCGTAGAAAACCTCCACCAGTTGCAGCTTACGCGTATCTTGCCACAGATGGGTGAAAGGGCTTTTGTGCTTACGGCAAAAGTAATAGGGGATAACACTTTAGCCGACTCCAAGAAACGAGAGTGGATAGAAGGACTGCGTTTAGCGATTGGCATCAGGCCACTAATTAGACTGCTGCTGGAGAGTCATGCTCATGAGAGTCTAACGGGCGCGAATGCCGAAGCTCTATTTAGACTCTCGAGGTTGCCCGCATTCGCGGAAGAAGTCGAGCGGGTTTCAAATTTGGATACAAAAATGGTAGCCGGAACTGCGGCCCAGCGCTGGGGCTGGCCATTTAGCAAACCAGCAAGCACTGGCGGACGTCAGTTTATGATGCTGCTTGCGAACGCCATGGCAAACTCCGAAGTGTCTCCGGATTTTGCGAATCCGGAAATACTGAATGAAGCCGACCCCCGACTTTTGTTTTTGGCCGATGGTCTTCGAAGGGAACAAGGTAAACCGCCTATTAGTTGGGAGAACGGGTCCAGATCGATATCGCTGTTGGTTCTAAAGCAAATATGGTCAACGTCAAATAATGAGAGATGGCGCAAATGGATTCGCGGGTTAGGCGAGTCACAGGATCCTTGGCTCGTGACAGCTCTATTGACCGGGTTCATATTACCTTTATGGTGCATCATCGCATACGTTTGTCGGATATTCAGCGGAACGTATTTGGGTCTAAGATGGTACACCGGCTTCATCGTCTTTGGACTTTCCGTCGCCACTTGCACCTTTACTCTGCTGAGAAAGGGCGAGAAGACGAGGAGGGACGATTTCCTTTTAGGCGCGGTTGTGGGGCCTATGGGAATTGCGATTCTTCTCGCTCAAAACCGCTTCCAACGGTGGACAACTGACATCGTTGTCATACTGGCGACAGTCGTTGGGCCGTTCTACTTGGCTAACGGGCCAATTGCGATCGCGCTGATCCTCTTCTTGTCGAGCTTACAAGCCATAGCATACACGCGAGTATTGACCCCTCGGCCTTCGATTCCGATTTTTGCCAATGACATGACGTGGAACTTTTGCAAGCGCCTGACGCTGTACTAGTCCGCCGTCGGCATAAGCCGTGAATCCTTGACGAACACCTAAAACCCCGTCGTCCCCGCCAACAACTGCCGCAACACGTACGGCAGAATTCCGCCGTGCAGGTAGTAATCAATTTCAATCGGCGTGTCGATGCGCAGGGTGAGCGGCACTTGTTCACTCGATCCATCGGCGCGGTTAATTGTCAGCGTCACATCCATTCGCGGCGTTACTTCGAACGCGTTGCGTCCTCCGTTTGAGTGGTGGTCCGATGGAGTCAAACCGGTGATGTCGAAGGTCTCGGTGCCGTCGAGATTCAACGAAGCCGCGTTGGTTCCCTCTTTGAATTGACAGGGCAGTACACCCATGCCCACGAGATTGCTGCGATGGATGCGTTCGAAACTTTCCGCGACGACCGCTTTTATTCCCAGGAGGCGCGTTCCTTTCGCGGCCCAATCGCGTGACGAACCGGTGCCGTATTCCTGCCCGGCAATCACCACCAGCGGCTTCCCTTCACTCTGATACTTCATGGCCGCGTCGTAGATGCTCATGCGTTCGCCGTCCGATTGATCATCCGTTCTATAAATAGTGACGCCGCCTTCCGTTCCCGGCACCATCAGATTCTTAATGCGCACGTTCGCGAAGGTGCCGCGCATCATCACTTCATGATTGCCGCGGCGCGAACCGTAGCTGTTGAAGTCGGCAACATCGACGCGCTTCTGTTGCAGGTAAACGCCGGCGGGTGAGGTCGCTTTGATAGCTCCGGCAGGACTGATGTGATCGGTCGTCACCGAATCGCCGAAGATCGCCAGCGGTCGCGCGCCTTCGATGTTTGCCATCTCGCCGGCTTCGGCGCCGAAGCCTTCGAAGAAAGGCGGCTCCTGGATGTAGGTCGAGTTCCCATCCCATTGATATGTCAGACCGGGCGTGGTGGGAATCGAGTTCCACATCGGATTCTGATCCGCGAAATTTCCGTAAAGGCTGCGGAAGGTTTCAGCATCAAGGGCGTCACCCATCACCGCACCAATCTCTTCCATCGTCGGCCAGATGTCCTTCAAGAAAACATCTTCACCTTTTTCATTCTGGCCCAGGGCTTCTTTCGAGAGGTCCTTCTCGATGGTCCCGGCCAGCGCGAAAGCCACCACCAGCGGCGGGCTCATCAGAAAATTCGCTTTGATGCTTTGATGGACGCGCGCTTCGAAATTACGATTGCCGGACAGCACGCTGGCAGCGATCAAATCATGATCGTTCACCATCTCTTCGATGGTCGGATCGAGCGGCCCCGAATTTCCGATGCACGTGGTGCATCCATAGCCGACAAGATTGAAACCGAGTTGATTGAGATAAGGCTGCAAACCTGTCTTCTCGAGATAATCGGTCACCACGCGCGAACCGGGAGCCAGAGAAGTCTTCACCGTCGGCCGCACTTTCAAGCCGTGCTCGACTGCTTTCTTCGCGAGCAATCCGGCCGCCAACATGACACTCGGGTTCGAGGTGTTGGTGCATGATGTGATCGCCGCGATCAGAACGTCACCGTGTCCCAGGTCGACGTGAGCTTTCGGAAATTCTTCCGGCAGAACTTCAGCGACGCGATCGGGCGTCGGCCGGTTGTTCATCATTTCCGTCTCAGTCCAGGCGCTTGTGTCTTTGTGAGCGGCCTGATCCGCGGTTGGCAATGGCGCCGTCGTCGGATGTTGTTCGCCACCGCCAACCACCATCGCCAACGCATGCTGTCCCGCCCCGATGTCGGCCGCGTAACGAATGTCGAGTTCATTGGACGGCTTTCCGTAACCACCTGTTTTTGCATCCTGTTGGAGCAGGTTGATAAAGGTGTTCTTGAGTTCCGGCAGAGCGATTCGATCCTGCGGCCGCTTGGGTCCGGCGACACTGGGAACGATCGTGTCGAGGTCGAGCTCGACAACCGCGGTGTAATCGACTTCGCCCTGGCGCGGCATGCCGAACAGACCTTGCGCTTTGAAATAATTCCGAACCGCTTCGACGTGTGCGTCCTCACGGCCGGTCGCTTTCAAATAGACGCACGTCTCTTCGTCCGGCGGAAAATATCCCATGGTCGCGCCGTACTCGGGTGACATGTTTGCTATGGTCGCGCGATCGGTAACCGACAAAGACGCCGCGCCTTCACCATGAAACTCGACGAACTTGCCCACGACTTTCGTTTTGCGCAGCAACTCAGTCACTGCCAGGACGAGATCGGTCGCCATGACCCCCTCGCGCAACTTGCCGCTCAGGTGCACTCCGATAACATCCGGCGTCAGGAAATAGACCGGCTGGCCCAGCATCGCGGCTTCGGCTTCAATTCCACCCACGCCCCAACCGACGACGCTCAAGCCATTGACCATCGTCGTATGCGAATCAGTACCGACCAGACTATCGGGATAATAGACGTCGTTTTTCTCCCAGACGCACTTCGCGAGGTATTCAAGATTCACCTGATGGCAAATACCGATGCCCGGCGGGATCACGCGAAACCCATCAAAGGCCTGCATGCCCCATTTCAGAAATTGGTAACGCGAGTTGTTCCGCTTGAACTCCATCTCCATGTTCTTGCGAAACGCGTCTGAAGTCGCCGAGAAATCAACCTGCACAGAATGATCGATCACCAGATCGACGGGAACCAGAGGCTCGATCACACCCGGGTTCTTATTCAAGCGCACGACTGCCGATCGCATCGCTGCGAGATCAACCAACAGCGGCACGCCGGTAAAGTCCTGCAACAGCACCCGCGCGACGGTGAACGGAACTTCTTCGGTACGTTCCGCATTGGGTTGCCAGTTGGCGACTGCGCGCACGTCGTCTTCAGTGATCTTCGTACCATCGAAATTTCGCAAAACTGATTCGAGCACGATCCGAATGCTCACAGGCAGGCGGGAAATCTTGCCGATGCCCTCCTTCTCGAGTTGTGGCAGGGAATAAAATTGTCCGGATGAATTGGCGTGCGGCGTAAAGTTTTGCAGGGAATTGAAGAGATTATGCGGCATAGTTGATCGTTTGTGACCTCGTGTTTGAAACCTGTGCGCTCGTGTTGCGCGCACAATAAATGTGAAAAGAAGCGGCCAGCTTCTCTGAGTAAATGCGTTCGTGGCGGTTGAGCAAATTAAATTTTAGAAGCGCGATCTGCAATCGTCAAGCACGTGAACTTGCTGCTTCGGACACTTGTTGCTGGCGATCTGTTCATTTGTTATAGTCGCAGTCAGATAACGATTCCCCTCTGATTTGAATTGATCGAGCGCGACACCTCCGACGCGCGTAACCGAAGTCCATTATCGAGGAGACGTTCATGCCGAAGAAACAACCTGAATCATTCAACTATCTGAGTAACAATCCTGAATTTGTGCCCGATCCGGAAATCGAAGAGTTCATGGAAGAAGAGATTGCGCACGCGCCCAAAGATCCCGATCTGCTCGCGCAGCGTCTGCGGAATAGCGCCGCCTCGCCGGCCGATGCGGGTGGCGATCTGGACGCGGATTGGGAAGACGTCAACACCGCGGGTTCGGAAGCTGTCGGCGGTGATAGCCCGACTCCCGATCAGTCGATCGTGGAAGAGAACGCGCGCGCAATGGGCGTAAGTTTTGAAGATAATGAAGAGCTGGATTTTCTCGACAAGATAGAACGCCGCGATCGCGATCGCTACGAGTTGGAAGAGCAATCAAAGACGCGCGACGACACAATCTAGCTTCGGATGTAACGCAAATTGTTAATTTGCGTGGTCTTGCCGACAAACCGAAGAACGCAAATTAACAATTTGCGCTACATGCGATATTCTCCCGCGCACTATGCGAATTCTGCTTCCGCTGATCATTCTGGTCATATTCATACCGGCCTACGCGGCTGAACCCTGCACCAAAGCCACGGACGAATGCACGCGCTGGGTAAGTCTCGCCGGTGAATCTCGTTCACTTGTCTACAGCACGTACCCTCTGGATAAGAAGAACGAACAGATCGTACGCGCGCTCATCGTAGTGCACGGCCAGGGCCGCGACGCTGATAATTATTTTCGCACTAGCCTGGCCGCGGCGTTTCTCGCCAACGCCTTCAACGACACGATCGTGATCTCGCCGCGCATGGCTTCGAACAACGGCACCGGTTGCAAAGACACGCTGGCGCCAAACGAAGTGAATTGGCCGTGCGGTGGAGACAGCTGGCGATCGGGCGGAGTGGCGACCAACAATCCGAAAGTCACTTCTTATGATTTCATGGATGCAATCGTGCGCGCGCTGGCGAATAAAGCGAACTTCCCGAATCTAAAAGCCATCGTCATCTCAGGTCATTCCGCCGGCGGACAATTCGTCACGCGCTATGAGATGGGTAACCAGGTGCACGAATCGATCTCAACTCCGATTACTTATATCGTCTCGAACCCATCAAGCTATTCGTATCTTGATTCGGAACGTCCCGGCGGTGCCAATAATGAATTGCGGCCCTTCGGTGATTCACGGAACTGCACGACCTACGACGCCTGGCCGTATGGATTGAAAAACCGCACCGGTTACACCGCCAAGATTCCCGACGAGCAATTGAAGAAGCAGCTGGCGTCGCGGCCGGTTACTTATCTGCTTGGTGAGTTGGATGTATTACCGCTGGCAGGATTCGATTCGTCGTGTCCGGCAATGGCCCAGGGTCCGACGCGACTCGCGCGCGGCCAGGCCTTCGCTGCCTGCGTCAAAGCTAAGTACAACGCGCAGCATCAAGTTGTCGTCGTGCCGCTCTGCGGTCACAACGCCCGCTGCATGTTCACCGCCGAAGTAGCCCTGCCGCTTCTGTTTCCGAAAGTGTAGGAGCGCCCGCATCCCTGCGGGCGGTGCGAGTTGGAACGCCGAAGGCGTCCGCGAATTTCAGCCCGGGGTTGCGCGTGCCAGCGCGCTACCCTGGGTCTAGGTTCTAACTCATCATCGGCAACCTTGAAGGGGTTGGCAAATTTGTTCGGCGATTCGATTTGCGTTGCGAACTCTTTCAGAGTCCGGTTTCAATTGGTTCCGGTATTCACAGGGCGACGCCCTGGGCTGAAATTGGCCAACGCCTTCGGCGTTCCAACTACCGCGACCCGCCCGAAGCAATGCGGGCGCTCCTAGGGAAAGTTCGATCGCGGCTGCAGCGTCACGCTCTTAATCACAACTTTGTCCGCGGGCCGTTCGCTGCCTTCTTCAGTCGGCGCGGTCATGATCACTTCGGCGTTCTTCAGACCGTCGATCACTTTGCCAAAGACCGTGTACTTCTTATCGAACTGCGGCTGACGTTTCAGCGTGATGAACCATTGGCAGTCGGCGCCGTTAATGTCGTTGGTCCGCGCGGCCCCTAACGTCCCGCGCTCGTATGGCACGTCGCTGAACTCAGCCGGCACATTTCCATAGCCGGAACTGCCGGTGCCCCAACGCGTTTTGTTGCCACTCTTGCTTAAGGGATCGCCGCCCTGGATGATTCCAAGTTCCGGATCGATGCGATGGATAGCGGTGCCGTCATAAAACTTCTCTGAGATCAGTTTCTTGAAACGCTCCACGTGCTTCGGCGCAATGTTGGGATAAAGCTCGACAACGATGCGCCCGTAATCGGCGGTCTCGATTACGGCAACCTGGGAATCCGCGGTGGGCTTGACGCCGGTCTTTACGTTGCCCGGGCCGGCGCTGGTGTTCGCGGGCCGATTAGCCGGCGCGTTTGAGTTTGAATCATTACAGGCGGCAAATACCACTAAAGCAAAAACAATCAAGATCAAGGTGAATCTTGTGATCAATGCGGTCCTCCTATTGATTGCGGACAAGATGCCCGCGGTCCGCACGCACGATGCGTGCGCTGCTAAAATAACTTCTGACTGTCGATCAGTATCGTTACTGGTCCATCATTAATCAACTCCACCTGCATCATTGCTTGAAATTTGCCCGTTGCTACTTCGTCGATCGTAGAGCGGGCCTGCCGCACAAAAAAATCGTACAGCGGCTCGGCAACTTCCGGCGGCGCGGCGTCTATCCATGACGGACGCAAGCCGCGACGCACGTCGCCGTACAAAGTAAATTGCGAAACGATCAGCAGGCCACCATTCACGTCTTTGACCGAGAGATTCATCTTACCGGCCTCGTCGTCAAAGATGCGCAGGTTCGCAATCTTATCTACGAGGTACGCGGCCTCGACCTTCGTGTCGTCGCGCGCAATGCCGACCAGCACTACGAGACCGTTTCCGATCTCGCCGATGACTTCTCCGTCAACTGTGACTGAGGCGCGGGTCGCGCGCTGCACTACGGCTCGCATGGTTTATTAAAACAGACGCATCTTGCGGATCGAGCGGCGCGCGGCCGCCTTCTGTTTGATCTTCACGCGACGCGCCGCGCGCGAGTCACCCGGGGCAAAAAACTGCCCGCCCTTTTTGTTTTTCGGATCGTAGAAACCGATGTAACCGCCGGGGTTCACGCCAAACGACTCGAGCGTTTTGCCGTCATGGCTGTGACCGAGGAAATCGTTGCGGCTGCCTTGCTCATTGCCGGAGGTGAAATACAGCGGCAAGACAAAATTCGAGACGCGCACACCATCAATGTCATAGTGCTCGTCCTGCACGGCATCGCACATCTCGAACCAATGGAAAACCCGGTGACGATGATCTTTTGGATGCGGCCCGGCCACGAACAGATTGTTTTCCGGATCACCGAGCAACTCCAGTGTTTCATGCGAGAGCGTGGCGCTCCAAGGTTCCTCTAACTCGTCCGCCAAATCGAGGAACACATAGCCAAAAGGAATTCCCCGATCGTTCTTTTCATGATATCCGGCCACGTCCGAATCGAGGTGGTCCCACAGATAAAGCACGGCGTCGCCGCGCATGTCTGCCAGTGTGTGTTCGGTTGGCTTCTTTTCGCTGCGCCCCTCGAGCCGCAGCTTGGCGCCGAAGCCCCAATAGGGCGCGAAGTCTTCGGCAATCTGCCGGTTCACGGCGCGAATCGTTCGGTGGATGTCCGCGTCTGAAACTTTCCCGTTGCTGTGGTTAATCAGTGAGATGATCATAACAATCCTCCAAGAGTGATGTTGGAAAGGCCGCGAGGTTTCGAGAGGATAGGAGATTAATGTTGAGTTAACAAGCGTGAGTTGGAAAGCGGCGACGAGTCGTCAAAGTACTTGAGCAGCTTTCATTCACACCTGGCTTCAGCCAGGTGACTTGCGGCGCTACTGTTCGGGAAACCGTTTAAACGGCAGTGACATATATGAGTCCGCGGAGCGGACGGTGGCATAAAGCCCGGGGTGAGTCCGCGAACCCCGGGGAACGGGATTCAATGAATATATTGAGTCCGCAAAGCGGCCGGCAGCCCCCGAATCCTGAGACGGCATTGAAGACAATCGACGGCACATGTGACATCTTGGGCTGCCGGCCGCTCCGCGGACTGCAATCGTTCGCTGCTTGGTTCCCGGGGTTCGCGGACTCACCCCGGGTTTTATGCCGCCGTCCACTCCGCGGACTGCAATCGTTCGCTGCCTGGTTCCCGGGGTTCGCGGACTCACCCCGGGCTTTATGCCGCCGTCCGCTCCGCGGACTGAGATATATCAATACCGTGTAAACGGTTCCTTTGAAAGATCGAGTTCGTAACAGCCGGCTGAAGCGGAGTCACCGCATTCCAAATTACTTCTTGGGTGGTCTGCTGGGTCGGATTTCTATTCTGCTCGGCAGCGCGCGATCGTCGTGATGAAGCAGATCGACCACCACGCGCGCAATGTCGTCAGGAGTCAACTGCCAATTCTTTTCGTCGCTCGGCGAGTCGCCGCCGAACTCTGTGTTCACCGAGCCGGGCATGATGTAGCTGACCTTGATATTGTCGTGACTAACTTCCTGCATCAACGCTTCGCTGAAGCCGTTGAGACCGAACTTCGACGCGTTGTAGGCGGCCATGCGCGGATGCGGATTCGCACCCGCCAGCGATGAGATGTTGATGATGTAGCCACCGCCACGCTTTTTCATTTCGGGAATCGCTGCGCGGCAACAATGAAAGACGCCGAAAAGATTTGTTTCCAACACGGCGCGAAAATCTTCCGGCGATGTTTGCTCAACCGTTCCGAAAATTCCGATGCCGGCGTTGTTGATGAGAATATCAAGTCCACCGAATTCTTTGACCGTGTAATCAATCAGCGCTCTCACGTGATCGTCGTCGCGCACGTCGCAAGGGAACATGATCTCGCGTGCTTCACCCGAGGCTGCCGCCGCTCGGCCAATCACCTCAACGTTCCGAGCCGACACACAAACCGAGACTCCTTCGAGCAGCAGTGCGTCCGCTATCGCTCGCCCGATGCCTTTCGTTCCACCCGTGACGATGGCAGTTTTGTTTTTAAGATTCATCCCGATTGGAGCGCGGGCATCCTGCCCGCAAAGCGTGCGCAGCACGCTCAGATTCTTTCGATGCAACTAGCCGTGCGCGCTTCGTGCATCATGCGGGCAGGGATGCCCGCGCTCCGTTCACGTTTTCAGTTTCTCGCGGAGACGATCGTTGACAATCTTGGGATTGGCTTTGCCTTTCGAAGCCTTCATCACCTGGCCGACGAAAAATCCAAACAACGTTTCTTTCCCGCCGCGGAACTGCGCGAGCTGATTAGGATTCGCGGCGATTACTTCGTCAATCACCCGATCGATTTCACCGGTGTCGCTGACCTGGACCAGGCCTTTCTCTTCCACGATCGCGGCAGCCGACTTACCGGAGGCGAACATTTCGACCAGTACATCCTTGCCCTGCTTGCCGCTGATCTTCTCTTCGTCGATCATCTTCACGAGCGCGCCGATTTCGTTCGCGGGAATCGGCGACCGCGCCGCCGTCAGCCCGGCATTTTCCAGTTCGCGCAGTAGTTCCGATCGAATCCAATTCGCGGTGGCGCGCGCGTTGCCGCCGCTCGCCTCGACTGCCGCTTCGTAGTAATCAGCCAACGAACGGTCCCCGGTTAACTGCGATGCGTCCGCATAAGACAACCCGTACCGCTCCGAAAATCTTTTGGCGCGCCTTTCCAGCACAGTGGGATCCGAAGCTTGGAATTCACGTGACTTGAAGTCGCGGC